>Ga0209804_1000089_pt1 | contig 77231 bp, 73 predicted proteins | sample GraSoiAngelo_139_FD_185896 | JGI IMG/M metagenome (GOLD analysis project Ga0209804, IMG submission 185896) | Grasslands soil microbial communities from the Angelo Coastal Reserve, California, USA - 14_0929_12_20cm (SPAdes) (version 2) | ecosystem: Environmental > Terrestrial > Soil > Grasslands ... | reverse complement strand
GGCGCTTACTCTCAACGGTACGACAAAATGGGCGAGCACAAAGGAATTGCAGCGCTTGGGTGAGACGCGCATGGGAGCCACTCCTGCCCGTGTCAGAGAGATACTCGAACGCATTGCCGCCGCGACTCAGGACACTTCCGCGGAACTTCACGCCTACATCAAAGACCACCAGGAGTTCGAGAACATCGGCAACCGTATGCTCCATGAATGGGAGCAAGGGGTTGCGCTTTCGCTTAAGGCCGCGTGAACGGAGTCTTTGTCAAGGAGCGGCCGATATTGGATGCCCCCGAGATTCCTCCCCGAGAGAATACATGTAATGTAAGATGTCGGCCTTAGGTTAACGAAGAAACACCTAACCTGTCGGAATTTATTAGCCCTCCCGCTCCTCATTTCATAAAGTAATTATCTTTAGGAAGAATATGAATCGAAGGGTTGAATTTCGCTTGAATAAAGTAAGTCCGACTCCGCACAGTCTGCGTGCGAACCCGCAATTAGATACACCGGCTAAGCAAATCGAAGTAAACCTCGGACAACTGTTCCTGCATTATTACTTCGACAGCTACCTCCCAGTCTTGATCCCAGTCGCTTCGAATACTTGGAATTGGTTAGTTCTGCAACTGATTTCAGATTCCACGCCCATGTCGCCCACGCTAGCTTAGTGAAACGGCGGGCCCTGTCGACAGAGATGGGAACACAGGCCTTTTGTCGGTTGATGCTCGCCGATCATTTGAAATTTCTCACTTTGCCCACATGAGTGATGTGCTTGGCAAATCGACTCACGCCGCGTTCGGAGGCATGCGGGTGGAGCGCGTCTGTCGAGGAGATGTTCCCGATTATCTCTGCGCTCGTGGAGTGGTGGAGCCGCTGCTCGCAGAAGCAAAGGGGCGCTTTTCTTCAATTGGATTCGGTACAGCGGCGTTTAAAGGCTGGAGATCGCAATTCACTCGTATTCGGGTTGTAGATGCCGCGAACGTCCCTCGAAACACAAAAGGCTACATCGTCGCCACCCAATTCGTTACGGAGAGTCAGCCTGCCCAAACCCGAACCACAAGCTTTGTCGAAGATCCCAACACGGAAGGTCAGCGCCTTTCTGAGGAGCAAAGCACGTTGCTTGGAAGAGGCGTTCGGCCCTGCACTATGCCCGAGTATTCAATAAACTTGGCCTCGTGCCCTTCGCGTCAGCACTCAATCTGGGCTACGCGCTGACGCGGCAACTGACCTTCCAGGCCCCAGTGTGGACCTGTGCTTCGCCGCCTTTCCAGGGCAAAACATACATCGGCTACTACCGAACGCTTGCAGGGCAACTTCCGAGCCTCTCGGATCGCGGTTGGCAGCTTTCGCCCGAATTAGGCGCCGGCCACGCGGTGTTTGTAGGACTCGAGGTTTCGGTTGCTTCGAAAGTTGTGGCAGCAGCCCGTGGAGAGTGGCAAGCTCTTGACGATATTTTGTCGGCTGCGCCAGAAGGTCTGTGGTCGAGTGAATTCCTCTTCCCGCTCATCGCACTGGACGTGCGGATTTCCCGCATCAAATGTCGTTAACAACATTTTGCGCAATGTGGCGAAGTCAAAGATGTGGCCAAGTAGTTTTAACCCCTTGGCCCTTAACACGCCGGCTCTCAACTTGGCCACATAATTCTGTTCCCGCAAGTGGTGTCATCCTTCCCCCAGGAGGTGCACACCATGTTCGAAGAAATCTTATCCGGCTGCTCTGCGACGTCATCGCGAAGGACCGCTGGCCTCGGAACGACGGGAAGCGCCCAGGAGATCCAGCAATGGCCCCGAGAACATTGCTTCAAAGCTACAGAGATCGAGGCCATCGCCGCTTCTTGGGCTGCGCGACGAGTGACACAGGGGCGAGCCGCTGCTCCTCGCTGGCCGAAGGAGAATTTCCGTTCCGACGAACTCTTCTTCGAACCCCGCCTCCAGCAGGCGCTTCCGCACGGTCGATTCTTCCTTTTTGAGCTTGGGCGGAACAGCAACATCTCCATCGAGTGTCGTCAGCGGAAGATAGTCAAGCTTCCTCGCACGGGGATCGAGACGATACAGACGATGTGCCCATCCTCCGACAAGAACCACCTCGCCGAGCCAGGGCTCCAGCGCGACGATGAATTTCGAAAACGCTTCGAGTCCGGGATCTCGTTCGCTCATGGTTCGGACGACTCAAGTGCTGGAGACAGAATTCTTCTCCAGATAAGATCTGCCTGTTCCTTGCCTCGGGACGGATGCTGGCTGACATCCAGCCAAACCTGAAGAATATCGCTCACTGGCACGCCGTCTTTCCGGACAACTCCACGAAAAGCACTCTCGCGGTTCCCCGGAATGCGCACGTAGAGGTCTGCTTCTTCTTCTTCCTCTGCATTCCCCGAAAGGCCGAGGTCCTTCAGAACTGCGGCGTTCAAGCGCTCCAGATAAAGATATGGCTTCACCCCGTGCACAAATCCGATGCCCAGTGCTTCGGCGGCTGCGAACAGCCCGAGGCACAAACGCGGCCGCGGCGACGAGAGTTGATCGGCAGAGGCGATGGCTTCGTCCGATTGGTAGGAACGCACTGCGTTCCAGAGCGCCTTTTTGCCCCGGTGAAGAACCCAACGCATCGGGATCTCCAGAATGCGTGGCTGGCTCGCAGCAACCCACCGGTTCAGCAACTCTCTCACTCGAACGAGCCGCAGTACTCCTCCTCCGGGCTCGAGAAAACCTTCTTTCGAAAACTCCTCGACGAAGCGAAATGCGCTCATCACCGAGACGCCGGCCGCTTCCGCCAGTTGCGAGGCGCCCTGGTAACGGCCTCTCGGGGCCGACAAATACACTTCCGGAATTCGAGGAGCCAGAAGAACCTTCAGCATCCATTTATTCAAATCGGAAAAGAGCTGCGGCGCGCGCGCGCGCACGTTCGGCGCACGGAGCTCACTTTGCGGCCGCCTTGACGAACTCAGCCACTCCAATCCGAGGCCTGCGAAGAGCCGAAGACCTTCGAGGTCCACCACTCCACTGCGACTTCCGGTGCCCGTTCCTGCATAAATTGCTTCGCGTCCTCGGCAATGGAATTCGGGATACGATTTGCGCCCACAATCGCAAGGGGGACTGGATGACCGGGCATGACTCGGGAATAGTGGACCGCTTCCAACGCGGCCTGGGAGAGCAACGGAATCACGCGGTCCTTTCGGCCCTCTGAAGCCCGTTTTAGTTCTACGACGAATTTCTTTCCGTGCTCCGATACGAGGAAATCGGGCGCAACATTCTTCTCGCGTGGCTCTTCCACGACTTTCCAGCCTTCTTCACGGAACAGGCTGGCCACGATCCGCCTTAGATGGGCCTCGTTGTCGACCGGCGGGTTTGGGTAGTGGCCTGGCATAGGTTTACCACGGCCATGGCAATTATCATGGCCACGTTAATTATCATGGCCATGATATAGGCTGTAGGCCCCACAGCCAACCCATATTAAGGTCCCCGCCATAAACAGCTCCCGGAATGCCTCCGGGAAATCCTCTCGACTGGTCCATTCTCCGAACGCACTCACACGCAAGGCAGAATCTTCGGCAGTCCCGCCGCCATCCTCGCAAAAACCTCCAGATACTCAGGGGCCGACACCACTTCCGACTTCCGTGCGGTCCGTCGGCGCAACTACGCCAAGAGGTGTTTCATCTGGTAGCGCATTCTTTCGGTGAAGGTCCCGAAACAACGAGTGAAAGCCTCTCTTCAAATCATGATCGGCAAGCGTGTGAGCCCACGTATTCGCAACGAAGTCAGCCAACTGTAGCTGCCAGGAGTGCCTCGAATCCTCAAATGAAGTCTTTCCCCCTAACATCTTCCGTAAATCAAATACCCACCGTCCCGACTCTTGCCTCGCGTAAAGGCACACAAGTGGATGCGATTCGCCGAGGTTAGCGGAAATCTTCATCGGGGCTCGATGAGTCCACTGTTCAATCCAACCGAAGAGCGCGTCTCGAAGAACCAGCTCCTCTCTGGCACCGCTCTTCACTGTCTTATCGAAAATCACCTGAATTGGCTCGTAGCTCGAATAAAAGCATTCGCAAAAATATCTACAAGCGATAGCCTCAATGGTTTTCAGCACGGCGATTCCATAGGAAATGAGGCGCACCAGTACGGGCCCACTCAACCTGCCGATTCGTCGGGCCAGCAATTTTCTTTCTTCCACCGTCATCAGCGACGATTTGACGTGAAGTCCGCACTCTATCAGGGACCGAATCCTCGTAGGTGCGTCTGAGAACATCCGCGGATCCTCATATGCAAGATTCACGGAGGTCGGCACTAGCATCACCTCACGATGTGCTTTCAGGATTTCGAGCAGAACCATTCGATTCGGGAGCGACAGTAACGATCCTTTCGGCTCGCCCCGCGCAAATTCGGCCGGACTTAATTTCCTCACGAACCAGTCGAAGTCATTATGGAGAGCACTCGCAGCCGTTTCCGGAATAATCAGCCCAACCACAAAACGGAATTTCGGCCGTCCCGGTTCTGATGGGTTGAAGTCTCCCGATTCATCGAAGTAGATTTGCATTTTCTTTCCGTCCGACATTTCAGAAGTCGTCGGCGTTCGCATTCCGTCGTATGCGATCGTCACACACACGTTTCACTAAAAATGACTCAGCGCTCCTTCCACAGCCTTGCAGTGTCTTGCACTGCCTTGCACGCCCTTCGACGTGACACGGCAGCGTTCTCTATATAGCCTAATCAATTTCAGGCGTTCGGCCCTCACCCGAAGGGTCTTAACGCCCTGAGTGTAGTGCCATCCGGCCAATCCTAAAGTTGGCAAATAGTTGGCAAATTGGTTTTTTGAGAGAAATTCCCCCGAAGGGGGAAAGTGAGAATAGCCGCGTATTTACTGGCGATTTGAATGGTGGGCCTGGGTGGACTTGAACCACCGACCTCGCCCTTATCAGGGGCGCGCTCTAGCCACCTGAGCTACAGGCCCACGTGCGATTCGCTGCAACAATCTTAGCACGCCTCTGGCGCTTTCTTCTAACTTCTAACCTCCAACTGATTATCCAACGAAGGTCCGGTTTTGGACTCCCCACCGGACTCCCGCCGTCGGAGATAGTCATCCTTCCTGCCCAGAGCCCAGTCCAAGGGAGCAAACGGGGCAGGCGAAGGATCTTCAGTCCTCACAATTCCGCCTTTACTGCACGAATCCCACGTTCGGAGTCGGCCCGCCCTCCGGTGCCTCTTTGATGGGACCAAACTGCGCCTCATACCGGTTCAAGTTCTCCCCCAGCGCCCGCCAGATGCGCTTGGCGTGCCCGGGACTGACGATCGAGCTGCTCAACAGCTTTCCCTGCGTGCCATTCGGAAATATATAAATGAAATTCAGCGTGAACTCTTCCAAGTTGTGGTGAATCATCACCAGGTTGCTGTACTGCCCCTGCAATTCCTTTTCGTCCGCCTTGATTTGCACTTGCCCTTGCACTGGCTGCTGTTGATCCATCTCATTTCACTCCCGGAATGCTGCCTCGAACTTACCATAAGCCTCTGGCGATCGCTTGCCTCGTTTGGTTTCTGTGGTTCGCCGCATTGTGACCCCGGCACCAGCAAAGCCCTATTGACACGCGCACGTATTAATTGTAGTTTATTCTCTTGATTTACTGTGGTTAATATATGGGCTCAGGCAAGCGCGCAACAACCAGCCTCGCGTCCCCGCCGGACGAAACGATCGAACGCCAGGGAACGGATACGTCCGGCCAGGAAACTTCCTTAAGCACGGCCTCCGCACCAAAGTTGACGACGGATGTCGTCATCACTCACGAGGACATCGATCGCGCGCACGATCGCGAGCGCGTGTTTGCCGCGCGCGCCCGTCGCGGCATTTTCTCCAGGCTTCGCCTCTTATGGCTTCTTGTCGGGCCGGGAATCCTCGTCATGCTGGGAGAAAACGACGGCCCCAGCATGCTCTCGTATGCGGCAACGGGCTCACGCTATGGCGTCGGATTCTTTATCCCGTTTGTTGTGCTCACCTTCGTTATGGCGGTCATCGTTCAGGAAATGACCGTGCGTCTCGGCTCCGCCACGCATCGCGGCCATGCCGAATTGATTTTCGACCGATTTGGGCCGTTCTGGGGCTGGTTCTCGATGATCGATCTCGGAATCGGCAATTTCCTGACGCTCATCACAGAATTTATCGCCATTCGCGCCGGCCTTGGATTTTTTGGCGTGCCGCCATGGGCCGCGATTCTCGGCGCTCTCGCCGTTCTGTATCTGGCACTCGTGACGCATCGCTATTGGACTTGGGAACGCATCACACTGGCTGCTGCCGCCTTCAATCTCGTTTTCGTTCCCGTCGCACTTCTTGCGCATGCCAACTGGCGTGAGGTCGGCCACGCGCTAACAACCTGGTCGCCGCTTCCCGGTGGCCTAACCAAAGACACTCTGCTCATTATTCTGGCCGACATCGGCGCGACCGTGACACCCTGGATGCTCTTCTTTCAGCAAAGCGCCACGGTCGACAAAGGCCTCACCAAACGAGACGTTCGCTTTGGCCGCATCGACACTGCACTTGGCGCCGCCCTCGCCGCCACCGCTGCCGTCGCGACTATTCTTGCGACCGCTCCTCTTTTCGTTCATCACATGAGCGCGGAGAATTTCCAGGCCGCCGAGTTCGCGCAAGCGCTCCAGCCGCTAATCGGGCGCTTCGGCGCGTCCCTGTTCGCCCTCGGCATCGTCGAAGCGGGAATGGTCGCCTGCATCACCATTTCCACGTCCTCCGCCTACGCATTTGGAGAAGTCGCTCGCCGTCCTCACAGCCTCAACCTTCCTCTCCGTGAGGGTAAGTCCTTTTATCTTGTATTGTTCCTCTGCGCTGCCGCGGCCGGAGCCATTGTGCTCATCCCCGGACTCCCGCTAGTCTATGTCGTTCTCGTGGTGAACGTCATCGCCGTTCTGGCCATGCCGCCGGCGCTTGTGTTTCTTTTTATGCTTGCCAACGACCGCAAAATCATGGGCGATCTCGTCACTCCGCCCTTGGTCAATGCCTTGGCCACTGGCGTCGTGATTTTCCTGACGCTGGCGGGCATCCTTTTTGGCATCAGCGTGATAGCGCCGAACCTTTTCGCTTTCATTGGTGGGAAGTAGGAGCCATTAGGAATGCACAAAGAGAATCAGCAACACAGTCCGCCGGCTTCTTCGGATCAAGAACTCGTCCTGTCCTCGCTGGAATTGGATCAATTAGCCGCGGCCAAAAAGCGGCCGATTCCCCGGCGTCCTCTGCGCGGATTTGAGAAGTTTCTCCTCTGGTCGCTCCGAATCTACGTGCTGTTTATGATTGCCGTGGTTCTCTATCAAGTTCTCGCTGGCGCCCGCTAGCTTAGCTAAGCTAGCTTCTCTTCTTTTTTTCCCTTCTTTCTTCCCCCTTTTCTTCTTTCTGCTCTCTGCCTTCTCTTCTCTGTGCTCTCCGTGTCCTCTGTGTTGAAATCCCCCTTTCAAATCTTCCCATCTTCCCAGGCCTGTCTTTTCCTCTTTACCCTCGATGTGCGAAAATTTTCTGCTCCTATGCCCGCTCACGCGTCGCTCTCCCTCCAACTCCGCAAGATTCTGTTCGCCGCCATCCTCTTTCTCACTCTCGCGGTGGTCATCTACTGGGTAATTCTGGAGAACAAACCTTGGGTCGTCCCCGAAGAATACAAAAGCCTCAAGAATCCCTTGTCCCCTTCGGAGTCCAATTTGAACGTCGCGCGGCAAATTTACGGGAACGAGTGCACGCAATGTCACGGGCAACGCGGCCGAGGCGACGGCCCGGAGGCCAAACAACACTACCCGCTTCCCGCCGATTTCACTGACCCGAAGCTCCTCAAGAGCGCTACCGATGGCGAGGTTTTTTATTGGATCACTGCAGGCCGCCGACCCATGCCTTCCTTTAAACGCCGCCTGACGCCCGACCAGCGCTGGCAGCTCGTTCTCCTCGTCCGCTCCTTCTCCCAACCCACCCCGACGAACAGCGTCCCAACCTCACCTCTCAAACCAGCACCAGAAAAAAGTAACCATCAATAGGGAAAATCTTCTTTCCGCGGTCACGAGTCACTACCTCGGCCACAACCATCCAAACGTCCCCGCCAGCAGCAAGCTATAAACCAGCCCATCAAAAACATGTTTAATGGTGTTGCTCCACGGCTGGCCCATCCAGATGCTATTCACGATGTGCCCCACTCCGTAGGCCATGAACGCCACCGTGCCCGCCACGCGAAACACCGCCAGATACACCGTCTGTGGCGGGAGCACGCGCCCTGTCAGATAGGCCGTAAAAATCCCCACAACCACGCAATACACAAACCATTGCAACAGGTACTTCGGCATGTTCACCGGCCCAGTCGGAAAGATCGTCATCGACCCAACCGGCCCCTGCTTGAACTTTTCCAACGTCTCGGGCTTCTTCATGTCCTGGTGACTGCAGTGCGGGAACATATAGAGACCTCTTGTTGTGCCTGACGAACGCAACGCCGCCAGCACTTTGTCTTCGTCGGGCAGTTTCTTGTAATCACTCCGGTGATACGGCAGCACCATGTGCATAATCGAGCTAGCAATAAATACAAACACCGCCGACAGCAGAATCGGCAACCACAATGCGGTAAGAGCAACCATTCGTGCCTCCTGTTTTTTCGAGGATGGGGCTTCTTGCCCCAAATTTTGCCCGCAGCCTACCCTCCCGCAGCGCCCGGGTCAAGCCTATGCGCGACAGCCTATGCGCGACACGGCGACACGACCACGCGATCGCGCTTCCAAGGATTTTCCCCACAAAATGCTTCAGCGGGCCGCGCCTCCCCGCTTCCTGCAAATCGTCGTTCCAAGGTGCGCAAATTATCTCCGCACTCTCTGACTCTTCGACTTTTTGACTCTTAAACTCTTCGACTCTTTGCCACCTCAACCTTTCACTCGACCGCCAACGCGTGTTCGCTCTGGCCATCCCCGGCTCCTTCTCGAACCGGGGACGGCCTGCTGCATCGCAGCGCTCAATTGGCTGCGATTCCGTTGAAGCCACTCCGCGGAGCAAATCCTTCCGCTGACCCGCCATTGACGAGCGTTCCGTCCTTCTGGATCGCGAAGATGCCGATCGTTCCATTCCCCGTATTGAGCGTGTACAGGAACTTCCCGTCGGCGCTCACTGTGATGTCGAGGTTCGTGGCTCCCGAAGAATTGCTACCGACCACGGTTCCAGGCAACGGCGTCAGCGTTCCGTCCGCTCCGATAGCGAAACCCGAAATCGTGGACGAACCCGCATTCGAGACATACACGAAGCGCCCATCTGGCGTGATGGCATTCCAGCAATTCGCGGCTCCCAGTGTCGGCACGCTCGTGCTGATGGCGGAAAGCGTTCCGTTGGCCTGAACCGCGTACGATGTGATCGCAGACCCGTTCACGACTCCTGGAGCACCTGTCTCTGAAACGATGGCCGCGCCATTAGGAGCAAACGCAACAGCAAAGACCCCAGGACCGGCGCTCGAGTTCTCCACAACCGGCGACAAAGTTCCATCGGCCTGAACCAAAAACACATCGACCCGATTTGTCAGCCGCTCCGTTACCGCAAGGAACCGTCCGTCAGGGCTGAACGAGATCGAGGCTGCTCCGGAGGTATTCGTCGAGAGAAACCGAGTAGAATTAGGAATCTGCTGTAGCGAGCTTCGGTTAAGAAAGAAGCCCACCACGTCACTGCTGCCGCCCGCGTTCAACACATAAACCAAGCCTCCGTGCTGTGCGATGGCATTCGGCTCGCTTCCGCCGGAACTCGCTCGATTCACGAGCGCCAGCGTCGCCCCTAGAACGCGAAACACGGAAATTTCGCCGCTCCCGGCATTCACCGCCAAAAGTAGTTGATGATCCTGGCTCAGTGCGAGCGAACCCTGCGACTCCAGCGGATCCGTGTTGCCGCCGCTTCCCCGCCCGCCTGCCGCAAAACGCCCGCTCTCCTGCAAACCTCCCTGCGCGGTTCGCGTAAATGCGATGACCTCATTCCTTTCTGCGGAATTGGTCATTACAAACACGGCGCTGGCTCTTCCCGGCCCTGAATCACCGTTTTGAGCAAACGCGGGCACCGACGCGAACAAGCCGAGCGCCAATGCGACGACAATCATCTTGTGAATACCATTTTTCATTTCTTGGCTCCTGGATAGGTGGTTGGTGCGGCGCTCGACGCCTTGAGGTGGGTCTGAAAATTCGAGTAAGCGCGAGTGTCGCACCGCCATGTGAGCCGCGCAGCCAAGAGAGGTTACAGACCCCCAGCAAATTTTCTTCTAAATTTTTCTCTTGATCCCTTTTGCTTTTGCAGCAGCCGTCTTCTGAGGCAGGTCTTGTCTTGCTGATCGGAACATTTTTCTACCAGCAGGAATCCAAAATTCTGGATGTCCCATTTTGCATAAAGCCATCTTCCAGCCTGGTTTACCCTGAGCGAAGAGTCGGCAGCACGCGCTCCCGTTCAGGCCTTTTGATACCGGATGCGTTCCGGCTGCACTATCCACAATTGGCCCTCCGGCGACCCGCGCTTCAACACCGGAGCCATGCGCTTCAAAAGAGAAATCAGCGTCAGCTCGTCCTGGGATTTGCTTCGGAAGACGATGATCCCCGCATGCGTTCCAGGAGGATGCGCTTGAACAATGGCGAAGTCCAGGTCGAGAGTCACCAGCACGCGCGTTTCGCTCCGGCAGCGGTCGACTAGCACAGAATCCGTGGTCCCGCTGAGGCTCTCTTGCGCGACCGTAGCGGCTTCGAAGCCCACGTCCCCCAGCACCGCAGCGAACTCTGCGTGAAGATTTTCGTCGATCTTGTATTTCAAGCTTTGATTTCCAGCGGCTGGTCGACCGTGCCCTCGCGCGCCAGCTCTGGGTGCGGCAACTCTTGCTTGCATTCATTAGCGAGGTTTTTCAGGCGCGCTTTTGGGGGCTCCGGTCGTGCGCCGAAGGGGCATGAGGTCTGCTCTGAAAATAGGCGCAAGTCATTTGCATTCAGTACGGCGTACGTGCAAGAGCGCTCTGTTTTCATGCACGGTGGTGCGCCAAAAGCCGCATGCCGTCTCTTACGAAAACTGCCGGGGTATGAGGTCATTCTTCCCATTCTGGAGCTCGCTGCCTCGGTTCTCTTTGCCCCCAGCCCCGAGGGGCGTCCACCACAGCCGCGCGCGGGATTCTTCGCCCTCACTGTCGGCTGTCAGCCTCTCTCCACGAGTCACCAATCACGAGTCACCGGTCTCCCTGCTAGAATGTCCCCCGCTCGCGATGACCTCCACACCTTCAGAAACGGTAGCTGGCTCGCAGGCGGCGCGAGCATCTTCACAGGGCCCTTCGCGGGCCCTGCTGCGCGTGCTCGTTCTTCTCTCTCTTTCCGCGTTCATCAATTTTGTAGACCGCGGCAACCTGTCGGCGGCAGCGCCACTGCTGAAAACCGAACTGGCCTTGTCCGACCCGGAACTGGGCATCCTGCTCGCCGCGTTTTTCTGGAGCTATGCGTTCTTCCAGATCGCGTCCGGCTGGCTTGTCGACCGAGTCAGCGTCAAATGGATGCTGGCCGGGGGATTCTTTCTCTGGTCCGTGGCCACCGCCGCGACCGGGCTTGCCGGCAGCTTCGCGTTGTTGCTGGCAGCGCGGCTCGTTCTGGGAGCGGGCGAATCGGTCGTTTACCCTTCTTACTCCAAGATCCTCGCCCGGTTTTTCCCCGAACATCAGCGCGGCTTCGCCAATTCCGTGATCATCACCGGCTTTTACACCGGACCTGCTTTCGGCCTTTTCTTCGGCGGCATCCTGATGGGCCGGTATGGCTGGCGCTCGTTTTTCCTCGTTCTCGGCCTTCTGAGCCTGATCTGGCTTGTGCCGTGGCTGCAGTGGATGCCACGCGAGGAAAATCCGACTTCCGGCAATCAACAAGGCGAGCAAACTCCCGGCATCCTCGAAATCCTGAAGCTGCGCTCGGCCTGGGGCAGCTGCGCCGCTCTCGCTTGCCTGGACTATTTTTCGTACTTTTTCCTAACGTGGATGCCGACGTACCTCGTCCGCGGCAGGAATTTCTCCATGGGACAGATGGCGAGCATCATGGGAGCGGCCTACGTGTTGTGCGCGGTGGTCGCGGCCACCAGTGGCAAGCTTTCCGATCGCTGGATTGCCGCCGGTGCGACTCCCACGTTGGTGCGCAAAGGATTCACGACCGCCGGAATGGCGGGCGCGGCGGCTTTTCTGGTTCCATGCGTTCTTGCCGGACCGCGGCTCGCGCCAGTGATGGTGATATTGGCTGCCGCCTCGCTCGGCGTGTGTTCCTCAAACGTGTGGGCCATCACGCAGACGCTCGCCGGGCCGCGCGCGGCCGGGCGCTGGACGGGAATCCAGAACTTTGTCGGAAATCTGGGCGGGGCGGTCGCTCCGGCGCTGACGGGCTTCGTCCTGGGGCGCACCGCGCATTATTTCTGGGCGTTTGCCATTACCGCGATTGTGTCCTTGCTCGGCGCGCTCTGCTGGGCGTTTTGGATTGGCCGCGTCGAGCCGGTCGCCTGGCCCTCCGGGAAGGTGTCATCCTGAGCCAAGCGAAGGCTCTCTCCTCGCAGCTAGCTTAGCTATAGCTAGGTCGATTGAGATTCTTCGGGCATCCCGTCCTTCGCACCGCTCAGGACAGCATAGCGGAGGCGTGTAGAGTTCCGGTAAGATGGTCGAGACAATTTGAAAGGCACAGGAGGAAGGATCATGAGCATTTCGGTGGGACAAACGGCGCCGGATTTTACGCTGCTGAATCAGGACAAGAAAGAAGTGAAGCTGTCGGATTTTGCGGGGAAGAAAAATGTGGTGCTGGTATGGTATCCGCTGGACTGGAGCCCGACTTGCACGAACGAGCACGCCTGCTTTGTGAACGACATGAGAAATTTCGACCAGCTGGACGCCCAAGTGCTTGGCGTGAGCGTGGACAGCGTGTGGTCGCACAAAGCTTACGCCGAAAAAATGGGCATCAAGTATTCGCTGCTGGCGGATTTTCATCCGCGCGGAGCGATGAGCGAAAAATATGGCGTGTACTTGGCCGATAAGGGCATCACCGGCCGTGCCATCGCCATCGTGAACAAAGCCGGGAAAGTCGCGTGGTTCAAGAATTACGACATCCCCGTCGTCCCGGACCTGAAAGAGGTCGCCGCGGCTCTGTCCCAAGTGAAAGCCGCCACCGCTTAACCGCTGTACATAGCTGCTGCTACGTGTCATCCCAACGCAGCGAAGGATCGCGGCTTGATTTCAACCTTGCCCCGTCCGGTGAAGGAAGGATGGGCGTTCAGCGCGAGGTGCTCGGCCATCATGTCGGTCCAAGCAAAGCTGTGATTAAGCCGGGATTCCCTGTCGCCTTTGGCTCCTCGGAAGGACAGCACTGATCGCGCTAAAGAATCGTTTCGATTTCGGCGTCAATCGAAACGTACGTGGCCGAAAAGCCGTTGATCGAAAACTTCCGGCCGCCGGCTTCGGTGAAGTGGAAAAAGCGGCTGATGTGGTAGTCCTCGTCGTAGGCGGAAAAAACGCGCTCCGTTTCCGCGGGTGAGAGCGCGAACGCGGAAAGCGCGACGGGCCGGCCAAATTCGCCTGCCTGCATCCGGTAGACGCGCACGAGTTCGCTAAGCGGCATGACGGGAGCGCGGCGAGCAGCTTCGGCGCTCATCGATTTCTCCTGGTCAGAGTCTACCGCCGTCAAAGCCAGAAAAAAAGCGCTGCGCGACCCCCAAAAGAGAGCAACCACTTTCGCGAGGTTTCGTGACTCTAGCCCACTGCTGAAAAATCCCGCACGTTGTCATCCCGAGCGTAGCGAGGGGATCGTGGCTTGGCTTCAACCTTGCTCAGGTCGATGAAAGAAGGATGCGCGTTCCTCGCGAGAATTCCTCGGCCGTCTCACGGGGCTGCGCAAAGCTGTGATTAAGCCAGGATTCCTCGTTGCGCTCGGAATGACAAGCCTCTCTAGTTTTTCCTCGGGGGTTGGGCCACTACGCGGTGACGACGTGGTGGAAGCGCTTCGCGAGTTTGCCGTGCTCCTCGCGAATTTCGCGCGGCAGGCGTGGGCCGAATTTCATCAGGAACTGCTTCGAATCTTCCAGCTCGTTTTCCCAGTCGGCGGGATCCACGCGGAGCAATTCGTTTAGCGCTTCGTCGGAAATTTTCAGTCCGTCGAGCGTGAGGCCGTTCTTCGCCGGCACGTAGCCAATGGGCGTTTCCTGGGCGGCGCCACGGCCCTCGACGCGCTCGAGGATCCACTTCAGCACACGGACGTTCTCGCCGTAGCCGGGCCAGAGGAATTTTCCATCGGCGCCTTTGCGGAACCAGTTGACGTGGAAAATCTTAGGCGGCCTCGGGATTTTCTTTCCCATTTCCAGCCAGTGCGTGAAATAGTCCGCCATGTTGTAGCCGCAGAAAGGGAGCATGGCCATGGGATCGCGCCGGGTGACTCCGACGTCGCCAGTCGCCGCGGCAGTGGTTTCCGAGGCCATGGTTGAACCAACGAACACGCCGTGCTGCCAGTCAAACGATTCGTAGACCAGCGGCGCGACGCGCGCGCGGCGTCCGCCAAAGATGAACGCGGAAATCGGCACGCCCTCCGGTGCTTCCCATTTCGGTGAAATGCTTGGCGATTGCTTTGCGGGCACGGTGTAGCGCGCGTTGGGGTGCGCGGCGGGCCCTTTCGAAGCATCCCACGGCTCACCTTTCCAGTTGATGAGCCCCGCGGGCGGTTGGCTGCCGATTCCTTCCCACCAAGGCTCACGGTCGGCGGTCATAGCTGTGTTGGTGAATAGCGTATTCTTCCGGAGCGCGCCCATGACGTTGGGATTCGTGACCATGCCGGTACCCGGCGCGACGCCGAAAAATCCTGCTTCCGGATTGATGGCGTGAAGGTAGCCGTCATCGGCGATTTTCATCCAGGCGATGTCGTCACCCACGGTCCATACGCGGTAGCCCTGATTTTCGAGTGCGGACACCATCATGGCGAGGTTGGTCTTGCCGCAAGCGCTGGGAAACGCCGCGCCCATGTAAGTCACTTTTCCGCTGGGTGATTCGAGCCCAAGAATGAGCATGTGCTCGGCCATCCAGCCTTGTTCGCGCGCCATCACGCTGGCGATGCGCAACGCAAAACACTTTTTGCCGAGCAGGGCGTTGCCGCCGTAGCCGGAGCCGATGCTCCAAATCAGTTTTTCTTCGGGGAAATGCAGGATGTAGCGGCGCATGGGATCGAGATCGCCGAGAGAGTGCAGGCCCGGAACAAATTCGCTGGATGCCCCGAGGCGGTCCATGGCGACCTGGCCCATGCGCGACATGATGCGCATGCTCGCGACGACATACGGACTATCAGTGGCTTCCACGCCGATTTTGCTGATTGGTGAATTCACGGGGCCCATGATGTACGGCACGACGTACATGGTGCGGCCACGCATGCCGCCGTCAAACAGCGCGCCGACTTTGTGTTTCGCGGCACCCGGATCCATCCAGTTGTTGGTCGGCCCGGCGTCGGCGTTGTCCCGAGAGCAGATGAAGGTCAGGTGCTCAGTGCGCGCGACGTCGTTTACGGAACTGCGGTGGAGATGACAGTTTGGAAAAGTTTTCTCGTTCAGCGTGACACTGTCCCCGGCGCGCACTAACAGTTCGAGCATGCGGCGGTATTCCGTCTCAGACCCGTCACAATAGACGACGCGGTCCGGCTTGGTGAGCCGCGCTGCTTCCTCAACCCATCTTTCCAGAGGAGTTGCCAATCTGTTCTCCCCGCCCGCAGACGATTGCGCCGTGGATTTTCCAGCGAACGGCACTCCGTCTGCTGCGACACCCATAACGCACAGCGTGAAGCCCCCCGTAATGCGGGGCCATGAAGCGAATGGATTCGGCCATGCCAACAGGCCTCGTTAAGGAGGGAACTCACGGCCCGGGTTGGCAAGGCGCGATGATTCTACGCGAAAACCAGTCTATGTTACGGATTGCCTCCTGCGCAACACGCCCCACCAGGAAGCTGCAGGCTCACAACGGTAGACTGGCAGACGCACTAGTTCTTCGTGAGAATATTTGGCAGGATCCGATTGGAAAATATGCGCTTCCATTCGTGGAAGTCATCCTGCTTCTCATTCATAAACTCGAATTCCTGTCCGGCGTGGGAGCGAACGGGCTTAAGGACTTTTACGAACGATACAGAGGCGAGCAAGAGCCATTTTGAGAGGAACCAGGTTTCTCTGCTGCCCCTCTCTTTCTGATGTAAAGTATCCGGTTTTGTCGCGACAATCTGAATTCGATGCTCTGCGCGTGGTTCTGGTGAACACTCGGAATCCTCTGAACATTGGCGCGGCGGCGCGCGCAATGAGCAATTTCGGCTTTTTGCACTTGCGGGTAGTGAATCCGTTCGAATTGTCGTTCCGGGAGGCGCGGTCGGCCGTGGGGGCGGCGCCGCTGCTCACGCAAGCGGAAGAATTCAAATCTTTGGAACGCGCCGTTGCGGACTGCTCGCTCGTCGTGGGCACGACCGCGCTGAGCCGCCGCGATCCACAGCATCCGGTGCGAAATCTGCTGCAAGGGGCGCGGCTGATACGCAAGCGTCTCTGCACCGGTCGCGTGGCACTTTTATTCGGCTCAGAAAAACGCGGGCTGTCGAACGAGGATTTCAGCCATTGCCATTGGCTGATGCAGGTTCCCACTCGGCAGGAGCACCGCTCGATGAACCTGGGTCAGGCTGTTGCGGTGTGCTTGTATGAATTGGCCCGTGATGTGAAATCCACCTTGGCGGGGGAGAAATCGGCGTTCGCCGCGGCAGGCGATCTCGAACGGATCACCTCGCTCTTGCTCGAAACGCTGGAAGCCAGCGGCTACCTCGAGACTCACTTGCGAAGCAGCACGCCGCGTTCGGCGGCACCAGCAGAAGAGAGAATCCGTCGGTTCATTCGGCGCCTGAGTCTCTCCGAAGCGGACGCGGAACTCCTTCTCGGCATGCTGCGGCAGATTCTGTGGAAGTTACAAACATCGGAAGAGCGCAAGGAGAAGGAATAACGAATTTCAAAATAACCAAGAGCGGATCCCTCGCTACGCTCGGGATGACACCTTGACCTTTTTTTTTGGCCTGCTACGGGACGTTGGTGGCGACGTATTGCCAGTTAGCGGTTTCGGAGAAAATTTCGCCGGTTCCGTTCACGAACGCGCCGTGAGCATAGCTATCGTTCTGTAATTGGAACCGCATCCACGCGGTGGGGTAGCCGAGGTAGCCGTAAACTCCGAGCACACAACCAAGCGCAACTGTGCTGCAGGTAGGAGAGCCTTCGACATCGGCATGCGACGGGCCAACGAGCGTTCCTTTGGCCTTGATGATCCCCGCGGGTGTGGCGTCGTAGTAGGCGGCGATGGATTGCAAGCCGGTGGCGGAGGCAGGCTCGGTCGGCGGCGAAATGGGAAGGTCCAGTGAGCCGTCGATCAGAAACATGGAGCCTTGCATAAGCGTTGAGGTGTCCGCGCAGTTTTGAGGCGTGCTACAAAAAATCTGCGCCGGCAATTCGATGGGCATCACCGTCTTGATGATTCCCCCCGATTTCTTCATTGCGTTAATGGCGCCGGTCGCGCCCTGGGAATGGCCCAAGGCGCCGACCCGTCCGACGTTCAATTTGTTCTGGAACATGCCGCCGGGTTTAGTGTCTTGAGCGATCATGAAGTTGGCAGCGTCGAGAATGGTTTGGCCCACGCCGGTGTTCTGGTCTTGCGTGGCGATCACGACGAATCCCCAGGAAGCCATGTGCTTCAGGAAATACGAATAATTGCTTGAAGTGGAATTCGTGCCATTTCCCCAGGTCAGAATGGGGAAGCCGCCCGTGGGCGGCGCCGGGCTGTTTGGATAGAAGAGATCGAACTTATTCCCTGCCGAATCACAGCAATTCCAACCGATTGACACGGTCACGGCCCACGGGCCGTTGGCGTAATACTTCAGCTCAATCGGCTTTGTCGGGTAATTGGGTGGACTGCAGGAGAGTAGGAATGCGCCAGCGCCCAAGACTGCGATAACAGAGACGAGTTTGCCAAAAATGTTCCGCGGTCGTGGGCACATGAGCACCTCCTAAGAATGCTTTCACCTTTTTCAAGACGCTTTAGAGGCTGGGCTATTGATATCGTGTATTTCCGCGACATTTCGTTACGCAACTCCAGTTTTTCCACAGGCTTGTCAGGTCCACACGGATTCGCAGGTCACTTTTTGGCCAACATACGCGTATTTTTCAGACTTTGCAACACGGGAAGATGTTATGGTTATACGGGCCTTACGCGTCTGCACACCAGGCATCAGCGCATTTCAATTCTGCAGATCATCGGAGAATCCATGGAAATAAGCTTGACGCAGCAAGCGCCGCCGTGGGAGAGACCGTTTTGGAAGCCGGTTCACGGCAAAGAAGGGGTTTTCGCCTACCTCATTCTGATTCACCTCCTCGCAGTGGTCGGGTTGATCCTCTTCCCTCTCCCGAGCCTCAAGGTTGTTGCAATGACTCTGCTCTTTACCGCATTGGGCGGCCTTGGCACGACGGTCTGTTATCACCGGATGCTCGCGCATAAGACCCTCAAGACGCATCCGACTGTCGAGCAATTCCTGATTTTCTGGGCAGTCTTCAACGGCTCCGGGCATCCGGCGAGCTGGGTTGCGTATCACCGGCTGCATCATGCGGTCACCGATCTGCCGGAAGACATTTCCAGCCCGAAGCAAGGCGGCTTCTGGTGGGCGCATTTGCGCTGGCTGTATCAGACGGAGCCCGCCGACAAGAAGCGTTGGGCGCCAGAAATGATGGGCGGGATTTACAAAATCTGGGGCTGGGCGGAAACGCCGGTCATTTTGCTTTCGATTTGCTGCGGGCTGATTCTGGGATTTGGCTGGATGGGCTTTTTCTGGCTGGGGGCCATCCGGCTGGTCTACTCGCTTCATTTGCAGTGCCTGGTGAACAGCCTGACGCACTTGGGCGAACAAAAAGAGGGCGGAGATTCGAGCATCAACGTCTGGTGGCTTGGCCCATTTCAGCTGACCGCCTGGGGCGAAAATTGGCACAAGAATCATCACACGCATGCCGGCTCCGCGCGCCTGGGATTGCGCTGGTATCAGACCGACATCGGCTGGTATTTCATCTGCCTGCTCGAAGCGGTTGGGTTGGCTCATTCCGTCAAGCGGCCCCGCGCATCTTAATCTTCTAGGTGACATTTTGGGACCTCGTAAAGCGTATTTTGCCGCTTTTGCCTTGGCGTTCCTGCCCGTAGCCAGGATTGTTGCGCAGAACCCTCCGCAAGAAAGCTGCAAAAGTGACGATTCGGCCAAGATCGTTCGAATTGATGACCGGAACGAAAGAATATTTGTCATCGTGCATGCGGACCAGATCAACACAACCGTCAAGGCACGAAAGGTATTGCTCTCCCTGCAGGCGTCGCTGAAGCAGTGTCGAACGGGATGGGGAAACACGTGGTCGGTAAGCTTTTTCTCTGACGCGAAGTACGCCGGATACAAACACGAGGACAGCGTAGCGGCGCTCGTCGCCAACGGTAGTTGGGCCAGAGCCTATCTCGGCGAATATGAACGGCAAACAGGAAAACTTATAATGAATCCGGCGGAGCGCGAAAGAATCAAGTTCCTGAAGGTCCGTCTGCCCTAATTGTTTTTGCCGCCAGCAACCGCATGTACGCGCAGAAATTCAACGTCAACGTCGTGATTCAAGGTGAAGAGAAGCCTTGCCCACTAGAGTGGCTGGATCAATTCTGCATGCGCAACTTCACGAATTCCGCTGATTTCGACGACACTCTGCCCGTCGGAGATGGGAAAATTGAGGCGAGCTTCCGGCTTACTCCCGAGCGGTTTGCGGAAGGACTGGCAGCGTGGCTGACGCAGCGCGGTAAGGGACAAGGGAAACCTGTCTTGGTGAAGGTCACCCGGAACTAGCACTTTGCGGCCTGGGCACCGCATGCTTCCAGTAGAGGCACTTGAGCTAATGAGGATTGCCCAACTCGTTCTCCAACCGGTCCACACGCTCTTCCAATCCGCTGAGTTTGGCCTGCTCGGTCCGAAGTTGCTCCTCCGCTTCCATTTCAGCAGTTTGCCTTTGTTGCTCTTCCGCGGACAGACTTTCGAGTTCTCCCTTGAGCCGGGAAATTTCGAATTCGAATTGTTTCCGCTGTTCGGGAGAAATTTCCGAGGCCGCAGCGTTTTCCAGGAATTCTTCACTACGCTTCAAGCCGCCGCATCTCGCCGATGTGCCTGTGTTTCGGCGAGATGTGAGCGCACTTCACCAAGGTGCTGCGCAACACGGCCAACCGTCGCTTCCTGAACCTGCAGGCGATAAAGGAGAACTTGCGCTTTTAGCGCGTTTCCATTGGTAGTTTGCAAGTCCTTTCTCAGCTGCCGGACTTCCGCCACCAGAGCTTGCATTCCCTGTGGATCGTTTGCCGTAGATTGACCCAAGCCGGAAGCCGAGAGAAACAAGAAACAAAAAACGAAGAGGAACGAGCGACGCATGCTTCACCTCCGCAGTGCTGTGTCTTGATCGGACACTCAAATTATAGGGCCGTCCCTCTTGCCAGGCGGCTTGAGAAATAGTACGGGGAGTCGTGCAGCTATCAATGGAAGGTTCCTGCGACTATGCGAATGCTCATTTCAAGCGGGCCGGAAGAGCGTCGGTTCCGGCGGCGGGATCGCGCCTGTCGCCGCGCAAGGCCGCACGAATCTGGGGCAAGGCGTGGAGCGCCGCAATTTCGCCGGCAGCAACCATGTCCGGCGTCTTGGTAAAGTCGTCCCAGACAAACTGTTTCACGTCCGGCTCGATGATGATGTCCGCCTGAGTGCGCCAAGCGAGGTCGGCGTGCCGCTGCATGATATTGAACGAGCGGCTGAGAATATCGGTGATCGTGCGCGGTTGTTCGAGGCTTCCCGATTCCAGGTATACGGCAATAACGATGTCCGCGCCAAGCAGCAGCGCGCCTTCGACGGGAACGGGAGCCGTCAGAAAACCGTCTACCAGCGTGCGGCCCTCATACTGAATGGGCACAAATAGGCCCGGGTAGGCGCAAGATGCGCGAAGCGGAGGAGCAAGCGGTCCGCTCGAATGGTAGACCGTCACTCCGTCAATGATGTCCGTGGTAGCGATGGCCAGCGGCGTCTGCAACTCTTCGAACGTCTTGGCGGGCGTGAAGCGAGCGAGGAATTTTTCCATGCGCTGATTGGTAGCCAGGCCAAGCCAGGAAGGAGTCCAGCGGCCGAAATCGGCGAACGTCGTGACCGCGCCGATTCTCTCCATGTCCTCGAGCGACGCGCCGCCGCAAAAAGCTGCGCCGATCAAGGAACCGACGCTCGTTCCCGCAGCGCAGTCAATGGGAATGCCGGCTTCGCGCAGCACGCGAATCACGCCGATGTGGGCGATGCCGCGGGCAAACCCCCCCGCCAGAGCTAGTCCAACGCGGACACGCTCTGTCGGTTGGGGCTCGTTGCCATAGGCAAAAGCGCGGATCTTTTCCTTCGCGGTCTTGAGCCAGGCGAGTGGTCCCGACCCCTTTTCGTCTTTCTCTGCTTCCGCCATTTTTCTATTTTAGCAAGCTTGCCGCCGGCCATGCGCGCGTTTGACCGCTGCTTGCCGGTTCTGTAACCTGTCGTTCCGAGAATACTTTCGCGGGAAAAGGCTGATTATGGAACGGCGCATCGAAAAGGCAGTGGTGCTGGGGGCAGGGACAATGGGTTCGCGGATTGCGGCGCTTTTCGCGAATGCGGGCCTGCCCTGCATTTTGCTAGATATTGTGCCGCCGAATCTTCCTCCCGACGCGCCTTCTGCGGAACGCAACAAGATTGTTCGCGCTGGGCTGGAGGCGGCGAGAAAATCAAAGCCCGCGGCCTTTTTCACGCCGTCGCTGGCGGACAAGATTGTCATCGGGAATTTCGAAGACGACCTGGCACGCTGCGCCGAGGCGGATTGGATTATCGAGGTCGTGGCGGAAAACCTGGAAATCAAGCGCAAATTGCTGGCCCGCGTGGCGCAGTTTCGCAAACCAGGCGCGATTGCAACGACGAACACTTCGGGATTGCCGGTGCATCTGATCGCGGAAGGCATGAGCGATGAGTTTCAGCAGCATTGGGCGGGCACGCACTTTTTCAATCCGCCGCGCTATTTGAAATTAGTGGAAGTCATTCCTGGACCGAAGACTTCGCGTGAGGTTGTCGAGACGCTTAGCGAATTCTGCGATCGGCGGCTCGGCAAAGGCCTGGTGCTGGCTGAAGATACGCCGAATTTCATCGCCAATCGCATCGGAACGTATTCCATGTTGAGTGCACTGCGGCTGATGGAAACGCTGGGGATGACGGTGGAAGAAGTGGATGCGTGCACCGGCCCGGCGGTCGGATGGCCAAAATCGGCGACCTTTCGAACGGCGGACCTTGTGGGACTCGACGTGCTCATTCACGTGGTAAAGAACATTTATGAGACCGCGCCCAATGATGAATCGCGCGAACGGTACAAAGTGCCCGCGATGGTCGAAGAAATGGTGAAGCGCGGGTGGCTGGGTGACAAGACGGGTCAGGGCTTTTACAAGAAAGTTCGCGGCGACGGCGAGAAAGAGATTCTTACACTCGATGTGAAGACCATGGAGTACCGCCCCCGGCAGAAGGCGAAACTCGGTTCGCTTGAAATGGGGAAAGCGATTGAGGACACGCGCGAACGGCTGCGCGCGCTGGTCGGGCCGCTGCTTGAAGGGCAAAAAGGCGACAAGGCGCAGCAGTTCATTTGGAGCGGACTTTCGGAAATGTGTTTATACGCGGCGCGGCGCGTGCCGGAAATTTCCGACAACGTTGCGGACGTGGATCGGGCGATGCGCTGGGGCTTTGGCTGGGAACTGGGCCCATTCGAAATGATGGACGCAATTGGAGTAAAGATCTTCGCGGCACAAGTGCAGAAAGAAGGGAGGGCGATTTCGCCGGTCATTGAAAAAGTGCTTGCGAGTGGACGCAAGGGATTCTACGAATCGGAAAAGGGCGTGACGACTGTTTTTGATGTTTGCACAGGCGGAGCAAAGAAGGTTGAAGAGCCCAAAGGCGTCATCATTCTGAAATCGCTGAAAGAGGCTGGGCGCGAAATTGAGAGAAATGCTGGAGCGAGCTTGATTGACCTTGGCGATGGCGTGTTTTGCTGCGAATTTCACGCCAAGATGAATGCCATCGGCGCGGACCTCATCGCAATGATGCACAAGGGACTGAAGCGGTTGGAAACCGATTTTGACGCCATGCTTATTGCGAACCAGGCAGCGAATTTTTCGGTGGGCGCAAATCTAATGCTGGTGTTGGTGGCGGCGCAAGAACAGGAATGGGACGAACTGCACTCGGCCGTCAAGCAATTTCAGAGCGTTAATTTGGCCATCAAATACGCGCCGAAGCCGGTGGTGGCCGCGCCACAGGGCATGGCGCTTGGCGGCGGCTGCGAAGTCTGCCTTCACTCCGCAAGAATTCAGGCTGCGGCTGAAGCCTATATTGGCCAAGTGGAAACCGGAGTGGGGCTAATTCCCGGAGGCGGCGGGACCAAGGAAATGTTGATTCGTGCGAACGAGCACGCGGCTGGCGGCGAGGACTTGGATTTGTTTCACGCGCTGAAGCCGGTGTTTGAGGCGATCGCGATGGCCAAAGTCGGCACCAGCGCGGAAGAGTGCCGCGAACTTGGCTATTTGCGGCGCGAAGACAGTGTTTCGATGAATCGCGACCGGCTGGTAGCGGATGCCAAGGAAGTTGCGCTGGCGTTGGTACGAGGCGGCTACAAACGGCCTGCGGCAAATTGGCAAGAAGGCGCGCAGGCGACTCAGATTAAAGTGCTCGGAGAACAATTCCTTGCCGGAGCGAAACTGGCGATCCACATGATGGTGCGCGGAGGATACGCTTCGGAATACGACGCGCACGTCGGCCGCAAGCTGGCCAACATTCTCGCTGGCGGACCGCTGACCGCACCGCAAATGGTCAGCGAGCAATATGTTCTCGATCTTGAGCGCGAAGCCTTCGTCTCGCTCTGCGGGGAAAAGAAGACGCAGGAGCGGATCGCGCACACCCTGAAAACTGGCAAGCCCCTGCGAAATTAGCAAAAGCCGTTTGGCCCACAGCGGGTCAAAATCATATAAAAACATATTGAATGTACGTCTCTTATAGATTTATTCTGTATATTCCAAGGGAGGCCATTCGTGCAGAAGCTGCTGGCGCCGCGCGAAGCGGCCAACGTTCTGGGCATCAGCTATCCCACGCTGAAGCAGTGGATCTACCACGGCAAAATCAAGTCCGTGAAGACGCCTGGCGGGCATCATCGCGTGCCGGAAAGCGAAATCGACCGACTGATTCCGAAGAAGTTTGAGCGCGGCGATCTCCCGGCCCGGCGCCTACATTTCCGAAAGATCAGCGGACGCAACCAGTTGATTGGCCGTGTCGTGGGTCTAAAGTTCAGCGGGCTGCTTGCCCAGGTCACGCTGGCTATTGGTGAGCAGCACATCACTTCCATTATCACCGCTGACGCCGCCAAGGAGCTGCGCCTGAAACCGGGTGACCGCGCAGCGGCGCTCATCAAATCCACGGAAGTGATGATTCTCCGTGTGTAAAGCGAACGAGGGTGACTCGTTATTGGGGACTCGTGCAAAATCAAAATGCCGCGTCCGGCTTGCTTTGTGCGTGGTCCTTGCGGCTTTCCTTTTTGCGTCGAAGAATTTGCGAGCGCAGGGGCAGACGCTGCGTGTTGCCGCCGCAGCGGACGTGAAATTCGCGATGGAAGAATTGGCAGCGCAGTTCGAAAGCATGACTGGCATAAAAGTGGACATCACCACGGGCTCCAGCGGGAATTTCTTCGCGCAGATTCAAAGTGGCGCGCCGTTCGATCTCTTCTTTTCTGCTGACTTGCAGTATCCGCAGAAGCTGGAGGCGGCGGGTTTTGCCGAGCCGGGAACGCTTTTTGAGTACGCCCAAGGACAAATTGTGATTTGGACGCCTCCTGATTCGACTGTGGAGGTGACCAAGCAGGGCTGGAGTGCACTGCTAGATTCGCGCGTGCAGAAAATCGCGATTGCAAATCCTGAAGTTGCGCCATATGGGCGAGCGGCCGTTTCCGCTCTGAAGAAGGCAGGGATCTTCGAGCAAGTGAAAACGAAACTGGTTTATGGCGAAAATGTCTCCCAGGCGGCGCAATTCGCGCGATCGGGCAACGCGCAGGCCGGAATCATCGCTCATTCTCTGGCGCTTTCTCCTGGGATGAAAGACGGAAAAGCTTGGGAAATTCCGGCGGGCATGCATCCGCCCATCGAGCAGGGAGCTCTCGTGGCGAACAACGCGAAGAACAAAGCGGCCGCCCTCGCCTTTTTGAATTTTGTGAAGAGCTCTCTGGGCAGAAAGACGTTGGAAAAACACGGATTCGCTATTCCGGCAAACCGCTGACAGTCGGGCAGTCAGCAATATCGCGAGGAGATTTGCCAGGAGAGAGCAAGCAAAAATGAGCTCTTTAGCGTTGTCGTTCGAATTGGCCGGTTGCGTTGCGGCGATATTGCTGGCGATCGGAACTCCTGTCGCTTACTGGCTGGCCTATTCGAACTGGCGCGGAAAATTTCTATTGGAATCCATCGTGGCGCTGCCGCTGGTTCTTCCCCCCACGGTTCTCGGATTCTACGCGCTGCTCGCTATGGGCCCGCGCGGACCGCTTGGAAGGCTATGGATGGCCCTCTTCGGCCACGGGCTGGCGTTCACCTTCAGCGGACTAGTCATCGCTTCCGTCGTCTACAGCTTTCCTTTTGCGGTTCAGCCGCTCATCGCTTCGTTTGAAGCCGTCGACCGGAAGCTCCTCGACGCTTCCGCGGTCCTTGGCGCGGGAAAATGGCGAACGTTTCGCCGCATCATTCTGCCGCTGTCTTTGCCTGGTGTCGTGACGGCGCTGGTACTGAGCTTCGCGCACACGCTTGGAGAATTCGGCGTGGTGCTGATGGTGGGCGGGAATCTCGCGGGCGTGACGCGCACCGTTTCCATCGATATTTACGACCGCGTGCAGTCGATTGAATACCGTGCAGCCAATCATTTAGCGTTGCTTCTCTTGGGAATTTCGTTTGCCGTGCTCTGCCTGGTATACGCCGTGAATCGCTGCGTTTGGGCGCCCGCGTGGGCACGATGGACCGTGAAGTGAACCCTCCTGTGCTGGCTGTAGATATCCGCAAACAGCATCGGGGCCAGACTTCTTTTGTGCTCGATGTTTCTCTAGAAGTATCCCTCGGCATCACGATTTTGTTCGGCCCTTCCGGAGCGGGGAAATCAACGCTTCTGGACTGCATCGCAGGATTGGTGCGACCGGACGCTGGCAAAATCTCCATCGGCAAGAGTGTTCTCTTTGACTCGACAATGCATTTTGATGTTCCGCCGCAAAAACGGAGAATCGCTTACGTGTTTCAATCACTGGCCTTATTTCCCCACCTCACCGTCGAGAAAAACATCGAGTATGGGCTGAGAGATATTCCGGAGGAGGATCGGCGCGCGTGTGTCTCTGAGATTCTCGGGGATTTCCGCATTGAAAAGCTGAAAAATCAGAAACCGGCGCAAATTTCGGGCGGAGAGAGGCAAAGGGCTGCGCTAGCCAGATCGCTCGTCACTGCACCACGCGTGCTGCTCCTCGATGAACCGCTAACGGGGCTGGACGCGGAACTGAAGGCCGCGATCGTGGAGGACTTGCGCGCCTGGAACGCCGCGAAACGCATTCCCATTCTTTACGTAACGCACAGCCGCGACGAGGTAGACGCGCTCGGTGAACGCGTGATTGCTGTCGATAACGGCCGTATTGTCGGTCACGGCGCGCCGATGGACGTGCTGGATGCGCCGCGCCGGAAGCGGCTGGCGCAGGCAGCAGGGTTTGAGAATTTGCTCAGCGCCGTGGTGCTCGGCCTTCGCGAGGCAGACGGCGTGATGCGCGTGAGGCTCGGCGACAGTAGGTGCGAGATCGAAGTTCCGCTCGCTCATGCGTCCCCTGGTGACCGCGGACAAATTGCGATCCGCGCCGGAGACATCTTGCTGGCGTCGGAACGCCCGCGCGGACTAAGCGCGCGCAACATTCTGGAGGGACGAATCGCTTCTCTAGAGCAACGCGGCGGCATGTGCGTTGCGCGCGTCGATTGCGGCGTCACGTTTGTGGCTCACGTAACGCCGGGAGCAGTGCGCGAGCTAGAGCTAGCCCCTGAAAAGCAAGTCTGGCTGGTCCTGAAAACTCACTCTTGCCATCTTGTCGACTAGCGGGGACTACGCGTGGGGATGGGTGGGCACCGAGGTTGCGTGCGAGAAAGGGCCAACATTTCCCTCATAACCCTATTTTCTCTATTTTCGGTCGCGAACTAAGAACTATTTACTATAACCGCCGGCCTCTTTCATGACTTGGGTTTCGGCGCTGCCGTCGCTACTTTGCTCGAACCGGGCGAAGAGAATTTGACCTCGTCTGCCTCCAGACCTCCGTCTTTCGGGGAGGCATGGATCACCACGGAGTCACCAACAACGAGGTCGGCAAGCTTGGCAGGTTTATCTTGATTCGCATCGGGAGGGTCTCCGGGTTTCGGGGACATATGCTGAATGTAAACTGTCGAGGCCGTCGGCTTCACTTCCACGGTCTTCCCGTCGGTTGTTCTCACTTGCAATAAATCGGGGCCGATTTTCTCGACCTTGCCCTTGACGTGCACTCTGTTCCCATGTGCAAAAGCGACCGCGCCCACAAATGCGAACGCTATCGCTAACGTAAGCCATTTAGCTCTCTTCATAAGTATCTCCATCGTTTTCCCGGCGGATGCTGGTGCCGCCTTATTTCCGCTTATGAACTTGGGATTCTGACTTTGCCTTGGGCGTTGCTTCATTCAAAAATTCATTCTCTTCCTCTTCCTCCGCGCGTTCCTCGGGCCCTTTTGGATTATAGCGCTCCATTTCCAGGCGTTCCGTTGACGTCAAATACGGAAGATGGCGAATGAAATGCACCAGCTTCCAGCTGTCCTGCCCGTTGCCATGATTCGCGCTGGTATGATTGCCGTTGCTCGAAAACGCCGGCATGCCGGTGAACCGGACGCCGTTTTCGATAATCCAGAACAACTCGCCGTCGCTCAGCTCCTGGGTTTGCGGTTTGCGCAAGTCCGGCGGCTTGGGATAGAGGCCATTGCCGATTGGCGTATCGCCGCTGCCATTGTTCCCATGACAAATCGCACAGTGATCCGCAAAATGCAGTCTCGCCTCGCGCTGTCCTTCCGGCGAATCCAGCACAGGATTCTGCGTCAGGCGCGCATTCCCGGGAATTGCCAGGTGACGCGCATTCCGCGCCAGGACAGCCTCCAGGCGGGTCGGTGTAGCTTTGGCGCTCAAGCCGCCGTGCAGCATCGACGCGGCAATCGCGACCGCAGCGCCGAGGAGTAAGACGCCAATCAGAATCATCACTGTGCCGCGCCTCATAGAAAATGAGACCCTGTTGGCCGGGACGTCGCTACTTCGGCCAAGATCATCAACGCACAAAAAGATAGCAGATTTAGTGCGTCGCGGATGTGTCCATCACCGCGGTCCAAAATCTCAGCCCGAGCGGTATCATGCGGGCACGCACATAGCCGTAGACCGCGGTTTGGGACGTTTTATTCAGCGTAACCGCGTTCCCGAGCATGGTAAGTCTACGAAGACCCTAGGCACTTCGATTGTTAGCCTCGCTCTGATAGGATGGCCCCATGGGAAGGAAAGCCGAGGCAAGGAACCGATCGCCGCTTCCGTTCAAAGCCGAATTCTGGATAAGATCGTGAACGTATCGGTGAAAAACGAGACTGCGGCGCAGGAAACGCTCGAGAAGGTGCTATCGCAATGCGCGCCCGCCATGCGCGATTCCCTTGAAGCGGTTCTTCGCGGCGAGGACCTTTCTTTCGAGCAGGGATTGCAGTTGGCGACTGCCGAAGGAACTGGCCTGCAAGCGCTGGTGGCTGTCGCGGATTATTTGCGGCGCGAGACCGCCGGCGAGACCGTCACTTACGTCGTCAACCGCAACATTAATTTCACCAACGTTTGCTTCGTTGGCTGCAGCTTTTGCGGATTTGGCCGCGGGCCGCAAGCCGCCGATGCCTACTCGCTCTCCTTCGAACAGATCGTGCGCCGCGCCCAGGAAGCCTGGGACTGCGGCGCCACCGAAGTTTGCATTCAAGGCGGCCTTCCCCGCGACCTCGACGGCTTTTTCTACCGCGACCTCTTGCGCGCCATCAAACGCTCCATTTCCGCCATGCACGTCCACGCTTTTTCGCCGATGGAAATTGACTATGGCGTGCTGAAAACGGGAATGCCGCTGCGCGATTACCTGCAAATGATGAAAGACGAAGGGCTCGGCAGCATTCCCGGCACGGCAGCCGAAATTCTCGACGACCGAATTCGCACGCAACTTAGTCCCAACAAACTGCCGGTCGCGCGCTGGGTCGAAATCATCACCACCGCTCATGAACTCGGCATTCCCAGCACTTCGACCATGATGTACGGCCATGTCGAAGAGCCTACTGATTGGATCGGTCATCTGCTCTTGCTGCGCTCTATTCAGAGGCGCACCGGGGGTTTCACGGAATTCGTTCCGCTAGGCTTCATTCATCAAAATACGCGTCTCTACAAGCATGGAGGAGCGCGGCCCGGGGCCGTGCGGGACGAACACTTGCGCGTTCATGCGCTTTCCCGCGTGCTTCTCCACGGCGCGATTCCCAACGTTCAAGTTTCTTGGGTAAAGTTGGGAATCGACACCTCTCTCGCCTGCTTACAGGCGGGCGCCAACGATTTTGGCGGGACGTTGATGGAAGAAAACATTTCCAAAGCCGCCGGCGCGACGTTCGGCGAGTACGTCTCGCCTGAAGAGTTTCGTGCGCATATTCGCAAAATCGGCCGCATGCCCGCCGAGCGCTCCACGACCTACAAGATTCGCCGGACTTTTGAACGGCACGAGGATGATCCACCATCCACGGCGACGCCGTTGCGCCAGCTACGGGCAGAAGCTCACGTCCCCTACGCGGAAGGCGCCTATTAGGCGGCCCATGCGAGCACTCCTGTTGCCGGTTAAAGACTTGAGAAACGCGAAAAGGCGTTTGACAGGGGTGCTCACGCCCGAGGAAAGATTTGGCTTGGCGCAAGCCATGCTTTCGGACATGCTTCGAACGGTGCAAGGCATTCGCCGTGCCGAGAAGATTTTCGTCGTCACGAATTATCAGCCCGTTTTTGATATAGCCGACGAAAACGGCTGGGAAGTTCTGCGCGAAGATCGCCAGATCTCAGAGAGTCACGCCGTGGACTTCGCTTCGCGCGTTTGTGAGGAACGCGGCGTGACCGGATTGCTGCGCGTGCCGCTGGATGTGCCGCTGGCGCAAGCCGGCGACATCGATGAACTTTTGACCGCGGAATGCGGCAACCCCGGGCTGGTCATCGTGCCTTCAGGCGACGGAACGGGGACCAATGCAATTCTCCGGACTCCGCCGGCGCTGTTCCCCTCGCATTTTGGCAAAGGGAGCTTCGCAAAACATGTTTCGGAAGCGAAACGGGCCGGCGCAAAAGTCTTCATCCGCCGCAATCCCCGCCTGGAAATGGATGTCGACGACGAATCCGATTTGCGCGCGCTGCTGGAGCACGATCTCAGCGGGACAACAACCGGCCGCTGGTTGCGCGAAACCGGTTTGGATGTGAAATTCCGACCCCAAGCCAAGAAGGCGAGCGCGGCCGCCGGAAATCATTCCTAGGAACCCGATGAAGAAGAAAGTTTATTCCAGCCTTGACGAGGTCGTCGCCGATGTCCCCGACGGCGCGCGCGTCATGTTCGGCGGATTCGGTGGCGCCGGTTTTCCTAACAATTTGATTCAGGCGCTGGTGCGCAAAGGCGTGAAAAACATCACCGCCATCAGCAACAACTGCGGCACGCGCGATGGCGAGCTGGGCCTGATGTTCAAACACAATCAGATCAAGCATGTCATTGCCTCTTTCCCCGGGCCGCATGCCAATCATTTTCAGGAACGCTTTGCCGCAAGAGAGGTAACGCTTGAGCTTGTGCCGCAAGGCATTCTTTGCGAACGCATGCGCGCCGCGGCCGCAGGTTTGCAAGGCTTCTATACAACCGTTGGCGTCGGCACGGAAGTCGCCGACGGCAAAGAAGAGCGCGTGCTCGACGGCAAGCGCTGCATTTTGGAAATGCCCATTCACGCGGACTATGCCTTCATCAAAGCGCAGAAAGCCGACGAACTGGGCAACTTGACTTATCGGCTCGCCGCGAGAAATTTCAATCCCATCATGGCCATGGCCGCGAACACAACCATTGCGGAAGCGGAAGAACTCGTGCCGGTGGGCTCAATCAATCCGGTGCACGTCATGACTCCCGCGATTTTTGTGCACCGCATCGTGCAGGCGAAAGGACTCCACTATGCCGGATAGCGCCGTTCAGGAAAAAGCCTTGCTCGATAAGCCGCGCTTGACTCGCGAGCAAATCGCGCAGCGCGCCGCGCTCGAATTGCCCGATGGCGCTTACGTCAATCTCGGCTGGGGCATTCCGAATCTCATTGCCAACTATCTCCCCAAAGAGATCACCGTTTATTTCCACAGCGAAAATGGAATCTTGGGTATGGGCCGCCGCGCCAGGCCCGGTGAAGAAGACTACGATCTGATCGACGCCATGAAAGTTCCCGTCACGCTGATTCCCGGCGCGTCGATCTTTCACCAGGCCGACGCGCACTTGATGACCCGCGGCGGTCATCTCGACGTCGCGGTGCTAGGCAGCTTTCAAGTTTCCGAAAAGGGCGATCTTGCCAACTGGAAAATTCCGGGCGCCAAGGGTTCAGGGGGCATTGGCGGCGCGATGGACATCGCCGCTGGCGCAAAAAAGCTGATTGTCTGTATGGAACACGTCGCCAGAGACGGCGCAGCCAAAATCGTCAAGAAGTGTACTTACCCGCTCACTGGTCTAGCGTGCGTGGATACCATGGTCACAGATCTTGCGGTAATCGACGTCATGTCCGAGGGCCTGGTGCTACGCGAAGTTGCGCGCGGCTGGACGCCGGAAGAAGTGCAGAAGCTGACCGGCGCTCCATTGACCACCAAAGGTCGTGTTCCCGAAATCCATTTACCCCGAGTTTTGCCTGGCCTTTTGGAGGAAAAATGAGTGAAGTGATTCCGCAGAAATATGCCGACCTATTCGAAAAACGAGCCTTCGGCAACCTGGCCACGCTGATGAAAGACGGCAGTCCGCAGGTCACGCCTGTGTGGGTCGATTTCGACGGCAAACATGTTTGCGTCAACTCCGCCAAGGGTCGCGTCAAGGACAAAAACATGCGCCGTGATCCACGCGTGGCCATTGCGCTGCAGGATCCCGCGAATCCCTACCGCTACCTCGAGGTTCGCGGACGGGTCGTGGAAATCACCGAAAAGGGCGCCGACGACCACATCAACAAGCTCTCCCAGAAGTATCTCGGCAAGCCTGTGTATCCGAATCGCCGGCCCGGCGAAGTCCGCGTCATCTACAAAATCGAGCCGCAAAAAGTCAGCTCCATGGGCTGATTGATTCAGCAAAACGAATTTCGAAATAGAGCTCAAAATTGTGCCGCTGATTCTTCGTAAGTGGAGAATCCCAGTGATGTCCGAAAAAACTGGCATGCAAGGATGCCTGAATCTGTCCTGTTGGGAGAAAAGGCAAAGGTGGTAGTTCGATTCCGGACTCTTCCCGACGGCAAACTGCCACAGAAGCCTGCTATTGAATCGGCTAGTCGAAGCGAAAAGCTTCAGAAGGCATCGGTTGCATCCCTCGGGCAGAAGCATTCCCTTTGTTTTTTGCTTAGATCTGAAAACTTATAACTTACAGTCGCGCGGAGACGCGCGCCGCAATGCGCCCATCCGGCGTGCGAAACACAAACGCAAGGCTGTCCGATAGAGGCACGCCCGCGCTCGGCACCACAAGTTCGTACGACCACTCGTAGCGCGGAGGCAAATTCGCCGCCAGCGAAGTGGCATAGGGCTGGACGCGGTCCACTCGCGCATCAATTTCCTTCACGTCTTTTACCGGCTGCAACTCCACGCCATGCTTCCAATAAATCGAGAGCCGCAGATCGCTCAGCATTTTCTGCGTCAGGTATTTGCGCGATCCGCTTTGCTGGTCTTCTGTGGGACAAAGTTCATCGTGAATGGTGAAGGCAACCGTGACGGAATCGGGGAATTTCGTCACCACGTCTTTGCCGCGCTGGAAAATCGTAGTTTGGTTTGTGTCAATGCGCTTGAGGCCGTTGAAAAAATCCTCCGAGATCATTCGTCCGTTAACGCGAAAGCATGCGCCGTTGAAAAGCGAGCCGTCTGTTACGAAAAATACGCCGGCATCATAGTCCCAAACATTTTCTGCATGTCCGACCTGTTTCTTCTTCTTGGCCTGCTGCGAAGAAACGGGAACTGCAAAAGAAAGAAACAACACCACGAATGTGGCTGTCTTGGAACCGGCGAACCGCATGCAATCTGTCTCTCATTACTAATCTAGCCCTTTCGCAGGCTCCGCGAGAAGGAACTTGAAGCCCTGAAATGTGTGGATGGCCTTGCCCGCTCCTTCGGCTTTGACCTCGCCTTTGCCAGCGCGCACGGCCACAATCGCATCAACGAGCTTAGGCAGCACCGCCGGATCCGCCACGGGAATGTTGTGGGCGCCGAGCACCATTTTCACTTGGGGCGTAAGCGCTGCAAGACGCTTGACGGACGCCACGTAGGCATCCATATCGGTTTCGGGGCGATACAACCAGATCGGTGCCGGATAGTAGGTATCGCCGGTGAAGAGCAATCCATTAGCCCGATCAATCAGCGCAATCGCATCAGGCGTGTGACCGGGCGTGGCAATAATCTCAAGTTTCCGGCCACCGAGATTGACGGTGAACCCGTCTTGCACAAAGTGAAAAATCTTCCAGGGCTTCGTCGCGTACGTTCTTGGGTTGAATCCTGCCGGCAAGTTGCCGCAAATCTGCCCCGGTGCGATCTCCGCCTGCGCGTCCGCCAGCGAGCCTCGCGCATTCTTGCGCGTAAAATCCGTGTCCATCGCGAACACGTAAGGAAATTCCCAGTTTCCGCCGACGTGATCGTTATGCGTGTGGGAGTTGAGCACCACCACGGGCTTGGTCGTCAATTGCTGGATAACTTTGCTGATGCTGCTGATGCCCATCCCGGTGTCGAAAATCACCGCTTGCTTGGTCCCGACGATGAGGTAGGAAATGGTCTCTTCGGCCTGATGCGGCTCGTAAATCGCAAATGTTCCCGTCGCCACCTTGTACACTTCAAACCACGGATCGGTTACGTGAACGCGCAGTAGCGCCCGGTACTCTGGCCGTGGCAGCGCCTGGCACCACTCCGGAATTGTCTTGGTCTGCGCGGCCAGCGACGCGGGCAGCAAACAGAGCAGCGACAGCCTTGCGAGTCTTTGGCAAAAGCTCACGATTCCCCCTTGGTTGTGACTCGTTTGGATTGTGCTGGGCGCGTGCGAATATGGTATAGCGTCCAGTGGATGCCAGCAAAATTTTCTTACCAGGGTTGTGCTTTTTGTGCTGTGGGACTCTCGCCGACCGCTTTGTCAGTTTTTTGACGACGCGGGAATCACCGCTTCGCAATTTACAAAGTACAAAATCAGGCCCAAGGCGTTCGCTTCTTCATTTCCCATCAACCGAAAAGGCCAACAGAACGTTGCCTGGAGCCCCTCCCAAAAACGCATACCCAGAGTTCACGTACAACATCCCTCCCACAACCACCGCTCCCGGCCCATCAAGCGCTCCGCCGTGTGCTTTCACTCCGTTCGCGGTCTTGTAATCCTTGACGGTATCCACGTCCCAAACGATGTGCCCATTTTGCGCAGAGTATGCTCGCAAGTGCCCGTCCAACCCTCCGGAAAAAATCACACCGGGGATTGCGGTTACCGCCGCGGACTGCGCCGGGCTGCACCCCGGGGTCTGCCCGCATCCCGGATGGGGCGTCTGCCACGCGACCTCGCCTGTTTCAAGTTTCAAGGCAAAAAGCCCCCCGCCGATTTTCGGATCCAGCTGCGCCGCGAACCCGAAGGCCGTATCGCGGGCTCCCGCCGTCCCTGAGGGCACGGGGTGCATCGTAACGTCGGAAACGGCAACGTACACGTGCTTTGCGTCAGTAGCCGAGCCCCACTGCACGCCGCCCATCGACCCGCCGCGGCCCACGCGCCGCTGCCAGAGCAGTTCGCCCTGCCTGTCCGGATCCAAAGCGTAGACGATTCCCGATTTCTGCCCCGCAACCAGGGCGCGGTGCCCATGGCCCAGGTCCACCAGAATCGGCGATGAGCCACAATCAAAATCGGGGCCATTCGCTGCAGGACAGTTTGTGCGCATCTCTTCCGGCCCACTTCTTCCATCGAAGAAATGGGAACATAGAGTCTCCCCGCAGCCAGCGCGGGCGCCCCCGTAATCGCTGCGCCGGGAAACTCTTCCACGTGCGTCTTCCACAGAAGTCTTCCCGTCGCCGCGTCCACCGCATAAACATTGGCGCGCTGGTCCCCAAAGTAGGCTGCCCACCTGCTGCCGTTTTCACCAAGGCTAATCGCTGTCCGCACGTGCGCATCCGTCTCGATCGCCCAGAAAACGCAGCCGGTCTCTGCGCTCAGTGAATAGACTCTTCGCTCAAAACTTCCGACAAGAACACGCCCGCCCGCGACCGTGGCCTGCGCCTGCGCTCGGAAGACGCCGGGAAAACCAAATGCCCACTTCAGCTTAAGTTTTGGCACTTGCTCCGCGCTGAGCTGCGCCATTTCCGCGGGCTGAAATCTGTGCTGCTCCAGGTCCACGCCCCAGCCGTTCCAGTGTGGCCTCGCAAGCGGATCATCGAACGCTTGCCCCGCGTCCGCCGGGCACATCGCCGCCGCAGGAATCTGTTCCTTCAGCGGCAGCCTTCCTGTAAGGAATTCAGCCAGGTCGGCGATCTGCGCCGTCGTCAAGCCCAACCCCTGTACCGCCATGCTTCCACCCACTAAAGCGAAGCGGATGTTCTCCGGCGACATTTGCTTCAGCGCCGCGCGATTTGGCGCCTTGGGCACGGGTCCCTCGTGGCACGCCGCGCACCGTTGTTTGTACAGCGCTTCGCCCGCTTTGTTCGTGACTGTTTCATGCTGCTGCGTCGTCTGTGCGAAAACCAAAGGACTCCACGCAAAGAACACAGAGGTAAGCCCACCGAGGCCACAGAGAAGCAGAAATCCACGACGGAGAACCACAGGCAACCCGGCAAACCGCGCGTTTGTCATTCCGAGGCTGCCCCTTTTGCGGCCGAGGAATCCGCTTCTCGATTTTTCGTTCATTTGGAAGCTCCCGAAACGAAGATCGCCTTGGGAATCATCATGTGCACACCCTTGTTTCCGTCGACCAATTCCGTGATGTGCAAGTCCGCGGCAACGCTCGCAAGCATATATGCATCGTCGCGCGAAAGATGCTTTTCTGTAACGAGGAGATCGATCATCTCTCGCACCGCCAGCGTGGCGCAGGCGTTCAGGTCATCGTTCAGGCCCATGGTGATATAGTGCGTCGGCGTTTCCGCGCGCGGCCACTTCAAGTGCATGTCTTTACGCACGATGAATTGAAACGTGCCGATGAGCGAAGTCTCAAGCGCGGTGATATCCACTTCTCCGTCACCCTGCCCCGCGTGCCCGTCGCCCACTTCAAACAGCGCTCCCGGCGCGTGCACCGGAATATACAGCGTCGTTCCGGCGACGAGGTCCTTGTTGTCCAGATTCCCCGCCATAATCCACGGCGGCGCGCTGTTCCAGCGTCCCACGCTTTCCGGCGGCGCGTCGCCCATGCTGCCGAAAAAAGGATGCAGCGGAATCTCGATCCCCGGCGCGAACTTCGCCACCATGCGCTTCTCGTCCAGCGGAACGATTTTGATTTTCGCGTAAGGATAATCGTCCGGCAGAAACCCGCGTCCCGGCCCGAATGCGTTGTACGCATACGGAATCGCCAGCTTAATCGACAGAATCTTTACTTGCAGCACGTCGCCGGGCTGCGCGTCTTCGATATAAATCGGCCCGGTGAGGATGTGTCCGCCGGGGCCTTTGTCCTTCACCTGCTCCGTGATGTCACGCAGCGACCGCTCGACCTGGTCTGGCGGCACCCCTGCCTTCTCCAGTCGCTCGGGGTTGTTGGTGATGAGCGTCTGAATTTCCACCTTGTCGCCCGACTCGATGCGCAGCACCGGCGCCGCTTTCGCATCGTAGTAGCCCCACACCACCGTCTGCGGCGTCGGCTTCAGCGTGTACGTCGCCTGCGCGTGGGTCCGCGCCGCAGCCAGCGAAGCCAAGGCCAGCAAAACTCCGAGGGACACAAAGCGGCGCATTCTGCAACCTCCAGATCGGCGAATGGAAGACAAGTATTGGGAAAGAATCCTGCGCCGCCACAATTGAAAAATCAAGCGGCGCCGGTGGCTCGGCGGCCGAAACGGTAGTGCCAGACTTGCGCTGCGCCGATCAGATTTGCATCTTCGCCCAAGGAAGCCAGCGCAATCTCGGTCTTCTCAAACGGAACGAAGCGGCACCCCTTCGCAACCACTTGGCAAATCTCTCCGAGGCTCACGCCTTTCATGATGCTGCCACCCATCACAATCCGCTCCGGCACGAACAAATTAATCAGATTGGCCACGCCCAGCCCGAGATAATGCACCTCGCGCGCAACCGCTTCGCGCGCCAGCAGGTGACCTTGTCTCGCAAGTTGAAAAATTTCTTTCGCATCGAGAACTTCCGGGTGCCGCGTGGTCGCCGCCGCGTTCGTGTTAAACCATTCCGCCATCGCTGGGCCCGTAGCCACTGCTTCCCAGCAGCCGCGGAAGCCGCACGTGCACTCCGGCCCGAAGGAATCCACCACGTGATGGCCCACCTCGGGATGCGCCTTGTCCGCGCCGCGATACAGTTCGCCATCGAGAATGATTCCGCCGCCAATTCCCGTGCCCACGGTCACGTAAATCAGCCGCGACTTCCCTTTCCCAGCGCCCCACGCCGCTTCTCCCAGCGCCGCGGCGTCGCCGTCGTTCTCCAGCGCCACAGGCACGCCAAACTCACGAGCCAAATCCTTCACCGGATTGCAGCCTTTCCATCCGGGCAAAAAATCCACGTCGCCGAATTCGCCCGTGATCGGAAAAACCCAGCCCGTCGAGCCGATGCCGATGCCGGAAAGCTCCGTGTTGGCTTTTTTGGCCGCTTCGCGCAGCATGCGAACCACGTGCCGCAGCCCGTCCGGATACGCTCGCGCCGCCTCCGTCGGTGTCTCGAGCTTCGCCAGCACTATGCCGGCATCGTCCACGATGCCCGCCGCAATTTTCGTTCCTCCTATGTCCACCGCCCCTATCATTTCTTTTTCCCTCGGTCCCTTTCCGGCTTTCCCTCTTGAACTCTTCTCGCCTTTCGCGCTGTGGGGGCGCGCTTTAGCGCGTCCGCTTCTTGCTGTGCGAATTTCGAATTTCGCGTTTCGAATTTCGTGCTTTGATTTCGCTTCGCGTTTCCTTCCCCGTTTCTTTCGGCAGCAAGCCGCCCTGGTCCTCCACGATGAACGACGAGAGCCGGAACGTATCGCAATCCACGCCAGACAAGCCTGCCAACCGCTCGGCGACAAGCTGCGCCGGGAGGATATCAATCAAGAACTGCCACTCTGCCGGAATCGGCGGAAGTTGAAACACGAAATCGCCCGCATCCTCGGGAAGCCTTTGGCCAATCAGCATCCCGCGCGCGCCTAGCTTCCGTAGATCGCGAGCCACGGCCAAGTCCTGCTCGCGCATCTTCACGCCGTCGATCCAGATGCCGAAGCGAACATTCTTGGCAACGATTTCCTGCGGGCCATGCCGGAAGCTGCCTGTGCCCATGGCCGTCGCGGGCGTCTTCACGCCTTCTTCCCACATCAGCCGCGACTCATAGGCGCTGCCAAGACTCGAACCGCGCGCCAGAAAGTATGTAGTGCTGCGCGGTGCAAGCCAATCCGACTTGGCAATTTGCTCCTGCCAACGCGGAATGGCGCAGCCTGCTTCCGCGAAGGAATGCGAGAGCGATGCGGTGAGCGCAGAGTCCAGCGAACCGGTCACGCTGCTAGCCAGGAGCCCCGTTGCCAGGGCCAGCGTCGTGTAGGTGTTGACGGAAATGGCGTAGTCGAACGCGATGGGCACAACAATCGCGTGGTGCGCTTCTTTCGCCAGCGCCCCCTCCGGTGCATTCGTTATACCGATGACGTTTACGCCAGCCTGCCGCGCCTTACCCGCCAGTTGCACGATTTCGGCGCTCTTGCCGCTCCGCGAAATCACCATCATCGCGGAGTCTTGGGGAAAGTTCGCGAAGGTCAGCAGTTCCGCGGCATCGTGCAGGTACACCGGATGGGCATGCTGATGAAAGAGGACGCTCAGGTTCAACGCGGCGTGCCAACTGCTCCCGATGCCCGTCAAGTAGACGTGCCTCGCCCCGCGGACCGCCGCCGTCGCCGCCGCCAGCGCTCGCCGCCCCGCGCCATTTGGCCCGGCCAAAAGCTCGATGGTCCGCCGCAACTCCTCCGGCTGCCTCAGTATGTCTTTCAGGAAATGTGTCATTTTAGGCTCACGCACATCGGCCTCTTCCATGTCCATGGAAGCGTATGAAAAAAGCCCTTCCGAGGGCAATGATTTACCGAACTTGCCCGGCAGTTTCCGGCCACAGACAAGTTACGGCATGTGACCATATAAAGTCGTAAACAGTCGCACCCCGTTATATGATCCGGCGGCTTAAGCTCGACCAATACGGGTTCACGCCCGGCAAGACGCCTGAACTTCCGTGAGCATACAGAGAAGGATTGCGGCCACGCGTGCAATATGCGTCGCGAGCATGACTTCTGCCGTCTGGTCCACTTTATCGCGATCCTCGTGGGGCAAATCCTCGGGAGCAAGGAACAGAGCGATGTGCATTAAGACCTGGAATGTCGCGTGAGAATTGGCCGAATATTCTTGCCGGAATCCAATGTCAGTTTCCTGAGGAATTCCTGGTGCGGCGCGAGATTGACTGTCTTCTTTACGCTGAGATACCCACTCAGGGTGCGCCATTCAGGGGCGTTTCTTACCTCAGCCTCAGTGAAGCCATTCATTCTCATTTCTGAAGCGATCGTTTGGCGCTGCAAAGCCATGTAGTTATCCCACTTGGCATCCCCTCCATATCGCTGTTCATCGGCGTCGAATGCTTGAAGTGCTTTCTTTTGCTTTAGGTCAATTTCAGGAAGCATCGGTTGTTCCTATGGATGGGTCATATCCTCCGGCTGGACGAGGCGGTCGAATTCCTCGCCGGTGACGAAGCCGAGCTTGAGCGCGGCCTCGCGCAGGCTGATGCCTTCGTGATGCGCAGTCTTGGCGACTTTGGCGGCATTATCGTAGCCGATTTTGGGAGCGAGCGCGGTGACCAGCATCAGCGAGTTGTGGACGTAGCGGTCGATGGTGTTCTTGTTTGCTTCGATCCCCCCCACGCAGTGCTCGGTGAAGCTGTGGCACGCGTCGGCCAGCAGCTCGACGGAATGCAGATAGTTGAAAATCATCACCGGTTTGAAGACGTTGAGTTCGAAATTCCCTTGCGAGCCGGCGAAGCCAATGGCTGCGTCGTTGCCCATCACCTGCACGGCCACCATGGTCAGCGCTTCGGACTGCGTGGGATTCACTTTGCCCGGCATGATCGATGACCCGGGCTCGTTTTCCGGCAGCGTCAGCTCGCCCAGGCCGCAGCGCGGGCCGGAAGCAAGCCAGCGAATATCGTTCGCGATTTTCATGAGCGAATCGGCAAGCGTCTTCAGCGCGCCCGAAGCGAACACGATTTCGTCGTGCGCGGAGAGCGCCGCGAATTTGTTCGGATGCGAGCGGAACGGCAGGCCGGTCAGCTCGGCGATTTTGCGCGCGGCGCGCTCGGCGAATTCCGGATGCGCGTTGAGCCCGGTGCCGACGGCGGTGCCGCCGATGGCCAGGTCGTAGAGACCGTCAAGCGTCTGCGAGACGCGCGCGAGGTCGCGGTCGAGCAGGCTGACGTAGCCGGAAAATTCCTGGCCCAGCGTCAGCGGCGTGGCGTCCTGGAGATGCGTGCGGCCGATCTTCACGATGCCGGCAAATTCCTTCGCCTTGGCGTCAAGCGCATCGCGCAGCGTTTTCACTGCGGGCAGCAACCGCTGCGACGTTTCCGCGGCGGCGGCGATGTGCATGGCTGCGGGAAACGTGTCGTTCGAGGATTGCGACATGTTGACGTGGTCATTGGGATGGATGGGCTTCTTGCTCCCCATCACGCCGCCGGCAATCTCGATGGCGCGGTTCGAGATCACTTCGTTCACGTTCATGTTTGTCTGTGTGCCGCTGCCGGTTTGCCAGATGCGCAGGGGAAAATGCTCGTTGAGCTTGCCGGAGACGACTTCGTCGGCGGCCTGCACGATCAGTTGCGCTTTTTCGCGGGCGAGCTTTCCCAGATCTTGATTCACCAGCGCGCAGGCCTTCTTGAGGATGCCGAACGCGCGAATCAGCTCGGGCGGCATGGTGTCCTTGCCGATGGCGAAGTGGATGAGCGAGCGCGCCGTCTGCGCGCCGTAGTAGCGGTCGGCGGGGACCTCGATCTTGCCCATGGAGTCCGACTCCGTGCGAGTGGGGCCCTTGGCAGCAGCCCCGGCAGTCATACTGGATTTCGCCGCTTCAGACATGGCTGGCTCCTCGATGGCTCATTTCGTAACGCCGGCATCTTGCCGGTCTTGTGCTTTTTCAACCCCTGCCCTTGAGTTTAACAGGCTGGACGCCTTTGTGACGGCCACCTTCAGCTCGGCGCTTTTCTGGCAAGACTTCCACCTGTGTTGCCCGATCCTCAAAAATGTTCGCCCACACCACCCCTCAAAACCTTTCAAGAGAGGTCCTCTTCTAAACTCTTTTTTTTCTTTTAGTTCCGCACGCTCTTCCTCAGCCGAACATTCGCCACCCTTGTCCGGTCAATCACTTCCGCACTCTTTCCCAGGCAACGGAGGGAAGGGCCCCTTCTCCTTCTTCGACTGGCCTCCTTTTGCCCATTTTTGCCCTTCGCTATCCTGTTTTCCCTCATGCAGATACGAACTGCCCATTTTACAAGCTCTTTGTTTTGATATTCATACGAATTGCCGGAAGTGGGTGCGCCCCTCCATTCACACCTTGCCTCTCTCGCAGCCACTCGCGGGACGACTTTGGAAGGAGACAGACTTGAGGCCGAGCACGATACGATACAATAACGATCCCAAAGGAGCCCACATGCCCGACTATACCGCCGAACACGCGCGCGCCGGAATCAACGCGAAGTTGCCGGCGCTGGAGACCTGGCCAAACCAATTCGAGAGCTACGTTATCACCACACGGTTCCCGGAGTACACCTCGGTTTGCCCCAAGACGGGCATGCCGGACAACGGCGCACTCACTATCCAATACATGCCTAGGAAGCAATGCCTCGAGCTGAAAGCCCTAAAAATGTACCTGTTGGGCTACCGCAACCTGGGCATTTTCTACGAAAATGCCGTAAACAAGATCCTGCACGACATTGTCGAAGCCGCTCAGCCGGTTTGGTGCGTGGTGCGCGGCGAATTCACACCGCGCGGCGGGTTGACCACGACCGTATTTGCCCGCTGGCCGGAACTTAAAGGCAAAAACCCATCCTCGAAACGCTCGCGGCGCTGAAAGCATCCTATCCTCGAGGTGCGGCTTGTGCGGCTTGCGGGAAGATGGACAGAAGGCATTTTGCAGGCCATAATTTTCGGTGGGGCCGTTTGCTAGGGGCAAGACCTAATCACAGAGAGGGAAGAATGAGCATTTCTCCAAACATACCAAGCGCGCAAGAATCCTATGCGTATGAAAGCGCGGGGACGCCACGGTGGATCAGCGTATTGTTCGGGATGGTCATTGCCGGACTGGCCGTGGTGGTCTATTTCGGTTACACGACCCAGGCGCGGCTGAGCCAAGACCTGGCAAATCAGGAGGAAAAGAACAAGATTCTCAGCGCGCAGTTGGACCAGGCCAATTCGCGGATCGCGGACCTGAAGAGCCATGTGGAAATCACTACGCAAAGAATGGGTTTGACGCAATCGGAACTGGCGAAAGCGAAGAGTCGCGCCGAAGACATTCGGAAGGAACAGCAAGCCGCCGACCAGGAGCTCACCACCCAGATTAAGGCGAGCCAGGAACAGATTGGGGCAGTGGCAACCGAAGTTGGCGGCGCGAAAAAAGACCTGGAGGCGACCAAGAGCGACCTGGAAGCCACCAAGGGGAAGCTTGAACGAAGCATGGGCGACATGAACGTGATGAGCGGATTAGTCGCCCACAACCGGGATGACCTGGAGGAGTTGAGGCGCCGCGGTGACCGGAACTACTACGAATTTACGCTGCAAAGAACCAAGAACGCCCAGCGCGTCGGACCCGTCCAGATCTCGCTAAACCGGACCGATCCCAAGAAGTCCAAGTACACCATCACCGTCATCGCGGATGACAAAACCATCGAAAAGAGAGACAAAACCTCGGGCGAGCCCGTGCAGTTTTACGTGAAGGGCAGCACCCGGATGGCGCCGTACGAAATCGTGGTCTTTGATGTGGGCAAAAATCAGATCACGGGGTATCTCGCAACGCCCAAGGATTCGGGCGCACCGGCACCCGCCGCAGCGCCAGCGCCTTCTGCATCGGCCACGCCAGCGACTCCTGCAACGGACAAACCGTAGGCGCGATTCGCATTTGATTTTTGCTAGCGGCTCTTTCTGCGTTCTGGAAGAGATGTGGGGCAGGGCTTCATCCTTCTTGGCGAGCAGAGGGTGAGCTCCAGAAAAATGAGTACTGGGATTTGCGCCTGGAAGATCTGGTTCGGTGCGGCTTATTCGAATTCCTTTAGCGTTTTGGCCATTTCGCTGAGGCGCTCGTCTACCAAAGCGAAAACGGTGCCTGAGTTGAATTTCCCCGCGCCATTCCTGCCTCCGGCGGAAACGTTGGTTAGAAGCTCGATCCCCTGTTCGATTTTCGCCACCGGCCACACGTGAAACTTTCCCGCGGCCACTGCGTCGAGCACGTCTTCTCGCAGCATCAAGTCCTCGACGTTTGCTTCCGGGATCATCACGCCCTGCGTGCCGGTGAGGCCCTTGATGCGGCACACGTCAAAGTAGCCCTCGATTTTTTCGTTCACGCCGCCGATCGCCTGAACGTCGCCCTGCTGGTTGATGGATCCCGTCACCGCAATGTCTTGTCGAAACGGCAGGCCGGAAAGCGCGGAGACAAGGGCATAGATTTCCGTGGAGCTGGCGCTGTCTCCATCTACGCCCGAATAGGATTGTTCGAAACAGATGCTGGCGGCCAGCGAGAGCGGCTTGTCTTGCGCGAACTGACTCCGCAAATAGCCGGCGATGATTTGCACGCCCTTGTCGTGAAAGCGGCCGCTCAAATTCGCTTCGCGCTCGACGTTGATCAGCCCGGCTTTTCCCAAAGCCGCGGTGGCGGTGATGCGCACCGGCTTCCCGAACGAATATCCGCCAATCTCGAGCACGCTGAGGCCGTTCACCTGGCCGACGCGCGCGCCCGACACATCCACAAGAAGCGTTCCTTCCTCGATCATTTCGCGGATGCGTGTCTCAATGAGATTGTGTCGTTCGATTTTGGAAAACAAAGCGAGGCGGACGTGATGGGCCCGAACTATGGTTTCCCCCGTAGCAGCGGCGCTGTAGTGGGCTTCGCGGGCCAAATCGGCGATGTCCACAAAGCGCGCGGTCACCTTGTTCCTTCGTCCGGCCTGGCGCACTCCGTATTCGAGCATCGCGGCGAACGCGCCGCGGTCGAAAGGAAACAAATTTTCTTTCTCCGACAGCGCGCGCAGCCGCCCGGCATATTCGGCGATGACGCCGTCGCTCATGGCCATCTCTTCGTCGAACTCCACGCGTACTTTGAATATTTTGCGAAAGTCTTCTTCGTATTCGTAAAGCAATTCGTAGAGCTGGCGGTCGCCGATGAGGATCACCTTCACGTTGATGTCGATGGCTTCCGGCTTCAGCGCGCTTCCGCCAAAAGGATAGAAAATTTCCTGCGGCTGGATCTCCAGGCGATTGTGATTCAGCGTGCGTTTTAGCGCGCGCCAGACGCCGGTTTCTGAGAGAGCCTCCATCGCATACATAATCAGAAAGCCGCCGTCGGCGCGAAGGAGCGAACCGCCCCGGAGGTCCATGAAGTCGCTGCTCCAGCCGCCGCGCGCGTCATAAGCGCGCTGAATGGTGCCGAAAAGATTGGCGTATGTCGGGGTGGTTTCGAAAATTACCGGAGAAGCTTCTTCGTGATTGTGCGCGAGGATGACGTTGACGCCGTACACGCGAAACGGGTCGCGTTCGGGCCCGCCCGGGGCTTTCTGAGCACCGTCAGCAGACTCTTCCTCCTGCTCTCCTTCCCCTTCGCGCTCCTTGAAGGGATCCAGATTATCCAGCAAGTGATGTCGCACTTCTTCGAGGTATTCCGCGACGCTTGTGCCGGGATATTTTTCTTTCAGTTCTTCGATGAAGCCATCCACCAACACGGAAGCCGCTTCTTGTTCCAGGTAACTCAGCTCGCTGGCCAGTTCGCGCGAGAGCGTGAGCGTTTTGCGGTAAACCACCGTGAATTCCTGCCGGAATTGCTCGTACTTCCGCTCGATCTCTTCGGCGACGGTGCCTTCGAGTTTCCCCTCGTGCACCATCTTCGAGATGTCTTCGATGGGCACCATCTGCCCTTCGAGCACCGGGAAGATTTCCGGCAGCGCTACGGCGCCGACTTGCATGTGGCCCAGCGCAAACTGATCCCTAGCAATGCGCCGCGTGAAATCGTCCATCAATTCCTTTTCGCGAACAGTGAAGCGCTCAACAATCCTTCCCTTTTGCCGCTGGAAAGGTTCGCCTTCGAACACTTGAGGAATCCGCCGGCGCAGAAAATCGATTCCCGCTTGCATGTCTTTTTTGAAGGAATCTGCCTGCCCGCGCGGGAGCGTCAGCAGTCTTGGCCGGTCCGGCAATTTGAAATTGTTGACGTAGCAGCGGTCCAAGGATTCCTTGGTCGGCGGATGAAGCTCTTGAATCATGCGCGCGATGGTTCCGCCGCGGCTGGTGCCCGCCAATCCGCAGACAAACACGTTGTAGCCTGGCGCAGAAAGCTCCACCCCCATTTTCAAAGCTCGCAGGGCTCGCTCCTGGCCAATGAACCCTTCGCGGGGATCGGCCTGGGCTGTCGTTTCGAAAGGGATGCGCGAGAGCTCACACCTCCAGCGCAGTTTCGCCGGAGGAAGCTCCGCTGGCTTCGGCGCAGGCTTGGTGGTCATGAAATCCTTTCGAGCGCGTTACTCTAACACACTCACGCTAGGCCGCAGCGTTGGGGCCAGGCAGGTGTTACCCAGCGGTTATGGGCGGCGGACTCTCCGTGCTTTCCGTGTAGGCCCTGAGGACGCCTGCGGCCATGGCTGCCAGGATCGGCCCCAGCACCAAGCCCAGCATTCCAAACAGATTGATGCCGCCTAGAATGCTGATGAATATCACCAGGCCGCTTAATTCCGTCCGGCCCTCGAGCAACAAAGGTCTCAACACGTTATCCACGATGGTCGAGACGCCCGCGCATATCGCCAGGAGCAAAACCGCGCGCCCCCAATGTCCAGTAAGTCCCAGCCAAAGCGAGGCGGGCACAAAAATCAAGCCAGATCCTACGACCGGTATCAAGGAAAAGAAGGCCATCAAAACGCCCCAGAAGACCGGCGCGGGCAGGCCTACGATGGCAAAGCCTGTGCCGCCGAGAGCTCCTTGAACTGCTGCGACGAGCAGGCTGCTCGCGACACTTGCCGAGATCAGTTCGCGGGCCTGCTTGAGCATCGCATCCCGGTGCTCCGCATCAAACGGCAAAATTCTGCGTACGTTGTCAAGAATCCTCTCGCCATCGCGGAAAAAATAGAACATCGCAAAAATCATCACAAACAAATCAAAAATGAAAGCGGCGATGTTCTTTACAATGGTCCCGAGCCGTTGGGCTATGAATCCCGCCTCTTTTTCGATGGCTTGCCCGAGTGTCTCGAAGAGGTCGGCGTTGGGATCGATTCCCGGAACGTGGTGGGCCACCCAAGACCAGCCCTTGGCAATGGTGGACCAACTGTCCGCAAGCACGGGGGAATGCTGGCCACCGACGATGGAATGCTGCACGCCCCGCGAAATCGAAATAGCCTGCCGCACAAAAAGAGTGCCCAACAAGATGGAAGGGGCAATCAGAAGAACCGTGACAGCCACGGTGCTAGCTACCGAAGCTTGCGACGGTGATAGGCGGTTGGCGAGCCGCCGGTGCATGGGATAGAAGAAAATCGCCAGAATGGCCGCCCAGCCCAGGGCTCCCAGAAATGGCTCGGCGATACGGAAGATCAGGTAGAGCAGCAGCAGCAAGATGCCGTAGGAAAGTACCGCCGTCAGACGGCTCGTCGTGGCATTCGTTGAAGGAGCGGCATTCATGGTCGTACTATAATCGTTAGGGGTCGAGCGGACACGGTCCTTTCGTGTACCGGCTGGTTTCTGATAACTTTTTCCTTCCGCTCTACCAGGTCGCGCGCGGGTCACCCGGCAAATTTGGCATGTCCACAAAGCCCATTCCGCTGAATGCCCAACAGATTCGCCTCCTTGCTGTACTTGCTTTAGTGAACTTTGTCAACTTTGCAGCCCGGCAGGTAGTCGTTCCCCTTATTCCCCTGCTGCGCGATCATTTCCATGCCACCGATGCACGGCTCGGGGCCCTGCAAATGTGGCTGCTGGTGGTCCTGGCGGTGGCCAGCATTCCCTTCGGATTCTTCGCTGACCGTTTCAATCGCATCACGGTCATTGTCATCGGCGTAGCGTGCTGGAGTGTGGCGACCCTAGTCAGCGGCCTGGCATCTACCTATGCTTTCTTGCTGTTCGCCCGCGCTGCAGTTGGCCTGGGTGAAGCTGCCTACGCGCCCGCAGCGCAATCCATGATTTCAGGCGCTTTTCCCCAGGAGCGGCGGGCACGGGCGCAGGCCATTTTCGCTGCCGGAATGCTGCTTGGTGGGGTGGGAGGCCAAGCCCTTGGCGGCGTTGTTGGGCAGCATTACGGCTGGCAATACGCGCTCTTTTTGGTGGGGCTTTTGGGCATCGTTCCCGGCATCGCAGTCTTTTCTTTGGAGGAACCTGCGCGCGGCCCACGGTCCGAGGTCGTACCCATACCTCGTCTGTTGAGCGTTCCCGCTTTTGTGGCCATGATCGCCGCAGGCACATGCATTACCTTCTCCAGCGTCTCGCTGCTTTTCTGGGGCATCGACTTCGCTGTTAATTACAAGGACTTCAGCCTGGGCCAGGCATCTGTTTCTCTTTCCTTAATCGCCATGATCTCTTCGGTATTAGGCGTGCTTGTGGGCGGCTCCGTCGCGGACTCTCTTCAGAAGCGCTTGAACTACGGACGATTGCTGGCCATTGCGGTCGCGTTCTTGCTTGCCGCCCCCTTTCTGATCGTTGCCATTCAAGCCGACGAACAATGGATGGTTCTCGCTGGGATGGCGATTGCCGGCTTTTTCATGTCCTGGTATCACGGCCCGGTTACAGCGGTGATACACGATATGATGCCGCGCCGCGCGCATGCCACTTCTGTCGGAGTCTACATGTTTGTGACGCAGCTCCTCGGGGGTTTGGGGCCGCATCTGCTTGGCAAAATCTCCGACTTTCACGACCTGCAATTCAGTCTTGAGATTGCCGTGGCTGTCATGGTGTGCGGGGCCTTGCTGTTGTTTCTCGTGATTTACTTCGTCCGCCGCGACGGCCTTCGCCATCCCATCCTCGAAACATTTCACGTTGAGCCGGGCGACTAAAATGCGTTTTCCAAGACAGCGCCTCTTCGGCAGCAACACTTCGGGAAACGCATCATTCTGAGCGCATCCGATGAGGATGGGCGAAGAATCTCAACCGACGAGATGCGTGCAATGGCTGAATTCAATGTCAACAATCGCACGCTCCTGTGTCTAGGCCACCCGGAACGCTTTCGCCAGCCGCAAGCAAAACGTCAATATCAAAGTCCTTCGCATTCTTCGACGATTCGTCAACATCGCGGAGCTCCTTATAACTCAAGAATTTCATGACTTCGTTCAGATGTAAACACGGGCCAGCGAAGGTTGGTCGCCTCAATTCTTCAAAAACTTTTTTCTGCCGATCTTCGGAAGCCACTATGAAGAGTGGATAGTTCGAGTTCGGCGCTTCCGCCCTGAGATCAGACAGCCTAAGAATTCCAGAGTAGATTGACGTCGAGCGCTCGATTTCGAACGCGGACTTTATAGAGTACGGCCCGAATTTCCAGACGACGTCGATATTTTCGATGCTCTTGGGTACTTCCTCACCTTGGCAGCAATCTCACCAGCAAAACGAATACGGCCATTGTTGTAGATAAGCACGACGCCGCCCGGTTTCATCTTTTCCCATCGCGATTCGTTCATCGGTCCCGGGACAGCGCCCCACACGATGAAATTCGAGCGGTGGTAAATCCTTTCTAGGTTTTCGATCTCTTGGGATGGCAGAAATCGCCAAACTTCCTCTAGTGTTCTTTGGCGCTGAATGGTGTCCTCAAAATGTAGCTCTGCGGCCGGATTTCCGCCCGCGACCACAAGAAAAACGTTCCTTGAATGTCCGTAAGGCATTGACAGCCATCATACGGCAGTGCCAGGAATTGCAACGATGGGAAATTCCACCCTGAACGTGGTTGCTAAACGCGGTTATGTGAGCCAAGTGAAATCTGATGTCGAGGCGGTGTGTTCGTTGAGATCCCTCGCTTCGCTCAGGATGACACGTTCATGGCGTGTTGCTTACTTGACGCCGATTAGGTTGATGAGGCGAAGGACTTCGCTCTCGGGAACGTCATAAAGCGGGCGAAGATCTTCTTCTTCGAGCCGTTCGCGCAAATATTCCGCAGCCACAAAACTGGCTTCGCGATCGGTCAAGTCACGGTGGGACTTTTCGCGGAATTTCACGAAGGCGGTGTGCGCCAAACCTACAACATGCGCCTCGCCATCCACGAAGAACTTCGTGTCGATGGTGTCCGCGTGGCGCGTGGCGATGCCGTTCCACATGTGCGAGAAACGGCACTGGTAGGTTTGCCCGCTCAGCTTGGACGTTACTTCGAACGGGCCGACGAACTGGCTCATCGCGCCGGCGTTTGCCAGTACAGGCCGTGTGGTCACGCTTGCTCCTTAGGCTAGTTCTGAGTTTTCAGGTACAAGTTTTCAGTGAAAAGAAAAATTCCAAACAAGACTTTTTGGCTTCCCTTGGGTTTTCTCTGCGGGCCGTTCCCTTCGCTCAACTCTACCGGCTGACCGCCGCCGCAGTCTCGGCGTGCGCATAGCTTTGCACTGCGGCGCCCACGCCAGCGCCGCTTCCAACGCGGAATCCCTGGTCGGTCAAGCACTTCTCCAGCGCCGCCAGGAAGAGAAGGACGTTGGGCTTCTGGCTGCAGTAGCCCATCAGGCCCACACGCCAGATTTTGCCTTTGATCGGCCCGAAACCTCCGGCGATTTCAATGTTGAATTCATCGAGCAACTGATTTCGCAGCTTTTCGTCGTTTACACCGCTCGGAATCATCGCTGCCGTGACCGTGGGAAGCCGGTCCGCCGGTTTTTCCACCAAAAGCTTCAAGCCCATCACTTCCAAACCTGCAATGAGCGCGAGTTGGTTTACGCGATGGCGCTCCCAGCGTGTTTCCAGGCCTTCTTCGAGGACAATCCGCATCGCTTCGCGCAAAGCAAAAATCAGCGAAATCGGAGGTGTGTGATGATATAGGCGGTCCTTGCCCCAATAATCCATCGCGGTCGTCAGGTCGAAATACCAGCTTTGTACTTTCGTCTTGCGCTTGCGAAACACCTCTTCGGCCGCGGAACTCACGGTGATGGGCGACATTCCCGGAGGCGCGCTGATGGCCTTTTGCGAGCCGCTAAAGCAAATGTCCACGCGCTCGCGATCCACGTGCAGGGGCACGGCCGCGAGCGACGCCACGGTATCCACCACGAGCAAGGCTCCCAATTCGTCCGCAACCTTTCGAAACCCGTCAATCCTGGTAAGCACGCCTGTGGACGTCTCGCCCTGAGCCAGGCCGACCATCTTGATCTTCTTGCCCTTGCCGGCACGGCGCACATCTTCGGGATCCACGGGTTTCCCGTACGGTGCCTCGACTTTTATCACTTTCGATGAAGCGCGCGTCGCAATTTCGCACATGCGCTTGGAGAACACGCCGTTCACCGCGATAATGGCTTCATCGCCTTCTTCCAACACATTGAGCACCGAGGCTTCAATTCCGCCGGATCCTGATGCTGATAAAGGCAGCGTGATACGATTCTCCGTCTGGAAAATCTGACGAAGCAGGACCTGCGTTTCATCCATGCAGCCGCGGAACCAAGGGTCCATGTGGCCCACGAGCGATGTGGCCAGCGCGCGGTACACGCGCGGGTCGACCGAAGACGGTCCCGGCGTCAACATCAGCCGCACGGGGGGATTGAGTTCTCCAATGTGTTGCGTCATAAGCTTGCCCCTTCTTTTGATTCTTGCCCTTGTTGATGGTTGCGGCTTATTCCCGCTGAAAGGAGCGAACCGGCCGCGGGTTTCTGTCAGGGGACGTTCCTGCCCCGGCGGAAATCCAATTTTCGCGCAATCCCGAGCAAGCGCGCAACCGTCAAATTGGCTGGAACACCGCTTCGCAACCAGCCGGAGGATTATCCGGGGGCGCGACTGGAGCGTCTAAAGACAGGCGGCGCTGTGCGTATTGATTGGCGGGCGCCGGCCTGTCCCGACGTCGGCGATAATGTAGTGCCAGAATCCCGCGCGAGTATTGGAACTACCCACAGCAAAGGAACAGGTGGGAGGCGAGGGGAGCTCAAATCATGGGTGCATTTTTTCGTGACCTGAAATACGGCGTTCGTTCGCTGCGGCGCGACAGAGGCTTTGCGCTGACCGTGCTTCTTACATTTTCCGTTTGCATGGCAGCCAACGCCGCCCTTTTTGCTATCGTGAACTCGGTCATTTTGCGGCCGTTGCCGGTGGCGGACGCGAACTCCATTCTCCTCATGTCGAACGATTACCCCAACGCCGGAGTTTCTGGCGGCAACTACTCCGCCTCCGGCGACTATTTCGACCGGCTCAAGGAAATGACGGCTTTTGAGAGCCAGGCCCTCTTCCAGCCGCACAATCAAACCGTGGAGCTGAACGGTTCGCCGCAGCAGATTCGCGGGATGCTGGTGACGCCTTCGTGGTTCCATCTGCTGCGTGTCTCTCCGCTGCTGGGGCGGCCGTTTGCGGAACAAGAAGGTGAAGTCGGGCGTGATCAAGAAGTCATCTTGAGCTACGGGCTTTGGGAGCAGTTGTATGCCGGAGACAAAACGGTTCTTGGCCATACGCTGCGCATCAGCGGCAGGCCTTTCACGATCGTGGGCCTAATGCCACCCAACTTTATTTTCATTGAGCCCGAAGTTCGGCTTTGGATGCCGATTGCCTTCACACCGGAAGACAAGACCGTTCATCACAACAATAACTGGTTCCACATTGGGCGCTTGAAGCCCGGCGCCACGCTTGAGCAGGCCCAAGCCCAAGTGAACGCGTTGAACCAGGAAAACCTCGAGCGTTTTCCAGAAATGAAAGAGCTCCTGATCAACGCCGGATTCCACACCACGGTGAAGCCGCTGCAGGACATGCTGACCGCCGGAGTGAAAGGGACTCTCTACCTGCTGTGGGGCGGCGCGTTCCTTGTCTTGATGATTGGCGGGCTTAATATCGCCAACCTGGCGCTGGCGCGGTTGGCCATGCGGCGGAAGGAAGTCGCAACGCGGATCGCGCTGGGAGCAGGCCGTGCACAGCTCATACGGCAATTGGTTTTAGAGAACCTGGGATTGGCCTTGATTGGGGGCTTGGGCGGCGTGGTTCTTGGGGCAGGCGTGTTGCGGGCGCTGAACGCCATCGGGCTGGAACATTTCCCGCGGGCGAACGAAGTCCGCATGGATGGCACAGTAGTTCTGGTTTCCCTGGGGCTGTCCCTGGCAGCGGGAATCTTTGTCGGGCTGTTTCCTTTAGCGGGCGTTTCCAAGATCGGGATCAAGGATGCGCTGCATGAGGAGTCGCGCACAGGAACGAGCGGAAAGAAATCGCGCCGGGTGCGTCAATTGCTGGTTACGGCGCAGGTGGCATTTGCTTTCACGCTGCTCATGGGCGCGGGACTGCTTCTCGCAAGCTTTCGAGCGCTTTTGCATGTGAACCCAGGATTTAACCCGAACGGCGTGGTGTCCGCATCGCTGGCATTGCCGCGCGCCAAATATTCCACGCCAGAGGCCCGGCGCGATTTCATGTATCGCGCACTGCCGGCTATTCGGGCTATACGCGGAGTTTCGTCGGCGGGCGCGACGGAGACAATTCCTTTCGGCGGCAATCACAATGACAGTGTGATTCTCGCCGAAGGCTATCGGATGAAGCCGGGCGAGTCGCTTATTTCCCCTTTAAATATCACCGTGACCCCCGGCTATTTCGAAGCCCTGAGCATTTCGATGGTTCGGGGCCGAGCTTTCAATGACCGCGACAATGAGAATGCTCCTCGCGTCGTCATTGTGGACGAACGCTTGGCGCGTCATTTTTGGCCGAACCGCGACCCCCTTGGCCGGCGAATGTACTTTCCCGGCGATCCGAACGATTTGCTGAAAATTGACGAGCACACCGTCTGGTACACCGTAGTAGGGGTCACCCGTACGCTCCGCTACGAAAACCTCGATGATTCCGGCGCGATTGTCGGAGCATATTATTTGCCCAATGCCCAGCAGCCTGCCGGCGGCTTCACTTTTGCCCTTAAAACCGCGGGCGACTCAGCATCCGTCATCCGCGCCCTGCGCGCCGAAATCTCGCGGCTGGATCCAGACCTGGCCCTTTTCGACATTCATTCCATGGTGGAGCGAATTGATCTTTCGCTGTCCTCGCGCCGGACTTCCATGCTCCTGGCGAACGCTTTCGGCGGAGTCGCCTTGTTCCTGGCTTCACTCGGAATTTATGGCGTGCTGGCATATCTGGTCGCCCAGCGCAAGCGCGAGATCGGCATTCGCGTGGCGCTCGGCAGCACGCGAACCGGAGTTCTGCGCCTGGTGCTGGGAGAAGGATTCAAACTCGTTGCGGCCGGTTTCGTGTTAGGGATAGCCGGCGCGGCGCTGCTGCAAAAAGCCGTGGCCAGCCAAATCTATGGAGTCCGGCCTTTCGATCCGCTGGTGTTGGCCAGCGTGATGGCCTTGCTAGCATCGATTGCGCTGGTTGCCTGCACCGTCCCTGCGCACCGGGCGATGAGCGTAGATCCCGTGGTTGTATTGAGATACGAATAAAAGCAAGGTTCAGTTACCCCGTGCCTACCGCTAACCTGGCCAAGAATCATTGCAGCCGCGAGCGGATTTGCGAAAGTTTATTGCCCAGATCCTGCTTCTCGGCCAAGACGCGCTGCGGGTCGCTAGGGTCGTCGTCCGTTCTGATCTGGAGTGCGCGGTGCGACCGATAGCGAAATGGGACTCCCGGCGTCAAGCGAGACTTCCGTTGAAAGCCCCCCCTGCGATGGGAGCGTAGGAGAATCGCCTTCCATCATACGGGTCAACAAGTTGGTTCAGGAGCCCCTCAGAGGAGCCCAAGAAAATAGATTTGTGGCGGTGACGAGAGGGCCACAAGGCGTAGAGTAGGGCTAGACACGTCAGGGACATCGTGCTAGGGTTTTTTGGTACCGCCATCCTTGCGCCAGGCGGCTGGGCTCTGACTAGGAACCTGCCAAACGTTTTCAAGACGGCCTTTAACGGGCCGGCTTTGCGGGCGGTCCCAGGGTGTGGGACTGACCTGACGCTCGAAAGCCCCTCCCCTCGAGGCAAACGAAGCCGTCTCTTATTGCATTCATTCTCACTTGCCCGGCCGGCGAACAGCGTATGGCCGGATGGCATCCAACTCGAACGGGCGCAGTCGGAGAGGCGAAGAGGTCATCTTGCTTAAGCTGCGAAAAGTCGAAATTACAGGCTTTAAGTCGTTTTGCGAACGCACGGCGGTGACGTTCAGCGGCTCGGGCACGACGTGTATCGTGGGGCCGAACGGCTGCGGCAAGTCGAATGTAGTGGACGCCATCTCCTGGGTGTTGGGGGAGCAGAGCCACAAGTCGCTGCGTGCCGAGCGCATGGCGGATTGTATCTTCAATGGAACGACCAAGCGCCCGCCGCTGGGCATGGCGGAAGTGACCATCACGATGGAAGATCCGGAGCTGGCGGAAGCGGCGCGGTTCGTGATGGAAGGCGCTGCGGAAGACAAAACACCCAACGCAGAGGGCACAGAGAGCACAGAGAAGAGAGGGATAGAAGGAAGCCGCTCGACAACAGCCGATACACCAGAAACCGGCCAAGCTCAGGAACAGTTGAGCCAGGACAACACGCAAGCCGGAGAAGCAGAGGAAAACGGGGGCAGATTCAAGAAGCTGTTTAAGAGAAAGAAGAAGAGTGAAGAGAAACCAGCATTGACAACCAAGCCGGGAGAAATGACGGTCAGCCGGCGGCTGTACCGTTCCGGACAAAGCGAATACCTCATCAATGGCCGCGTGGCGCGGTTGCGCGACATCCAGGAAATGTTCATGGGCGTGGGGCTCGGGCCCGACTCGTACGCCATCATCGAACAGGGGCGCATCGGGCTGATCCTTTCCACCAAGCCGATGGAGCGGCGCGCCATCATCGAAGAAGCCGCGGGGGTAACGAAATTCAAAACCAAAAAGCGGCTGGCGGAAGCGAAGCTGGAATCGTCGAAGCTCAATCTGGCGCGCGTGAACGACATCGTCACCGAGGTGGAGAAGCAACTCGGCTCGCTGAAGCGCCAGGCGGCCAAGGCGCGGCGCTATTCGGAAATCCGCGACCAGATGCGAGGAATCGTGCGCCAAATGCTGGCCGGCAAGGCGCGCGAGCTGGATGCCGCTGCGGACAGAATTACAAAGCAACTGGAAGAATTGAACGTGGCGGAAAGCCGGCGCGCGACAGCCATCCAGGAGATGGAAGGCGAACAGGACCGCTTGAATCAGCGGATTTACGAACTGGATGCGGAACTCCGGCAGAACCAGAACGTATTGAATTTGACGGCACTGGAAGTCGACCGCAGCGAAAACAAAATTGCGTTTAACCGGCAACGCGCCCAGGAATTGGCAGCGCGCCACGCGCAGATGGATGCGGAGCTGAAACAGGCCCGGGCTCAAGCGGCCGAATGGGAAACGCGAAGCACGACGCAAGTACAAGCGGTGACGCTGCTGCGCGAGGAATCCGGCACATTGAACGCGCGTGTGGAAGAACTTTTGCAGCGCGCCGAACAACGCGCAACGCAGATTCGCGAAAGCGAAGGGCGCATCGAGGCGCTGCGGCAGCGCGCATCGGAAGCTGGCGAGAGCCTGTTGCGTTTGCACGGCGACCAAAAGCAGGCCGAAGAAGCACTAGTGCATCAAAACGAGGCGCTACGGAAATTGGAAACGAACGAGCACGAGGTGCTGGAAGCTTCGATGCGCGCCCGAGACGACGCTGAACGGGCCGCTCGAGAGCTGGAGGCGATTTCAGGGCAGCTTGGCACATTGAAGCACACCGCGGCGGAATTGCAAGCGAAAATTAGCGGATTACGCGAACAACGCGATGGTTTGACGGAAGAAGCGGACACACTGCGCGACTCACTGGCGAGCGCGCGGGCGCGGCATTCGACGTTGACGCAAATCCTGAATGACCGGTCCTATACCGCGGAAGCAGTACAAAAGCTTTTTGCGGCGAACGAGCGCGGGGGCGGGCAACAGTTCCGCGCCGTGGGCGTGCTGGCGGACTATGCAGAAGTCGAAGAGAAGCACGAAGCGGCGATCGAGCAATTCCTGCGCGATGAACTCGAGTTTGTCGTGGTGGAGACGTTCGACCATGCGCGCACCGGCATTTCCATGCTGCGCGAGGAAGTGGGCGGCCGGGCGACCTTCTTCGTGGATTCGCTGCGCAACTTGCGTTTAGGGAGCGAGTACGAGCCGATTGCGAATTTTCATCGCGATGACGGCGTGATTTCGCGGATGGACAAGCTGGTGGAATTCCGCGATCCGCTAGGAGCAGCGGCGAAGCAGTTTTTGCCGAGGCTTCGCGCGGCGTATATGGCGGACAGCGCTGCCGCGGCGGAAAGATTGGCGCGCGACAATCCACAATACGCGTTCGTTACCCCGGACGGCACGTGCTACCAGGGACGCATGGTAACCGGCGGGCGTCCGGACGAAGCCGGCCCCTTGGGCATGAAGCGTGAATTGCGCGCGCTGAACGCCGAGGTTTTGCATCTCGAACACCAAACGAACGAAAAGCTGGGTGCGCTGGAAAAGGTAACGGCGGAACTTCGCGCAACGGAGCAGGCATTGGAAGAGATCAACGCGAAGCAGCGCGACGTAGAGCGCGATGTTATTTCCGCGCAGCATCGCCACAGCCACATGCAAAGCGAGTTGGCGCGTCTGGGCGCGGAGCTGGCGGTTTGCCAGGGCGAGTTGGCCCGCGTACGGCAAGAAGCGGAGGGAGCGCGGCTGCGCGCGGAACGCGCGAAGCACGAACACGCCGCGGCGGCGCTGAATCGCGCGGAAGCGGAAACGGAAAGCGCGCGTCTCACGGAAGAACTCGTGGGTCTGCGCAGTTCCGTACAAAGCGAGCAGCACGACCTTGCCACAGCTCGCGCGGGGCTAGCAGCAATTAATGAGCGTCTGGTGGCAGCGGAAGCTTTGGCGACACGGCTGCGCGAAGAGCGCACGGAAATGGAACGCCGCGAGACGGCGCTGCAGCAACAGGTCCTGTCCATCAGCGACGAAACGGCTGTCCTGGCAAAGCAGAGCGAAGAGCTGACGCTGCAACTGGAAAGGCTGCGTGCAGAAAAGCTGCGGCTGGAAGCGCGGCAGAAGGAGCTCGAACAGGAATGGGAATCGGCCCGCACTCGTGTGACCCAGACGGAAGATCATTTGCGCATGGGTCGGCAGGAACTGCAGGAACTACGCGAACAACGCAATCATGCCGAAGTGGAGCGCGCGAAAAACGAATCCGACCGGCAGCATTTGCGCGAAACGTGCATGAGCGAGGTGAACGCGCAACCGGAGGATCTGATCGCGACGGAAGTGGCCTTCATGAGCGGCGAGGAACTTGCTGCTGCTGAAGCGAACTATCGCGACATGAAGCAGCGCATTGAGAACATGGGCGCGGTGAACATGATGGCGCTCGAGGAATTCAACGAGTGCGAGCAGCGGTTCACGTTCCTGACGCGCGAGCGCGACGATTTGCTGAAATCCATCGCCGACACACAGCAGGCCATCGTCGAGCTCGACCAGGCCACCAAGGAAAAGTTCGAGCACGCGTTCCATGCGATTAACAAGAGCTTCTCCGACGCCTTCCACGCGATCTTTGGCGGTGGCATGGCAGAGATGCGCGTGACTGAGCCGGACAGCTCCGGTGATGCGGGCATCGACATCGTCGCTTCACCTCCAGGCAAGCGGCTGCAAAATGTACTGCTGCTTTCTGGCGGAGAGAAGGCTATGACCGCACTAGCGCTGTTGATCGCGATTTTCCGCTATCAACCGAGCCCGTTCTGCATCCTCGACGAAGTCGACGCTCCGCTGGACGAGGCGAACGTGGGACGGTTCACGAAATTAATCGGAGAAATGAGCAGCCAGACGCAATTCATCATCGTCACGCACAACCGCAAAACCATGGAGATTGCCCCTGTTCTTTATGGCGTGACCATGCAGGAGCCGGGCGTCTCCAAGCTGGTCAGCGTGCGCTGGGAAGAAACGGAAAACGAAAATCCCAGTGGGCAGGCGTCGGCAGCGTAAATAAGACGGCCCCTTGTCATTTCCCGCGAGAAATAAACAACCATAGAGAGGCTGAAGATTTTTTCGCGTATTGTTTATTATTTTCATGAAAGTTTCCTATCGCCGTTCGTGCGTACGCGTTTCGCACAATTTTCCACCGCTGACCGGTTTGACATCGCGACTCGGTGCGCTAGAATGCGGAGCACCAAGTCGGGGAGATTTTCCCGGTGTCTTCAGCTCCAGCAATGAAAGTACTGAGGGATACCCAGTTCGCCGGATTGTCGCCGAGCGCGCGCGGGAAGGTCCGCGACATTTACGATCTGGGCGACAAGCTGCTGATCGTCGCGACGGACCGGCTTTCCGCGTTCGACGTCATCCTGCCGACACCGATTCCCGACAAGGGGCGCGTGCTCACGCAGCTTTCTCTCTTCTGGTTCGACCTCCTGAAAGACGTCATTCCCAGTCACGTGATTAGCGCCGTGGAATTCCCTGCTCCCTTTGACAGATTCAAAGAGGTACTGTCAGGTCGGTCCATGCTGGTGCGAAAGACGAAGCCTTTGCCGATTGAATGTGTGGTTCGCGGGTACGTTTCGGGATCAGGCTGGAAGGACTATCGAACAACCGGGAAAATCTGCGGAATCCCCCTCCCCAACGGATTACTCGAATCGGGCCGGCTTCCGGAACCAATTTTCACTCCCGCAACGAAGGCGCTGACCGGACACGACGAAAATATCCCTTTTGAACAGGCTGAGAAAATGATCGGCAAAGAACTTGCACCAAGGGTTCGCGCCGTCAGCCTGGAGTTGTACCGGCGCGCGGCGGTGCATGCCGAGCCACGCGGAATCATCGTGGCCGACACGAAATTTGAATTTGGCCTGTTGGACGGTGAACTGATTTGGATCGACGAAGCGCTGACACCGGATTCCTCGCGCTTCTGGCCCGCCGCACATTACACTCCCGGCGGACCGCAAGCGTCTTTTGACAAACAATTTGTGCGGGACTATCTCGAACGGATGCGCTGGCCCAAAACCCCGCCCGGGCCGGAGCTGCCACCGGAGGTAGTCGACGCCACCCGCGACAAGTACCGGGAGGCGTACCGGATTCTCACCAGCCGTGAACTGACGTAGCAACCGGGCCCCAAACAATCTTGCGGAGCGTGCCATCGTGAAAGATCAATTGGAAGGGCTCGTCAATCAAATGGTGGAGCGTGGCATCAACTTTGACGAAGCCATAAGCGAATTCGAGAAGCGATTCATCAAACGCGTGCTGGACCGCGCGAACGGCAATCAGTCGCGCGCCGCTCAGCTCCTGGGCATTCATCGTAATACCCTGAGCCGGAAGATCGAGGAGTACAAGCTGGACACCAACGGCCATCGGCGGCGGCCGCGGTAGAACAAAGTTGGCGTACCGAAAGTGAAACGGCTCTCCCAATCGCGGAGCCGTTTTCTTTGCACCGCAGATTCTTGCGAGAGAGCTAGCTGCTAGCTAGACCGCCCACTTGGCTTTCTGGCAGGCCGGCGAACCGGCGGCTTCTTCGGGCCTTTTTCCTTGGGAATGTCTTCTTCCTTGACCTTGGCCTTGTCCCAGTGCAGGAAAAAAGGCTCCGGGTCGTAAGCAACGAGAGTTCCCGTGAAGTGAACGGCGCTGTTTTTTTCGACGCGCGCGGCTTCCGGCTGGCCGACAACTTTGACGTCCATATTCGCGGTCGTCGCGGCGTCAAACTCGGCATCGCTGGTCACAAACGCGATCTTCAGCACGAGGGGGTCACCGGGAACAGCTTCGATAACCTTGCCCGGAACTTCCGGAAATTCCAGCCCGCAGGCCGCGAGCCAGGTTAGCTTGCTCTTGTCGCCCCCTGCTTTAAGGTCGTTGAACACCGAAGCGATTGTCATATCCTTCTGAACGGCGCCGATGTCCGCGCCGCCGGGCAAAGAATAGCTGCTGGGGCGATCCGCAGAGCTGCCCGCAAGCTGAAGAAGCTCATTCATCTCCCCATCGATCAGGCTGTCACAGACGTTTCCGCCCTGGTAGTTGGCGATGAGACCTTTCAGGAACTTCTTCACCTGGTCGGACTGTGCCTGCGTGGCGCCCTTGGAGGTCACCGCTCTCGCCATGTACCAGAAAGCATCCATAGATTGGGGAGGAGTCATGCAGTAGTACGCGCGCCCGAGCTGATAAGTAGCGACGGCATTATCGGGATTCACCGCAAGTTCAGCCTTGTAGAAGTTCGTTGCACCCGAGCAGTCGTTTGCGTTCATCGCGGCTTGCCCGGCAATGTCGTTGATCGTAATCGGCCACTGCGCCTTCTGTTTGTTCCAAGCATCGTCAGCCACGCCTTCCGGCTTCTTTATGTCTGGCAGCAGCTTTAAGGCATTCTGAGCCGCTTCTATCGTGCCCTTGGCTAGGGCGGCGTCCTTCTGGAGGCCTTTTCCTTTGTTGCCGGGGTCGGCAAGCATTTGATAATAGGTGACCACATGGGTGAGATATGCCTGGAACCGCGTATAGGCATCGACCTTGTCGCCCAGCGCGGCCAGCTTGTCGGCGGTCTCAATTATTTTGGGATAGTTCTTCTGCTGGCTGTAGGCGATCGAGTATTGAACGTAGACAAAATTCAGCAGCGCGGAATTCGGATACTTTGAGACAAAATCGTCCAGACATTTAATCTTGGCGGTTGGGTTGGATTCGCCCTCACAGGCCTTGTAAGCGTTGTATTCGACCAGGGTGTACTTGGGTGCGGAGTCCTGGCCGCCTGCGGCAGGAGCTTGCGCGTTCAGGCTCCATGCACTTCCAAGAAGGCAAAGCGCCACTGCCAGCGCAATCCCCACCCATTTCTTTGTTCCGTTCATTCCGGTTTCTCCTCGCTGAGCTTCCGTGCGTCGAATTTGTGTTTCGGTGCGACCCGGAATTCTTCCACCGGGAATCATTCTGTCTCGGAAAACCTTGGGATTATAGGTAAAGGCGAGTTCAATCCGCAAGCCGTTATCCTCGACGATGCTCCTGATGATTTCTTTGTGCCGCGGGGCCACTTCTCAATCGTTTCTGCTGCAGCGAACGGATGGCTGCTGCCACAGAAATCTCTGATGATAGGATGAGTTTCGCACAAAAAGAGTGGCCCGTGCGAGGAAGAATTCTCATGGCTGGAATACGTGACGCAAATAGCGAGTTACGCGAAAAAAAGGCACTCTCGGGAAGTGTGGCACTGGTGACGGGAGGGAGCCGCGGCATCGGCCGCGCCATCGCGCATCGTCTGGCGGGACTCGGCGCTTCGGTGGCCATCTGCGGCCGCGACCGCAAGGCGCTGGAAGATTCCGCCGCCAGCCTGAAAAAGCTTGGCCCGCGCGCGTTTGCTCAAGTAGCGGACGTCACTCAGGCAGGGCCGGTTTCCGAACTCGTCGCCAAAACCGAAGCGGCACTCGGTCCGATCACGATTCTGGTGAACAATGCCGGAATCGGCCTCTTCGGCCCGGCGCACGAAAAAACCGAGGCGGATTGGGATCGCATTCTCGATAGCAATCTCAAGAGCGTGTTCCTCGTGTCCCGTACGGTGGTGCCGTCGATGATCAAGCGCGGCTCCGGAGACATTATCAATATCAGTTCGCTGGCCGGGAAAAGCACGTTTGCCGGAGGCGGAATCTACTGCGCCTCCAAATGGGGCCTGATGGGCCTCTCCGGCTGCATGGCGGAAGATTTGCGTGACCACGGCATTCGCGTGAGCGTGATTTGCCCGGGAAGCGTGGCCACCGAATTTTCCGGCAGCCGCCCAAAAGATCCTTCGAAAGCGCTCAGCGCGGAAGACGTCGCGCATGCCATAGAAGCGATCGTCACGCAAAGGCCGGGGAGCTTCCTGAGCGAGATGCAATTGCGGCCGCTGCGCAAGGCTTAGAAGGCGCCGTCGTCCTGACATTTTCCTCTTGACAATAGTCGTTTACACGACTATTATTCCGTTCATGAACGCCGGGAACAAACCGCAACGCCCGCCCGCTCGCTTGGAAGAGCGCACCTTTCTCAGCTTACAGAAGGCCGCCGACGCGCTCGGCCAACAAGCCGAACATCTCACGCGCACCGCGGAATTGACCGGCACGCAGTACAACGTGCTGCGCATCCTCCGCGGCGCGGGCCCGGGCGGACTGGCCTGCCGCGGCATTGGCGAGCGCTTGATTACGCACGACCCGGATATTACGCGTCTGCTCGACCGCATGGAGAAGCGCGGATTGATTACCCGCGAACGCCAGAAGGACGACCGCCGCGTCGTGAAGACACGCATTACTCCGCGTGGGCTTGAGCTGTTAAAGCCGCTGGACCAACCCATGCGGGATTTGCACAAAAAGCAGTTCCGGCACATGGCTGGCGCGCGCCTGAAGACTCTGTATGACTTGCTGGAAGAAGTTCGTGCGCACGAGCAGCAGTAAAGACACAGCAGTTCCATGTTTCAAACTCCAAACTCAAGAAGGAAGGAAAATCATGATGAATCGATACCTCTCTCGAATGGCAATACTCGCCAGCCTGGCACTGGGGCTTTCCCTGCCTGTCCGAGCCGGCAATTCCAGCTGGCAGATTGACCCGCAACACTCCTCAGCGCAGTTCGCCGTCCGCCATCTAGGGCTTTCCACCGTGCGCGGCGCGTTCAGCAAGATGCGCGGAACGATGCTGCTCGATGACCAGGACATCGCCAAATCGAGCGTGGATGTGACCATCGACGTGAACACCGTGGATACCCGCGAACCCGACCGCGATAAGGACTTGCGCAGCGAACGCTTCTTTGATGTGGCGCACTTCCCCACCATGACCTTCAAATCCAAGAAGGTCGAGCAAGTCGCCCCCGGAAAGCTCCGCGTCACCGGTGACCTGACCATTCATGGCACAACGAAGGAAGTCGTCCTCGACGTGGAAGGGCCGACTTCCCCGGCGAAGGATCCGTGGGGCAATCAGCGCGTGGCCGTCTCCGCCACTACCAAAATCAACCGGCAGGACTACGGCGTGAAATGGAACGCCAAGCTCGACAACGGCGGAGTCGTGGTGGGCGACGAAGTGAACATCACCATCGATGCGGAATTCATCCAGAAAGCTCCGGTAAAATCCGGCGACTAACATTATTTCGGAAAATTACGACCAGGTCTGAAGCGGCGTGAATGCACCGCTTCCCTTCGCCTCATCATCTAAGAAGAGCCGACGAAAAAGGATCAAGAACATGCACAAAGCAGCGGTAACCGATCATCCTGTTCACGAGCTCATCCGCAATCGCTGGAGTCCACGCGCTTTCTCGGACAAGCCCGTGGAACCGGCGGTTCTCGCAAGCCTTTTCGAGGCGGCCCGCTGGGCAGCCTCCAGCTACAACGAGCAGCCCTGGGCTTATCTGGTGGCCACCAAGGATGATCCCGAGAATTTCAAGAAGATGCTGGGGGTTTTGGTGGAATTCAACCAAAACTGGGCGAAGAACGCCCCGGTCCTCGCGATTTCCGTGGCGCGGCGGAACTTCAGCCACAACGGCACGCCGAATCCCGTGGCTGTCCATGATGTCGGCGCCGCAAATGCCCAATTGACCGCGGAGGCTACATCGCGAGGCCTGCTCGTTCACCAAATGGCCGGCTTCTCTCACGACAAGGCTCGACAAACATTCGGAATTCCTGAGGGCTGGGATCCCGTGTCGGCCATCGCCATTGGCCATCCCGGAGACCCGGAAACTCTTCCCGAGGATTTCCGGAAGTCCGAGTTGGCGCCAAGAGCGCGCAAGCCCATCCGCGAATTTGTGATGACCGGCCATTGGGGGCATACTGCTCCCTTCGCGGCAAAGTAATCGAGGAGACGGGCTCCAGCCTATCCATGCATCGTGCCTTCGAGTTCCTCATCCACCACGGACACGCCGTTCTGTTCGGGTGGGTTTTTGTCGAACAATTAGGCGTGCCTGTTCCGGCTATGCCTTTGCTCCTGGCAGCGGGCGCACTTTCCGGCAAGGGGTACCTGAATTTCTTCGCCTGCCTTTTGTTCTGCGTGCTGGGAGCTGTTAGTTCGGATTCCGTCTGGTTTCAGCTTGGCCGCCACAGGGGAATCAAGATTCTGCAGCTTCTCTGCCGCATTTCCCTCGAACCGGATTCCTGCGTCCGCCGAACGGAAGGTATTTTCTCCAAACAAGGTGCGCGGTCGCTTTTAGTGGCTAAATTCATTCCCGGCTTGGGATTGGTGACGCCCCCGCTTGCCGGAATTTTTCACATGCGCTTTCGGCGCTTTCTGCTGTTCGACGCGTTGGGTACCATGCTGTGGGCCGGCGCGTTTCTGGGGCTTGGCTACGTGTTCGCCGGAGAGATCGAGCGCGTTGCAGCGAGCCTTGCTTCGCTGGGAGGGTGGCTTCTTGTCGTGGTGTTTGGCGCGCTTGCGGCATACATCGGATACAAATTTGTTGGCAGGCAGCGCTTCCTGCGCGAATTGCGTATCGCGCGTATCACCGTGGATGAATTAAAGCAAAAACTCGACGCGGGCGAGCAAATCACGATTGTCGACCTGCGCCATTCGATGGATTTCGAAGCCGCGCCTGAAGTCATTCCCGGAGCGGTGCACATCGAAGCCAAGGAACTCGAAGAAAAGAACAACCGTTTGCCGCGGGATGGCGAAGTGGTTCTTTACTGTACTTGACCCAACGAAGCCACCAGCGCCCGTGTGGCGCTGCTTCTTAGAAAAAACGGTATCAGGCGCATCCGGCCGCTGGAAGGCGGGTTGCAGGCCTGGCGCGAGCGCGGCTTCCCCATGGCAACTCGTCCGTGAGCATGATCGGCAAATTCCCGCAGGAGTTCAGAAACAATTCAGTGCCAAGCGGAATGCCGGCAATCTCTGTCGCGGGGCAACCCTTTGCCGTTTCGCAGCCACTATTCACCGGTCACTTCCCAACTATAGCCGCGGCAACACGATGCCACCCTGTGCCTGATATTTCCCTTTTTTGTCCTTGTAGCTGACTTCGCAATCTTCGTCCGACAAAAAGAAAATCACCTGGCACAACCCCTCGTTGGCGTAAATCTTAGCGGGCAGCGGCGTGGTGTTGCTGATTTCCAGAGTCACGAAGCCTTCCCACTCCGGCTCAAACGGCGTCACGTTAACAATGATCCCGCAGCGCGCATACGTCGATTTGCCCACGCAAATCGTCAGTACGTTGCGCGGAATGCGGAAGTATTCCACCGACAGCGCCAGCGCGAAGGAATTCGGCGGAATGACGCAAACCTCGCCTTTAAATTCCACCAGCGACCGCGAATCGAAATGCTTGGGATCGACGATGGTCGTGTTCACGTTGGTGAAAATCCGGAACTCGTCCGCCACGCGAATGTCGTAGCCGTACGATGACACTCCGTAACTGATCACTCCTTCCCGCACTTGCCGGTCCGTAAACGGCTCGATCATTTTCTGCTCCAGCGCCATGCGCCGGATCCACCGGTCTGGCTTGACGGACATCCCTTCCTCCTGAGATGTAATTTAAGGAACTTATTTCGTTCTGCTGACATCCTGCCTGAAAGCGCATCGGTCCAAACTTTTCATCCCGAATCCCCGCAGTTTTTGCGGGGAGAGGGATCTGCTTTCCGGTTTTTTACCGATGCTGCTCGTTGATGTCACATGGCCAACTTGTTTCGATGATTGCAGCGAATCGGCGCAGCCCCCTCGCGCCAAAAGACGTTCAGTGTAAATTACCCCTCACGTCTTGACAACCCGCCCTCGCACCTTCTAGCATCTGCCTCGGATGTGCGGGAGGAGCGCGTGATTAAGCTGGATCTGGTTAACGCCGTTGTGACAGCGACAAATATAAGCCGCACCAAGGCCGAGCAGGCCGTCGAAACCGTTTTCGAATCCCTGAAGCAGGCGCTTGGCCGCAGCCAGCGCATCGAGCTCCGCCGCTTCGGCGTTTTCAGCGTGAAGCCCCGCAAGACCGGCATCGGACGCAATCCTCGCACCGGCGAAGAAGTCAACATCCCTCCCGGAAAAGCCGTGCGCTTCAAGCCGGGCAAGGAACTTCAGGGCAAAGACGACGAAAAGAAATAAGGCTCGTGGTTCTCCAGAAGCCCGCAAAACAAATTTGCAAATCCTCGTGACAAGAATTCCTCCGGGTTTCCTCGCTGGCATGAATCCGCCCACCTGTGCTGTACTATGAGGGCTGGCACATTTGCCGCGCCTATGACCTCGTGAGCCTGCCGCCTCCAGTGCCAGAGAATCCTCCTTCAACCAGACCTGTCAGCGCGGATTGGAGCTCCGATCTCGTCCGCCAATGGTATGACGCGCAGATTCCTTCTCGCCCATCCGTGAAATCGCTGGTCCTCGCGGTTTTCCTTTTTTTCCTTACACTGTGCACCTCTATTGTCGCCGGCACACAGTTTGCCGTCGCTTACGCGCACAACGAGGCCGTGTCCGTAAACGAGTTTATCCACGCCTTCACCCTGTTCTACGAAAATCCCGCCGGTCTGCTGACTGGGCTTCCCTTTGCCGCCACGCTGCTCGGAATTTTACTGGCTCATGAACTCGGGCACTTCTTTGCTTGCCGCTACCATCGTCTCCGCGCCAGCTATCCTTTTTTTATTCCCTTTCCCAATCTGGCCGGCACTTTTGGCGCGTTCATGCTGATTCGCTCGCCGATGCGCACCAACCGCGCGCTGTTCGATGTAGGCGCTTCAGGGCCCATCGTGGGTTTCGTCTTCGCGATTCCCGCGCTGGCCTACGGAGTCCTGCATGCAAAGTTCGTTCCTGAGCTTGCCAATCCCGCGAAGGCGGAACTGATCTACGGTACGCCCCTTCTGCTGCGGTTTTTGGAAGCGGCTTTTCGCCCGGGGATTTCTCCCGCCGCGCTGTTGCTGCCCCCAATTGGCCGCGCCGCGTGGGTCGCGCTCTTTGTCACCGCTCTGAATCTCTTGCCGGTCGCGCAGCTCGACGGCGGCCACATTCTGCGTTCAGTCAGCGTGCCAGCGCACCGCGTTTTTTCTCTGCTGCTGCCCATCGGATTGATTGCTCTTGGCTGGCTGCATTTCTGGGAAGGCTGGTACATCTGGGGCGGCATGCTCCTGCTGATGCGTTTTCTGCGCATCCCTCCGGTCTACGATTCGTCTCCGCTGGATGCAAATCGGCGGCTCGGCGCATTCCTCGCCTTGGTCATTTTTATTCTGTGTTTTATGCCATCGCCGATTTACGTTCCTCCAAGTTCTCCTTGACGCCTCCCAATCTCCGGTTATGATGCGTTCGGCTTGCTCGCGAGAAACGGCGCCGCAAGCTACTCCATGATTGAACTTGTCCGCACACTTCGCCTGCGAGATCTGTTTCTTTTGTTCATCGGTTCCGTCATTGGCTCCGGCATCTTTCGCACGCCGGGCCCCATTCTGCGTCAGGTGGGAGGCTCGGTCGGCGTCGCGATGCTGGTGTGGATCGTCGGCGGCGTTCTTTCCCTCCTTGGCGCGCTCACTTACGCGGAACTGGCAGCCGCTAATCCCGAAGCCGGCGGCCTCTATTGCTACATTCGCGACGGATTCGGCCGCGCGTCCGCTTTTCTTTACGGCTGGTGTCTTTTTCTCGTCATCGCCAGCGGCTCCGTTGCCGCTCTGGCGCGCGCGTTCAGCGAATACTTCGCCAGGATATTTCCCGTTTCTCAAATCATGCAGACGTTCGTCGCCGTGCTGGTGATCGCCTTCGTGACCGCAGTCAATGTCTGGGGCACGCGAAAAAGTTCCGACCTGCAGAACTGGACGACACTCGTCAAGGCCGGTGTCATTGTGATTCTGAGCGCGGTGCTCCTCTCCCTGGGACATCACGCCAAGGAAGTGCTTCCGGCGATGGGCGTCACGCAACATGACGCCAGCTTGTTTTCGAGTTTTGGCCTCGCGATGATCGCCGTCCTTTGGGCTTACGAAGGCTGGCAATTCGGAACCTACAGCGCAGGGGAAGTTGTGGATCCGCAAAAAGCATTTCCGCGCGCTTTCTTGCTTGGCTCGCTGGTTCTTATCGGGTTGTACCTCCTGGCCATCGTGGCGTATCTGTGGGCTCTCGGTCCTGCGGCTACCGCCGCTAGCGATACTATCGCTGCAACTTCGGTCAGCGCAGTTCTCGGCTCGTGGGCGGGCAAAATCGTCGCGCTCACCATTCTCGTTTCCACGTTCAGTGCGGCAAACAGCGTCCTCCTCACCGCCCCGCGCGTCTTTTACGCCATGGCGCAGGATAATTTGTTCTTCAAGAAATTGGCCGTGGTGCACGCCGTCTACCGCACGCCGGTCTTTGCCATCGTTGCGCTTGGCGCGTGGTCGGCGGTGCTCGTCTGCGCCGGACAATTAGGTCAGTTTCAAAAATTGATTGAAGGCGTGATTTTCATCGGTTGGATTTTCTACGGTTTGGGAGCCGCGGCCATTTTTCCCATTCGCAGCGCCAGCGGCAGCCGGCCTCTTCCCTACCGCGTTCCAGGATATCCCTGGACGCCGATTCTTTTCGTCCTTGCCGCGGCTGCCATCGTCGGCAACGCCGTGTACTTGGCGTTCCGTGATCCTGCTCAATTCCAAAATCTCACCGCTGCCATCATTCTGTTTGCTGTCGGTTTGCCTGCATATCTGTTTTGGCGCAAACGCGCCTCGGCGTAGCATTCCTGCTCTTAAGGCAGCGATCCTAAACCAAATAGTTTCTCAATAAGATTGTGGCATGGCGCGAAAGACGAAATCGACGTTTAGCGTTTCGCCGCCCAGAGTGGCTTCTTTCTTCTGCGTGCCGTAAGTCTCATGCCACGCCGTCACCGTGTACCTGCCCGGAGGGACATCGGGAAGCCGGAATGTGCCGTCGTTTTGGGTAACCGAGGCATGGCTGGTCTTGAGAACCACAAAATACGCGCTCATCCACGCGTGAATGTTGCACTTCACGTGGATGAACTCTTCGTTCTCATAGGAGTAGGAAAAGGGCGGAGTACCCGGCAGCTGGATGCGGTTCCATTCGCGGTTGATTTTGGCTAGCGGGTGAATGTTGTGATTAAAGGGGTCGCTATTGGAAATGTTCACATCTTGCCCCACCCGAAGAGGAAGAACATGCGTTGTATACTGGCAATTGTGTTGATCAAAGGTTACTGCGGTTGGCGGCGCGGGGGGATCGGAGTCTCCGCCAGAAATGTAAACGAGGACATTTTGCAAAGCGTTTCCTGGACCGGCGACCACGTCTTCTGTTCGGAGGCCTTCGGGATTTAACTTGATACACTCCGGCTGCTTGGCCATGTCAATGAGTTTCGGTTTCGCGGGCGTTCCCGTGTAGGTCACCTTTCCCGTGATGGCTCCGGAGCTGGGGCCGGGATAGAAAGCCCCTGAACCCAACAGAATGGGCAGGGCCGCGAAGCTTATCGTTCCCAATCGCATGTTCCGCTTCATCCTCTCTTCCTATCTGAGGAATGGAATGGCCACAATTGCCAGTGTGTTGGGGACCTCACAGCGAGAAGGGCTCAATCCGTTTCCTCGGGTCGAGAACCCTCTGTTCCCAAATGCTACCGCCAGGAGGATGCTTGCGGCCCGCAAAATTCCCGCAATTTGTTATCACGGAGATAATAACAGCTCTCTTAGCAGCCAAAGCATGATTTGTGCAACCCATTTTTTCGTAGTCGGGGAGACGAGTGACGGCCGCATTAGTCGTTTCATGGTTGTTTTTTGGGTGCATTGGTACTATTGTTTCGTTGCACAGTGCGCAGGCCCGCTTTCTAATGATGGGAATGCGGAAAAAACTCTCCGCAATTGCGCAAATTTTTTCTGCCAGGAAGCCGCCTATCCTGGTTCTTGGGTGGTTCCTTCTGTTCGCGTCGGCTTGTGCCTCTGCCTCAGCGCAAAACATTCCGCTCGGCCAGGCTGAGATTCTGGGCCGCCTTGCAGCGGGTAATACGCCCAGCTACATCGCTCATCTCGTCAAAACCAGGGGAGTCAGTTTCCCTATTTCCGAAGACTTCCTCGACCGGGTAAAGCTCGCCGGCGGCGAAGGCATTCTCGTGGAACGACTCTTGTCGGCGGAGGAATCCGGGCAGCCACAGTCCTTGTCGGGAATGGAAGTGAGCTTCGAGCGCTTGGCCAGGTGCGCGGAACTGATTCACGCAGGCGCGACGGATCTGGCGGAGAAGGAGTGCCGCATCTCGATTCAAGAGAACCCCAAGAGTCCCTGGCCCTTGCTGGCGACAACCCGGCTCTTGCAACATTACGATTTGACCGGGAATCGCTTTGAAACCTCCCAGGGGAACCCCGAAGAACGAAGAGAGCTGCTCCAGCGCGCGGTGACGCTAGGACCTAATCTAGCGATGACTCATCAGGCGCTGGCAACGGAAATGGATTCCGGCGAAGCGGCGACGGAACTGGAAAACGCCAGCAGGTTAGACGGGGAGCGACTGGAAATTAGCGAAACAACCTTGCAGGTTCCCCGGATAGCCTATGTTGGCGGCGACGAAGAGACTCCCGGTTCGACAGCCTCTTCCGAGCAGCCAGCCAGGATGGACCCCGAGACTGCCCGCCATATAGAGATTGACCCTGACCTGGCCAGCAATCACCGCAGGCTCGCGTCCAGATATCTTCAGACAGGCAATTTCGAAATGGTCGAAAGCGAATTTGCGGAAGCTATCCGGCTGGAGCCCGACAATCCTTTGATTCGAAGCGACCTCGCGGTTTACTACCTTTCCCGACACAACCGCGAGGAAGCTCTGGCTGAACTCCGGGAGGGAGTTCGCATCGTTCCTTTCGGGATCGTTCAACATATTTTTCTTGCGGAAACTCTTGCATCCTTTGGACGCACCCTCGAGGCCATCAACGAATTGCGGCGTCTTACAGCCATGTATCCTGCGGCCATTGCGGCAAGTGAGTCCCTGGTGGAGCTTTACTTGGAAGAAAAGGACTCGAAAGCGGCCATCGAGGAACTCCGCCGTTCGTTGAAGGCTTCTTCCGTTGCCTATGGTGACCAGGGCAAGTTTGTGGAAGCTCGCTTCCGGGACTTGAACCTTTTTGCTCATTTGCTGCGGGAGAGTCGCGAACTTGACTCGGCGGCCGAACAGTACTTGTTCCTCCTGCGCTACACGCCAGAGTCTGCGGTGCTGCACAACGACTATGGAAACGTCTTGCTGGATCAGCGCAAGCTGGATCAAGCCATTGGCCAATATAACGAAGCCGTCCGGCTAGATCCGGGCATGTCGAGCGCTGTTACCAATATCGGGATCTGTCTCACAATGAAGAAGAACCCCTCGAGAGCCATTGCGGAATAACTTTCAGGGTTGCCTACACAAAAACCTGACAGTGGCTTGTTTTCTGCAGTCAAAGTCGACGGCGAAAGCGCGATAAAACGCCCGCACTCTTGCTTGTAAACTCTTTGTAAAATCGCCCGTTAGCCGAGTGCATCTTTGCTCTGGAACATGGAGCCTCACCCTTATTCCTATAACGTTGCTTGCAGCACAATATCGTTGTGTATTGCCGGATTGGAGAATAGTCCCTCTTTAACCGGCATCCAGGTGAGTCGAAGGTGTCGTTCCCAGGCTGACGATCTGAACCCAAGAAGGGTGATTCGGTACTGGGTTTTTTGGAATATTTTGCGGCTGTTGCAAGTTAGGTCTGGGGAGTAATCGCGCTACGCCCCAGACCGGAAGCAGGCGCACTTTGCAGAGAGCGCTTACTCCAGCCCTCTCCTCCGAGGGATGGCAAGCAGCTTTCTGCGTGCCATTGGATCAGACGAGGTGGGCTGTCAGTGATCATAACTCCCTCACGCGTTTACCCGCTAGGGCCGTCTGCGGCCGTGGTTCCTGTTTTGTTCATTGCTCCACGTGTGCTTCGAAGATTCCCAGACCGCACTCGCAGGTATGACGCTGCCCCAGTACTTGTGGCCTGTGGGAGGTCGACAGAGATAGCTGAAGCACCAAACAAAGCAAAAAAAGCACGTCAGATCGTTAGGTCTTGGGGTCTCTGTCATTAGATTTTCGCGTCGCGGCTGGGCTTCGGGAAGAATCGGGTCGGCCATGGAGGTTTTATGACGATAAAAGCAAAGAAGCTGTCTGTGTTTTTGGCCCTCATGGCCGCACCTTGGGGGGGTGTAGCCACTGTGGGATTGGCTGGTCGCGCAACTCGGCTTGGTCAACGGAATGTCAACTCGGTGCAGGAGAGGGACGCCGCCTACCGCGACGGCTTCTTCTGGGGAGAACTTGATGCCCAACATGGAAGAAAACTGCAACCGAGCGTCGCCCGCTGGAACAGCGACAAGGACCGCGCTTCCTTCCGAGTTGGCTACGAGAAGGGCTACAAATCGGCCCTGAATTCGAAAAGTGCCCCGCAACGGCAATAAGACTGCGAACCAAGCGGAAGAAAGAAATTAGAAAGTGCTTGAACAAAAAATCTGAACCAAGGAGATGCATGCACGATGAAAGCTAAAGCTGTAGTGATACTGTTCGCTGCCACTCTTGTTCTGCTCGTGGAAGCGCGCGAACCTGCTTCTGGTCGCTCCCCGGCCAATGATAGTTCCCTTCCCGGAACCGCGACAGTAAAAGGATTGGTGAAGTTTGCGGGCCAGCGGCCCGCTCCGACGCGCATAAACATGAACGCAGATCCGACCTGCGCCAAGCTGCATCCCGGCGGAGTGACCGGGGAAGATGTTGTGGCTACTCCTGATGGTGGTTTGCAAAACGCAGTCGTGTTCGTCTCCGAAGGCTTGGGTGATCGCACCTTTGATCCCCCCGCGCAGCCAGTCAGCTTGGAGCAGAAAGGTTGCATGTACGCTCCTCACGTCGTCACTCTGCGTGCGAATCAGGAGCTGGACATTATAAACAACGACCTTACGACGCATAACCTGCATCCCGTCCCCGCCAACAATCGCGAATGGAATAAGGCTCAGGCCCCCGGCACTCGTGTGGACGCCACCTTTGCCCGGGAAGAGATCGCGATTCCCATGAAGTGCAATATTCATCCCTGGATGCGCAGCTACATCGCCGTCTTCAAGCATCCGTTCTTTGCGGTGACGGACAAGAGCGGCAACTTCGAGTTGAAGAATCTTCCGCCCGGAGACTACACGATTCAGGCCTGGCACGAGAAACTCGGTACGTCAACGCAGAAAATCACGGTGAGCTCCGGCGCCACAAAGGAATTGGAGTTCGTGTTCAAGTCCACCGCAGGCCATTGAGTTTTCTATCTTCCGTTCGAATGGCTAAAACAGCAGTCAACAATACGGATTACCTCTAAAAGTTCTGGTATCGGTTGAACTGGTGCTGTGGAAGACTACGAAAGAAGGGGCTGATATCGTGAAAGCCGCCAAAATCACTGGAACAGCGACAGGTTCCGGCATCAAACAGTAATTTCGGAGTTAGAAGGTCCTCGGAATGGCTTAAGTGGCCCTTCCCCGCTTTCGGGTTGCACGAGTTGCGGCCAGCAATGGGGCACCCCCTCCATCGCACGGAGAAGAGTGCGGAAGTCATTGAGGGGAAAGGTGTTGCGAGGCTCCGTTGCGAAAAAGAGTGCGCAGGTGATTGGAACCGCAGCGTGCGGCACCCCGAATTCCTTCCCTGAGGTCGATCCATGCCCCACCTGAGACTGTCGGATAGTCAGTTTTGGGGCTGGGAGCGGTCCAGGAGGCGTTGAGCAACGGCGCGGACTTCGTGGGCTCGTGTGCTGGCCGGGCCGCTGGGATCCATTTTTAGGTAAGCGTCCAAGTCCTGAATTTGCTCTTGATAATTCTGTCGGCGCGCACAGGAATCCGCCAGCACGAGGTAAGCGCTCGCGGCGTTGGGGTCGCGAAGCAAGGCTTCACGGGCGCTTTTCTCCGCCTCGTCGGTCCGGTTCAAACGCAAAAGCGTCATGCCCAGAATCACGTAACCGTTCGGCGAGTTTGGATCGATTTCCAAACCTCTCCGGATGGTCGTTTCCGCCTGCGCTGGACGCCCTTGCAAATAATGTAAGTAACCGACTCCAAATACCGCTTTGGCGTAACGTCCGCCGCTCGTAACGACCGCCCTCTGGAAGGACTGCATAGCCTTTTCCAAATGCCCCAGATTCGTATGCACAATCCCCGCGTGATAGAGGGCTTCAAAATACCCGGGGAACAGTTGAACAGCCTTCATGAAATGACTGAGGCTTCCGTTCTGGTCTTTCTTTGCCAGTTGCTGCAGCCCCTTGTGATACTCGTTTTGCGCCTTGCCGGGAATGTTGAGCTCGCGAACGGAAATGGTATAGGCATTCGGCGCAGGTTGCGGTGTGGCAAATGCCGCCATGCGAAGCTCGAGCTTGAGCGAAGTTCCATCGAACTCGGCGGTGCTACGGTAAGGCTCGTAACCCTGTTCTTCGATGCTGACCTCGTATGTCCCAACAGGAAGGCTGGGAACTTCGAAATGACCGTCGTAATCGGTCAGGAAGCTGCGAAAAACTCCGGCATCGTGGGATTTCAGGGTGACCGCCACCTGGCTGGCGTGCAGGTCGCAGGGCAGAAAGACGGTACCTGAGATGGTACCCGGGGCCATCGCCTCGGTTTTTGGCGCCTCGGCTTTTTGCGAGCTGGCCTCGGGACCTTGGGCATGGACAGCCGAAGTGCCGACAAGGAGCGCAAAGGCGAGCAGGACGGCGCGAATCGTACTCGCATGCGGCGCTAGAGCAAGTCTTAGCCTTAAAATTGTATAGACAACATTAGACAGTTTGCACTGCATCTCGACCTTGCAGCGCACTTTTGAGGAATGGCGGTAGTGGGAGTCCCTGATTGCGGCCGTGAGGAGCCTGCTCTAAACCTAGTTTCCTGATGGCTTCCCCGGATCTTGCTTTGCACCTTGTCTCCCTGGTTCGACCGTCTCGTGCGCAGACCTGCAGGCGAGATATGCACCGCTTGTACCAGAACCGTTGGTCTTTACACCTCCCTCTGCGTAACATCGTGTAACATCGGTCTGGAAGACCGTTGGAGTCCGTATTGCTTCAGCAACTTCTTTTTTTTCAATCATCGTGAGCAGTTCTATTTTTTGCTCTGAATTGAGAACCGATGGCTAACTAGGCACTGGCATGCATTACGATCGAGCGGCTCCGCCAGCCGAAATCGTCTCAAACGGCACTATTTTCCAGAGAGTTGGCTCAATCTGAGAAAGAAAATTCCTGCCGCGCCCACACTCGCTAGTGCTTGGGCACCTCCTTTAGCGTCTCACTGTTGACCGAAGAGGGGTCGGTCAGGAAACGCGCGACTGTCGGGCCCACCGAGATGCAAGACGGGGACAAGTGCCCGCACGAAGAATCCAACTTTACCAAGGGCGCGCCGGCGGCCTCGGCGAACTTCATGGCCGGCTCGGGATTCACAAGATGGTCTTCGGGCGAAACAATGACCAGGAGCTTCGCGCGGACCTTAGCCGCGGCCTGTTCCAGCGTCGTCAAGACAAGTTCGCTGGGAATGTCGAGCGCAATAATGGCTTGCCGCTGGCGGATCCGGTCGCAGGCGACTCCGCCATCACCCTTGGCGCTATTCCGTATCCCCGCGAGCAGCTCGTTGAACCCCTCGGGCCTGGTTTGCGCCACGCGATAAGCCGGCGAAGTGAGATTCATCGAGCCGATTTCTTCAACGAGGCCGAGGCTGCGGTCCATCGGCCCGGTGGGATTGCCGTGATTCCAGACCGGATCCAGCTCCATGGCGTCGATTTGAGCGGTCCAAAGCAACTTGTCGAAAGAGGTGGACTGCGGCGAGCCCACGATAGGGATCAGCAGGTCCATGAAATCGGGATAGGCCACGCCCCATTCAAAGGTTTGCATGCCTCCCATGGAGATGCCCAGGACGGCGCGCAAGTGCGTCAAGTGCAGAAAGTCTGTGGCGAGCCGGTGCTCGGATTCCACCATGTCTCGAATGGTGAATTCGGGAAACTTCATAAGTGGCTGCTTGGCGCTATTTGACGGCGAACTGGAAACGCCATCGCCAATCGCGTCCACGAGAATCACGAAATAGCGTGTGCTATCCACGACGTTGTTTGGTCCGACGAACTGCAACAGGTCTTGGGACTTGCCGCCCAGCCACGAAGGCCAAAGGATGGCGTTCGACTTCTCCGCGTTGAGTTTTCCCAGCGTGCGATAGCCGAGGCGGAAATCCCGGATGACACTTCCGTTGCGCAACCGGAACTCGCCCAAGTCGGCGAATTGCTGGGCGCCTTCGGTTTGAGCCGTTTGGGCGGTCTGTGTAGCCTGTACCTGTAAAGTGGCAGGCGAGGACAGAATAAGGACAAGCAGAGTGAGTGCTGCGAATCCAAGTGAGTTTTTCATGCTGGGAATTTTACTCCAGGGACGGAGGCGAGTGATGAGTGACGAGGAGAACCACAATGGAGAGAATTGCTTGCTTCTTGCCCCAGCCCTCGCGGGCTGGGCTAACGCGTGAGCCTCAAAGCGTCGGAATGACGGGGCATGGGTTGGGGCGTGAGAGGGCGCAAGGATAACGCCGATGAGGAGCTGGGCCGATACTGGCAAATTTTCAGGGAAATTCAGACAGGGGGAAAAGGAGAGAGGCGCTCGGCGTAGATCACAAGCGCCTCCTCTACTGCGTCAA
>Ga0209804_1000086_pt1 | contig 78327 bp, 74 predicted proteins | sample GraSoiAngelo_139_FD_185896 | JGI IMG/M metagenome (GOLD analysis project Ga0209804, IMG submission 185896) | Grasslands soil microbial communities from the Angelo Coastal Reserve, California, USA - 14_0929_12_20cm (SPAdes) (version 2) | ecosystem: Environmental > Terrestrial > Soil > Grasslands ... | reverse complement strand
GCCCGAAAAAGGATCTTGCCGAAACATCCAGTCGAAGGCGGCGTCGATCTCGTCCTCGGGAACTTTCCACGCCACCAGGGCACCCTCAGCCAGGTTTGTCGCAAGCAACGTTTGACGGACGCGTCGGATCGTTCCTGCGCGCAACATCGCGGCGATCCGTGCCATAACAACGTCCACACCTATACCCGAACGATTCGCAATTTCTTCAAATGGCTCACGCACGAACCCTTCGATTTCGTCCTCTGAGACTGCGAGAACCTTCGCGTTGACCGGATCGTTATGTTCTACTGGCAACATCCCACTACTAATTAGTCCGTCACTGAGTAAATTGTCCAATACCATGCTTCGATACCTGGATGACCGGTCCTTGCTCGAAGCGCGCAACTTGTTTTTTCGTGACGCGAGGCTTGGCGCGGATGGCGGTTACGGCGATCGCTGGGTGCGCATTGAGGCCAAGCCAATTCCCTTTTATTTTCCCAATTGGCCAGCGCGCGTTGCGGCAGCGCGGTTACACGATTTGCATCACATCGCGGCTGAGTATGAAACAGATTGGCCGGGCGAAGCGGAAATTGCCGCGTGGGAAATTGCCAGCGGTTGCGCCCGACATCACGCGGCTTGGATTCTGAATCTTGGAGCATTCAGTGTCGGGCTTGTCATCGCGCCGAAGAGACTTTTTCGCGCCTTTCTGCGCGGGCGTCGCGCCAAGACAAATTTATATAAGGGTGGCTTCGATGAATCGCGGCTTGATGATATCACGGTCGGAATATTGCGCGATCAACTCGGGTTGCGAGCGGCGCTGCCATCGGCCGGTGCCACCGACGTTGCGCTGTTCCTTCTTTGGTGCATCCTGTCGGTGCTTATCTGGCTGCCGCTTCCGTTGGTTACTGTCGTCCTTTTGTGGCTGATCGTGGCGCGAAATTTTGGATGACGTAGAACTCAGGACACGCAGGAGAAAACAGCTGCAAAGTGGCAGCCCGTGCCAGTCAGGACAAACAGATGCCAGATGAAGTGCGCGTAGCGCAGCCGTTCGTTTGCAAAAAATAACGTGCCGACAGTATAGGCGACGCCGCCGGCGATTAACCAGAGCACTGCCGACAAAGGAATCGTCAGCGCGAGCGGGCGGATGAGGACCACTCCGAGCCAGCCCGTTCCGAGATAGAGAGTCATCGCAAGTTTCCGATGACGCTGGGTGCCGCGGGTTGCTTTCATGAGGACGCCGAAAAGTGCGAGCGCCCAGACAATGCCAAGCATGATTAAGCCGCCAGAATGGCGCAACGGACCGAGCGCAAACGGCGTGTAAGTCCCGGCGATCAGCAAAAAAATCGCCGAATGATCCAGTGTCTGAAGAAAAAATTTGGCAGGCGTGTGAGGCCAGGCGTGGTAGAGCATCGATCCCAGATACAGCAGCAACATCGTTGCGGTAAAAATGATCGTGCCGATCAGAAAAGACACGCTGCCGTGATGAAACGCTGCCATGATCAGAATTGGCGCGCCGATCATCGCCCCGAGGAGCCCGATCCCGTGGCTAATACTATTTGCCAATTCCTCGCCGGCAGATTGCCTCCGCGTCGGCAAGGCCAGCGGCTGATCAACATTCATCGCGCGGCCTCATGCAATGCGCAGCGCGCAATTTTGCAAAGCGAAAATAGCGGTTTAGTGCGCCAGCTCGGGCGAAAGTTGCAATTAGCGTCAAAACAACCTTCCATCGAGGCAGCACATCCATGGCCAAAAACAACAGAGAGAAACCACCAAAAGCGATCTTTTTCGACGCACTTGGAACACTGTTCTATTTGACTCGGACGGTTGGTCACCACTACGCACTCGTCGGGGCAGAAATCGGGCTAAAGCTGGACGCAGATAAACTTGATAGGGTATTTGTTTGGGCTGCGAACAGAATGCCAACACGTTCGGCGATCGACAGGCCACGAGAAAATGATGACAAACATTGGTGGCGTGAGCTGGTCCATATTGTCCTCGCGCAGGTCGCGCCTTCGCTAGGCGAGATTGATCAGGATAATTTTTTTGAAATCGCTTACGAACACTTTGCGGAACCCGGTGTCTGGGAACTCTACCCGGAAGTTCCGGGCGTCCTAGAGCAATTGGAACCACGTTTTCAGCTCGCCGTAATCTCAAATTTCGATGGGCGTTTGCGTTTCATTCTCGAAGGCCTCGGTATTTCGAAATTCTTCAAGCGCCTTTTCATTTCCAGCGAGATAGGCGCAGACAAGCCGGATCCGGAAATTTTCCGACGCGCACTAAAGTTAATCGATCTAGAGCCGAACCAGGTGATTCACGTCGGCGACGATCCGCAGCGGGATTGGGAAGCAGCCAGTGAGGCTGGTTTGTCGATCTTTGAATTGGATAGACCAAAGAATTCGCTCCGCGATCTGGTTACTGCTTTGACCACGAATAGACACGAATAGACACGAATAAACACGAATTAATTGAGAGCGTCGGAGCTTCGACGCGTCCCATCTTCTGTAGCGGCAGCCCTGTGGGCTGCGTCCGTCCGTACCTCTCAGAGACGTGGCTAGAACAGCATGGGTCGGCCGGGACTCGAACCCGGAACCAACGCCTTAAAAGGGCGCTGCTCTACCGATTGAGCTACCGACCCTCCGCGGAGCATCACTTTCTAATGCCTGCGAGATTTTTCAATGTACAATGACACGCCGTCGGCCATGATCTCTCATGAGTACAAGTGCATTTTCGTAGAGGTGCCTAAGACAGGCTCGACCAGCGTCCGCGCCATTCTGGGCAAGGCTTGGAAACCACATCTGAATCTGTGGCAGATCAAAAACCAGATGGAAACGTATTGGACGCGCTACGGCGAAAGAAAAAATCGGCTTCTGGCTTCTTTGTACTTGTTGCTTCCGGAAGAGCGCCGAAGAGAAATTGGACGGAAGCAATTCGAGACCTACTTCAAATTCGGATTCGTTCGCAATCCATGGGACCGCGTGGTTTCTCTTTACGAGCGCACCGAGGCGTTACAACTCAGAGATAAAATGACGTTCGACGAATTTGTCGATTGGATTCAATACAGCAGCGCCACCTGCATTCACTCATCCCCTCACCGCTACCAGTTGGATTGGTTCGTCGATCCCAATGGAAATGTGCTTGCCGATTTCATTGGGAAATTTGAACGACTCGACGAGGACTGGGCTTTTGTGGCGAAGAAGCTGGGCGTGAGCGAAACCTTGCCTCATCAAAGAGCCAATCCGCGTACGCGGCATTACACTGAATATTACACGCCGCGAACCAGGGACATCATCGCAAACAAGTTCAAGATCGATATAGAGCGGTTTGACTATGAATTTGCCGGATAAAATAAAAGCGATCGTGCTCACATGCGACCGCTATCGAGCGATTACAGAGCACATGATTTTTCAATATGACCGGTTATGGCCGGATCATCCGTTCGTCTTTCATGTTCCTTACCAGGAGCTTGGCGGAGTCGACACCGAACGGGTCAAGTATCTCACGGCGCCCTCGGATATTAAGGGGACTGTCTTGCATTTGCTGACGGAGATCGACGATGAAGAATGGATTTATTGGTGCGTGGATGACAAATACCCCATCCAACTCGTCACCGATAAAATCGCTGGCCTGATCTCTCACGCCATGCGCTCGCCCGAAGTAGACGGTCTTTTATTCTGCAGGTGCAGGGCGACGCTGGATAAGCCCAGGCTGACCCTCTACCCGCGCAAGATTAAGAACCCATTTGGCGATGTTTACCTCGAGCGAAAAGCTTGGTTCCAAATATGGATTCATCAAATCCTGCGCGCGAAAGTGCTTCGGTACCTCTTCACCCATTTGCCGGACCACATTCCCAGCGCAAAAGCGATGGATGAACTGAAAAACGATGTCCCAAAGTTGCCCGAGCACCGGCTATTTGTGACCAGGGAAAATTTCGCGGTGTTTGGAGAAAGCACCCGGCGGGGTGTGATCACGCAAAATTGCTACGAAAGCATGATCGCGGCAGGGATTGAATTACCCGAATGGTTTCGCCATCCGGACGGGGAATACGTGACGCTCGGAAAATTGTAGCTCTTATCTCTGCTCGAACGCATAGCCAAAACGCTCGATCTCCGCGGCGAACCGCTCGCGCACTAATTCGCGAAGTTCGTCGTCGTAATATTTCGAATAATGTTCGCGGTTGGAGCGGTTATATTGCGGCAGGGTCGTCGGCGAAATATCTAGGGCCGCGCAGACGGTGCGAAAATCGCCCGCGAGATTCTCGAAGCGCATGATGCAGTCGATATTGGCAAAAGGATCTTCTTCACCCGGACCCAGCCGGAGATAGTCTGCGACCGATACAGCTTTGGAAATAATTCCCCGGAATTTCTTCCGATTCCAAGTTTCCGGACTTTGCGTCGGCGTGAAATAATACGACACCATCCGGTCCCACGGGTTTCGCACACAGGTGAATTTGTAGAGGCTGCCAAACTGCTCATTTCCGAGGGCTTCGCGATACTCAGCCAACGTTGAATGTTTTTTAATTTTGTACTTGGGATTGCGCAGCCCGAAGCGCTCGACCCCGTCCTGTTCTCCGCGTAATGCCACCAGCTCATCCTCCGAGTAATCCCGGAGAACGCTCTGAATTGAATTACCAGCTGTCTTTGGAACGTGAACGAAGAGAAAACGTTTCTGAAAAGAAATCATCAGCGCCGGGTCTTCCAAATTTACAGTGCATCGTTTGATTGCGCGAGTGTTGGCGGTTTTTGACCGGTCGTGCGACCTGTTGCTCGGAAAGCTGTCTCGGTTCGATGATCCTATCGCACAAATACAAATTCATTTTCATCAAGACCGCGAAGACGGCGGGCACGAGTATTGAAGTCTTTCTTTCAAACCACTGCGGTGCCACCGACATCGTGACGCCGATCGAGCCCCCAATCGAAGGTCATCGACCGCGCAATTATGAGGGATTTATTAACCCTATTCCTGAAATTGCAGAGAGACCGGGCAAGTTCCTCTCTGCACTGCAGCATTCCATCGTCAGCCGCGAGAAATTTTACCGTCACATGCCGGCATTTGAGGTTCGCCACCGGGTTCCTTGCGACATCTGGAACAGCTACTTCAAGTTTTGCGTGGAACGAAATCCCTGGGACAAAGTTTTGTCTCATTACCACATGCATGCGGCTCGCGAGAGCGGTTCACTTTCGCTGGATGAGTATCTCGCTCGTGGCAGATTCCCGATTAATTATTTCCGGTACACTGATCGCTCAGGAAAAAAAATCATCGTGAATCGCATTCTGCGCTATGAGAACCTGACCGCCGAGCTCAGCGAAGTCTTCGCGCGATTGAACATTCCTTTTGATGGAACACTCGGCGTCGCAGCAAAATCAGAATATCGGAGTGATCGCCGACCGTATCAGCAGGTATTCAATGATGGCCAACGGCGAGTCGTGGAAAAAGCGTTTGCAAAGGAAATCGAATTGCACGGCTATCGCTTTTGACGGGTAGCCGTCCGCGAGATGCGGGATGGCGGCACGTACTATGTCACAAACGGAAATGTAGCGTTTTTGGGGATTGGTCCTTGAACTTTCGCATTTGAAGCCGTATCCACGATTCAGTCCAAGCGGAAAGGTCTTATGCCGCTCTTAAAGCCAGACCCGACGTTTTACCCCTCACCGCGGCTAGCCATGCGTGGGCCACCAGAGAAATATGCGTTCGTAGCAGCTCTTAATCCGCCCGGAAGCCGATTTAACGACGCACTTTTGGTAGTCGACGTTGATCCGGACTCGCGTACCTATGGCCGCCAGGTCGGCGAGGTTAAAATGCCAGAATTTGGTGATGAACTGCATCATTTTGGCTGGAACGCGTGCAGCTCGGCACTTTGCCCGTATGCGCCGCATCCACACGTCGAACGCCGTTACTTGGTCGTGCCCGGGCTGCGCTCCTCGCGTATTCATATCATCGACATCAAGCCGAACGCGCGAAAACCGAAGATCGTTAAGGTGATCGAACCGGAGGAGGTTTTTGCGCGCGCTAACTATTCGCGTCCGCACACGATTCATTGCGGGCCGGAAGGCATTTACGTTAGCGCGCTTGGAGCACCCAATGGCGAAGGCCCTGGGGGTATTTTCATGCTCGATTGTGAGACGTTCGAAATCCTTGGTCAGTGGGAGATGAGTCGGGGCCCACAATTTTTGCATTACGATTTCTGGTGGCATCTGGGGTTCGACACGCTGCTGAGTAGCGAATGGGGCACGCCGAATATGATCGAAAACGGATTGCAACCGGACCTCCTCCTCAGCAGCAAATATGGACATCAAATGCATGTCTGGGATTTGCGTCGACGCCGGCATTTGCAAGCCCTCGATTTAGGGAACGAACAACAAATGGTCCTCGAGATGCGTCCCGCGCACGACCCGACGAAGGCGTACGGCTTCGTCGGCGTCGTTGTTTCGCTCAAGGATTTGTCTGCATCAGTCTGGCTTTGGCACCGCAACAATGGAGCGTGGGATTTAAAGAAAGTGATCGAAATCCCAGCGGAGCCAGCCGACCCAGAAAAATTGCCGCTGATGCTCAAAGATTTTAAAGCGGTGCCACCACTGGTGACGGACATCAATTTGTCGCTCGACGACAAATTTCTGTACGTCTCCTGCTGGGGAACAGGTGAGTTCATTCAATATGACGTGTCCGATCCATTCAGTCCGAAGAAGACCGGTTCAGTGCGCATTGGCGGAATCGTCAATCGTACTCCGCACCCAAAGAATCCGAACCAACAGCTAGCTGGTGGTCCCCAAATGGTGGAAGTGAGCCGCGATGGCAAACGGATCTATTTTACCAATTCGCTTTATGCCGCGTGGGATGAGCAATTCTATCCTGACGGCGTAGGCAGCTGGATGGTCAAGCTTGAAGCCGACCCGCAAGGCGGCATGAGTTTTGACGAAAACTTTTTCGTTGAGAACAGCGATTATCGTATTCATCAGATCCGCCTCGAAGGAGGCGATTCGTCGAGCGATTCGTATTGTTTTCCGTGAGCGACCTCTGGCCCTGGCTGGTGGTATTTGCGCTCGGACTTTTTCACGGTTTAAACCCAGCCATGGGATGGCTCTTCGCTGTGGCGCTTGGGCTGCAGGAACGGAAACGCGCAGCGGTGCTTCGGGCGTTGCTGCCGATCGCACTGGGCCACGCGCTTTCCATTGGGATTATCATTGGCGCTGTTCTGGTGGCTCGAATCAGCCTGCCGCATTCAGCCCTGAAATTTTCCGCCGCGGCCATTCTGTTTGCGTTTGGATTATACCGTCTTTTCCGGTCGCGTCACCCCAACTGGGTGGGCATGCGAGTGGGTTTTGGCGATTTGACTCTTTGGTCGTTTATCATGGCATCAGCACACGGCGCAGGATTGATGCTTATCCCATTATTTCTCAAACCAGTGGACGCGCCGCTCGGAACAGCTGCGGGTGCAATGGGCTCACACATGCATTCGATGTCCGGTTTTGGATTCGGCAATGTCAGTTCACCATCTCTGCTGAGTGGTTCAGTCGTCGTCCACACCTTTGGCTATCTTCTGGCAACTGGCGCGGTAGCAATGTTGGTTTATGAAAAGCTGGGTGTGGGCTTGTTGCGACACGCCTGGTTCAACATCGATTTGTTCTGGATGCTTTCGCTGATGATCGCTGGTTTGTTTATTCTTTTTCTTTGAACCAAACTCCGAAATCGCGTGCGGAGTCAGACTTTATTCTAAGCGGCTATCGTCGAGTCGTGGACCAGCGTCCCAATTCGAATGATCCGCAAGGCCGTTGTATCCGTCGTTGACGCGCCGCTTAGTCACACTTTGAGCTTATCGTTTGTGGATTCCTGCCAGCGATGAATCTGATCGGCTAGACGAGAAATCACTGACGCGCATTGTTGGTCTTCATAAAGATTGCGCGTCTCCAGCGGATCGTCGTTCAGGTTGTATAGCTCATTCAGATCCTTGTCGCGCAAACAAAGCTTCCAACCATCTGAAGTGACAATCGTCCGAGTAGATTCCTCGACGGCACGCTTGACCAACCGTCGCCGAGCTAGCTTGGTGCCCTTTTTGACCTTCGTCCGGTTTGGCGCCCACTCCAGAAATACGTTCTGGCGCGGCGCTGCTTCTTCGGTAATTAACGGCAGCAGACTTTTACCGGCGCACTGGGGATTGTTTGGTTGGCCGAGAAGATCAAGCAACGTTGGCACAAAATCGATGTGACTAACTGGATGCTTAATCGTTTTGCTCGCTGTCTGGCCAGGTAGCCGAACCAGTAAAGGAACACGTGTGGCTTCTTCGAACATTGTTTCTTTCCCGAACAAGTGATGAGCGCCCAGGCTGTCGCCGTGGTCGCTCGTGTGCACGATAATAGTGTTGTCAGCCAGACCGACTCGTTCGAGGCAGGCGAGAATGGCGCCAATGCTTTGATCCACCAGCGTAACCAAGCCGAGATAACGCTGCTTAATACTCCGATATTCCTCAGGAGTGACGCCAAAAAACAATTGAGTGGGTAATCGTTCCCGATCGAGAACCGCTTCCGCTTGCTGCCATTCCCGCATCAAACGATAACGCAGCGGAATATCTTCGCTCAGGGGAAGCGTAGCCGTTGCGTCGAGTTCAATTTGATCGAGCGGATGTTCATCGTTAAGAGGACCGTTGTACGGCGAGTGCGGCTCTACAAAACCAACAACGAGAATGAAAGGTTCGCGTTGATGTTTTTCGATGAATTCGCATGCGCTTTTCTCGAGGAACTTTGGCCGTGATAGTTCGATCGGCAGATTGCTAATGGCTAGCTCTGAGAATCGTCCGTTCTGTTTGTCGGGTATGATGCTCTGTGAAATGAGGAAACTCGTGTAGTCACCGTGGTCGTCAGTAGAAATCCATTCGTCGAAGCCTCGTCCAATTGGTCCTTCCTCGCCCAGATGCCATTTGCCGATGTACGCGGCGCGATAATTCCTGTCCTCCATGAGCTCAGGGAAAACACGAAACCGGCGATCAAGTGGGACGCTGTTTCTTGTGCATCCGTTCGTGTGCGGCCAGGTGCCCGTCATGAGCGAAGAGCGCGAGGGAGTGCAAACCGGATGTGTGACGTACGTTCGCTCGAAAATCACCGATTCAGACGCAAGCTTGTTGAGATTCGGCGCATGAACTTTTACGCCTCCGTAGCAAGCGATAGTGTCAGCTCTCTGTTGGTCCGGCAGAAAAAGAACCAAGTTGGGCTTTCGATGTGCGGCCATACTTTCCGGTTCACGCACTAAATCAGCCCTAATGAGTCTCTGCAATCGTCTAACGCTTGCTCGCCGCTTTCGTCGCAACAGCTGAATGATGTGCGATCAGTTTCAGCGCGCGTCCGAGCAATTCTTTTCCCGGCGCAACCTTGTGCCAGGGCGAGGCTCCGGAGGGATGCGGAAGCGGAATTACATCGAAGTGGTGCCCGGCACGCTCAATGCAAAATTTGCGGCCGATTACTTTTTCCAACTTCGCGCAATCGATGAATTGCGTGATAGCCAGCCGGCCGACAGGAATGATGAGACACGGCCGCAGAATTTCGATTTCATGAGCCATCCAGGAAGAACAGTTGCGAATTTCGTCCGGAGCCGGAACGCGATCAGTGCCGCCAGGATTTTTTCCGGGAAAACAGCGGCAGACCGCTGCGAAATAAATTTTGGAACGGACTGCAGCCTCATTCATCCCACAGAATTCTTCGAACCACCGAAAAAGAGTCTTGCCAGCTGTGTGCGCAAACGGTCTTTGCAACACCGGCTCCCGTGGACCGGGGGCCTGACCAATGACCATTACATCGCTCACGATTGCGCCGCCCGAGACCGGCGTGGATTGCATGCGCGGGCAACGACGGCAGCGCAGCAGTTGAGCAACGTGGCGGGCCAGTTTGATCTCTTTAGGATGTGGCACGCTCATGAATGTAACGAGTAGTCAGTCATCTGTGATCTGTGATCCGTGAACGGAAAACTGATCACCGATCACTGTTCACAGATCACATCTTCATCAGCGCCGGAAGATCGACAACAGCAAGCTAAGTAGAATGCTAATAATGACGCAGGTGACGATCGGAAAATAGAATACAGAATGTTCGCGCTCGATTCGAATGTCGCCGGGCAATCGTCCCAGCCATTTTGGAGTAAACCCAGCCCATATCACCAACCCTACCAGCGTGGTGATCACACCAATGATCACGACGAATTTGCCCAGCTCACGCACTATTCAAAAAGTTGCGCGAATCGAGCGGAGGCACAAGCTTGAGGCGGAATGCCTGTACAATTCCGAGATTATTACGAGACACTCGGCGTGCCGAAGACGGCCACCGAAGACGAGATTCGCAGCGCCTTTCGCAAGCTGGCGCGCAAACATCATCCCGACGTCGCCAAGGACAAGAAGGTCGCTGAAGAAAAATTTAAGGAAATCAACGAAGCGTACGAAGTATTAGGAGACCCAGAGAAACGAAAAAAATACGATCAACTCGGCGCAGATTGGAATCGACCGGGCGGATTTCAACCGCCCCCGCAATGGGGCCCTCAACCGACGGAAGGTGGATATTATCAATGGGGCGGCGATGGCGGCGGCGTTCAATTTGAATTCGGCGGGACCGGCTTCAGCGATTTCTTTGAAGCGTTTTTCGGCGGAGGCCGCGGCCGCTCGGCTTTCGGCGGATTTGGCGGACGTCAGGCGACCGTGGAGCGCGGAGCGGATGTCGAGGCCGACATTATGGTCACTCTGGAAGAAGCACTGAACGGGTCCACGCGAACCGTCTCGTTGCGTCGGGCAGGTTCAAATAAAGTCGAAAATTATCAGGTCAAAATCCCGCGTGGAGTTCGCGAGGGCCAGCGAATCCGTCTGGCTGGCCAGGGCGAAGCCGGCGTGGGCGGTGGGAAAAGCGGCGATCTGTTCCTGCGTGTCCGGCTTGCGCGCCACCCCGATTTTTCGGTCGAGGGCAGCGATTTGATTCATGAGGTGAAGATCGAACCGTGGCGGGCGGTGCTCGGCGGCGAATTGCTCGTGCCTACCCTCGAAGGCAAGGTGCGCCTGAAAATTCCGCCAGGCACACAGGGTGGTCAGCGGTTTCGCCTCCGAGAACGGGGTTTGTCGGGAGTCTCCGGAAAGCGTGGCGATCTCTACGTCGAAGTTAAGATCAACGTGCCGAAGAAACTGACCGAACGTGAGCGCGAAATCTGGAACGAACTGGCGAAACTGCATGGGGCGTAACGTTTGTCATGTCGAGCGGAGTCTCCCGCTGCTGCGGGATGGCTATTCTCTTTTCAGCTCGACGGGATTCGAAACAACAATTAGAGCTTCCTCGACTTCGCTCGGAATGACAGACGTATGAAAATTTCACTCGGCTCGGATCACGCCGGTTTTCGTTATAAAGAAAAAGTTAAACACCTGCTCGGCACTCTTGGACACGAGGTTAAGGACTTCGGCACATTCAATGAAGACCCCGTGGATTATCCGCTTTTTATTCGACCGGCGGCGGAAGCAGTCGCTCGCGGCGAATGTGAACGCGGTATTGTGTTCGGCGGATCAGGAAACGGCGAAGCGATGGTGGCCAATAAAGTCCACGGCGTGCGTTGCGCGCTTTGCTGGAGCGAAGAGTCGGCGCGCCTCTCGCGGCAACACAATGATGCCAACGTGCTTTCGATGGGCGAGCGTCTGATTCCGGAGGATCTGGCGCTCACAATTGTGCGGATCTGGCTGGTAACGGGTTTCGACGGCGGCCGGCATGAGCGGCGCGTCGCCATGTTAAACGCGATGTAGCTTTCCTGTAGACGCTTCGCTCCGCGAAGCGTGGCACTGAGGTTGTTCATTCCACGCGCGCCGCGCCGCCCAGAGGTCGGCGTCTACAAAGTCCGATCTAACGCAATCGATCCACACAGACAGCAATCAGGAAAACCGCGCTGACGAATGCATTACTTTGGAAAAAAGCGCGATTGATCCCCGTGAGATCCAGTTTCTCAGTTCTGTGCTCGTAAAAAAGCGCTGCTCCGATGAATGGCATCGACCAGAAATAAACTCGGCCAAGCTGAGCCACCATGCCGAAAGCGATGAGCGCCACAAATGTCAGAAGATGCAATAACTGCGCCAGACGAAGGCTTCGCGTGATTCCAAGTTTTACAACGAGCGATCGAATATCTTCCCGTCGATCGAAATCGTAATCCTGCGTCGCATAAATCAAATCGAACCCTGCGACCCAGCAAATTACGCCTGCCGCGAGCACAACCGGGGCAAGATCGATCCGACCAGTTTGCGCGATCCATGCACCGATCGGTGCAATAGCCAGCGCGAGGCCGAGAAAGAAGTGCGTTGCGCTCGTGAATCGTTTTGTGACGGAATAGAAAAAAATCAGAGCCAGCGCAACCGGCGCAAGAATGAGAGTCAATCGATTGATGGCAGCCGCCGCAAGGAGAAAGCCACCAGAACTGACTGCAAGCAACACGATTGCTCCTGGCTTCGAGATAAGCAGATGCCTCGAAGCCGTGCGGGGATTGCGCTGATCCAGCGACCAGTCAACCAGTCGATTAAAAAGCATCGCTGCGGTACGCGCGAACACCATGCAGACGACAACCAGAACAAAAACTCTCAACGACGGCCAGCCGTTCGCGGCCACAATGAGCGCCCCGAGAGCAAATGGCAGCGCAAAAATTGTGTGGGAAAAACGAATCAGTCGTAGAAAACGCGAAACCCGTCCGCCGGCTCCAATCTTCTCCCCTGATTGATGCATGCCGAAAGATTTCTACAGAAGGCAGCGAAGAAAACGAAGGTTGTAATGACGTTGCGAGTCTTTGTTTTCTTCTCTTAGCCCAGTCGGCACGCCCGGCGCTCGCACCCTACCCTTCCGGATTCACCGGGAAATTTTTGTTCTTGAGATGCTCCGGGACCTGCCTGGTCTGTTCCATTTCGACTTTTTCGATCGCGGCATTCAACTCATCGTACGCTTCCCGACTCTTCGCGGCACGGCACATGTAAGCGGTGGCATGCGCCAAAGGGATTCGCGCTTCGGGCATGCCGACGAATTCCACCGCCTCTTGTGTCGCGATCGCGAGCGGCAGCGCTTCGGGATCGGCAAGGCCGACGTCTTCGCTCGCAAAGATTACGATGCGTCGCGCGATGAAACGGAAATCTTCGCCGGCATGGAGCATTTTGGCGAGCCAGTACATCGCGCCTTTTTCGTCCGAGGCGCGCATGCTTTTAATGAACGCGCTGATCGTGTCGTAGTGCGAGTCGCCGGCGCGATCGTAAACGACCGCTTTTTGCTGAATGCTTTCCTCGGCAACCTGAAGCGTGAAAGGAATTGCGCTGTTATTTCCTTTTGGCGGGGTTGTGAGAACGCCGATCTCTAGCGCATTTAAACATTTGCGCGCATCGCCGTCGCTAAGCTTCGCCAGGTGCCGACGCGCGTTCCTGTCCATCTTCACGTTGTAATTTCCAAGTCCGCGCTCTTTGTCGGCCAATGCGCGATCGATCAACACTTCGAGTTGCTCGACTGTGAGCGGCTCAAGTCGAAAAACCTGCGATCGAGACACGAGTGCGCTGTTTACATAAAAGAACGGATTGTAGGTGGTCGCGCCGATGAGACGAAGAGTCCCTGCCTCGACGTCTGGCAGGAGAATGTCTTGTTGTGCCTTGTTGAAATGATGGATCTCATCAACGAACAGGATCGTCTTTCGACCAGACGTGCGCAGACGATTCACGGCTGCAGCGATGACCCTGCGCATCTCGGCGACATTGCTTTCCACGCCGCTAATCCGGATGAATTTTGCGTGCGTCACCTCCGCAATGATTCGGGCTAATGTGGTCTTGCCGGTGCCGGGCGGCCCGGAAAAAATCACCGAAGGCAATCGATCGGCTTCAATGGCACGGCGCAACAGTTTGCCAGGCCCCAGGATGTGCTCCTGGCCGACGAGTTCATCGAGCGAGCGCGGGCGCATGCGCGTGGCAAGTGGTGCATTATCGGCGCGCGCGACTTCAACATCTTCGTCATCTCCGAAAAGATCCTGCACGAGCGAAATTACGGCGCGCCCGCGACGCAGGCAATCGCGCCTGCGCCTATCCCAAGGAAGGTGGATTTCTAAGTTGACCATGCAGCCGGGATTTATCCCGAAGCGCCGGAACTTTCAAATCGTCCCGCAAACAGCATTGATTGCGTCACGATGTTGAGCTGATCACACGATACGCTGTGCGTGGCCTTGGCTTCGATTGGGCAGTCCTTCGCTACGTTCGGGATGGCAACTTCGTTGGAAGTCTTCTCTCACTTTTGAGATCTTGGTGATTGGTGATCGCGATTGCGGCTTGCCTTGCCAAGCCCGGATAAGCGAAAAGCCGATGGATGAAATTCCTAAACGCGCCGCGTCAGCCATTTGTTGGTTTGTCGCTCGCGGCTGCAATAGGAATTACCATCGCGGACGTCTTTCCCCTCCCTGGCGCCGCCTTAGTCCCGGTGACGATCATTTTAGCCATCTGCACGGTCATCGTCGCGTGCAGACCTACGCTGCTCGCGACTTACGCCATCGTTGGAGTTGGCTTTTTCCTGCTGCACAACTTTGAGACGAACAATACAGAAGGCCAGCGACTTGCTGACGAACTTGGCGGCCGACCGCGGGTCGTCACGGCAATCGGGTCCGTCATCACTGAGCCAAAAGTCGCTCCCAGTGGGTTTGCGACGTTTCTGCTGAAGCTCAAGTCAATCGAATTTGAAGGCCGGAAACAACCGACACGCGCGGTCTGGCAGGTTCGTTGGAAAGGCGCCCCGGAATTTGGCGATGAGCTAAAGCTTTTTGGAATCGCGGAAGTAATCGAGTCTCCGCGAAATCCCGGCGAATTTGATATGCGCTCTTATCTGGCGCGTCACGACGTTCGTCGAATGCTCTTTGTTCGTTACACCGAGGACGGCACTCTGATTCGACGCGGCGGCGGCAACCCCATTCTACGCCTGGCGCAGAAGTCGCGCGCATGGATGCAAAACGCGCTTTGCAGAGGGTTGGAGAGCGCGCCTGAAGTGCAAAATTTTCTCAGCGGAATCGTGCTCGGCCTCAGGCATCAAGCGCCGGAAGATATTGAGGAACCATTTCAACAAACCGGCACGCTTCACCTTTTCGCTGTCGCTGGTTTGCACGTCGGAATTGTTGCCGCGCTATTGTGGATGCTGGCAATGGTGGCGCGGCTCTCACGCAAATGGGCAGCTGCGCTCATCATACCTCTGCTACTCTTCTACGCCGCAGTCACGGGACTACACGTTTCGAGTGTAAGAGCCGCGGTAATGAGCTCGGTTTTGCTGGGCGGTTTATTTTTCGAACGCAAGGTTTTCGTTCTAAACAGCCTCGCTGCAGCGGCGTTCTTTCTTCTCTGCTGGAACACGAACGAACTTTTTTCGACAGGCTTTCAACTCTCCTTCGCGGTCGTTGGCGCCATTATATTGTTTGCCGATCCATTTGCGGAATTTTTGCAGCGCTGGACTGCTCCAGATCCTTTCCTGCCACGAAGCCTGTTGCGTGGTCCGCGACTCCGGATGCACGTTGCCTTTGAATGGCTTTGTCGCGGAACCGGCGTTTCCCTCGCGGCATGGGTCGGTTCGTTGCCGCTGGTACTTTGGTATTTTTATATCGTTACACCAATTTCTTTGGTGGCGAATTTGATCGTGGTGCCGATTGCTTTCTTCATTCTCGCGATCGCGCTTCTTTCCCTTCTTTCCACGCCGCTTCTGCCAGGACTTGCGATGATTTTCAATAATGCCAACTGGCTTTTGGCACAGATTGTCATCGGAATTGTACAATTCCTGGCGCATGTTCCGGGCGGGCATTTTTATGTCGAACATCCGCATTGGCCCGAAAAGCTCGTTGCAAAAATTACGGTCCTTGATGTCGGCGCGGGAGCAGCCGTTCACTTGCAAACTGGAAACGCGAACTGGTTATTCGACTGTGGTAACGAACGGACTTACCAGCGGGTCGTCCGTGAGTATTTGCACTGGGCCGGGATAAACCGGCTTTCCTGTTTGCTGCTCACTCACGGCGACGCGCTTCATCTGGGGGGCGCAGCACAATTGCTGGACGATTTTCCTCGAATCCGCATCGTGGATAACGCGGCGCCCGATCACTCAGCTGTACACAGACGATTGCAACAGTTGTTCCGAGAGCACGGAATCGAACCAGACAATCTAGCTGCGGGGGACAGTTTCCGCATGTCGCGCGATGTCACCGTGCATGTCCTGTTCCCTCCACGAAACCTTAGCTCACCGATCGCCGATGATCAGGCCTACGTTATTCACTTGGTAGTCGCGCCGGCGACCTGGATCTTGTTCATGTCGGACAGTGGCACCAAGACGGAACAGGCATTGTTGGCGAGCGGTTTGAATTTGCAGAGCGACATCATCATCAAGGGGCAACATCATTCCGGAGAATCCGGTTCTGCCGCATTCCTCGACGCCACGCGGCCGCGCCTGATTATTGCTACTTCGCGGGACTTCCCCGGCTACGAGCGAATCAGCGACGCCTGGGCGGAGAACATACGGAAACGCGGCATTAAACTCTTTCGTCAGGATGAAGCGGGCGCAGTGACGCTGAGCTTTCGTCAAGACAGTTGGGAAGCGCAAAGTTATTTCACCGGCGAAATCTTTCGCAGTTCCAGCCATTGAATGGGCGCGCCTTTTTCCCGGAAGATGCGTCCGAATTTGCTCGGTGGTAGATCGACATCAGCGTCGCCGATTGCAAAACTAGGATCTGATTCGGCGATCTCTTTGATTTTCCGAAAGTAATCAACGTCATCTGTCGCAATGTAAATGCTCCCGTTTTTCTCGAGCGCGGTATGAATCGAGCCCAGAAAATCCGGCGTCACAATCCGGCGTCGATGATGACGGCGTTTTGGCCACGGATCAGGAAACAACAAATAGAATCTTTCCACCGATTCGGCCGGCAAGAGATAACGCACTGCATAGAAACTTTCCATCCGCAACAGCCGCACATTGTCCAGTGTGGCGGCTTTGCGCGCTGATGTGCGCACTCGAGTGAGCAGCCGTTCGATCCCGAGAAAATTCTTCTCCGGCATCCGCTGCGCCAGCGCGCAAAGAAACGAACCATCGCCGCATCCAAGATCGACGTGCAAAGGCACTTTGCGTCCGAAAATCTTATCGAGATCCAAATGATCCGTGAGCGATTCGACTGTAATCAGTCGAGAAGGGACGCGCCTGCGGTGAGCTAAGCTACCCTCATCCGCAGGCACGCTGAGGAGAAAGTGAATCGGGGAGAAATCCAAGAATTCGAATGAACAGGGAGACAATGCCGAAAGAAGCGTGGCTGTTTTGATGATTTGGTCTCGCCCGCATTGAATTAAGGTAAAACCCGTTTATGACGGTCGCCCTGCTGATGGCAAGCAAAAAATAGGCTGAGTTATTCACAACGCGCCGATTGAGAAGCTGTCTAACCATCGAAAGTATATGAAACGAGCACTTATTCTCTTGGTGAGCTATGCATTGATCGCTGCGTGCCCTATCACGAGTAGCCAGGGGCAAAATTCTTCTTCTGCCGAAACCAAAACCGCGATCTTTGCGGGCGGCTGCTTTTGGTGCATCCAACCGGCATTCGATAAGGCAAGAGGAGTCATCAAGACCGCGGTGGGTTATTGCGGTGGAACCGAACCGAACCCGACTTACGAGGTCGTTTCATCCGAAAAAACCGGATACCGCGAGTCGATCCAGATTACGTACGATCCGGCAAAGATCTCTTACGACCAGTTGCTCGATATCTACTGGCGCCAAATCGATCCGACCCAGGCAGACGGACAGTTTACTGATATCGGACCGAGTTATCGCGCCGCCATTTTCTACGGTAACGATGGCGAGAAAAAAGTCGCGGAGGCTTCAAAGGAGAAGCTTGCGCGCTCGGGCAAGTTCAACAAACCGATCGTGACCGAAATTCTGCCGGCGATGAAATTTTATCCGGCTGAGGCGTATCACCAAAAATACTACCAGCAGAACCCGGAACATTTTGAAGCATTCGAGGAAGGCTCGGGGCGGGTCTCGTTCAAAAAGAAAACCTGGGAGAATAAAGAGCCTCAACGTCCCTAGAAGCCGAGCAATTAGACAATCTGTACGCCTTCGGTCGCAGTTCGTTTGGCGTAAAGTTCGCTCAGGCGTTTTGTCATCGGGCCAACCTTGCCATCGCCAATTTGGCGATTGTCCAGCCTGGTGACCGCAGCCAACTCGCCCATCGTGCCTGTACAAAACATTTCGTTGGCGCCGTAAACATCGACCACCGACAAATCGGTTTCGATGCAGCGAATTTTTTCCGCGGCACAAATTTCAAGCACTGTTGACCGCGTAATTCCCTCGGGACAGGCCACAACGCGACTGGTAGCCAGATCGCCGCTTGCTCGCGATTTATCGGAGTTGCGCACGATAAAGACGTGCGTGGCGTTTGTTTCCGCGACAAACCCGCGCGTATCGAGCATTAAGGCGTCATCAGCGCCGGCGTTGTTTGCTTCGATCTTTGCCAGAATTGAATTCAGCAGATTCGCATGATGAATTCGCGCATCAAGAACCTCAGGGGGCGGGCGCCGGACTTTGCTCGTAGTTAAAGTCAGACCGGTTTTCGCGTAAACTGGCGACTTGTGCTCCGCCAGAACGATCAACGTCGGGCCGTTCTGATTCAGACGTGGATCCATTCCAGACGTGATCTTCAAGCCGCGGGTAAGCGTTAGGCGAATATGGACGCCGTCGCTCATCTTGTTTCCCGCGAGAGTGCGTTTGATCTCCTCGATGATTTTTTCGCGCGGCGGAATTTCGGCGAATGACAAAGCGCGCGCCGAACGCTCCAGACGATCGAGGTGTTCGTGAAGTTTGAAAATCCGGCCGTTGTACAACCGCAATCCTTCCCACACCGCATCGCCGCCTTGCACAGCAGAATCAAAGGGGCTGATCCCGGCCTTGTCGCGGTGCACGAGCTGACCGTTGATGTTAATAATCAGGTTGCGATTTCGCTCATCAAATTTCTGAAGCATGAAAAGAAAAACTAACTACGAATGAACACTAAGTTTCCGAGTTGTAAGGCAGATTTTGGTCTGGAAACCAGCTAACTAAAAGCAAAGCTGGTTAAGTCTTTTATCAGCCAAATCGGCGTAATCCGTGGTTCAGCGCAATCTGTATTCGTAGAATCGGTCGTAGTATTCGCTACAGCGATCATAAATTTCACGTAAATGCGCCGGCACCTTGGACCGTCTCGCACGATATGGTTGAAACGATGTCGTCTTTGCCACTTCACCATACCAATGCCTGGCCCACACGCCATCGGTCTGACGCAATCCGGGCGGCCATGAGAGCATCGATTCGCTAAACTCAATACCGACCGCCTCGCAAACCAGGCGCAACATCCGTTCAGGATTTTCCAGAACGTCTTTTGCATCGACAATTGGCGGGATCGAACCCGTGCGAATACGGACAAAATCAAGGATCTCTGCTTGCTGAATAAAGCCCAGGTCCGGCAGCGCTGGATCCTCTCGCTTTTTGATATATGAAGCAATCACCTCGCGGGGGTCGCGAATAAGAAAGCAATTCGTGACTGCACCGAGCCATTCACGATCCACTTCCGGCAAAAGATGATGGGCCATTTGTTTCTGGAAGAAAATCCGCTTGGCATTCGGAATCGGGCCGGTCAGTTGCTCGATAACTTTTCGCCAATCGGTCTCGCCGAAAGCGATTATTTCATCCGCCCCCGGATGCTGTTTGCCGGTCGCCTTTAAATAATAGGCGTAAAACGGCTCATCGATCACCAAGGTATCGGGACGATTGCCCCAAGCGCGCATCATCGCCGTCGAGATATTTCGCGGACCCGACCACATCGCGATACGAACCGGAACGGATTGCGACATTAAAACAGGACTCTAATCAGTGTCGCAGATAATTGAAGAGTTTTCCTAGTTTGCTCCCACTCAAAGGAAAAGCTGTAAGTCCAAGCAAGGAAGGGGAATTTCAACCGAGCGGTGAGGCTGACATGCGAAAGCGGCGGAGCACCGCCGCACTCCAAAGCGTGGCCGTATTTCGACGCGCAATCCTACGCTTGCGTCTTGGAGCGCGCGCGCTGCTGCGCCGCTTTCGATTTTCCCGAGCGGCTCGACCTAGCTCTTAGCGAAAACGCCTAACAGCGGCCGGCGCGATGGGGTTTTTGAACGGAAGTCACTTACAAAACCGTCCTCTGTGCGAATCTCCACGTGCCCTGCGGCACGTTTCGCATCATAAACCAACACTGCGCCAACGGGCGCCTGGTAAGGATCGGACACCGGCAGTTTCTTGAAGCCGAACTTGTTCACCAGCTCTTGACCAGCTTGCTTCGCCAAGGTTGTCTCCGGACGGGACTTCACCACGCCTGCGGCCACGAGGGCTTCTTTGACGTAGTGCCAGCACTTCGAAAGAGAATGAGCGCGAGCGCGTTCCTCTGCAATGGTCGCAGCCCGGCGCAGCTTTGGATCAATGTTTGAATCGTTGCCAAACGGATGCACGATTTTCTTTGGATAATACTTGTCCACTACTTCAATTGACTGCTTTTTGCCCGAGGCGTCCCTGTACCCAAACTTGGGCTTAGGCGCCGAAAAATTCAGCGCGGCCGCAGGACGCGGATAGAATGCTACGCAACAGAGACCGAGAATTAGATAGGGGGTGATTTTTCGCATAAAGCGCGCGTCCTATCGATCAGATCGACTGCCTCCGCAACTGATTTTTTTCAGAAAACGTAAAATTTTTCTGGTTGACAATTACCGAACGTGACAGGGGTCGTAAAAACGGCAGTTTCCAAGGCAATTCCTGAGGCGGCGGACTTAGAGTGACGAGACGAATTCGACCATCCGGTGGCGCATCTTTTCGTCGGGAAACCGACCGATCCCTGCTTGAATGTTGTCTTCAAGATGACCTGGTTTGTTAGTCGCGGGAATAGCGCAAGTGACAGCAGGATTGGTCACGATCCACTTGAGGAAAAATTGAGCCCAGGAATGACAATCAAATTCAGCAGCCCAATCCGGCAAGGGCTTTGAGCGAGTTCGATTGAAGAGATCGCCTCCCCCAAAGGGGCGATTGACGATAACCGCAATGCCGCGTTCCCGAGCAAGTGGTAGAACGCGTTCTTCTGCTTCGCGTTCCATCAGTGAATAGTTGATCTGCACAAAATCGAGTTTTTCGCTTCGCATGATTCTCTCCACGTCGGCAAAAGCCCCCGCTTCATAGTGGGTGACCCCCAGGTAGCGGATGCGCCCCTGCGCCTTCCATTCACGCAATGTCGTCAATTGCGTTTGGACATCGACGAGATTGTGTACCTGCATCAGATCGATTCGTTTCGAACGCAAGAGCGCCATCGAACGCTCCATCGATTTGATCCCATCCTCCTTACCGCGTGTCCAAACTTTCGTGGCGAGAAAGATCTTGTCCTGGATACCGAGCGCAGTCGTCAGCGCGCCAATCACATCTTCGGCGCGACCATACATCGGCGAGGCATCGATTACGCGTCCGCCGAGCTTTACAAAAAGCGAAAGAACGTCTCCGAGTTGTCTCCGGTTATCCGAAGTAAGATCGACATCAAAGGCCTGCCAGGTTCCAAGGCCGATGACCGGCAGTTTTTCGCCGGTTGAAGGAATTGCACGCGTCAGCATTGTTGATGATTCGGCTTTCGCCTGCGCGCGCAACGCACGAACCGGCAAACACAATCCCGCCGCGCTCACGCCAATTAAGCGCGTGGCTTCACGTCGAGTCATTTGGGTCGTCCTCTCTCTTGTCATGTCGAGCGAAGTCGAGACATCTCTAATTTCTAACGATAACAGCAAGAGATTCCTCGACTTCGCTCGACATGACAAGAAAGGTTAAGACGCCATATGAAAACGACGCGTCGTGAATTTATCAAACTTTCTGCTGCAGCTGGTGGCGCCTTTGCCTTGACCACAAGATCGACAACGCTGCTCGCAGAGAAATCGGCGAAACCTCTTCGCATTCTCATTCTTGGCGGCACCGGGTTCACCGGGCCGTATCAGGTTCGATACGCCCTGAGCCGCGGCCATAAGGTTACTACTTTTAACCGCGGCAAAACGCATCCCGGAGAGTTACCAAAGGAAGTCGAGCAATTGATCGGTGATCGCAACGGTCAGCTCGATGCGCTGCGAGATCGGCAATGGGATGTGGCGATCGATAATCCGACCACGCTTCCGGCTTGGGTCCGTAACGCTGCGCAGATTCTAAAAGACAATGTCGACCGTTACATGTTCATCTCGACAATCTCGGTTTATGCCGATACGGGCCAGGGCGTAGACGAAACAGCGCCGCTCGCCAAATACGACGGACCCGACCCGTACAAAGAGACAATCGAAGCTGTGAAGGCTTCAGGCTATAAAACTTACGGTCCGCTTAAAGCATTGTCGGAAAAAGAAGTCGAAAAGTGGTGTCCTGGAAAGGCGTCGATCATCCGCCCAGGCCTTATCGTCGGACCACGCGATGAGACTGATCGTTTTACGTATTGGCCAGTGCGCATCGACCGGGGCGGCGAAGTCGTGACACCCGGCAAGCCGAGCGATCCGGTGCAGTTCATCGACGCGCGCGATCTGGCGGAATGGACAATCCGTATGGCGGAAAATCGCGAGACCGGAATTTATAATGCAACTGGTCCCGCCAAGCCGCTCGAAATCGGTCAGATGCTCAACGAAATCAAAGATGCGCTCCATTCGAATGCCACATTCACCTGGTTACCCTCTGACTTTCTCCAACAACAAAAAGTTGAAGCATGGTCGGACATGCCCGTCTGGGCCGGTGACGAGCTCGGACTTGCGCGAACGAAGATCGATCGCGCATTGGCAAAAGGCTTGACGTTTCGCCCGCTCGCGGAAACGTCGCGCGACACGCTCGTCTGGTTTAAATCGTTGCCGCAAGAGCGACAATCAAAATTGCGCGCCGGTCTAACACCCGAACGTGAAGCGGAAGTGCTGGCTGCGTGGCATCAGAAAAAGGCATGATAGCATGTCATCCCGAGCGAATGCGAGGGACCTCACAAATTCGGAAAACGTTACGCAAGTAGGTGAGATCCTTCGCTCACGCTCAGGATGACAGCGATTTGGTATGAAAAAACTCTTCACCAAAATCGTTGATGCTAAGCCGGACGAGCTCCGCGCGCTTTGGCTTGCCTTCGTTTTCAACTTCGTCGTACTTGCCGGTTACTACATTCTGCGACCGATTCGCGAAGAAATCGGTGCGACCAGCGGCGTGGAAAATTTGCCCTGGATGTACACGGCCACGCTCATCGGCATGCTCATCGCCAACGCGCTCTTCGCAGCCATCGTATCACGCATGTCGCGCCGCAAATTTCTGCCGATCGCCTACCGTTTTGCGATCGCTAATCTTTTCATCTTTTTCATTCTCATGCGCTTCGTGCCGGCGAACTGGCAATGGCTACTGGCGCGCTCGTTTTTTGTCTGGGTTAGCGTCTTCAATCTTTTCGCGACCACGCTTTTTTGGGCCTTCATGACCGACCTATTTACCGCCGAACAAGGCAAGCGCCTTTTTGGTTTCATCGCGGTGGGCGGTTCGTTAGGCGCGATCCTCGGTCCGCTGGTCCCGACGTTTCTGGTTGATCGATTCAGCACTGGCATTTTCTGCCTCATGTCAGCGGCGATGTTCGAAATCGCGGCGCAATGCGTCCGTTTTTTCCCAACGGAATTTAGCGAGCACGCTGAAGCGGCGACAGCCGAAAAACCAATCGGCGGAAATATTTGGGACAGCGTCACGCACATCGTGCGTTCGCCGTACTTGTTCGCGCTCGTCGTTTTCATCTTCATTTACACGCTGACAAATACGTGGGCCTATTTTCAACAGGCGGACCTCACGGGGCATGAGTTGGCAAATAAATCGGCTCGCACCGCATTCTTCGGCAAAATGGATTTCTCGGTCAACACGCTCACTGTATTGATTCAACTTTGCTTAACGAGTCGTCTGCTAAAATGGTTCGGCGTGGGCTTTACCCTCGTGCTCATGCCGGCGCTAAGCGGGCTCGGTTTTCTCGCGATCGGTTATGCGCCCATCCTGGTTGTGCTAGCAGTTTTTCAGGTGGTGCGGCGTTCAACCGGGTTTGCGCTGCTTCGTCCGGCGCGCGAAATTTTGTTCACCGTTTTGCGGCGCGAAGACAAATACAAAGCGAAAAGCGTAATCGATACATTCGGTTATCGTCTCGGCGATATAGTCGGCGCCTGGTCGTATAAAGCGCTCCACGTCGTGGGCCTGAGCTTGAACGCGATCAGTTTCATTGCTGTGCCCATCATTGCTGCATGGTGCGCGCTGAGCATTTGGCTGGCTCGCAAACAACGCGCCTTGGCGGATGCTCAGCACCGTTCAGAAGCTGGTCCGGCTGTTGACGTCGCAGCTGCGAAACCAGCCTGAGTTCGTTAGGCTGAAAAGAAATTGCGTTTGCCTGTGTTCGGCAGAATCGTAATCAGCAACAAACACAGGAGGTAAAACAATGGCAACACGAACTGGATCGGCTGTTTGGGAAGGCACACTCAAGCAGGGCAAAGGAACGACGAAACTCGGGAGCGGTGCGTTCGAAGGTCCGTACTCTTTTTCATCGCGGTTCGAAGAAGGCAAAGGCACCAATCCCGAAGAGATGATCGGCGCAGCTGAGGCCGCGTGCTACTCGATGGCTCTTTCGGCGAACTTGGAGAAAGCGGGCCATCCCGCGAAACGAATTAGCACCATGGCCACCGTCAAACTTGAAATGGTTGGCGGCGGACCAAAAATCACGACGATCGAGCTAAAGACCGAAGCCGACGTTCCCGGTATAGATGAGGCAAAATTCAAGGAACAAGCCGAGCTGACGAAAAAGACTTGCCCGGTCTCCGTGGCACTTTCCGGGACTCAGATCAATCTCGACGCGAAGTTGCTGTAGTCGCGTCTCAGTGAAACGCGTTCGAAGCGGAAGTGGCAGTCGTTGCACAGAGCGCGAAGGCTACTTGTTCGGCTTCGACAAGATTGGACTTTTACTGAATCCAAACGACCACGCGATGCATCTCAACAGGGATGGCGCGGAGAATCGGACTTTGGATTTGCCTGTGGCTAATTGTTAGTCTTGCGCCGATTCGCGCCGGGCAAAACTCAGGTGATCTGCTTAACGACAACGAAATTCGCAGATTAGCCGCGGAGCGAATCAAAGCGCTCGGCGGTGAGCAGAACGGCGTCGGTATCGTCGTTGGCACGATCTCATCGGAGGGTCGCAAGATCATTTCGGCCGGTGAACGCAGCTTGGATGACCCGCACCCTCTCGATGGCGATACCGTTTTTGAAATCGGATCGGTGACGAAGGTATTCACAGCGCTGCTGCTTGCTGAGATGGCCGAGAAAAACGAAGTCGGATTGAATGATCCGGTCGCAAAATATTTGCCAGCCGGGTTCAAGGTTCCGGAGGGAAACGGAAAAACGATTTCGCTGCTCGATCTGGCAACGCACACCTCAGGTTTCCCGTTCATGCCTAACGAGTCGACGATTTCGAACGAATCCGCAGCCGCGAAGTACTCGACCGCCGATCTCCGTCGGTTCGTTGCGAGCTCCGAATTGCGCGGCGTCGGCGAAAAATGGGAATACTCGAACATCGGCTACTGGCTTTTGAGCGAAGCGCTCGCCGCCCGTGCTGGTCTTGACTACGAAAGTCTGGTGCGGAAGCGCGTGATCACGCCATTGGCCCTAACCAATACGGCGTTCGCGCTCTCGCGGGAAATGAAAGCGAATTTCGCGGCTGGCCACAATGCCGTTCTCCAGCCGTCGTCGCCGATCTCGACGTTGCCGATCTATTCAATCATGCCTGCAGCCGGCGGTCTTTATTCGACCGCGAATGATTTGTTGAAGTTACTCGCCGTGGCGATGGATTACGAACATTCGCCGTTAGACGGCGCAATGCGCCTCACCTGGAATACGCGCCGGCTGATGTCGCGGGATGGTTTCGAGCAGGCGCTTGGATGGACAATCATTCACGAGCAGAAAAGCCTTCTCATCGTACAAGACGGCGGCACATTCGGTTACGCGGTTTCGATTGCGTGGGATCCGGTCAGGCGCGTGGGCGTCGTCGTGCTGTCAAATCAGGTCGCGAACGTCGGCGACGTCGCGCGTCACTTGTTGCGGCCGAGCATCCCGCTGGAAAAACCGACCGTAACGAAGCGAACCGAGGTGGCGCTCGATCCGGCAACACTCGACATTTACGTTGGAAATTACGAAGCAACCGGCGAAGGAATCTTCGCGGTGGCTCGCGAGGCTGATTCTCTGACTCTCCGCTCGCCCGCTGAATGGGGCCTGCCGAAATTCCGACTGCACCCGGAAAATCGACAACACTTTTTCGCAGGCGAGCTACCGATGCGCCTCGCGTTTCAATTCGAGAATGATGGCTCGGTCAAGAAGATGCTCGTCTATCCGCCTCGCGGGCAGAAACCGATTTCGGCTGTTCGCTTGGACTCATCCCGCTGATATCAACTCGTTAGGTGACGACGCAAATTCGCGATGCCGCGAAGACACGATAGTGCCGCACGCGAGCATGGGGCACAATCCGAAATTTTACTTCGCCAACTCGTAGAGATATTCGACAAAAGACATTACCGCGCCATCGAGTCCTTGTATTTTCGGGTTCGTAGATTCGATGATGTAATATTCGTCCGGCGCATGTGCGCCCGAGCCGTGACCGAGACCGAAATGTCCGGCGGCAAGTTTCAGGGGATCGCCGGTAAAGACGTAACCTGGATACGAGCCGGCGTTGCGCGGCCACAACAGCGCATCGATTCCGGATTTCTTGTAAGTCGTGACCTGCGCCTTTATGAGTGCGGAATCGGCGGATGTGCTCGTGGGATCGTAACCGCCGGTCATGTTCACTTCGATGTCGCCGAAGCCGCGCTTGGCCAAATGCGCCTTTAACGCCGCGAGTGCGTCTGCGGCCTTCATGTCTGGCACGAGGCGCATGTCAATCTTCGCAACAGCGCGATGAGGCAAAATGGTTTTGCCGCCAGGACCTGTGTAACCGCCAACCAAACCCTCAATGTTCACCGTCGGCTGGGATTCGAGTCGTTCGTTGGCCTGGTCCCACGGCAAATTGTTGATCCAGTGTTGGACGCTGAACAGTTTCTTCGTCTGTGCTTCGCTCCGCACCTTCGACACTTTTTCGATCGTCGATTTTTCTTCGGCGCTGAGCGGAAGAGGCTTCGGATAATTGTCGATTGCGATTTCGTTGCCGTCGTCTGACACCAGCGTGTCGAGCGCCTTGACCAAATGCCAGGCAGGACTGTCGACCATCGCCTTGAGCGATGAATGAATGTCTTTGGACGGACCGCGTCCCCATTTTTCACCGCTCGACACCAATTCCAACTCGATCACGCCTTTCGACCCGAGATTGACTGTGACAACGCCATCTAAATCCTGCGTCGCCGAGGGCATGAATACGCCGACACATTTCTTTAGCGCATCGAGCACTTCCGGTCGCCTAACAAGTTGCGGGATGTGCGGCGAACCGATTTCTTCTTCGCCTTCGGCTACCATCACCAGGTTCACCGGCAGTTTCTTGCCCGCACCGCGAATGGCATGCAGCGCTGCGAGGAACGCTGCTTCCGGTCCTTTTTGGTTCACCGCGCCACGGCCGATGATCACCTTCCCCAGAGGCGGTTTGTCCACTATTCGCGCTTCGGTAGGCGGAGACGTCCATTCTGCCGGATCGAACTGTTTCACGTCGTACATGAAATAAAGACCGACAGTTTTCGGAGCACCTGCATCAAGCGTCGCGAATACGCCGGGTTTGCCGTCCGTGCTGATCACCGTTGCCTGCTGAAATCCTGCATCGCGAGCGAGCTTAGCCATGTATTCCGCGCCTTCCGGATAGCCGCGGTTCTCCGCCGCGATCGACACCTGTCCGATCCAATCCTGTAGGCGTTTCACCGACTCATCATGTCGCTTCGTGATCTCCGCTTTGATTGGAGCAAGGTTGTCTTCAGTTGGATAGGCTCGGTCTGTGCCGCCGACGAAAGCGGCAACTATTAACAACAATAGAAGTCGTTTATTCATATTACAGACGGCTCTTACAGAGCCAAATTTTCCTGCTTTGCAGTTGAGCCGGCAGCGACGGTAAGTCCACCGAATTTTTTCATGAGGTCGTCAAGCTTGGCGACATAGTAATCGACGTTTTCGTCGCGATTTTCGGGATCGAACTCGCTGGCGAGCTTGGCGGCTTCGTAAGCGGGAACTTTTTTCGGTGTCGCTTTAATGTAATAGCTGATTTGGTCGCCCGGTTTGTAATTGCGGCCGCTTGCCAGGGCGAGTTCGTACGCGGCAGCGCGGTTGCGCGCGGAGCCGGCAATCTTGGCGCGATATTTATCGAGCGAATCTTGCAGCGTGTCGGTCTTCATCAGCATGTCGATCTTCCATTCGCAGTTCTGGATTTTTCGCTCGAACTCATCCCGAAGATTCGTAATCGCTTCTGGTTTTCCCTCCATGATCAGCTTGATCATGTCCTCCAAAAAAACGCGCTGGAATTTTTCGAGTCCGCGCGATTTGAGCGCGCCGCCTTTCATAATCACGTCACCATCTTTGGTGAGGAGTGCGTAATTCTTAGCTTTGTAGCTGAACATGGCGTCAAATTCTTCGTCGAACTCGATTTCAATTCCCTCGGGCAATTCCTTCGCCAAACCTTCACGCAATTCGTCGATTTCGTCTGCTGTAGTGGCAGCCGAGTTGGCTGCTTTACCTTTCTTCGCAGGCGACATGCCTGCCTTCATGGAAAAAGGCGGCACGAAATAAATTCCGTCCGTATCGACTTCGATCACCTTCGCGCCGTGAGCGCCTAACCAGTCGATCATCTTCTTGAGCAAATCGCGTCCGATCTGGGTGACCCGCGCCGCGGCATCGAAATCGGCGAAATGTCCCTGCGCGAACCCCAGATAACCGTAGAAGCTGTTCAGCAGAATCTTAAACGTATTTTGCAACGCCTGGAGATGATGCTGCTTTGCGGGATCTTTCTCCGCCCGCATCTCGGCCTTCGCTTCCAATCGAAACGTGCGCAGATCAGTGAGCAAATGGCGGAAGATTTGCAGTTGATCGCTCACCGGAAAACAATCGAATTTCAACATGATCGACGGATAGAGCGAAGCGACGTCGCAGTGCCAGACGTTGTGCGCAACTCCGGTGAAGAAGATATCAGTGTATCCACCTTCGAATGCGCGCACCATCGGCAGCTCGGGAATGGAATGGCGTTGCCGGAAATACTCACGCAGGAACAACGCATTGATTCGCGTTGCATTGCCGCGCACGATCACATCCTGATAGTTATAGGGAAAAATCTGGGCCTGGATGAAGTAGCTCGCGCTTAACAGTTCCGAGAGTGCTCGCGTCTCACGGACGCCGCACAACGCGCGTCGTCGAAATTGTTCCGAATTGTCCAGATACGCTCGCTGTAATTCCTTGCCTGTAAGCGTGGAAATCTCTCCGCTGTCGCAAAGATCAAAATGACGGGCGACATCGGTCCTCTCGAAACCGGCAAGCGAACGCATGCCGACGTCATAAAATTGCGCGAGCAAAAAAGTATCAACGAAATGACGGCCACCAACTGTGAACTTCGGATAATCGATTGTTTTTTCGGCGATTTGGAGTCGTGACGGCCGCGAACGCAAGAATCCGTCACTGCGTCCCCAATCGAGTTTTGTCTTCGCTTTCTTCGCACGTGCGACCAGATATGGCAGATCAGAACGGAAGAGATCGTGGCCTTCGATCACATCCGGATCTCGTTCTTTGATAATCGCGGTCAGTCGCTTCAATGCCGCGTGTTCCGATTCCTCCACATTTTTGGGATCGACAACCAGTTGTTCTTCCCAACCGGTGTTATCCGAGAGTGCGATGCTCATGATGTGATCGCCCCGGCCAGGATCATCGATCCCGGCTACAGCGTTTTCGAATGAAAGCACCTCGATCTGCATGCGTTTGAGCTCTTCAAACGGGAGGTCTTTAAACAATGTGCGCCCCGTGGCAGTGAGGTAATGCTGCACGGGATCAGTGAATGCGAAGAAGTCGCGCCCAGTGCCTTTAAGCCCGTTGCGCAATGCGATGAGTTCCTTCCAGCTATCAACCGTGACCAGCCAGCCGTATTTGAGACTGCTCTCAAGCTTTTCGGACTCGATACCAAGATCGACAACGTCCGAATCGCACCAGACAAATGGGTGAAAAGGCTCGACATCGGCAATGGTCGATCCATCTGCTTCCCGGCGATAAACCTTAACCGTCCCGGTTTCGCCAAGTTCGATGGCGACAATGCGTGGAGTAAGATCAGCGCCGAAGAGCAGTCTGTTCTTCTCGAATTCCATGAGCGTTCCAACTTTCTGTCATTTCGAGCGAAGTCGAGAAATCTCTTACGTCATTGCGCGGCGTAAGAATTCAGAGATGCTTCGGCTTCGCTCAGCATGACAAAATGAAGACCGTCTCGTCGTCGATCGTGTTACTTTCCATCCTCCTGCCGGCTCTTGCCATTGCGCAGCAAACGCCGCAATCGTTCGCTGACACGCAGCTGCCCTCATTACTCGCGATTTACAAGGACATTCACAGTCATCCGGAATTATCCGGGCACGAGGAACGCACCGCACTTCTCATCGCAAAGGAATTGCGCGCCGCGGGTTGCCAGGTCACCGAGCATCTCGGCAAATATGAGAACGCCAAACTCAAAGGTTACGGGGTTGTGGGCGTGATGAAGAATGGTGACGGGCCGATTGTGCTTGTACGCACGGATATGGATGCGTTGCCAGTGGAAGAAGAGACTGGTTTGCCGTACGCCAGCAAGACCGTCGCGCAAAACGATGAAGGTAAGGATGTGCATGTGATGCACGCCTGCGGGCACGACGCACACATGGCCGCTTTCATTGGCACGGTGCGCGCTCTCGCAAAGCTAAAGGATCAATGGCACGGGACGATCGTGTTCGTAGCGCAACCCGCGGAGGAGACAGGCAACGGCGCGCGCGCCTTGCTCAAGAACGGTCTTTACGAAAAATTCGGTAAACCGAATTTCGCGCTCGGTTTTCATGACAAAGCGGACCTGGAAACCGGCCACATTGGCGTAACCGAAGGTTACACCTACGCAAATGTCGATTCAGTCGATGTCACCGTCCGGGGCGTGGGCGGTCACGGCGCCTACCCGCACAAAACAAAGGACCCGGTGGTACTTGCGGCGGAAATGATCAACGACTGGCAAACCATCGCGAGCCGCGAGAACAATCCACTCGATCCCATTGTTATCACAGTGGGTTCCATTCACGGCGGAACGAAGCGCAACATCATTTCGGACGAAGTGAAGATGCAGCTGACAGTGCGCACCTACAAATCTGATGTGCGCGAACGCGTGCTGGCTGCGATTGAGCAGATCGCCAAAGGGATCGCCGCCGCTGGCGGAGTCCCGCCGGAGCGGGCGCCGATTGTCACCGTAAGTAAAGATGAATTCTGCCCCGCAACTTATAACAACCCCGAGCTGACCAAGCGACTCATTGCCGTTTGGAAGACGTCTTTAGGCAACGAGAACGTGAAGATTGTTGATCCAACGATGGGCGGTGAAGATTTTTCCGAATACAGTCTGCCCGACCATTCCATTCCCGCGGTTGATTTTCACATCGGCGCAGTCGAGCCGGCGAAGATCGCCGAGTACAAGCAGTCGGGAAAAGAATTACCAAGCCTGCATTCAAGCAAGTTCGCGCCGGTTCCAGAACCAACAATCCGTGTTGGGATCATCGGAATGACGAGCGCCGTGCTCGAATTAATGAAGAAATAGGACAAGCCTGCGCGAGTCGTCATCCGAGACTCGTAATTCGAAATCCGAGATCCGGCCGAATTACGATTCAACGATTTAACAAATTACGATTTAACCCGCGAAGTCTCACTTCACCTTGATTTTTTTTCGCAGATACGTCGGAACGTCGAGATCTTCACCTTCGACAATAGTTGGCTCGCTTTTTTCAAATCGACCGCGGTTGACCGGCTCGAACTGCAAGACTTCCTGTTTGGCTTGTATGGATTTTTCAGTGGACACTTTTTCCTCTTTTGGAGGCGGCGGTTTTCTCCGTGGCGCGCTCACGGGCGGCGGCTCAGGCGGGTCGACAACCTCGAATGAGTTCGAGACTGATTCGACAGGCGGCGCTGGCGCGGTTTCGACCTCAGGGAAATTGGGTTCCTCAACAGGAGTGTCCTCCGCCGACTGAAAATCTTCGACTGATGCAGGCTCGGGCTCGACTTCAATCTTCGGCGGCGCCTCTCGAGGTTCTTCCCACACTGCCGGCATTGCTGGCGCGCTGCTGAGCGGAGGCTGAGTCTGCGGCAAATCCTCATCCGCTGTAAACGAACTGATAATCGTCACGCTCAAGCAATCCCCCAACCGTCCGTCCACAGCAGTGCCAAAAAGAATCTGCGTTTCCTCGTTCACGTGCCGGCCGAGTTCCTTCATGACGATTTCGACTTCCGACAAGGTCATGGCCGGCCCGCCTGCCACCTGTACGAGGACCCGCGCGGCGTCCGCCAGCGTGCGACCTCGATCCATCAATGGACTCTTGAGCGCCTGTGCCAGCGCATCATGCGCGCGATTGTCCGAATCGGATTCGCCAAAGCCGAACAAGCATCGGCCATTACGGCTACGCAACGCAGAAAGCAAATCGTCGAAGCCAATGCGAATGAGTCCTGGTCGCTGAATCAGATTTACTATCGAACGGATACTTTGACTGATAGTCGTATCGGCCTTGGAAAACGCCTGATGAATACCGGCGTGCGGCGCGACCATGTCACCCATCTGATCGTTTTCGAAGCAAACCACTGCGTTCGCGATCTCGTTGAGACGGCCCAGAGCTTCACGGGCCTGAGCGTTGCGGCGCCTGCCTTCGAACGCAAACGGCAATGTTGCGAATGCAAGAACCAGCGCGCCCGCCTCGCGAGCGAGATGCGCCACATATGGCGCTGCCCCCGATCCCGTGCCACCGCCCAGCCCTGCACAGATAAAGATCATTCGTGCGCCGGTCAACGCCTCGCGGATCTCTTCTGTCGATTCGAATGCCGCCTGATAGCCAAGCTCGGGATCGCCGCCTGCACCCAAGCCACGGGTGACAGTGCGACCGAGCTGTACTTTGTGCGCGGCAACTGAGCTCGCCAGTGATTGCACGTCGGTGTTGACGGCGAGGACTTCTGCTCCCTCCAATCCGTCGAGCACGATCCGATCGAGCGCATTCAGACCGGCGCCACCGACACTGACAATTTTGATTGGAATAAATTCCTCCGCCCGCTCGGGGAGGCTGTAGTTTTTACTGAGTTGAATCATATTGATCTTTCTGCTTTTGGTCGTGCAATCACCGTTCCAAATTTGTCATTCCGAGGAACCTCTCAATTCGCCAGGAAGTCACACGAAGTCCTAATGGTGTCGTCCTGGCCTTGTGCGCACGTAAGTGAAGCCAGGTAAACGCTGAGCGTATTTGTGAGGTCCCTCGCCGTCTGTGCGGCTCGGGATGACCGATTGAGAGCGCGCTCATCATCTCATCGTCGTCCGCTGAAAATTCTTCCCAGGATTCGCCCAATTCCTCGCGCTGGCCGCTCTGTTTGCACCGCCTGGGCATATTTGATCAACCCGATTGCGGTGGAAAATTGCGGGTTCTCTACTGCAGAGGTGACGCCTGATGTTGTTTGAGCGTGCGCGACGTGTGCCGGCATTTCGAAAATCTCTTCCGCGAGATTGTCGATGCCATTGAGGAGGCTGCATCCGCCTGTGATGAAAATTCCAGCGCCCAGGTAATTGATGAATGGTTCGTCATCGAGCCTGCGTTTGAGCAACTCAAGAGTCTCGCGCAAGCGCAGATGAATAATTGTGTTCAAGGTTTCACGCTCGATTTCCTTGCCCGCAAAACCGGAATCGTCCTTTAGCAAAATCATTTCGCCCGGAAAACAATTGCCGAGCACGCAACTTCCTTCCTCGATTTTGAGTTTCTCTGCGCGTGCCATTGGGATGCGCAACCCCATGGAGATATCATTTGTGATATGGTCGCCGCCGATCGCGACGCAACCGCTCTGCTTCACCGCGCCGTCCGCGTACAGGACATAGTCTGTCGTCCCGCCGCCGATATCGATCGCCAGTGCCCCGAGATCTTTTTGGTGTTGCGTGAGGACCACCTGGGCAGAAGCAAGGCCGCCGAAAACGACATCCTCGACGTCGAGCGGTAATTCCTTCACACATCGGATTGTGTTCTGGATGCGCGTCCGGACACCGTGAATAATGTGGAAATCGGCTTCTAATCTTTGGCCGAGCATCCCGAGCGGGCTCAGCACGCCGTCTTGTCCATCGACGTGATAATGCTGAATGATGGAATGAAGGAACGCGTTTTGCGCAGGAATGCTTACCTCGCGCGCATTGATTTTCACGTCTTCGATGTCCTGCTCGTCAATTTCATCGCGGTCTTCGGGCAGCATGACGCATCCGCGATTGTTGAAGCTTTGAAGATGCGACCCGGCAATCGCCACATAAACGCTTCGGATCATGACGTCGCTTTTCTGTTCGGCATCGACCACGGCCTCGTGCACGCATTTCATTGCCGTTTCAAAATCAACGATCTCGCCCTTGCGTACGCCCCGCGACGGCGTTTGCCCGACACCGAGAATTTTGACGGTGCCGTCGGGCCGGCTCTCTCCAACAACCACACAGATTTTGGAGGTTCCAATCTCAAGACCAATCATCAAATTATTGCTCGCCATTGTGTTAATCCGTTTTCTGTCGCTGAGTGGGAATCGCCTTGGGGGATGGTTTTGACTTAGTGCGCGCCTTGGGTGCTGGTGACGCAGTATCTTGCGCTCCGGAACCTTGACGAGGGCGGGTTTCAGAAGCATGCACCGGGATCGCCTTCATAACCCGCGGTTCCACAGCAGGCTCGATGGTATCGTTAATAACCGCGACCGGCCGCGGCGCGAACGTCACCGGGATGTTTCGCTGCACAAGCAGGTTCAACGCCGCCAGTTCCTGTTTTGAATCGTCACAGTAAACAAGAAATTGCTCGAGCCGGCGTAATTGCGTTTCGAGATCGTTATAACCAAACATTACGCGGCTATGATTCTTGTCGGTCACTAGCAGACGATAACTCTCGGATACGTCGATCTCGCGGATCTGAAAGCGCATTTGCAAAAAGCTGCGCGAACTCAACCGCAGCAGCTCGAGTGCCGTCTTTGCTTCGAGCGACTCGACGACTTTGCCCACCTCGAGCCATTCGCTCGAGCATCCCAGAATGACCGGTAATCCGAGATATTCGGGCAGCAACTTCTTTTCTTTCATCAAAACACCGCGCGCGTCCACTAGAAAGGCCGAGTCTGATGCAAATGGATCGGAAATTTCCTTTTCGCTCGTGATCCACGCGACCGGCTTTCGTTCCACTACACGAATATCGATCTCGGAAGGCAATTTTCGCATAACCTGCACTTCATCGGTTTGAGGCAGTTGCTGTATCAGATCGTGGACGCGAGCCAGATTTATGCGGAAAATGTTTTCGCCTTCGCGTAGATCAGCGGCGTTTAGAATCTGCTCGCGCTGCAACGTTCCGTCCGTCTGGAATTCAATTGTTTTCAGCTGATAATCCGTATTCTCGAAAAACAGACGCCGCGCGGCTTCACGTGTCCCCGCATAAATCGCGGCGCACAAGGCGGCGAGCAACACCACTCGGGAGAGAACGGCCAGTGCCCTTCGGGCGCGATGCTGTGCCACTCTGCGGGAGCGAACTTTCACATCAAGCAAGTGCTGCTGGCGGCGCTGGCGCACATTTGAGACTCGCCGATTGCGCGACCGTGAGGGTCTCGGAGCGGTTCTCATCTAGTGCTCCTTTCCATTCTGGCGCGAGAGAGCGCGATGATACGCGCGCAAAGATCGATGTAATTGATACCGGCAGCCGCAGCGGCCTCGGGCAGCAAGCTCGCTTCTGTCATACCTGGAATCGTGTTCACTTCCAGGACGAACGGTTCGCCTGAATCGGAAAGCAGGACGTCGACGCGACCGTAAACAACCAGGCCGAGCGCACGAAAAGCATGCAGCGCCTGTTCCTGAATTTGCTTTGTCCTGGTTGGATCGATTTTCGCCGGGCAAACGTGCTCGGCGCCGCCGCCACCCTGCGGATTCAGAAACGGGTACTTGTTGTTAAAGTCGTAAAAACCGCCCTTTGGAATTATTTCAAGAATCGGCAGGGCCTGATCACCAAGAACACCTATCGTCAACTCGCGACCCGGCACAAATTTTTCTATCAGCAATTTGCGATCATACTTGCCGGCCTCCGTCATCGCCAAATCAAGTTCGCTCGCGTTTTTTACAATCACCACGCCAACGGTAGAACCTTGTCTCGCCGGCTTTACCACCAGCGGAACCAAGATCGTTGGCTGCTGGCCGACTTCGACGACTTCCCATTCCGGAGTGACAACGTTGTGCTCGCGAAATTTTTCTTTCGACAAAATCTTATCGAATGCCGCGCGGCTCGACTCGACAGCGTCACCGGTGTAAGGCACTCCGCGCTCTTCCAGAATCTCCTGGAGCTGACCGTCTTCGCCGAAAGTTCCGTGAATGGTGATGAACGCAAGATCGACATCTTTCGGGAGCGCGAAGTTTTCATCACGAACATCGACATCGACGACTTCTGCACCTAACGAGCGAAGCGCTTTAGAAACGCCGCGACCAGTCGCCAACGACACATCGCGCTCAGATCCAGGGCCGCCCATCAACACCGCAATTTTTTTCGGTAAACTCTGATCTGTCGCCATCGTCACCCCGTCTCTCCCACGATTTGCACTTCGGTTTCCAGTTCGATTCCGCGCTTAGCCCGCGCAGTCGCCTTGATCTCTTCGATTAACTGCAGCATTTCTGCCGCTGTCGCGCCGCCGTCATTGACAATGAAATTCCCGTGAACCTCCGAGACCCGAGCTTTTCCGACAGCCAAATTTTTCAGTCCCAACTCGTCAACCAGTTTTCCCGCAGGACATGTGTCCGGATTTTTAAAAATACAGCCCGCGCTTTTCGCTGCCGGCTGTGATGTCCGCCGTTTTTCCTGTGACGCTTGCAGCTTGCGAACAATTTCTTCGAGCGGCGCAGGCTCGCCACGAAAAACGGCGGACACTGCAAAATTTTTCGCCAACAACGGGAAATTCCGGTAATACACTTCAAGTTCGTCCCGTGTTTTTGTGTGTACCTCGCCATTCGCATCGAGATAGCGAACACGCACAACATTGTCGAAGGTTTGCATGCCCATCGCGCCCGCGTTCATGCGCAAGCCGCCTCCGACCGTGCCCGGAATTCCTTCCAACCACTCTAGCCCGCCAATGCCGGCCGCTTTGCCCGCGTAAGCAACTTCTTTCAATTTCGCCCCAGCGCCGGCGGTGATCTCGACTCCGTTGATCTCGATCTTCTCGAAATCGCCACCGCACGGATGAACAACTGCGCCGCGAATGCCGCCATCGCGAACCAGGAGATTCGACCCGCGGCCCATCACGAAAAGGGGAAGATTTTCCTCCCGGCAAAACCGAATCAACTTCGCGAAGGCTTTCTCATTTCGCGGCTCGGCCCAGAATTGCGCAGGGCCGCCTACTCGAAGAGTCGTATGTTTCGAGAGCGGCTCATAGAGGCAGACTTCACCATCTTCGCCCATGATCTCTTTCAACTTTTCAGCAGTAACCAAGTCGGCAGCGAGGGCAGATAACTGCTCGTGAATATTTCCGGCACCCAGACTCAAAACGAGGTCGCCGGACTCGAGCATGTTTCCGATAGCCCGGCGGACCCATTCCAAACGGGATTCGTAGCTGACACCGCGATGTCCGTGCGCAACGATTTCGTCAACGATCACTTGTCCGGTCACTCCCGGAATCGGTGCTTCGTTCGATCCATAAATATCCGTTACCACCACGCGATCCGCATCATCGAACGCGCGGCCAAATTCCTTCCGCAATGCTTTTGTCCGCGAATAACGGTGCGGTTGAAATATCGTTAGCACGCGCTTGCGCCCGACCGATCTCGCCGTCTTTAGCGTGGCGCGGATTTCCGTCGGGTGATGTCCGTAATCGTCCACCAAAAGAAATCGCGGGCTGTCGTACTTGATTTCGAAGCGCCGTCGCGCGTGCTCAAACTTTGCGAGCGATTTCGCGATTTTTTCAAACGCGATGCCGAGCTCTGATGCCAGCGCGACGACTCCCAGCGCGTTGTGAACGTTATGTTGTCCGGGGACATTCAACGTTGCTTCGCCGAGATCTTGTCCTCGATGATTGACCCGGAACGTCGAACTAAAGTCCTTCAGCCGGATATCCGCAGCGCGATAATCGGCCGTCTCGCCAAAACCATAGGAAATTCCGCGCGTGAAAGATCGGAATAACCGCGCGGCATTCTCATCGTCGACGTTATAAAAAACCTTGCCGGCCGTTTGCGCCATCAATTGCGCGAAAACGTTTTCAATCGCGCCGAGATCAGCATAAAAATCCAGATGCTCCTCCTCGATATTCAGAATGAGCGTGTGCTCCGGGTGAAAAAGCGCGATAGTGCCGTCGCTCTCGTCTCCTTCGGCAACGAAATATTCGCCACGCGGATCCCAATGCGCGTTACTTCCGAGAATTGGAATCTCGGCGCCAACGTAATGCGATGGATGCAGCCCACCTTCGCGCAGGACGTGCGCGGCCATTGATGAGGTTGTCGTTTTGCCATGCATTCCAGCGATGACGATGCCGCGTTTGCTGCGCATGATTGCGGCCAACGCTTCTGCGCGGCGCACGATCGGCTTTCCCGCATCGCGCGCGCTACCAAGAATTGGATTGTCGCTCCTGATTGCAGAAGAAAAGATAATGAGGTCAGCAGTGCTGGCATGTTCCGGTAGGTGCTGCTCGTGAAAACGCAGACCGAGCCGCTGCAATCGATCAGTTTCCGTTGTGCTAACCTTGTCTGAGCCGCTGACGGCGTGCCCCAGTTCGATCAAAAGCGCGGCGATACCGCTCATGCCACTGCCTGCTACGCCAACCAGATGAATCCGGTGCTGCTCACGGGTGAGGAATGCTGGCAGATCAAGCGGCAGAGTACGCATGCTCCCTGCTGCGGAGCCGGTGTGCAGCGGAGGCTGCGCGGTCACGCTGTAATCTTCAGAGACGGGCTTCATGAGTCGTATATCTCTCCATCGTCGTGACCACACGCCCGGCCGCGTCCTGCGGCGCGAGCCGCGAAGAATTTGCAGCCATCTGTTGAATCTGCTCTGGATCCTCGATTAACTCCCGAATCTTGCGCGCAAGCAACTCGCCCGAGACTTCTGACTCCTTGAGGAGAATAGCGGCCTGGACGCGAGCATAGATCTCCGCGTTGCGGGTTTGATGATCGTCAGTCGCATAGGGAAATGGAATCAGGATGCCGGGCAACGAAAAGGCGGCGAACTCTGCCAGACTAGCTGCACCCGCCCGCGCAACGACGAGATCGGCGGCGCTGTAAGCTTCTTCCATTCGATGATGAAAGGCAGCAATGCGCGCGGGAACATTCTCCCGCCGATAGTTATCCGAAACTAGACGTTCATCGCGCGCGCCGGAAAGATGAATTACCTGCACTGAAGCGCCCCGCAAAAACGGCAGCGCTTTAATCATCGCCTGATTAATTCCGCTGGCGCCCTGGCTGCCTCCCATCACAAGGACCGTCATGAGATCTTCTTGGAGTCCGAGTTTTTGACGCGCCTCCCGTCGATTCAAACGCACCAGCTCGGTCCGGACTGGAGTGCCTGTAATTTCTGTGTTTGTTTTTGGAAAAAAAGGCGCGCATTCCTTAAAGCCGAGCATGACCGTGCGGACTATTCGCGCTGTCAAACGGTTGGCTTTTCCAGGCACGGCGTTCGACTCGTGAATAAAGGTGGGAATGCCGCGCATCCGCCCGGCCAATACCGGCGCTGTAGAAGTGAATCCCCCCATGCCCAGAACGACCTGAGGCTTAAATGTCCGGTAAATCGACCGGCAAAGCGCCAGGCTTTCGTAAAAACGACCAAGGAAACCGAAAAATGCCGGAGAAAATGGCGACGGCAGTCCTACGGTCGGCAATTTTTCCACTCGGAAACTTTCACGACCTGAGAGGGCCAGAGCGTCAATATCCTTCTCGGAAACTAACAGCATCACTTCATGGCCCCGGTCGCGCAGCACTTCCGCCACGGCGATCCCGGGAAAAAGATGTCCGCCAGTTCCTCCGCATGCGATGATTGCATTCATAAGATCTGATTCTCCGACTTATACGATTTATACACCTATTAAACTCATCGACGCTAAATACGTGGCGTTACTCGCACCCGCATGGCCACAGGTTTCTTGTGCGGCGGCTCAAGGATGCCCTGGCGATATATGTTCAGTAATAAACCGATCCCGAACATGCATGCGACCAGGTTCGAACCACCATAACTAATGAACGGCAGCGGCAACCCTTTGTTCGGCAGAAGCGATGTCGTCACACCGATATTGACTGCGGCCTGCAAAGCGAGCAGCGAAACGACGCCACAGCCAAGAAGAAGGCCGAACCGATCCTTGGAGTGCAGCGCGATTAGGATGCCGCAAACAATGATGACCACGAACAAAAAGATCACGAGCAAACTGAACCGCAGGCCAAGCTCTTCGCCAATAATTGGAAAAATGAAATCTGTATGCGCGTACGGCAGATAAAGCATTTTTTGACGACCGTTACCAAGGCCCAGTCCCTCCATTCCGCCACTGCCCCAGGCGATCAATGCCTGCATCTGCTGCAAGCCAGCGTCTTCCTTGTAGTTTTGCGGATGAAGAAAGGCGGAGAGTCGCCCCATTCGCTCGGAGATTCGGCTGGCAATGATCAGAAGCCCGCCAAGGCCGGCGAACGATATCATACCGAGCCATAATGGATTGGTACCGGCAACGAACATGACCACAAAAGCAGTGGTTCCGAGCAAGGCCGTCGTCCCCAGATCGACTTCTCCGAGAACAAGAGCCGCGGGGAGGCTAATGATTGCAAGGGGGAGAATGAGTCCAAAGAAGACATTGCTCCCTGCGTCTTCGCGTCGCGCAAACCAGGCAGCAAGGAAAACGACTGCGGCCAGCTTCGCGAGTTCCGAGGGCTGAAAGGTTACCGGGCCAACAGCGATCCAACGGCGCGATCCGTTAAGGCGCATCCCGATGTGCGGAAAATAACAAAGCAATAATGCGACGAGCGCCAATGTAAACCACAGCCACCATGTACGCTGCCAAAAGTGATAATCCGTCAGCGCACCAACGATGCAGACTGCAAGGCCAACTCCGAACCAAATCGCCTGCCGTCTGATGAAAAAATAGACGTCTCCGTGGCTGTCGCGCGCAAACGCACTCGTGCTAAAAAGCATGACAATCCCAATGACGAGAAGCCCCAGCACGGCGAGAAAAAGGATATAGGCGCTCTTACGACGCATAATCAGGTCGAGCGCGCTTGTTGCTTTGTGTGGCGCACTTCATTTTTCCTGGGGTTCGCTGCTTTTTCGTTCGTCGTTTTTGACTTTGTTGCCTTGGGGATTAACAGCTTTTGGCCAATCCGTAATTTGCGCGCATCCTCGATATGGTTGAGCGCGATCAGATCGTTGTAAGGGACCTTTAGTTTTCTTGCGATCGTCACCGGATTATCGCCCTTCTTCACGACGTACGTTTTTCCAGAAGGCACAGGCTTGGCCGCGGCAGCTTTCGCGACGGAGGGCGCGGTCGCGTGGTCGTCTTTTGAAGATAATTTCGAAGGCGAATGTGAAGGTTTTAGATCCTCGCGGGGCGGATTCTCTTTTTGCACCACTGCAGTTTGCGGCTTGGCGCCATCAGCGTGAATTACTGCGCTCACCGTCGCGGAGGGTTTAGGTTCCGCGTTCGCCGAGGATGCCGGAATGAACGAACTCTCCCGGGTTTTGATCGCGTTGAACGCGATAATTCCCGACACGGCGACTACGTGCAGAAGCAAAACAATCAGCAGCGCTCGCGACAATTTCATGTTCGGCTCCGGCATTTCTTCAAAGTCCATTCCGGCAGACGCTGCCGACGAGCGGCGCGCAGTCGCGGCCCAGAGTTTTCTATGTCTGAAGAAGCGCGGAACTTTCATCATTAGGTTTCCGGCAACGCGCGAACGAGCGCGCGAAATTGATCGCCTCGATCGGCGTAGCTTTTGAACATGTCGAACGATGATGTCCCCGGAGAGAAAAGAACCATTTCCCCAGGTTTTGCGCTGGAATGCGCACGCTCGACCGCGTCGGCAAGCGAGCTTGCAATCTCGGATTCGACCGCGTCAGCCCAGGAGCGCTTGATGCTGTCGGCTATTTCGCCGATCAAAATCGTGGATTTGACCTTCTCCTTTACGAGGGATCGAAGCGGATCAAAACTAAATCCCTTGTCCTTACCGCCGGCGATCAGAATGACGGGCTTGGTTTGCGCGCGCAATGCCTTGTCCACTGCATCGAGGTTGGTCGCCTTGGAATCGTTTACATAGGCGACGCCGTTGACTTCGCGCACAAATTCGCACCGATGCGGACGCGGCTCATAAGCAGAAAGCGGCGGCACCATCTGCTCGAACGACAAACCTCGCGCCATGCCGACTGCAAGGGTCGCCATTAAATTCTCGATGTTATGCAAGCCGCGCAGCTTGGTATTTGCCAATCGCAAGACTGATTCGTCGCCGTAAAGAATCGCTCCTTCTGAGAGTCGGAAGTCTCCACCATTAGCGTAGGCGCTAAACGTGATCGTGCGCGGGCGGATATTCGGTATTTTCTCTATGGCATTCACGACTGCCACATCGGCATTGGTTTGATTTTCAAAAATGCGCAGCTTGGCCGCGCGATATTCTGCTACCGAACGATAACGATCGAGATGGTCCGGAGCGAAGTTAAGCCAGAGACTGATGGATGGATGAAAGGTGCGAATCGTTTCCAGTTGGAACGAGCTCACCTCTACCGTGAGCACGTCGAATGGCTGCTTCTCGCGCGCAACTTCGGACAGCGGTTTCCCAATATTTCCGCAGGCAATCGTTCGTTGGCCGCAAGCATTCAGCGTTTGAGCGAGCAATTCGGTAGTTGTCGTTTTGCCGTTCGTGCCCGTGACTGCGATGACCGGAATTTTATCGCAAAAGCGCCAACCGAGTTCGAGCTCGCTGATGATGTCGATTCCGCGCGATGAGAAATTGCGCACCAATCGAGAAGCCGGATCGATGCCCGGACTTAAGACCGCCATGTGATAAGTAGTCGCCGCGGCATCCGCTGCCGCTCTGCAGATTACACGGACATTCTGTGCTCGCAGATTGTCGATGGTCGATTTAAGTAAGTTCTTCTCTTCGGCACTATCGAGCACTGTAACTTGCGCACCCTCCGATATGAGCAGCAGCGCCGCAGCGCTCCCGCTTAATCCCGCACCAAGAACGGCGATATTCTGATTTTTGTAGCGCACGTTTTACCTCAGTTTCAGTGTTGCGAGACCGAGCAAGGCAAAGATGATCGAGAGAATCCAAAACCGAACGATGACCGTATTTTCCTTCCAGCCTGTCAATTCGAAGTGATGATGAAGCGGAGACATGACGAAAATCCGCTTGCCCGTGAGTTTGAAACTCATCACCTGCAAAATCACCGAGACGGCTTCGATCACGAAAACGCCGCCTACCACAACCAGGAGCAGCTCCTGCTTGCAACAGATCGCCACGACGCCAATCGTGCCGCCGAGAGAGAGCGACCCGGTATCGCCCATGAAAACTTTCGCTGGAAAACAATTAAACCAGAGGAAGCCCAGACCCGCACCGATCAGTGCGGAGCAGACGACAGTCAGTTCCCCGGCAAACGGATAGAACGGAACCTGTAAATATTCAGCGATTCGGAAATTTCCAGCGGCGTAGGAAAGCAAAGCATAAGCAAATGCCACGGTGATGGTGCACCCAATCGCCAAACCGTCGAGCCCGTCGGTAAGATTGACCGCATTCGAGGAACCCACAATGACGAGGAGAAAAAATACGAAGGTAAACCAGCCCATGTTCGCAATGACCGGGGCCTTGACGAATGGCACATAGAGAGAACGCGCCTGCACTTCCAGCAGTGGACTGGTGAGAAAAACGGCGGTGACAATTAGGGCTAGAGCAATCTGAAAAACCAGTTTGATCCGGCCGCTAATGCCATCGGACTTCTTCTTCGTCACCTTGAGATAATCATCAGCGAACCCGAGAGCACCGAGATAAACCATGCAAAACAGGACCAGCCAAACGAAGCGGTTATCAAGGCGCGCCCAGATAAGACTGGACACAAAGACGGAGCCAATAACCAGCACGCCACCCATGGTGGGCGTTCCTTGCTTGCCGCCGTGCAGTTCGGCGAGGCGGTGAACCTCGGCCGCTCCACGAATCGGTTGTCCCAATTTCAGCGCGATCAGGATTCGAATAATGAAGTTTCCAAAGATCAACGTGAGCAAGAATGCCGTCACTGCCGCGGCAATGGCCCGGAACGTGACATAAAGGAAAACATTGAACCCGATGAACCGATCGCTCAGGTGATGGAGGAAGTACATCATGGCGAATTGGCAACTATGGATTGCGGATTGCGGAACGCTTCAATCACTTGCTCTGTGCGCGCCAGGCGACTGCCCTTGATGAGGATGAGGTCGCCTGGTGCGGCGAGCTCGCCTAACAGTTCAGCTGCTTCGGCAGTTGATGCCACAGTCGAGCTGTTCTGAAGCCCGGCCCGTCGTGCCGCTTCTGCGATGGTGGCGGCCACATTTCCAATGGCAATCAGATGGTCAACCTTTAACGCGGCCGCCGTTTCGCCTACTTCGCGGTGTCCGCGCTCCGATTCGTCGCCCAATTCAAGCATCTCGCCCAACACGGCGATCCGTTGCCCCTCAGCGTCCAGCTCAACTAATGTTCGCAACGCCGCTTTCATAGAATCGGGATTTGCGTTGTAGCTGTCGTCGAGAAACTGCACGCCGCGGACTTCCTTGACTTGTAAACGCGCCTTCGTGAGTGGCGCGGCGACCAGGCCCGCAGCGCATTCTTCCAGCGAAAGACCGAAGACGCGACCGGCCGCAATGGCCAGCAGCGCGTTCTGCACCATATGCAACCCAGGAACAGGTAATTGGGCCCGGCAGCGATGCGCGCCTTCGAGAATCGTAAAATCTGTTCCGCTCCCGCTCTGATTGACCTCGCCTGCGCGAATCGTGCCAGCAGTCGTGCCTGCCAAAATCACTTTGCCCTGCGTGCGAGCCGCGATCTCCCGGGTAAATCGATCGTCAGCGTTTAAGATGATCGTTCCCTCGGCGCCCACGGCCTCCGCAAGCGCGCCTTTCTCCCCGGCAATTCTTTCGCGTGATCCCATAAACTCGATATGCGCGACGCCAACGTTTGTAATGATGCCGACGTCGGGCGCAGCTACTTTGGCCAGCGCCGCAACTTCGCCCGGGTGATTCATTCCAATTTCCCAGACTGCGACTTCGTCCCGCGACGTGGCTTCCAGAATTGTTCGAGGCAGGCCGACGTGATTATTAAAATTTCCTTGTGTCTTCGTGACTTGAAACCGGCGAGCGAGAACCGCCGCGGCGAAATCCTTCGTACTCGTTTTGCCGTTGCTTCCGGTTATTGCGACCACACGTAGTGCCAGTGACTTCCGGTAGTTGGCAGCAAGTTGCTGGTACGCCTGCAACGTGTCGTTTGCACGAATAAGCGCGAAATTCTGCGGCACTTTTGCGTTCCAATTGAAATCAACGATCGCGCCAGCCGCTCCGCTCGTTGCGACGGCTTCGATGAAATTGTGTCCGTCAAATTTTTCGCCGCGCAACGCGACGAATAGTTCGCCGCGCTTAATCGTGCGCGAATCCGTGCTGACCTTATCGATTACAACAGTTCCGTCTCCGGACGAAAGCGAGCCTCCGGCCCATTGGGCAATCTGAGAAAGCGGAAGTGGATTCATAGCAAAAGTAGCACAGCCATCCTGATCATGATGAAAACTCTACTGGATGATCCTCGATCGCACGTCGCGCGACTTGAATATCGTCGAACGGGATGGTGTGATCTGCGAACTCCTGATAATTTTCGTGCCCCTTGCCGGCGATCAAGATAATGTCGCGCGGGCGTGCCAGCTCAATGGCGCGATTAATGGCCTGAGTGCGATCGACAATTTTTTCATAGTGAGTCGATCGAAATCCCTTTTCGATTTCGGCGACGATCGTGTCCGGATTTTCTTTGCGCGGATTGTCCGAGGTAATGATGGCGTAATCGGCATGGCGATCCACTGTTTGGGCCATCAACGGACGTTTCTGCCGGTCGCGATTTCCACCACAACCAAAAACGGCAATCAACCGATGCGGGTCAAGCTCGCGCAGAGTTTTGAGCACGTTGCCTAAGGCGTCAGGCGTGTGGGCGTAATCGACAAAAACCTGAAACTGCCGCTTTGCCGCAACCAGCTCCAGGCGTCCCGGCACTTGCGGCGACCTGCCAAGGCTAAACACAGCATCGCGCAGATTGATTCCAAGAGCATTGGCTGCAGCCAGCGCCGCCACCGAATTTGTGACATTAAATCGGCCAATCAACGGAACGCGGACCAGATAGCTCTTTCCGCGAGCATCCAACTGATAGGAGGTGCCGCTGGACTCAACGCGATAATTTGAAGCGCGGAAATCTGCGCGCATCCCCATTCCGTAAGTGATCACTGCAACGCGCTTGTCGATTTTGTCGAGGAGTTGTTCGCCGTAGCGGTCATCAATATTTACAATTGCTGTTGGTTTGCGCTTTCTTTTCTGACTCGCGAGTCCTGTGAAGAGCTTCATCTTGGATTCGAAATAGCTTTTCATGGTCCCATGAAAATCGAGATGGTCCTGCGTAAGATTTGTAAAGACGGCGACGTTCCATTCGATTCCACGCGTGCGATCCTGCGCAAGCGCATGCGAAGAAACTTCCACCGCCGCTGCCTTACAACCCGCGTTGACGATCTGGGCCAATAGCTCCTGTAAATCGAGCGATTCCGGCGTAGTGCGAATGGCCGGCAGCACCCGCTCGCCGATCTCGTAGCGCACCGTTCCGATTAATCCGCAACGCAAGCCGGAATTTTCACAAATGTGCCTGATGAGAAACGTAGTGGTGGTTTTGCCGTTCGTACCGGTGGCTGCCGCCAGTTTTAGTTTGCGCTCCGGGTGCCCGTAAAGGGTTGCTGCAAAATCAGCGAGCGCGGTACGCGTATTCTCGACGACAAGACAAGTTGCGCGGGGATTTTGTTCCTCCCGTTCGGCAACGATTACCGATGCGCCTTTTTCGATTGCCTGACCGATGAATTCGTGGCCATCGGATTTCTCGCCCCGCAATGCCACGAACATGCCATTCCTTTGCACGCGGCGCGAGTCATACGCGATGTTTTCCACCGTGCGATCAAGTGTCCCGATGATCTGGCGAACTGCAGTCGCGGAGAGGAGAGTCTTGAGCTGCATGAGGCTTTAACATGTCCGCAACGGGACCGATTCGCAGCCGCGAACCATGGCGAGGTGTTCAATTGCGCGACGCATTGGTTAAGGCGACTCGTTCCGCCGATCCGGTCTTGCGGATTCGTTCCGCCGGCGTTGTTTTTTCGACTCGCTGTACGGGAATCGCTTTGCGAATCTCCTCATGCGGCTCAAGATCTAGATAGCGGGCCGCCTTTTCCGCCACCCGGGAAAAAATTGGTCCGGCGATGAGTCCGCCGTAGTTAAGCTCGGGTTTGCTAGTGTGCGCATCGTCGAGCACCACCAGACCGACAAACTCCGGATGGTCCGCCGGCAGATAACCAGCGAAAGAAACAACATATTTTCCCTGCTCGTATCCCCCTCGAGGATCAACCTTTTGCGCGGTTCCGGTTTTGCCTGCAATCGTAAAACCGGGAACAGCAGCGGCGGCAGCGGTACCGCGATCGCTTACCACACCGCGCAGGGCGTCACCGATTTCTCTTGCGGTTTCCGGAGAAATCACCTGCCGCAGCTCTACAGGGGAAAGTGAGCTGATCGTTTTCCCTTCCGGCGTGGTAATCGATTTTATGATGCGTGGCGTGATTAATTTGCCTCCATTGGCAATCACAGCCATCGCCACGGTCATTTGTAACGGGGTCACCCCGACTTCGTGTCCCATCGGAATACGGGTGATCGAGATTTTACTCCACGCTCGCGGCGGTCGGATGAGTCCACCGATTTCACCCGGCAGCTCGATTCCGGTCCGCTCGCCAAAACCGAATCGGCGTATGTATTCGTAGAATCGTTGCTCGCCCACGCTCAAGGCAAGTTTGGCTGCGCCGATATTGCTCGATTTGACGAGAATGTCGCGGACACTCAGATACGAAAATGCGCGATGATCGTGTAAGGCTGAGCCGCCGAAATTCCAAAGACCGTTCTCGCAAAAGATCGTCGAATCGGGTCGCAGTTTGCGTTCGTTGAGAGCAGCGGCTGCGGCAACGATCTTAAAGGTGGAGCCGGGCTCCATCATGTCGATGATGGCCCGGTTTTTCATTTCTTCGGGCTTCGCCTCGGCGCGGAGGTTTAAATCGAAATCCGGCCGATTAGCCAGTGCCAGAATTTCGCCCGTTTGCGGCCGCATCAGAATAATCGTCGCCTTTTGAGGAGAATATTCCTGCATCGCAGCGTCGATCTCGTTCTCAACAATATTCTGTAAACTAAGATCGACAGTCAGATGAACCTGATAGCCGTCGCGCGGCGGTCGCTCCTGCCCACGATAAGGCACGATTTCCTGGCCAGCGCGGTTGTGTTCGATGAAGCGAAAACCATCCTGCCCATGAAGATATTCCTCCATCGAAGCTTCCACTCCCTGGATACCACGATGGTCGAAGTCGGTGAATCCAATGACATGGCAAAGCATCGAGCCGTTTGGGTAAATACGAGTGGCGTCATGCTCGAGATAGATTCCGCGCAGATTAGCGGCACGAAGTTTTTCACGCAGCGCGCCTGCCTGCGCCTCGGGTACTTCACGCTTAATTACGATGTAGCGGCGATCACTGCCTAACTTTTCGGCGACCTGCGCGGGTGGGAGCTTGAGTTCCGCGCTCACGAGATCAACGATTGCCTGCCGGTTGTTAAGATGTGTGGCGTCGGCCACTACGGTTTGAACAGGAATGTTGTGCGCGAGGACTTCACTATTCGCGTCGAGGATCGTGCCGCGTTCTCCGTGGATGATTTGCTTATAGACGTGCTTTTCAGCGGCAAGACCGGCGTACTCGTCGTGCTTGATTGCCTGTAGATAGATTAAACGAAATGAAAAAACGCTGAACAGCCCGATAAAAGCAGCGCACACCAGCACGCAACGGGTTCGACTGTGTGATTTCATTTTGTGCCGGAGGCGTTGGCTACAGGTTGGATCGCATCGTCGTCCGCTGAGCGGGCAGGCATGGTGAGCCGCACAATGCTGGCTTCCGAAATCGGCACCATTTTCAAATAGCCTTCTTTCAAACGGCGTTGCAATGCCGACCGCGAGGTCAAAGCCGCGATTTGTGCGCCGGCCATGTCGTTTTGCGTGCGCAGAGCAGCGAGTTCGTTTTCGATCGCCTTCCTGCGCTCGCCCAGGTGGTAGAGTTGAAGCGTCAAATAGACATAGCTCAGACCAGCCAACGCCAGAAACGCCGTCACCACAATCCAACGCGCCAGCGACGCCGCGTTGACTGTATTGCAATTTCTTCGACGCGAACGGTTCATTTAGATTTTTTCAGCCACGCGCAATTTTGCGCTGCGTGACCTGGGGTTCGTGCGCCGTTCCTCTTCGGTCGGCTCAACCGGTTTTGGTGTGATTAGTTTAAGATCGTAATCCGGGTTGCGCTGCGGCGCGGGCCACTCCGGCTTGTCGAGCCATTCCCGGCTACGATCGCGGAAGAAATTCTTGACGATCCGATCCTCCAGCGAATGAAAAGCGATCACCGCAATACGCCCGCCGCGCTCAAGGCGCGCAGCAAACACTCGCAGGCCCTCTTCGAGCGCGCCGAGCTCGTCATTTACCTCCATCCGCAGCGCTTGAAACACCTGGGTAGCCGGATGATGACGGCCGTGACGGCCGACCAGTTTTTCGATAGCGCGCGCCAGCGGCAGAGTTTCGCGAAACGGTACAGTTTTTCGCATCTTTTGGATCAGGCTTGCAATGCGACGCGCTGCTGGCTCCTCTCCTAGTTCGCGAAACAACCGCGTCAACTGTTCCTCACTGTATTCGTTTACGATCGTGGCAGCGGTTAGTTGACCTCGCGGATCCATGCGCATATCGAGGGGACCGTTTCGCATGAAGCTGAACCCGCGCTCGGCATTTTCGAGTTGCCGCGAAGAGACACCAAGATCAAGAAGCGCCCCCCCTATCGTGCGAATTCCTAGCTCATCGAGGAGACTGAGTGCGCACCTGAAATTCGCCTGTCGCACGGCGAGGCGATCGCCGAAGCGTGCCAGTTGCTCACTGACGTATTGGACCGCGTCGGGATCCCGGTCCAGCGCCAGAACGTTGGCCCCGCTCCCCAAAAACGCTTCCGTGTGGCCACCGCCACCACATGTGGCATCTACGATAAGTGAGCCCGGCTTCGGTTCGAGTAATTCCAGCACTTCACTCTCGAGCACTGGACGGTGATATATGAATTCCTCCACTTCGGGTGCCTCCTCTTCGGCAGTAAACGGATCAACGGCCATCCACAAAGGCCGCTCAAACCAAAATGTATTGATGACGTTTTGAACAAGCATCTGATTATAAGCCAATGACGTTTGCCACGTGCTGGTAAGTAGCCGTCTCCTCCTCGTGCGCTCGCTTCCAACGTTGCAGATTCCAAATCTCAAACCGCCCCCGGTTACCGACCAAGGCAACTTCATCCTTCAGACCGATCTTCCGGCAAAGCTCTTCGGATAGAACAAGACGCCCCTGCCGGTCCGCGATCGCGTGCTGGGCGCGTGAATGCAGATGGCGCAAAAAAATTCGGCGATCCCGCGCAGAAACGCCCTGGTTTATTTCTGCCGCCGAACTCATTCGCGCAAACTCGTATGGCGACATGACGAGCAGAAATTGATGAGTCGCTTCCGGCAGGAGAATGAATTCCTCTGCCTTGTCCCGACGCCAGCGAGAAGGAATCGTGATTCGGTTTTTCTCGTCGATGGAATGCCGGAACTCTCCGGCGTAGAAGCGTTCGGGTGGAGAATCGTTGTCCATGAATCGAGTGGAGAATTCATCCATTTTGCTCCACTTGACCCCACTTTTAACCACCTTCCCACCGCGAGGTCAATAAAAAATTTCAGGCCTGTTTGCGCCGACTCACCTCAACCGTAAGCTCCTCGGATCATGAAATTTTTCAAAATGGGGGTGACAATGGCTTGTACGCTTGTCGTCTGCGGCACCGATGTCGGATTGAGCCAGTCTACAGAGCAAACGCAAGGTGACGCTGTGCGCGTGACCGTTTCAATGCACCCAGATGGTTCGCGCACCGTTTACAAGTTCGACAACGCGCAGCACAAAGCCGTGGCGACAACCACGGACCCAGATGGCAAACTCCGCGAAACGATTCGTTACGAGCTGGATGAGGCAGGACGTTTTTCCAGCGGGGAAATCTCCGGACCTGATGGCCGGTTGCGTTTCAAGAGCCGTTACAAGTATGACGATGGGGGACGCCTTTTGGAAGAGACCCAAAGCTCCGAAAACGGCACGCTTTTGCACAAGATTGTGTACAGTTACGACGCGTCTGGCAAGCAAACCGGTTATTCCGTGTTTGACGCGTCCGGCAAACTGGTAGGTGGAACCAGCGCTGGCAAGATCCGCCCGTCTTCTTCTCCCAAAGCACGAGACAAAGGCGCCCGATGAGCGAACTCATTTGGGAAATCACCAAACGCTAACCATGCATTGAGCGACCAGTCGCATCGACATCTGGCTGTTGGCTTGCCACAGCCTGCAAAGAAGACTACAAAAAAGCGTGATTGATTACATCCAAAAGGGCGGCCTTTTAATGTGGCCGATTGTGGTGTGTAGTATCATCGCGATCGCGGTCTTCGCCGAGCGCCTCTTTTACTTTCATCGTGCAACAATTCATGTGGGCGAATTCCTCAAGGGATTGTCGAATCTGATTCGGCGACGCAATTTTGCAGAGGCGCTCCATGAATCAGCCGGCACTCCAGGTCCGGTAGCACGCGTGATTCATGCGGCGATTATCCGACACGACGCACCTCGAGCAGAATTGCGCGACATCGTGCAAGAATCCGCCCAACTCGAAGTGCCGAAGCTGGAACGATTTCTTCCAGTGCTCGCTACGATCGCTTTCCTGACGCCATTACTTGGGTTGCTGGGGACGGTCGCCGGCATGATCGACGCATTTGCGACAATTGCCTCAAGCGGCGGCTACGCCACGGTGACTGAGCTTTCCAGCGGAGTGTACAAGAGTTTGCTAACGGCTGCAGCTGGTCTGGTTGTAGCTACTCCGACTTTTGTTGCTTACAGTTACCTTTCTTCGCGCGTGAATAACATGCTCCATGACATGGAGCGGGCAGGGATCGAGATTGTCCACATGTTGACCGAGAGCCGCCCGATTAGCGGGATCATTAGCTTTCAACCAGCCGATGAGACGGCACGTGAGGTTGAAGCGCGCCGGGATTTGTAAATCAAAAAGGGTTGTAAGTTTTTAGTTTTAAGGAGGCGCGGCCACACTCAAGATTTAAAGCGTCCTCGTTGATGAAACTCGAGCGCACAATTAATTATAACTTCGGCTCGCTTGTGCTCGTGGCGCTGGTGAACGTCGCTTTCCTTTTGGTTTTTTTTCTGTTGCTGAGTTCGAATTTTATTTTGCAACAGGGGATTTCCGTTTCAATGCCGTTCTCTCGTTTTACGCTTGGCCCACAAACTAACCAGCAAATCATCAGCATCACGGGTGGCGTAGTTCCAGCCATCTATTTCCGTGACCAGCGCGTCACCATGGAACAACTCGGGCCGTTGTTGGACGCGGCCAAGCGCGAAGGCAAATCAATCATCATCAAGGCGGATCGTTTCACCTCTTACGAAACGGTTGCCGAAGTAATGAATGCTGCTCTCGAACACGGCATCACATCCGTGTCACTTGCCGCCGCTCCGCCGCGATGAACAATCTCACTCCCGAGCCCGAACCGCTGCTTTTTAGTTGGGATTCACTTCGGACAAGAAAAGGAGCGCTCCTGGCCTTTCTGGCGCTTTCCTTATTGGCACACGCCACCTGCTTTTATATTTTCCAAGTGGTTTACCCGCCCACAGTCACGCTTCTGCCACCGCCGGCTCGTATCGCTTTGATCACTCCTGCATCTGAAGAGGGTCGCACGCTGCTTCGCTGGATCGACGCAGAAGATCCTGGGGTTGCTTTTACGACTCATCGCCCGCTGGAAACGAGGCTCCGCGCTCTGCCAAAGGTTGAGCATGTCCCGTCGTATCACGCGATGGAACTAACTCTGAAGGAACTTCCACCCTTCGAAGTCGATTCGCGCGCGCCCGACTCTCAGCCGCCGGGCCCTGTACCGCTTATTCGCCAACAAAGCGCTTCCGCTGCCGGCCCGATCCCAACGTCCGTTTCGTTTTCAAGCGAGCTCGACGCCTTGGGAGTTGCGACATTGCCACCGCTCAAGTTCGACGCTTCAACTGGAGAAACGCCTGAAGCAATTTGTTTTCGCGTTGCCGTAAGCAAACTTGGAGAAATTCGGTTTTGTTTTCCTATGAATTCCTCAGGGGATCCGGCATTGGACGAACAAGCGCGCCTTTATCTCGCGCGTTGCCGTTTTCCCAAAAACGCTCCAGGCGACAGCAAGCCTGATGCGCTTTTGACCTGGGGGATCGCAACAATTGAGTGGGGCAGCGACATTACACGTCCGCACGCAAGGCGGCCAGGCAGCGCTACGCCGTGATTCGAGTTAGCCTCGCCGCCCTGGTCACGATTTATTTGCTGCTTTTTCTTGCGGCGGTTTTTCTCCTTTGGATAGTGGGAGAATGGAATCGCCGGAGGCGCGAGCGACGGGCTCTGCAGTATCGGCTGCGCTGCGTGATGTGCGCGTTCGAATTTGAAGATCGAACGGACGCCCTGCTTCCCCGCTGCCCGCGCTGTGGAAGCTTAAACGAACGATTTAGAATGGAGCAAATTTAACATGGGAATGTGGATAGGCCGGAATCGCAAAGCACGGGTGACCTACGGATTTGATGAAATCGCGCTGGTACCCGGGCGCGTGACAATCAACCCGAACGAAGTCGATCTCACTTTCCGTTTATCGCGCAGAGAAGCGGAGCCGCTCGAATTGAAAATTCCCATCCTTGCCAGCGCCATGGACGGAGTTGTCGATGTCCGCTTCGCTATCGCCATGAACAAATTGGGCGGTTTGGCCGTTTTGAATCTCGAGGGAGTGCAAACCCGCTACAAGAATCCCCAGGAGGTGCTGCAAAAAATCGTCGAAGCCGATAAATCCGAGATCACAGCGCTGCTGCAACGAATTTACCAAGAACCCATTCAAGAAGATCTAATCGCGGCGCGTGTGCGCCACATTAAAGACGGCGGCGTGTTGGCGGCGGTTAGTTCCATTCCTCAGCGAGCGGCCGAATTCGGCAAGATCGCGCAGGAGGCTGGTGCGGACGTTTTCGTCGTACAAAGCACGGTGTCGACGGTGCGACACATTTCGTCGGAGTACAAGTCGCTCGATCTGGAAAAGTTTTGCCGTGAGATGCGCATTCCCGTGATTGTCGGAAACACTGTAGGGTATGACGTGACTTTCGAAATTATGGAGTGTGGGCCGGCCGCGGTTTTGGTCGGTGTCGGCCCAGGTGCGGCTTGCACCTCGCGCGGTGTGCTTGGACTCGGTGTTCCGCAGGTTACTGCGACAGTTGATTGCGCGGCGGCGCGCGACGCTTACTTCAAAAAAACATCGCGCTATGTGCCAATCATCACTGATGGCGGAATGAGCAGAGGTGGCGATGTTTGCAAGGCACTCGCCTGCGGTGCGGACGCTGTAATGGTGGGAAGTGCCTTCGCCAAGGCGCACGAAGCGCCTGGCTGTGGATACCATTGGGGAATGGCCACGCCGCACGCCAATCTTCCGCGAGGAACCCGCATCAGGGTGGGCGCCACGGGTTCGCTAAAACAGATCCTGTTTGGTCCGGCAGAAGTTGACGATGGCAGCCAAAATTTGGTTGGTGCGATTACTACCTGCATGGGCAACGTTGGCGCTCGAAATATTGCGGAATTTCAGCAAACGGAGATTATCATCGCGCCTTCTATCAAGACCGAAGGAAAACTCTTTCAAACCGTTCAAAGTGTGGGCATGGGAACGAGCTGACCTTTTGACCTTTCGTCGCATCACGCTTTAACGATTCATCGCCATGACCGATCGCAGAGTTGTTATCACTGGCATTGGCGTGCTCACGCCAGTGGGCAACGACGTGGAGACGTTTTGGTCCAATCTCAAGCATGGGGTCAGTGGCATCCATACAATCGATGCATTCGATACGGCGGCGTACGATTGCAAAATCGGCGGGCAAGTCCGCGGTTTCGATCCAAAGCCATTTTTCAAAAATCCGAAGGATGTCCGCCGTACCGATCGATTTTCGCAACTCGCGGTGGCAGCATCAAAAATGGCCCTTGAAGACAGCGGAATTGATGTAGAAAATCTCAAACAGCGCGACCGTTTCGGTGTCCTCGTCAGTAGTGGAATCGGCGGACTGAAAACCCTCCAGGATCAGCTGACAATCCTCCTGACCAAAGGACCTTCCCGGAATTCGCCATTCACGATTCCAATGTTGCTCAGCAACATGGCAAGTGGCCTCATCTCGATGGAGTTCGGCCTGCACGGCCCCAACATGTGTATCGTTACTGCCTGCGCGACAGCAAACAACGCCATCGGCGAGTCGTGGCGAATCATCAAGTTTGGCGATGCCGACATTTTCCTCGCCGGCGGTTCGGAGGCGTCCATCGTCGAGATTGGTCTTGCCGGATTTTCTGCCATGAGGGCGTTGAGCACGCGCAATGATGAACCTGAACGCGCCTCGCGCCCATTTGATCGTGACCGAGATGGTTTCGTTGTCAGCGAAGGCGCAGGAATCGTTGTGGTGGAGGAATTGGAACACGCCAAGGCGCGTGGAGCGAAGATTTACTGCGAACTCACAGGATACGGTCTTTCTGCGGACGCGTATCACATGACGGCTCCGCCCCCAGACGGCCAAGGTGCTGCGCGTGCCATGCAATTGGCGTTAGAGCATGCACGTCTATCGCCTGATCAGGTCGATTACATCAACGCGCATGCTACGTCGACTGATATCGGTGATATCTGCGAGACACGCGCGATAAAACAGGTGTTTGGAGAGCATGCCCACAAGGTCGCGATCAGCTCTACCAAGTCGATGACCGGCCACTTGTTAGGCGGCGCCGGCGGAATTGAAATGGCCGCTTGCGCGCTCGCTATCCGCGATTCGGTCATCCCGCCAACAATCAACCTGGAAAATCCGGGAGAAGAATGCGACCTCGATTACACACCCAACGTCGCACGCGAAAAGAAGGTGCGCATTGCTTTAAATAACTCATTTGGTTTCGGTGGCCACAATGCCACCCTGGTCGCGGCCGCATTCGAACCGTAGGGCGCAACCGCCGACCGCGCCGCAATGTGCGGCAATCGCTTTTGACTATTCACGAGTCCCAAGTCAATTTTCAGCTCTAAGAAAAGCGCGGGCATAGCTTAATGGTAAAGTTCCAGCCTTCCAAGCTGGCCATGCGGGTTCGATTCCCGTTGCCCGCTCCCCCCTATTCATAGGTGAAATGCTCGAAAGTAAAAGATTTTGAAAATGATTGTGTCACGCCGCGTTCGTTATCTCCTCAACAAGCCTAAAGGGGAAGTGCGCCGACGCAGGATGGCGCTGTAGGCTGTCGCCCAGAGCGAATCGTAAGATATCCCGACGCTTTTTCGGAATTTGAAGTCTTTTTCGCAACCCCAGACCGCGACCGTTGTTTCAAACAATGTGGTTTGGCAGCGACTGCGGGCTGTACACGGTGCGGAGAGGCGGGTGCCTGGGAGCTCCGTGCTGATTCATAAACACCGGACCGGGATAGTCCCCGTTTAATTCCTGGCCCCGCAGTCGTTGAGCCTCCCGGATTACGTCGATACCGATCTTTTTGGATTGTCCTCCGAGTGTCTGTTCGAACATTGAATCGCTTCCCGTCTTTTTGGCATGCGTCCGCTGTTACAGAGCCCCAGAACAGACCGGATGCGCTGAGTCCTGCGGCCGATGATCGTACACTGTTTCAAATCGGTGAATAGTGCTTGTTTTAGTCTCCACACAACAACCACAAAATAATATGAAAGGGCGCTGTGATGCCCAGCACGTTCACGGTTCTGAAATTGATCGCTGGCGGCACTGTTAGTGTCTGGCCCTTCATTGGCGTGCTAATCGGAAATACCAAAGCGGCACTGGAACCGATCGTACGCTAAGGGCTCCAAGGCGCCCGAAGCTGGCGAACAAAGAGGTTTAACCGCCGGGAGAACTTCGTTCTGCTGTTTCCGTAGAACAAACTTGGAAGGACGTGTTTCCTTCCCGCGCGGCACTTTCTGCTTGGAGCTTGGTCGCGCGTCAGGAAGCACGAAAGGCCCCCCAACTGGGGTCCCCGGGGAGTGAACTCATAGGAGGGTAAGATGGCTCGCTTGGTTGTGAACCGCGAGGAAGTTGATCTCGTAACGCATGAGTTGACTCGCGATATTGTCACGATTGGCAGTGCTCCGTTGAACCACATAGTCATTGACGACCCAGCGGTATCAGCGCAGCACGCGATACTCGCGAGAGTCGCCGACTCCTATTGGCTGAAAGATTTGCATTCAACAAACGGGACACAGATCAATGGCGTTTCTATTAGTGGCGCTGAGTTGAAGGATGGCGACAAAATTCAATTCGGTTCCGTCGTAGCGGTTTTTTGCGGGACGTTGCAAACATTGATGAAACAGATGTCATCCTCACCAGCAGGTCGCCTAATCCTCCCCGTGCTAGGTCAGACCGAGAGAGAGAGTCCGACGGCAACGGCGCAAATTTCCCCACCATCTTCGCGTAAATCAACTCTGATCGCTGTCGCAATCGCGGTCTTAATGATTGTCGGCGGTGCGGGATGGTATTTTGGACACAAAAGAGAAGTAGCACCAGAGAAGTTGAGCAGATCCGTCCAGGCTGAAAGACAGATCCCAATTGTTAACCCGACGGAAGATGAAGCGGCCAGCAAACAGCCGGAGCCGATTGCAACACAACCGCAACGCAAGGCCGCCAAAGATCTGACGGTGTTGCCCACGGAAGATGTCGCGCGTGCCCAGCAACCGCAGCAAGAAGTCGGGGCAAAGGAAGGGTTTCCTGTGAGTAACTCACCGACGATTGCTCAGCCATCGATTGCGCCCGCGAGCGGACCATGGCTCTTCCCGGATTCAAGCTCTCGCTATCTGAGTGCGACCGACCTTTCGAGCCTTAGTTCTGCTGATTTATGGCGAGCCCGAAACGAAATATTTGCCCGGAAGGGCTACAAATTCTCGACTCCAAGGGGAATCGCCTTTGCCCAAACGCTGGGCAATTATTACCGCGGTGTAGATGACAATCAGGGTCGCGTTTTCAGTAACATGAATCAATACGAGCGTGCCAACGTAACTCTGATCCGAGCAATCGAGAAAGGTCGATAGCACCGCGCGCATCACGTCGCTCGGCTTTTTGCGCACGCGCGGGTTTCCGCATAGTCGATTGCCTGACGCTTCTCAGGAAACACCGGCTCAACGCCGGGCGATTCAAAAAGCTTCCAGCCCCAACGGTGTGGTCTAATTCCAATTGGTGTCATTGCGCACGGCCAGCGGTCATGGGTGTTCGCAATTTTTTGTCAGAAGACGAGTGGAACTGTTCGCGCGAGTTCAAGAAACGCAGTCGGCTTGTCATCGGCCCGCACGACGAAACGCTTTCCGTCATCGCGGTGTGCGTTAACAATCCAGATCGTGCGCCCGCAAGAATCGACGGCTGAGACGCAGCCCCAGCTCCAACCGGCCTTGCTGAGATTGTCAGCGATGATCTGCCAGTAGTTTCATCAGGCTCGCGACGTGTGATGAGTCGCTCCAAGGAACATTCGAGAGGATCAGATGTGTCTTCCGGTCGTTTGCCGAAATGATTACTTCTTGCGAATGACGCAAAGCCAGGATGAGGCTACGGAAGGAACTCACAGACCTCGTCGATGGCGTTATTTGATCGACATCGTGGTACTCGTGGCGGTGACGTTTCTTCTCGGTCCTTTTATTCCTGTGCCGATCAATTTGGAGAGGGGATTTGCCTTCGATGCGATTGGCAAAATGCTGCTGGTCGGAGTTAGCCGTGCCGAAGGTAAGTTGAAACGTCGGATGACGTAATCAGAGGCATTTTAACACTCCTTCCAATAGCTGTACGTTAGACCTTAGTTCTATGTCTTTTGGGGGCCCGCTCGTTAGCTCCCGGTTTGTTCGTGTGCGGCGGCTTGCTTATGTTTGCGGAGCCACGCTGCATTTTTGCGTATTACATGGCCCCCTTTTACAAGCGCGCGTGTTCTTCCGAGTTTTGGATCGAACACACTAACGTCGGCAGGAAGCGCTGCCAGAAAGCCACAAAAATTTGCTACTCCATTGTATTTGAACGCTGCCTCGCGCACAGCTTTCGCAGTGAGCGGCCGGCGGGCATTCGCTGTTCGTGGATCGCGATCGTGAGCAGCCGAGAGCGAGGGCAACGATTCGGAGTACGGAAAAGGGGCAGGCGACGGCACGGGCGATGAGTCCGAAACGAGCGGCTGCGCCGGAACTTGCATGGGTGTTTCATACGGATAGGGACCGGGGACTTTGACGGTCGGGGTTGCCGAGTAAACTATTTCAGTCGGGAAAGCGAGCAGGGTCGCTAGTCCTCCAACGATTCCCATGATTCCGATCAGGTTTGTCGCACCGTCTCTTTTCATGTTGGCACAATGCCGACTTTCCGGTGCTCGCGTATCGTTTTTGCTATGACGCTGCGGGCGGGCATATGTCTTGCGCATTTCTGAATTCAAGTGTGACCGCTATCGCATCAGGAAGCGTCGCGCCAAAGCGAGCACGCCGAGAGCCACGCCGAGCAACATTACCGTGACGCCACCGTCCGGGACCTCAGCACCACCTGTGCCAAAGAGCGTCCACCCTGTGAGGCAGTGGCCACTCGCTAGAAAGGGTATCGTTACTATTCCACTCAGATTACCCACGTACCAGACTTCGGAACCGTAACCGTTGTATGTCGCGAACAGGTATGCGTATAAACCAACGGTGCGAAGGTCTATCGTTCTGCCACCGCCGTTGCGGGCCTGGGTCGCAGCCGGCAAGGACTTAAAAGCGTGGTTTGAGCGAAAGTAGGCCTCGCCGTTGGCAATGTTGATTGCGCCAAGAGCCATGCCGAGTAGGTGGTTCACATAAGTTGCTTTGTTTTGAGCGCCTGATTTTTTTTGTACGCCAGGCCAGAGGAGACCCAACTCGTGGGAATCGCCCATACCGAGGCGAAAGGCCTTGGCGTCATGGCTCGACGCAAGGATTGCCCCGCAAAACGCTATGCAGAGCAGCAGGACTTTGTGTTTCGAAATTGCGTTTGAGTGCATGGCGCGGCGTGAAAAGTGTAATCGTACACGATGTCGCAAATGCCGTGCCAACAGAAACCTGCTAACTCCATAACTATCATAACGATCTGTTTTACAGCATGTTATATTTTGGCCAAATTTCGCCGGATTATGGTTGATCGACGACGAAGCTGTAAAGCGTCCAGACGATAATGCGCAGGCCCATCAAAACCTGATATAAGATACTCACAATGAATAGTTTATCTAATACGCTTTGGCACGTAAGGATTCCCGACAATTCGACCTTTGGATTCTCGTTGGCGGCTATTGGTCTGGCGAAATCAGCTCGCGGTTCCGCCAGGTGAATCCAAGAGCGGAGTAAATCGTCAACGCTACGGTAACCCAGACCAGGACGGGGCCGGCTTCAGTCCAGGCGCGCACCCACCATGTCGATTTCTCATTGGCGTATCGCAGTTCCGCCATCGAAAGGAGCGCCAAAAAGAAAATAATAGTAATGATCTGCCACGAAGTTTTCTGTTTGCCCAGCCGTTCTGCTGGAAGAATCCGACCCTTGGTACTGGCCATCAGGCGCAAACCCGTGATTAAAAAATCTCGCGCTACCACTGTTGTGGCTGCCCATGCTGGAATGGCTTTAAGAGGAACCAACGAAATAAAAGCCGCTGCCATCATGATCTTGTCCACCAGCGGATCCATCAATTTTCCAAAGTTTGTTATCACCCCGTAACGCCGGGCGATTTCTCCATCGATAAAATCAGTCAGACCTGCTATGAGAAAGATGATCAGTGCCGTGGTGCGTGCGTATTGCCAGGAGGAATTAAGCGCCACGACAAAAACCACGGTCAGGCCGAGCCGACTTAGAGTAATCCGATTAGCCCAGTTCATTTTGCTGTAGTTGGCGCCAGAGCTGTAGCCGGGGGCGCTGACCCCGGCATGTCATTCCGGATCTTAAACCGTGGCCGTTTCCAAATCGGAACCTTTTTCTTCAACTCATCCACTATCCATCGACTCGCTTGAAATGCTGCTTGGCGATGTCCACTGAAGACTCGCATAAAGAGCGAGGGCTCTCCAACCGCGACAAATCCGATCCGGTGATGAATGATAACCGATCGAAGGTCAAATTGGATTATGGCCTGCTCTGCGATTTCCCTCAGCTGATGTTCGGCCATTTTCCAATGCGCTTCGTAATCGATTCCCTCGATTTCACGCCCATCCTCAGAGCCACGAACGATCCCCTGGAAATCAATTCTCGCACCTGCAGCAGGATCCACGCGATTCTCGGGCGCATTGAGTTGCGCATCTGTCACTAAAACTTCACAAACCGGATTTGCCATAAGGTTCAAGTACTCGCTACAGTGAGTCGGGGCCCCCTTGTTTCAAGCTATTGGAAAAGAAGATATCAAAATGAACACGAATCAATGTGATATTGGAATAATCGGCCTGGCAGTGATGGGGGAGAACCTCGCTCTGAACCTGGAATCGAAGGGTTTTTCTGTTGCGGTGTTCAATCGCACCACCGAGGTCACGGAAAAATTCGCTGCTGGACGCGCCAAGGGAAAAAACATTCAGCCCACGCGCACAATGGAGGAGTTTGTTGCTGCGCTTAAAAAACCGCGCATCGCGATGATGATGATCAAGGCCGGCAAGCCGGTGGACATTGTTGTCGGTGAAATCGCGCTGTTACTCGAGCGAGGCGACGTGCTGATCGACGGGGGAAACTCTCTTTTCACCGACACGCAACGGCGCGGCAAAGAGCTAGAGGAGACGGGAATTCATTTTGTGGGTATGGGCGTTTCGGGAGGCGAAGAAGGTGCCCTCAAAGGGCCTTCGCTTATGCCCGGCGGTTCTCGCGAATCCTGGGAGATCATCGCCCCGATTTTTCGCAAGATCGCTGCCCAGGTAGATGGCGAGCCGTGTTGCCGTTACATGGGACCGGACGGCGCCGGGCACTATGTGAAGATGGTCCACAATGGCATCGAGTACGGCGACATTCAGTTGATCTGCGAAGCTTATGCAATCCTTAAAGATATTCTGGAGATGCAGGCTCCGGAGCTTGCCGACGTCTTTGCAGAATGGAACAAAGGCGAGCTCGACAGCTATCTGATTCAAATCACCTCAGAAATTTTTCGAAAGATCGATCCTGACACCGGGAGACCCCTGGTCGATATGATTCTCGATAAAGCCGGACAAAAGGGAACGGGCATCTGGACACTCCAATCTGCCATCAGGCAATCTGTCGTCATTTCGACAATTAACGCTGCCGTTGAAGCGCGCGTTATTTCTTCGCGAAAAGAAGAACGGGAGGCCGCCTCGAAGATTCTGCCACAACCGAGAGCTCGAAAGTTTACCGGTAATCGAACGCGATTCGTCGATGCAATACGCGACGCGCTTTACGCATCGAAAATTGTTTCTTACGCGCAGGGAATGGAGCTTCTGCGTTCTGGAAGCACGGAATACAAATGGAACCTCAACCTCGGCGATATCGCCACCATCTGGCGGGGCGGCTGCATCATTCGCGCGAAATTTCTCAACCGAATCGTCGAGGCTTATCAGCGCGATCCTGCGCTCCACAACCTTCTGCTCGATCGTTATTTCACGAGAGCCATCAAAAAGGCGCAGCGCAACTGGCGCGTTGCGGTAACAACAGCCATTAAACACGGCGTCCCTGTTCCTGCATTTTCCGCATCGCTCGCTTACTTCGACAGTTATCGGTCGGCTTGGTTGCCTGCGAACCTCTTGCAAGCGCAACGCGATTTCTTCGGTGCGCACACGTACGAACGAATCGATAAGCCCGGCGTTTTTCACACCGAATGGATCGAGTCGGATCAGAAAGCAGCGGAAAAACCGACCGAACCGAAAACCCCCGAACCGCATCACGCGGGAGAGTGAATTACCGTTAAAGCGTTGAACAGTTGCAGCGTTGAAGCGGCAAACGCTTTATCGCTTTAACGAATTAGTGAAAATCGTGCGACTCGCTCCCCACGAGTTCCGCATGGGTAAGCGGTTTGATCTCCCGCGCTTTGATCAAAATCACGTTGTCCGAATTCTGCACTTCGCCCTCGATGAGCAGAAAGGCTTCTTCAGTGATCACGAGGCGAAAGTGTTCAAACAAGTCAGGATCCACAATTGCATTTGAAACACCGGTCTCGTCTTCCAGGCTGACAAACACAAAGCCCTTCGCCGTACCGGGACGCTGGCGGCAAATCACGTTTCCGGCGATTTGGATGATGGAACCATGTCGTGCGCGCGGAAGGTCGATTGCGCGCCAAATATTCGGCAAACTTTCGCGCAATAGCTTCATAGGATGCGGGCCGGTGGTAAGATTCATCGTGTCATAATCCGCTTTCACGCGCTCGGGTAACGTCATTGGCGGTAGGGGAGCGCGGGCACCCCGCCCGGTACCGCCAGTCCGGCTCGGACTTTCGGCGCCCTCGCCGGAAAGCTCTCGATGAGTATCACGCGAGGCGCGTGACACAGCGGGCGAGGCGTCCGCGCTCCCTAGCAAATCGTCATGCAATGTTTCTTCCACATCCCACATCGCCGCACGGCGATGCTCGGCAAAACAATTCAGCGCACCCAACTCCGCTAATGTGCGCAATTCATCTTTTGGGAGCGGGATACGTCGCTTGAAAGCCTCCAACGAATCGAATTGTTGTTTTTTTCGTTGCCTAACGAGTTCTTCAGCGTGTTCCTCGCGTAATCCGCTTACGACACAAAATCCCAGGCACACGGTGTTGTCATCGACAACCGTGCAGCGCCATTCGGATTGCGAAACGCAAACCGGCTTGATCTTCAAGCCATGCCGCTGCGCGTCCTTCACAATCGTCGCGGGGTTGTAAAAACCCATCGGCTGATTGTTCAAAAGGCTCGCGTAAAATTCCGGCGCTCGATGCACTTTTAAATACGCGCTGCCATACGCGAGAATGGCAAAACTAATCGCGTGCGATTCCGGAAATCCGTAAAGCGCAAACGACGAGATGGACTGAACGATTTTATCGATCTTCTCACTGGTCACACCTTTGCGTTCCATCGCCATGCGCAATTTTGCGCAGACCTTGTTCATCCGTTCTTCGGAACGATGAAAACTCAGTGCGCGTCGCAGCTCTTCCGCTTCGTCGCCGGAAAAATCGGCCATTACCATTGCGATCTTGAGCATTTGCTCCTGGAAAAGCGGAACGCCAAGGGTGCGTTTTAAAACAGGTTCCAGGCGCGGATCAAAATATGTCGGCGGTTCGCGTCCAGCCCGGCGCGCGAGATACGGATGCACCATATCACCTTGAATCGGTCCTGGCCGGATGATCGCCACTTCGATCACCACATCGTAAAAACATTTCGGTTTCATCCGCGGTAAGGTGGCCATTTGTGCTCGACTCTCGATTTGGAAAACCCCGATCGTGTCGGCGCGCTGCATAATCTCGAACGTCTTCTCGTCATCTTTCGGGATGTGCGCCAAATCGAGCGGACGGCCCCGTTCGCGGCATAACTCAAACGCGTCCTGCATCACCGACATCATGCCGAGGCCTAACAAGTCCACCTTCACGATGCCCAGGTCTTCGCAATCATCCTTGTCCCATTGCGCCACCACACGACCTGGCATTGAGGCGTTTTCCAGCGGCACAAAGGAACTGAGCTTGTTCTGGCAAATAATCATGCCACCAGAATGCTGGCCAAGGTGTCGTGGCAATCCATAAATTGCGCGATAGAGCCTGACGAATGCAGGCATGCGCGGATGATTTTTCGGCAAGCCTGCCTGTTCGATCTGCGATTCGAGTTCGAGCGTGTGCGGGAAATCGCCACTGGCAAACAGATGGGAGAAACGATCGATAATGCTTGGCGAAAAATTGAGCGCTTTGCCGATCTCGCGTGCCGCACTGCGTCCCCGGTAACTGATCACGTTCGCCGTCATCGCGGCCCCGTGTTTCCCGTAGCGACGATAAATTTCCTGGATCACGGCTTCACGCCGGTCGCCGCTGGGAAGATCGAGATCGATATCCGGCCAGCCTTTACGGCTCTCGTTTAGGAATCGTTCGAAGACGAGATGATTTTCCACCGGATCGACCGGCGTAATCCCGAGGCAAAAACAAACCGCGCTGTTCGCGGCGCTGCCCCGGCCTTGGACCATGATATTGTGTTCGCGACAGAAATTGACGATGTCCCAGACGATCAAAAAATAACCGGGAAACCTGAGCTTGGTAATAAGTGCAAGTTCTTCTTCGAGCTGGTGCTTCACCTTGGTGTTGATCGCAGCATAACGTTGTTGCGCGCCAAACCAGACGATAGTGCGCAAGAATGAATCCATTGTATGACCCGCTGGCACCGGGTATTCGGGAAATTCGTACCCGAGATTTTCGAGCGAAAACATGAGCCGCTCGGCCAGGCGCGCCGTATTTTCAATCGCTTCCGGCAAATCCGCGAAAATTGCTCGTATTTGCCGATCGCTCTTCAGATAGCGCTCGGCATTTTGGGTCAGCAATTTTCCAGCAGCATCCAAATGCGTGTGCTCTCGAATACAGGTGAAAACATCCAGCACTTCGCGCCCGTACGGCTTCGCGTATTTCACCCCGTTTGTTGCCAGGAGCGATAATCGGTATCCGCGTGCCAGATCGATCAGTTCGCGATTAGCTCGTTCTTCACCCCGAATGAAATGCCGCTGAATTTCAACGAAAACATTTTCGCAGCCAAACGTGTCGATCAAAAATCGGGCGCGATCCGCAGATTTGTAGGGCGTTTGACTCGCTCGCTCCCGCTCGCTCGATTTTTCAATCTGCCCGTCCATGTCGCTCGCGTCCCCGCGGCTCCATTCTGTGAAACGCCGGGAAGAATTGGCGTCTGACACAGACGCCCTACAATTTGCGAACGAGGCGTTGAACAACGCAATAAGTCCTTTCGCAAATTCCGACAGCTCATCCCATCGCACCGCGCATTTTCCTTTCTCACTGCGCAGATGCGCCTTGGTCAGCAGTTCGCACAAATGTTTATAGCCGGTGCGATTTTCAACCAACACAGGAAGAACTGCACCGTCTTCCATCAACAATTCGCAGCCAATGATCGGGCGGACATTATGTTCACGCGCAGCGACGGAAAATCGTTGCGCACCATAAACCCCGTTGCGATCTAGCAACGCCATCGCCGGCATTTCCAGCTCGGCGGCGACCTCAGCTAATTGCTCTGGGAATGAACCGCCGCGCAAAAAGCTAAATGCGCTGCACGCATGTAACTCGATGTATGGCATGGCATGTCATCCTGAGCGCGAGCGAAGGACCTCCCCTACGAAGCATTGATCACGCTGGAAACTGAGAGTGCTCAATTGTCCTTTTGTGAGATCTCTCGCTCCGCTCGAGATGACAGTTTCAGTCATATATCCCATCCAACTTCCAGGTCCCTTGACTTTCATGAGTGAGAACCAGTTCTCCAGCCTCCAGTTGCAAATCCCACTCGGCGCGGACCCACGATTTTTCATCCCACCAATTTCCGGAAAACAAATACGGGCCGCGTTGATCGACGATTTTGCCACGAACATCTGCACCGCGAACGTGCGAGGGGCGGTCTTCACCCAACAGGACAGATCCAGATATTGCTGGCCGAAATCTTCGCAGCACTGAGCGCAAAATATGGAGGGGCGAGCTCCTGCGAGCCTCGGGATATGGTCCCAGCGTCGCAGAGCTCCGTCCTCCATTGCCTGCCGCCGAAGTCAGCGCCCACGAAAACGCCTCTATCCGAAATGCATCTGGCCGATGCGTTTCTTCCAAAACCGGAGTACCGACACGATCAGCGCCCAGAAGAGCGGTCAAACGAGCAAGTGTTTCTGAGAGCTGATGCGGATTGCGTAATGTAGTTTCAAATAATCCGAATTGTTCCCTCGCAGGCCTGATCGGCTGTGCGCTCAGCGCGACCCCAACGATCGGATATTCGGATTTAAAATTCTCCAGATGCGTATGCAGCATCCGGAAGAGAAGATCGACATTGTTGGTCGGCTGCGGAATTTTGAAAATGCGCTCGTAAATTTGTTTATCCGTGAACGTGATGCGCAGGGTCAGTTCTTTTGCGACGAGATAAATTCCGCTCAACCGGATGGCGAGTTGCTCCAAAAATCGGCGGAGCATGAAGAGAAGTGGCTCGGCCGTTTCAATTTCGTTCTCAAATTCGAAACTCTCCTCGAATGACTCCGGGGGCCTGATCAGTTTGATTACTCTGCTGGATTGTCCATTTGCCCGCTCCCACATTCGGATTGCTTCCGGTCCAAGTCGCGCCCCTAGCTGCTGCTTATCCAGCGCCGCGAGCTGACCAATCGTATGAATCCCCCATTTGTGCAGGATTGCTAGAATTTGGCGGATCTCGCTCTGCCGAGTTTTTGTTGCAGAATTCGACGAATCAGAGCGCTCCATGCGCTCAATTTAAGCTGCTCGTTTATATGTTCAAGAGAACATTAAACGAGAACTTCTCAAATGACTTCTACTGGACACTTCGGCAGCGCTTGCAGGAAGGCCCGGCCATAGGGCCTGGTCAGGACGCGACTGTCGAGGATGACAATTATTCCTTGATCGCTCTTTGTTCGGATCAAACGGCCGACGCCTTGTCGCAGTTTCAGGATCGCTTCGGGCAGCGAATATTCAGTGAACGGATCGCCTCCGCGCTCCTCGATCAATTCAAGTTTCGCTTCGATCAATGGATGGTCGGGCACGGCAAATGGCAGACGCGTAATAATTACATTCGAGAGCGCCTCGCCGGGAACATCGACGCCCATCCAAAAACTGTCGGTGCCAAAAAGAACGCTGCCTGGCGTGGTCTTGAATTGATCTAGAAGTTTTCCGCGCGGCGCGCCGCCGCCTTGCACCAACAGATTGAATTGTTTTTGCGAAAAGAATTGCCCCATTCGCTCGGCCGCCTGCTGCATGCCCCGGTGATTTGTAAAAAGCACGAACGCGCGGCCATCGGTCTTCTCGACAAAATGCGCGATCCAATGTTCCAGCGCTTCCCCGTAGCCAGCCTCCCGTGGATCGGGCATTTTCTTCACGATGAATATCCTCATCTGTTTCTGGAAATTGAACGGACTGCCGAGCAGCGCCGGCTCAACTTCATCTGCGCCGATGCGACGACGAAAATAAGCGAGGTCAGAGCGACCGACCGAGAGCGTGGCGCTGGTCATGATGCACGAACAATTGTCGCGAAAAATCATTTGACGCAGGACTGGGGCGATATCGATCGGCGCCGCGTTGAGTGTGAGATATTGTGCCGTCTTACCCGTTCGCTCGACCCAATACACATGCTCGCGACGACTTTGTTCTAAAAAACCGGCAATGTCGTCGCGGGCATCACGAATTCGACGGCTGTATTCCTGTAATTCCGCTTTTAGAAACTCGTCGTCGGTTCGTTTTGCAACGTCAGCTATCCGAGCATGCAAGGTCCTCAACCGGCTCGTAATCGTGTCGGGCACTAGATCGGCGTCACGCACGCGAAATTCGCGGCCTTTCTTGAAATCGCATTTCGATTCAACCGCAGCGAAAAACTTCTCTGCGCCATCGACCAGTTCGGCCGCGAGCCTCACGCCCTCCGCATCGCGCGTCACCGTGAAAAGGCCCTTGCGTGTTCGGGCATTGTAAAGTCGTTGGATTATCGATCTCAGCCCATACTGCGAGATGCCGATGCCGATCTGCCGTGAGGCGACTCGCTCGACCGTATGCGCTTCATCCAAAATCAGGAAATCATTCGGGAAAATGAAACCACTCTCGCGTTCTTCCTGCGCCTCCGGACTTATCAGCAGAATAAACAGCAGCGTGTGATTAATCACCAGAACATCCGCGCCCAGCAACCGTTTGCGCGCTTGTTGATAAAAACAGCGCGAATCCTGACCGCATGTTTGCTGTGTGCAAATATGCGCTTCGCTACAGACCTGTATCCACACTTTGGGATCGGGCTCGATCGATAAATCACTGAGCGAACCGTCGCGCGTGGTGCGCGCCCATTCGGCAAGCCTGTTCAACTCATTTTGCTCCGGTCCGGTGAAAAGCTCGTTGGCTTGCTGCAATGCTCGTTCCAATCGCCGCGGACAAATGTAATTCTGACGCCCCTTGACCAACGCGGCCTCAAACTCGACCGGCAGAATCTTCTTTAAAATGGGGATGTCTTTGTAAAGAAGTTGTTCCTGAAGATTGATCGTGTGCGTCGAGACGATTGCCTTTTTGTGCTCTTCGATCGCCCATAAGACTGCCGGCGTGAGATAAGCCAACGATTTGCCTACGCCGGTTCCAGCTTCGATCACCAAATGGCGCTCTTCCTCCAGCGCATTGGCAACGGCCGCGGCCATTTCCTGCTGTTGTGGGCGGAACTCGAAATTCTTTGCCTTCGATAATGGCCCGCTTTCCGCGAAAAATGCGCGGACACGTTCCACAAAATCGCTGCCCAAGCTGTTCTTCAGTGCAATCATGACGCGCAACAGGAAATGACGAACGACGAACGACGAACGACGAACGAAGCCCAAAGCCCCAATGACGAAAAACCGAAGTCGTCGTGCTTGGTCGATTGATCATTCTTCATTCTTTCGCCTTTCGTCATTGGGAATTCATCATCTTCTCTTGTGATTTGGCGCGGGCCACTGATTTGAGTACGGTAATTACCACCCGAAAGCATCCAAATTGTCATGAAGCTTCTCGACCGATACGTCATTCGCAATTTCTTGCAGGTCTATCTTTACTGCATCGCCGGCTTCATCTCCATCTGGCTCATTTTCGACGTAAGCGATAACATCTCGACTTTTATCGACGAGCATGTCGGTCTGCTTCTGGTCGGTCGTTATTACGCCACGCAGATCCCTCAGGTTCTGATCATTCTGCTTCCGGTTTCGCTCCTGCTGTCGCTCCTTTTTGCTCTGGGCCGAATGTCGCGCTCCAACGAAATTGTCTCCATGCTCACGGCGGGTATAAGTCTTCCGCGCGTTCTGCTGCCGTTGATCGGCATGGGACTGCTCACAGTGGGAGCCAGCATGGCGATGAACTATTCGCTTGCGCCCCATGCGGAATTGGCGCGCAAGAATTTTCTTTCGGAAGCGCAGGCCCGTCCCAGTCGTTACATCCAAGGTCAAATTTTTCGCAATCGAACCGACTTGCGCACTTGGTTTATTCAAAATTTCCTTCCTCGGAGCAACACGTTCAACAACGTTCAGGTCCTTCAACAGGACACGAACGACAATATCGTTACAAACTACGTGGCAAGTCGCGCTTCCTACCGCGCGGAAACCAAAACCTGGGATTTGGAGAATGTGAAGGTCGTTCACTATGATCACGCTGGAAATATCGTCGACGAGCAGATTTATCCTTCACTCAAGATCGAGCACTGGAGTGAAACACCTTTCCGGCTCGGGAGCGCAAATGAACGCGCAGAATTTCTAAGCCTGCCAGAATTACGGGAGTATTTGCGTTTCAATGCAGATTTCCCCGCTACATTGCTCGCACCGTTTCGCACCCATCTGCAGTACCGGCTTGCTCTGCCGTGGACCTGCCTGGTTGTTGTGTGCATCGCAGCGCCGCTCGGAATCGGTTATTCGCGCCGCGGCGTTTTGTCGAGTGTCGCCGCCGCGGTTTTTCTCGTCTTTTCGATGAACTTCCTGGTGCACCTGTTTCTCGCGCTTGGCGAAGGTGACCGCGTTTCTCCGTGGGTGGCGGCCTGGGCGCCGAACCTTCTATTCGCCGCGATCGGCCTTTATCTGCTCTATCTGCGCGCCTCCAACCGCGAACCCCCCAGTTTTCATCTTTTCACCGCGCGACGTATCGTATCACGATGAACCCGCTTCCGAACGAATGGGCGATCACACATCGGGCAGACATCTGCGCGGTGACGCACCGGCCGTTTGTCGCCGGAGAATACTTCTACACCCTGCTCTATCACAGCGCTGACGGCTATCGGCGCGAGGATTTGAGTGAAGAGGCGTGGCAGAACCGGAACGAAAACATCCAGCCATTTTCATTTTGGAAATCGCGCTACGAGCCATTGCCACCGAAGCCGCCCGAACCTCTGCCGAGGGAAAATGCGGAACAACTCTTTCGCCGTTTAATTGCATCCGAGAATCCGCCTGCAAACGCTTGTTACGTCCTGGCCGCGATGCTTGAGCGCAAGCGTGTCCTGAAACAAGTGAAAACGGAAGAGAGTACCAATGGGCGTGTTTTGATTTACGAACACGGCGCAACCGGTGATGTGTTCATCGTACCCGATCCGCAATTGCGGCTCGACGAGCTGGAAAACGTGCAAAACGAAGTGGTGGACCTGCTCCAGGCTGCGGCACATGGTTGAAAGATCGACATGCTTCTTCCCGAGTTTTTCGGACAATTTCCTCTTTACCTCGCGCCCATGGCCGGGGTGTCGGACAAAATTTTCCGGCAGCTCTGCAAAGAATATGGCGCTGACGTTCTCACGACCGAATTCGTTTCTGCTGAAGGAATTTTCCGCCGCAATGCGCGGACGCGTGAGTACCTGGATTTTGATGAGATCGAACGGCCAATCGGTGTGCAACTCTTCGGTGCCGACGGCAAGCACATGGCGGAAGCGGCGTGTCAGGTCGTCGATTGGGTGCGTCCAGATTTCATTGATCTGAACTTCGGTTGTCCTGTCAAAAAAGTAGTCTCCAGAAATGGCGGCTCCGCATTGTTGAAAGATTGTGCGACTTTGGCCAGCGTCGCGACCGCGGTAGTTCGAGCGATCGCGCCAGTGCCGGTGACGGCCAAGATTCGCATTGGCTGGGATGCCAATTCGATCAACGCCACGCGCGTAGCACGCCTGCTGGTTGATGCAGGAATCGCGGCAATAACTGTGCACGGTCGCACACGCGCGCAGGGTTATGCTGGCGCCGCAGATTGGGATATCATCGGCGAAGTTGCCGCTGCTGTTTCGGTTCCGGTTATCGGGAACGGCGACCTATCCAGTGCCGCCGACGTCGCGAAACGACGGCGTGAAACCGGAGTTGCGGGCGCAATGATCGGTCGCGCGGCCATGCGCGCCCCATGGATCTTCAATCAGACCAAAGAATATCTCGCCAGCGGAAAGATGGTGGATGCACCCACCCTGTCGCAAAAGTGGAACCTGGTACTGCGCCACTGCCAGCTCGCGGTTCGCGAATTCGGTGCGGAGGAACCCGCAATTCGATCGATGCGCGCGCGCCTGATGTCTTATTCGTGGACGATGCCCAATGCGAAACGGTTGCGTGAAAACTTTGCACATGTGTCGACGCTCGCCGAAGTTAAGGCGATCGCGGCAGAAGATATTTTGAATCAAGAAAGTACGAGTACGGAGCAGGAAAAAGTTGAAAATGCGATCCCTGCGTTGCTGCTTTCCTAATGTTTTTCGATGACGACGGAATCCACCGCTATCAATTATAAGATCGGCAACGAACGACTCATCAGCGTGACCGAGAACGCGGCCCGCAAGTTGGCATCGTTGCTAGAAGAAAAAGGCAAGCCGGAGGGAGCGTTGCGCCTCGCGGTCATCGGCGGGGGATGTTCCGGCCTGCAATATGTCATGGATCTGGTGGATGGCCCGAAGGAGCGCGATATTCTCGTGCCGATCTCAAATGTCCGGCTGGTTATCGATCCCAAGAGCGCGCTTTTTGTCAGCGGCTCAGTGCTCGATTACAGCGAAGACCTGCAAAAAGGCGGCTTCAAGGTCACGAATCCAAACGCCGTCGCGCACTGCTCTTGCGGGGAAAGTTTCGCGGTCTGACTGGGAAATAGGAAGACGCGTGGTAACAATGCCTCATGGAGCCTTCGAATGGATTCGATAAAAAGTCGCATACAGTTCTCGATGTGCTTTCTCTCGGCTTCTTGCGAACGAATGGGCAAGTAAGACGAAGATTCGGAGGAAGAGTTAGAGGAAGATCAAACTACACCTTCAATATCTCCGCTTCCTTGTGCTTGAGATGGTCATCGATGGATTTAACGAAGCGATCAGTGAGTTTCTGCACTTCATCCTCCACATCGCGCAAGCCATCCTCGGTCAATTCACCGGCGGCCTTGAGTTTCTTCGCCTCGTCGAGCGCGGCGCGGCGGTTGGCGCGCACACGCACCCGCGCTTCCTCGGCCATTTTGCTTAGCGAACGCACCAGCTCTTTTCGTCGCTCTTCTGACAGCTCTGGGATCGGCAGCCGAATGATTTTCCCATCCACGGCGGGCATGATGCCGATCTTCGATTCCTTGAGCGCTTTCTCGATATCCTGCACCGTCCCCGCATCAAACGGCTGAACAACGAGCAAGCGCGCCTCGGGGGTGGTGATTAAGGCAAGCTGCTTGAGCTTCATAGTCGATCCGTATGCGTGAACGTCCACGTTTTCTACCAGGCCGGGTGAAGCTTTGCCGGTGCGCACCGCGGCGAATTCGTGCACCATGTAATCGACGCTTTTCTCCATCGACATCTCGGCCTCCAAAAGAATGTCATCCTTACTCATGTCGGTGAAGTGTTACTTCGATGGAAGCTCATCGCAAACCAGTGTTCCCACTTTTCGCCCAAGCACGGCGTCGCGAATATTGGTGGGATTGTTCATGTCAAAAACGACAATCGGTATTTTGTTGTCCATGCACAGGCTGAACGCAGTTGAATCCATCACTTGTAAACGTTTCGAAAGAGCTTCGGAGAAAGTGAGCTGGTCGAACCGTTGCGCATCTGGGTGCTGCTTTGGATCGCGATCATAGACCCCGTCAACCTTGGTCGCTTTCAGTATCACATCGGCGCGAATCTCGCTTGCACGCAGGGCCGCCGTTGTGTCGGTGGAGAAGTAGGGGTTGCCGGTGCCGGCGGCGAAAATCACGATCCGACCCAGTTCAAGATGCCGAATGGCGCGTCCCAGGATAAATGGCTCTGCCACGTTTCTCATGTCGATCGCCGACTGGACACGCGTCTCGACACCCATTTGATCAAGCGTACTGCGCAACGCCAGTGCGTTAATCACGGTAGCAAGCATGCCCATGTAATCCGCCGTGGTGCGGTCCATGCCGCGATGCGACGCCGACACACCCCGCCAGATGTTTCCGCCCCCGATGACGACTGATACCTGCACTCCCAGATCGCGGACTTCTTTTATCCGTTCAGCAATATCGCGCACGACTGTTGGCGAAATGTTGTCGCGCCCGCCCCGTTCTTGCACGGCTTCACCGCTCAGCTTCAGAACGATGCGTTTATACGCTGGCTTTTCGGTTTGCATGAGTGACTTACAATGATCAACAGAAGATATCGATCTTGGAAAGCACAAACACACAGGTCATCGCGAGCCGGGACGACAGTGAGGGAGATCGCTCGTTCAGGATGACAAGACCCGATGTCCGCGGAGAAATTCGCCTGCGCTCATTCGCCGTTTTCCTTCTAGCTGGACTTCGCGCAATGATAACGCGTCTTTACCGGTGGCGACGACCAATTCATTTTCGCACTTCAGGATTTCGCCGGGTGTCCCTGGAAGACCGACGACCGTCGCGGAGAAGATCTTCAAATTGTGCCCGCCATTCATTGAGATGGTCATAAAAGCGCCCGGCCATGGATCGAACGCACGAATTTTTCGTTCAATCGCGTCAGCCGGATCGGTCCAATCAATCTTGCCGTCTTCGCGTTTCAGCTTCGGCGCGTAAGTCGCAAGTGCGTTGTCTTGCGGAATACGCGGCGTATTCTCTTTGGCAAGCAATTCCAAGGATTCGAGTAGCGCTTCGGGCGCAATCGTCGCCAGTCGTTCATGCAATGATCCACCTGTGTCGGCGGGTAGAATGTCGATTGTGCGCTGCAAGAGGATGTCGCCCGTATCGAGTCCTTCATCAATATACATCACGGTAATGCCGGTCTCGCGATCGCCCGCCGCGATCGCCGCCTGGATCGGCGCGGCGCCGCGCCAACGCGGCAAGAGCGAGGCGTGCAGATTCAAGCTGGCAATCTTTGGAATTTCGAGAACGTCACCTGGCAGGATTTGTCCATAAGCCATGACGACGATCACATCTGGTTTTAAGGCACGAATTTCTTCAATTGCTTGTCGATGCTTGATCCGCTCCGGTTGCAAAACCGCCATTGGCCGGGCGCGACCGGTCCGAGCCGGACTGGTGTCAGGCGCGCCGCTCATCAGAGCTTTCTTAATCGGCGGCGGCTCTACCAACTGAGCCCGCCCGACTGGTTTGTCGGGTTGCGTCACAACACCAACGACTTCGTGTTCCGATTTCAGCAACGCTTGCAGTGTCGGCACGCCGATATCGCCGGTGCCGATGAAAACGATTCGCATGCCAGTTACGGCGTCAATCGATGCATCGCGCCGGAGCGACGCGGGCGCCGCTTGGTCACCGCTTGTGCGAGGAGTTTTTCGCCGGCTGTAATCTCGCGCCGGCCTACCGAGGACCCGCAGCCGGTGCACAGATAATCGAAAATCTCCTTGTCGGGCAGGACTAAAAGCAACCGCTCGCGCACAGGCATCGCGGCCCTGCACTTTTCACAGTAGAGGGTGGAAGCTGTGAAATTCTCAAACTGCTGCTGGCTCATACACGCCGTTCAGGCTCTTTAGAATATCGAGCAGAACTTTGGCGGGCGGCTGAGTCGCGTCAACCACGGTCACCAGCTCATTCGAATAATACGAAAGCACTGGCTTCGATTCCTTTTCGTAAATGTCGAGGCGTCGTTGGATAACGCGCTCGTTTGCGTCGTCGAGACGGTTGTCTTTCAGGGCGCGCTTTTTAAGCCGATAAAAAAGCGTCTCTCGACTTGGACACGCGAGATGAAACAGTTTTTTTACGTCGATCATCTCCTCCATAATCTTGGCCTGCCCAACATTTCGCGGAATACCGTCTAACACCAGCGTGTCGATGTCCGGTTTAAACTTGTGCGCTTCAACAGCCGCATCGATCGCCTCTCGCCAAAGCTCTACCGTGATGTCGTCCGGAACCAACTGGCCTTTGCTCGAGTATTCAAGGAATGCTTTGCCGACTTTCGTGCGAGTGTCGATGGAGCGGAATACATCGCCGCATGCGCAATGATAAAAGCGTGGGATCGTTCCAAGCGTTTTGCCCTGAGTGCCTTTGCCGCTGCCAGGCGCGCCGAAAAGAATAAAAGTGTTATACCTCATGAGCGGAACCCCTTTATACTGGAGCCTGCCGGCGCGGGGGAAGCAGAATCGACCGACTAGTTCCCGGTCACGGATGGATCCACATTAACGCGGCGCCCAGCACGGTCGAAGCGCACGCTTCCGTCAACCAGCGCAAAAATCGTGTAATCCCGGCCGAGTCCGACGTTTTTTCCGGGCAAGAATTTTGTTCCTCGCTGGCGTACGATGATATTGCCGGCGATGACCATTTCGCTGCCGAATTTTTTCACACCCAGCCGTTTGCTGACGCTGTCACGGCCATTCTTAACGCTGCCTTGTCCTTTTTTATGAGCCATTGAAAAAAGTCGTTGGTTGAGAGTTGATGGCTAATAGCTTGTGATCCGCCTTTATTCCTCGGTCTTCTTCGCCGCAGCCTTTTTAGCTCCTACACTGATGCTCTTGATTTTCACGCGCGTCAATTTGCGGCGATGCCCAACCGTGCGGTGATAACCCTTGCGCCGCCTGTACTTAAATGCGATCACCTTCTTGTCCTTGCGCTGTTCGAGAACTTCAGCAGTGACCTTCGCTCCAGAGATGAGCGGGCTCCCGTGTGTCACGTCTTTTCCATCGGCAAACATTAACACCTCGCTGAAGGTCGCGGTCTTGCCAGGATCGACATCCAAAAGATCGACGTCGATCGTGTCGCCTTCCGCGATGCGAAACTGCCTGCCACCGGTCTTGATAATTGCGTAAGCCATGAGTGAGCGAAAAAGCCGCCCAAAGTTCCACAGATGGGTCGGTTTGACAAGCGGAAAGCTTGAATGGTGCGCGACGCCGGGGCTACGCTGCCGCTTTGTCGGCGGCGCCAATCAGTCCTTTGTATAAAACTTCATAGCGCAGCGCAGATGCGTCCCAAGAAAAATTGCGCGCCATTGCCCGCTTCATCAGCTTGGTCCAAAGCTCCCGATCACGGAAGATTTGCCGCGCGCGCTTCATCGCATCCCAGAAGGCTTCGCTTGAATATTCGTAGCAGAGGAAACCGTACCCGCTGTCCGAGCTTGGATCGTAGTCCTCGATGATTTCGTGAATTCCGCCAGTCGCGCGCGCAACCGGAAGAGCACCGTACTTTAAGTTATACATCGCACCGAGACCAGCTGGCTCGAACTGTGATGGAATCAGGCTGATGTCCATCCCTGCCTCGATCAAGTGCGCCAGTCTTGCGTCATAATCTTTTTTATATGCGAACCTCGTCGGGAATTTTCTGGCTGCGACTGCGAGGCCAGTTTCATAGGCGGGATCGCCTTCTCCGAGAACGATCAGGCGCACATCATCCCACAAAAGTCGATCGAGAAGTGGCACGAGAATTTCGAAGCCTTTTTCCTGAACGACGCGAGTCACCATACCGAAGACCGGACCCCGCGGCCCGGGTACAAGTTTCATCTCCTTGAGCAATGCATCACGGCAAACCTGCTTTCCCCGAAGCTTTTTCTCATCGTAGCGTGCCGGTAGCAAACGATCCGACGCCGGATCCCAGACGTTGTAATCTGCGCCGTCCAAAATGGCGGTTAAACGATGCGCATTTTCGCCCAAGACCCCATCCAGGCCGCAACCGCCGGATGGCGTCAGGATTTCGCGGCGATAATGTTCACTTACGGTCGTGATCCTGTCGGCATACAGAATTCCGCCTTTGAGAAAATTCAGCCGTCCGAAGAACTCGACTCCATTCAGAGTGAAAAATCCCTCCGGCAGATTTGTAAGCCCGAAATCGAGTCCCCAAAAACTGCCTTGGTCAGCCACATGATGAATG
>Ga0209804_1000085_pt1 | contig 79012 bp, 63 predicted proteins | sample GraSoiAngelo_139_FD_185896 | JGI IMG/M metagenome (GOLD analysis project Ga0209804, IMG submission 185896) | Grasslands soil microbial communities from the Angelo Coastal Reserve, California, USA - 14_0929_12_20cm (SPAdes) (version 2) | ecosystem: Environmental > Terrestrial > Soil > Grasslands ... | reverse complement strand
GCGGTGTGCAGGTGTCGCTGGGCGCCAAGGGCGTGGTGGAGCTCGAGCTGATCTCGAGCGGAGAGAAGTGGGGTCGGGGGCCCGCGCACGATGTGCACTCGAGCCTGGAGGCGCAGGTTGATTCCCCGAGCTGGCACCTGGTGCAGGCACTGAACACGCTGGTCGAGAAGGATGGCCACACCCCCGCCGTGGACGGTTTTTTCGAGAAGGCGAAGCCTCTCACCGCAGCGCAGCAGCAGATGGTCAGGGACCACGCGGCCAAGACCGCGGAGGGCATGGTGAAGAAGGTGCTGGGTGTGCAGCACTGGGTCCACGACGCGAGCTGGGTCGATTCTCTGATGTTGCTGGAGTCCAAACCGACGATAAACATCGAAGGACTGGTCGGTGGATATACCGGTCCGGGCGGCAAGACCGTGCTGCCGCACAAGGCGGTGGCGAAGATCGACATGCGCCTGGTGCCGGATATGACCGCCGCGGACACGCTCGCCAAGCTGAAAGCGCACCTGGCCAAGCGTGGGTTCGCCGATATCGAAGTCAACATGAGTGGCGGCTATGACCCGACGCAAACCGATCGGGACAGCAAGCTGATACAGACGCAACTCGCCACCTACAGCAAGCTGGGTCTCGACCCGCAGCTGTGGCCTCGTTCGGCCGGCTCCTGGCCGGGCTATGTGTTCACCGGCGCGCCGCTGAAATTGCCCGCCGGTCATTTCGGCTTGGGACACGGGACGGGCGCGCACGCACCGGATGAGTACTATCTGATTGAATCGACCAATCCAAAGGTGCAGGGACTGGACGGGGCCGTCGCCTCCTTCGTGGAGTATCTATACGCGCTGGCTTAGGATCGATGCGCGCCTGGTGGAGTCGTATAGATGAGTGATCCGCGCATCGGCTTCATCGGCCTGGGCAACGTCGGCGGCCAACTCGCCGGCAACCTGCTGCGCCACGGCATCGAGCTCACGGTGCGGGACCTGGACCCGCTGCGCGTGGCGTCGTTGGTCGAGCGTGGCGCAAGGGCGGCGCACTCGCCCCGCGAGCTCGCCGCGGGCGTCGACCTGGTGATCACCTGCCTGCCCTCGCCGGCCGTGTCTGCCGAGGTCATGGAGCAGCCCGATGGTGTGCTCGCCGGGCTCGCTCCCGGCAAGATCTGGCTCGAAATGAGCACCACCGATCACGCCGAGGCGCGGCGCCTGGCCGCGCGGGTCGAGGAGCGAGGCGCGACCGCCATGGATTGCCCCGTGTCCGGCGGCTGTCACCGCGCCGCCACCGGGAACATCTCGATATTCGCCGGCGGCACGCGTGCGGCCTTCGAGCGTGTCCTGCCGGTGCTGTCGATTCTCGGCCAGCGGATCCTGCACACCGGTCCGGTCGGCTCGGCTTCCATGCTCAAAGTCCTCACCAACTACCTGTGCACGGTGCATCTCGCGGCCCTCGCCGAGGCGCTCACGGTCGCCAAGGTGGCGGGCCTCGACATGAACACGACCTACGAGGGCATCCGCATCTCCTCCGGAAACTCGTTCGTGCACGAGACCGAGTCGCAGGTCATCCTCAACGGCAGCCGCGATATCAACTTCACCATGGACCTGGTCATCAAGGACGTGGGACTGTTCGACGCACTCGCCAGGAATCACGCGGTGCCGCTGGAGCTCTCCCCGCTGGTGCTCGGCATATTCAGGGACGGTGCGCGCCGCTACGGCGAGCGCGAGCTCTCCCCGAACATCATCCGGCGCCTCGAGGACGCCTGCGGCGTGCGGGTGCTGGGGGAGGGATTTCCGGCACAGATGGTCGACGACGAGCCCAAGATCCCCGGCTACGAGGTCGTGCCGCGACCTCATTCGCTTTGAGCACATGGGGAACGGCACGCTCATCGAAAAGCGCTCGATCGACTACGTGCCGCTCGCCGAGCGGCACGGTGAGGTCTGGCACCTGTGGCCGGTTTGGTTCTCCGGGGACGCGCACCTCGCCACGCTCGCCGTCGGCGTGCTCGGCATCACCCTCGGCGGCAACCTGCTGTGGACCGCGGTGGCGGTGGTGGCGGGGTGCCTGCTGGGCACCTTCTTCATGGCGTTCCATTCCACCCAGGGGCCGCAGCTGGGCCTGCCGCAGATGATCCAGTCGCGGCCGCAGTTCGGTTACCGCGGCGCGCTGCTGGTATGGGCGGCGGCCCTGGTCGCCTACATCGGCTTCAACGCGTTCAACCAGGTGCTCGCCGCCCAGGCGCTGCATCAACTCAGCGCGTCGATCTCAGCCACCTCGCCTGCGGCCATCGTCCTGTTCGCGCTCAGCGCCGTCGGCCTCGCCGCGGTCGGCTACGACAAGATCCATCTTGCGCAACGCGCTTTCGCCTACCTGATGATTGCGATCCTCACGGTGTTTACCCTCGGCGGGTTGTTGCTCCTCAGGTTCCCCGCTGTGCAGTGGGATCCGGCGGGTTTTCGCGGCGTACCGTTCCTGGCACAGCTGTTCGCCGCGGCGTCCTACCAGCTGAGCTGGTCGATCTACGTATCGGACTATTCCCGCTACCTGCCGCGCGACGTCGGCGTACGGGCGTCGTTCTGGTGGACCTACCTCGGGGCGTTCGTCGGTGGCGCCTGGATGATGCTGGTCGGCACGGTCGCGGCGGCCGCGGCGCCGACGCTCGACGTCGCCGCCGCCATGCAGCACGCCGCCGACCTCGTGCTTCCCGGCCTGGGCAAGGTGTTGCTGGTGGGGGCCCTGCTCGGCCTGATCACCATATCGGCCCTGAACTTCTACGGCGCCTCGCTGACGCTGCTGAGCTGCGCTGACACGGTGAGACCGCTGCGCTGCACGGTGGGCAAGCGCCTGGCGAGTCTCGCGGTGGCGTTCGTGGCGAGCAACGCCATCGCGCTCGGCTCTTCCAGCAACTTCGTCAACCGCTTCCAGGATCTGCTCTCGCTGCTGCTGTACCTGTTCACTCCGTGGACGGCGATCAACCTGGTCGACTTCTACCTCGTGCGCCGAGGCCACTACTCGATCCGCGAGATCTTCAACCCCAGCGGCATGTACGGGCGCTGGAACTGGCGTGGCCTCGTGGCCTACGTGGTGGGCTTTGTCGTCATGATCCCGTTCTTCAGCTCCGGGCTGTACACCGGACCCGTCGCGCGCGCGCTCGGCGGCGCGGATATCGCCATGCTGGTGGGCCTGCCGCTCGCCGCCGGCATCTACCTGCTCGCCTGTCGCTCGCTCGACCTGCACCTGGACAGACGGCGGGCGGCCGCCGCGGACACCGGCCTCGATCCGGACGACCGGGCGGCTGCCCAGACCGCGTAATTGCCAGTACCATCGCCTCATGCCCAAGATCGTCGATCATGCGCAGCGCCGGGACGAGATTGCCCTGGTCGCCTGTCGGGTGGTGGCCGAGCACGGTTTCGACGGAGCCAGCATGGTGCGCATCGCACGCGCGGCCGGTTACACCACCGGCATGCTGGCGCACTACTTCGATACCAAGCAGGACATCATCATCGCGGCCCTGCGGCTCATTCTGCGGCGCATCGACGAGCGCCTGACACAGCCGGTGGCAGCCAGGGCGCGGCCGGATCTGCTGGCGCTGCTCACCGAGGCCCTGCCCGTCGATGAGCATCGGCGCACCGAGTGCGCGTTCTGGACCGCCTTCTGGGGACAGGTCAGCACCGACAAGCGTCTCAAGCGCATCAACAGCTGGGTGCACCGCGAGTACCTGCGTGTGTTCGAGCGCTGCCTGACACAGTGCTGGCCGGAGTGCTCGCAGTGGTCGCCCGCCAAGCGAGAACAGGTGCTGCGCTCTCTGGTCACCTTCATCAACGGACTCACCGCGAGCGCGGTAGCCAACGAGCGCGACTGGCCGGCAGCGCGGCAGATCGAGCAGCTGCGCCTGCAGGTGCATCTGCTGCGCGCCTGGGCGAAGGGCGCCGCCGGCGCGCCCCTCACGCGGCAGGCAGCGGGCGCGTAGCGCCGACCGGCAGAGTGTCGGCGGCCTGCATGTCCGGATCCCCAAAGGCATCCGGATGCTGCAGGTACTCGAGCGCCATGTCGAATGCGTCGTGCCCCCAGAAGAGCTCGTCGCCGATCACCAGCGTGGGCACGCCGAATACACCCTGCGAGCTCGCCCAGTTGGTATTGTCGCGCAGGCGTTGCTTGACCGTCGCGTCGCCCAGAGCCGCTTGCGCGTCCGCGACGCCCAACTCACGCGCGAGCTCGGCGATCACCGCCGGATCGGCCACGTCGCGCCCCTGGCGGAATACAGCGCCAAGCACGGTGCCGGCGGCGCGTCCATCGCTGCCTGCGGCGATGATCAGCCGCAGCGCGGCGAGCGGGTTGAAGGGATGCGCCGGCGGCATGCGCATCGGCAGTCCCAGCTGGCGCGCCCGCCACAGGGCAAAGCGGTACGTGAAGCGCCGCTTGGAGGGAATTTCCGCCGGTCCCAGCTGCCCGAAGTGCTGCAGCAAGCCCGCGAACAGCACCGGCACGAACTCGACGCCCACGTGGGCAGGCAGGCGCGAGAGCTGCGGGAAGGCGAGATACGCGAACGGTGAGATGACGTCGAATACCCACGAGACTTTCACCACGTCCTGCATGAGCGTCACTCCGACACGCGCACGATGAGCTTGCCGAAATTCTCCCCGCGCAGCAGCCCCATGAGTCCCCGCGGCGCGTTCTCCAGGCCGTCGATGACTTCTTCGCGGTAGCGCACCCGGCCCTCGCGCAGCCATCCGCTCATGTCCTGTTGGAATACCGGCGCGCGGTGGTAATGATCAAAGATGATGAATCCCTGGATCCTCACCCGCTGGCGCAGCACCGTCGTCAGCAGTTGCGGGGTGCGGTCGAGCCCTTCGGGAAGCTTCTCGAGGTTGTACCAGGCGATGAGGCCGCACAGCGGCACCCGCGCCCCGATATTGAGCAGCGGCAGCACCGCGCCGAGAACCGCGCCACCGACATTCTCGAAATACACGTCGATGCCCTGCGGGCAGGCCGCCGCGAGCCGCCGTGGCAACTCGGGCTCACGGTGATCGAGGCACTCATCGAACCCCAGCGTCTTGAGCGCGTACTCGCATTTCTCGCGGCCACCGGCGACACCGACTGCGCGGCACCCCTTGATCCTGGCGATCTGGCCCACGACCGATCCGACCGCGCCGGTGGCGGCGGCCACCACCACCGTCTCGCCGGCCCGGGGCTGTCCGATATCCAGCAAGCCTACGTAGGCGGTGAGGCCGGGCATGCCGAGCACTCCGAGAGCGTACGAGGGCTGCGGCATCGACGCGTCGATCCTGAGCAGATCGCTGCCGTCCGAGAGGCCGTAGTCCTGCCAGCCGACGTTGGCCAGCACCAGATCGCCGGCCTTGAAGGCGGGACTGTGGGAGTCTTCCACCATACTCACCGTCTGACCGACCATGGGCGCGCCGAGCGCCACCGGCTCCGCGTACGAGCGTCCCTCATTCATGCGGCCCCGCATGTACGGATCGAGAGACAGGTAACGGGTGCGCAGCAGAACCTGGTTGGGACCTGCCACCGGCACCGGCTGGCTCTCGAGGCGGAAGTCCTCCGCGCTCGGGGCGCCCTTGGGGCGGCGTGCCAGCACGATGCGGCGATTCACCGAAGGCCCGGCACTCATGGGCGCGGCCTCACTTCAGCGCAGGAACTCGAGCTTCACGCCCGGCGGGGCGCTCGCCGCCGGATCGATGAACAGGTCCGCCAGGAGCGTCCCCCCCGGCTCGATGTTGTAGACCCCGAAGTCGCGCACGCCGGCCTCGTACAGGACACTGTCGTCGATGAAGAACTGTCCGGTGCACTCGCGCGCCGGCCGGTTGAGGATCGCGTGGGCGGCGTCCGCCACGATCTGCGGCTTGCGTGAGCGGCGCATCATCTCAGGCCCACCCAGAGCGAACTCCACCGCCGCGGTGGCGATGGTGGTGCGCGGCCACAGCGCATTGCAGGCGATGCCGGCGTCGCGGTACTCCTGCGCCAGTCCCAGCATGCACAGCGACATGCCGTACTTCGACAGTGAGTAGGCCAGGTGCCCGGCAAACCACTTCGGCTGCAGATCCAGGGGCGGCGCGAGGGCGAGCACGTGCGGATTGGGTGCCTTCCTGAGGTACGGGATGCAGGCTCGCGAGGTGACGAAGGTTCCGCGGGTATTGATCTGCTGAATGAGATCATAGCGGCGCATGTCGATCTGCTCGGTCGGCGCCAGGCTGATGGCCGAGGCGTTGTTGATGCAGATGTCGATACCGCCGAACTTCTGCGCGCAGGCGTGCACCGCCGCGCCGACGCTCGCCTCGTCCCGCACGTCCACCGCCAGCGGCAACGCCTTGCCGCCGGCGCGCTCGATTTCCTCGGCGGCGCTGTAGATGGTCCCTGCGAGCTTCGCATGCGGCTCGGTGGTCTTGGCCGCGATCGCGACATTCGCGCCGTCACGCGCGGCCCGCAGCGCAATGGCGAGCCCGATCCCGCGGCTGGCGCCGGTAATAAAGAGTGTCTTGCCCGCAAGACTCACGGCTCCCTCCCCTGAGTTGACCGCTCCCTCCCCTGCCGTGGTGCGTCCGCGCGAGCACCCTTGAGCTCGATGCGGTTGCCATCGGGGTCCTCGATGTAGAACGAGCGTCCCTCGCCCTCGGCGCCGTAGCGCGAGGCCGGTGCGATGACTTCGACGCCGCGCGCTGCCAGCCACGCGGACAGGTCCGCTTCGCTGAACGGCGCGAGCGCCAGGCAGAAATGATCGACGTTGGGTCCGGCGGCACCCGCCACCGCCGACGCCCGGCCCAGCGGCCCCTCGAGTGTCACCAGGTCAATGAGGCTGCGCCCTGCGCGCAGCTGCGTGAGGCCCAGCTCGGGCTGCTCGCGTTCCACACGACAGCCGAGGACGTCGCGGTAGAAAACCAGGGCGCTCGGCAGGGCACGCACCCGCAGCACGATGTGATCGATGCCGGTGACGGCAAACGGTGGATCGGACATTCGACAACTCCCGCAGCCCGGCTCCGGGCTACGACTTGCCGGAGTAGCTGCCGTCCAGGTAGTCGAGGATCTGCTTCGCCTCCTCGTCCGTGATCGGTGCGCCGAAGCGCTCCTTCATCTTCTGAATGCTCTTCTGCCACGCCGCACGATTCATGGCCGGCGCGTTGCTCGGTATGTACTCGAGGCTGTGGCAGAGGATGCAGCGGCCCGTGGTCAGGTCGCGCCCGGGCGCGTCCTTGAGCTGTATCCCCTCCGCACCGGCCGCTGCCCACAGCAGCGCGCTGGCGCCGGCCAGCACCGGCGCTGTCAGCAGCGCGGCCGCGCGCCTGCCTGCGCCTGTCATGTCACCTCCAGGCTCACGCTCTGCACGATGTTGTCGTGGTAACCCGAAGGGTTGGGGGTCAGTTTGTCGGGCTGCTTCGCGCCGCCGCGGCTGCGCGCCCGCACCGCCACGTCCAGCGGGCCGGGCCTCGAGGTGTCGAGGGCGAAGTGGAACTCGCGCCACGCAAAGCGTCCCAGATCAGGCTGCAGCGTCGCCTCGCGCCAGCTCTGCCCGCGGTCGGCGGACACCTCCACCCCCTCGATGCCGGCGCCGCCGTCCCACGCCTTGCCGGCGAGCTCCACGCGCTCCCCGCGCCGCAGGCGCGCGCCCGAGACGTGGCTGGTGATCAGTGAGTTCACCATCAGCTCGGTGACCGGCGTCGTCTCGGCATTTTCTTGACTCGCGAAGCGGCGGCCGGGAAACGCCCCCGTCGGCACGCGGTAGGCGGCCTTCATCCAGAACCCGTCGAAGGGCTGCGGCTCGATGCGGATCGCGGTGAGATGCTTCACCCAGTAAGTTCCGACCCAGCCCGGTACGATGAGCCGTGCGGGGGCGCCGTTCCAGTGCGGCAGCGGCTGGCCATTCATCTCGAAAGCGATGAGCGTGTTTTCGTCGAGCGCGCGCTCGATGGGCAGGCTCTTCAGGAAATCCGGCGTCGCGGGCAGTACCGGGGAATCGGCGCCGTCGAACACCACTTCCAGCGCGTCGGGCGCCACGCCGGCTCGCTGCAACACATCGCGCAGCCGCACGCCCCGCCACCGGGCATTGCCCATCGCACCGTTGCCCCACTGCACTCCGGGCACTCGCGGCGTGAACAGTCCGCGCCGGTTGCCGGCGCACTGATTGACCGCGACCACACTGACGTGCTCGAAGCCGCCCCGCAGCTCTTTCAGTGACAGGGTGAGCGGGCGCTGGGCGCTGGCGCCGGCTATCTGCAACCGCCAGGCGGCCGGGTCGACGTGCGGAACGACCGCCAGGTGGTAGCGCACGAAGAACGCGTCGTTGCGCGTGAAAGGCGCCGCGAGATCCGCGAGCGGCGTCTCGAAGTTGGGTGGCCGCAAGGCGCGGCGGATGAGCGGTTTCTTGCCGGCGAGAGCGGTGAGCGTGTCTGCCGAGGCACTGCCGGCTGCCTCACCCGCCCATACCTGCTCGACCAGCCAGCCGCCCGCCGTACCGAGCAGCAGCTCACGCCGTGTCACCATGTTGAGCAGATTACCGCAATCCCAGCGGCGGCGGTATCGGGCGCTCAGGCTGCGCGGCCGCGTAGTACCATCGCAGCGGATGAACTTGCGCAACGCCAGACTGTGGAGTCTTGTCGCGCTCGCGAGCGCCGCACCGCACCCCGCCGAGGCGGCCTGGATGGAGCGCACGGAAGCGATCATGGGCACGCGCGTGTACGTGCAGCTCTGGGCGGATGATCCGCTCAAGGGCAATGCCGCGATCGATGCGGTCATGGCGGATATGCGCCGCATCGATGCGCTCATGAGCCACTACAAACCCGACAGCCCGTTGTCGCAGATCAACGCGCACGCCAACAGCGGGCCGGTGCAGGTGGACAAGGAGCTGTTCGATCTCATCAAGCTGTCGACGCACTACTCGCAGATCACCGAAGGCGCGTTCGACATCACCTATGCCAGCGTCGGTTACCTTTACGACTACCGCCGCCACATCCATCCGACCGAAGAGCAGATCAGGAAGGCGCTGCCGGGCGTCAACTGGCGCAACATGTTGCTCGATGAGGAGCATCACACCGTGCGCTTCGAGCATCCCGGCATGCGTATCGACCTGGGCGGCATCGGCAAGGGCTACGCCGTCGATCATGGCGTGGCGATCCTGAAGGCGCGCGGAATCCGGCACGCGGTGGTGACCGCCGGTGGTGACAGTCGCATCCTCGGCGATCACATGGGGCGGCCGTGGCTGGTGGCCATCCGTCACCCGGACGATCCCAGGAAGGTGGTAACGCGCATCCCGCTGTCCGACACCGCCATGTCGACCTCGGGAGACTACGAACGATATTTCGAGGAAAACGGCGTGCGCTATCACCACATCATCGATCCGCGCACGGGTCACTCGGCCGGCAAGGTGCGCAGCGCCACGATCCTCGCTCCCACGGCCACGCAGACCGACGGCATGTCGAAGACTGCCTTCGTGCTGGGCCCTGAGAAAGCGCTCGAGATCATCAACCGCATGCCCGAATACGATGCGGTCTTCGTGTGCCCCGACGGGCGCGTGTTGTACTCGAACGGGCTGCGGCCGCCGCTGCCGCGACCGGCGGGCGCGCCGCCGGCTGCCGCTACTGCGACGAGCCCCCGTGTGCCACCCTGAGCAGCACGTCCACCTCGGCTTCCGCGGCCAGCCAGTCCTCGGTCTCGTGACCGGGCGCAAAGCCGCGCCGCTCGGCGCGCAGATAAGCACCCTCCGCGATCATCGCGCGGCGCGCTTCAGGGGTGAGCGCCAGCCGCACGGGCTCGCTGGGTGAGCGGCGCAGGTGCGCGCTCGGGCGCGGTGCGTCGGTGCGTGCAGGGGGATTCTTCGCAGGGACATCGGTCGAACGACGAGTGGCCATCGGCACCTCCTGGGTAGAAACCCCACTTTGCGCGCCCGCGGTGCGCAAGCGCAAGCGCCGCTGCTCACCGGCCATCTGTCTTAATGAGGGCAGCCGCCGCCGTCGCTCACCGACAGCAGCTTTTTCGCCTGCGCTTTCAGGGTGCGGCCGTAGCAGCCGCCCGAGGAGTCCTGCGAGCGGTAGCTCTGGGTCGTCATGCTGCCGGAGGGGCCGAGGAAGTTGCCGGCGGCGTCGAAGTTGAGGGTGTCCGTTGCCCGCACCTCGTTCTCGAGGCTGCGGTCATGCTCCTGCGAGCCGCCGCTGGCCGATTCACGCACCAGCTCGCCCTGCTCGCTGGTGGTGGTCTGGGTCTGGCTGCCGTCGGCATTGACGACAAATGAAAAATCGATCCTCAGCGGATAGCTGAAGTGCTGCTCGCGCGTGCTGACCGTGGAGCCGTCGCGCGTACTGACACGGGAATCGACCGTGGTTGCCTGCTGCACGTTCTGGATGTCGGTGCTGGGACTGACGTCGAATTCCTGCCGGTTGAGGAAGCTCACGGTCTGCTCGAAGGTGGTCTGCACGCGGCCGTGCGAGGTGTCGACATAGCCACTGATGGCGAACTCACGCCTGGAGGAGACCGAGATGTTGCCGGTATAGGTCGGGCCGCTCGGGTTGACCCGGATGTGTTCCGCAACCACCGGCGCGGGCGCCGCCGAGAGCGTGCTGCTCAGGAGTCCGCCAGTGACGCGCCGTGCGCCGTGGTCCGTATAAAGGAGCAGATTGGCCGTAGCGAGGAAGTAGCTGTCGACGTTGTAGACGCTGATACCCAGTACGTGGGGATTGCCGTCGGCGAGCACTGCGGCAAACGGCGTGAGGTCGACCCGGTAGGGCCTGAAGTCGAGCGTCTGCACGCCCGGGATCGGTTCCCACAGGTACGGGTCGATGCCCCCCGTGTAGATCCACGGATATACCGGTGCGACCCCGGCGGGCTGCCCGTCGATGGTCACCTCGGTCTCGCGAAACGGCGTATTGCCGCAACTCTCGAGGTTCGTCGCCTGATCGCTCGGCACGCAGAAGTACCAGAATTCGTCGTGCGACTGGCTCTGCGCGATGACATCCAGATAGGCGCGTTCCACGTTGGTGGGAAGAGTCAGTGTCTGCGTGATCTGACTGGTGCTGCTGCCGAGCGTGCCGGCGTCGCCCCCCGGGCCGTTGACGGGCACCACCAGGTCGGGTGTGCGCGGCGCGCGCTGCGCGTCCGAGGCGGGATAGAACTCGAGCGCCGCACTGGCATAGATGATGCCGTTGTAGGTCACTCCGCCCGATACGCCCACGAAGTTGCCGATGTTGGCCTCGCCCGTCTCGGCCGATTCAAAGATCGGTGTCAGGTCGGTGACGTCGCGCTCCACGTGCCACGATGGGCTCAGGGTAGCCCGCGGCTCGGCCGTGGTCCCGTAATAGATGTTGGCGTGGCCCAGGTAGAAGGCCGCGGTACGGTCAAACTGCCGCCCGGCGGTGACCGTGAAGTCCGCGCTGAGCACCACCCGCGCCCAGGGTCCCGGGCAGCCGGCGGGCGGGGCGTAAGCGAACACCTTGGGGGTGAAGTCGGCGAACTTCAGGCTTTGAAAGAGTTGCACTACACAGGGCTGCGTGTGCGGACGCGAGACCGGTGGCTCAGCGGTGATCGGGTTCGAAGAGCCGATCTGTGGCGAGGACGGCACCAGCACCACCTGGGCCTGCGCTGCCGGGGCGCTGCCGAACAGCAGGCACGCGAGGGCGACCAGACGGCGTCGCCGGTCGGGAAAGCGGGTGCGTGCTGTGGACATCCGGGCCTCCTGCGCTACGGGGACCTGCGCAGCGGCGCCTGGGCTTTGCGGCTCGGCCGCTTGCGGCGCGCGCCCGCGGCCGCGCGGCGCGGGCTCGCCTCCCGGCCCTCGAGGGCGCCACCGTTGCCCGCGGCGCCGCGGCGCGCGAGCGCCGCGGCGCCGGCCGCCAGGTCCAGACCCTGCAGGTATCTGCGAAAGCTGCGTCCGAGCTCCGGGTGACCGAGCGCGTATTCGACCGTCGCCTGCAGGTAGCCGAGCTTGCTGCCACAGTCATAGCGCTTGCCGCTGAAGCGATAGGCGTACACCGCTTCCTCGCGCATCAGCGCGGCGATGCCGTCGGTGAGCTGGATTTCGCCACCGGTGCCGGAGCTCAGCTTCTCCAGGTGCTCGAAGATTGCCGGAGCCAGCACGTAACGGCCGACCACGGCGAGGTTCGAGGGCGCCACGGCGGGCCTGGGCTTCTCGACGATGCTGCGCACCCGGCTGGTCACGGCGCGGTCGGCCTCCAGCGCGACGATGCCGTACTTCTCGGTGTCCTGGCGCGGCACCACCTGCACCCCGAGGACGCTGGCACGCTTGGCCTCGTAGACCTGCGCCATCTGCGCCAGGCAGGCGACGTCGCTGCGAATCAGATCGTCCGCGAGATGCACGAAGAATGGCTCGGCGCCCACCGCCGGCTGTGCGCACAGCACCGCATGACCCAGGCCCAACGGCGCCGGCTGCCGGATGTAGATGCAGGACGCGTACGAGGGCAGCACGCTGCGCAGCTGGTTGAGCAGATCGCTCTTGCCCTGCTGCTCGAGCATCAGCTCGAGCTCCTGGTCGGAGTCGAAATGATCCTCGATGGCCCGCTTGGAAGCGCCGGTGATGAACACCAGGCGCCGCGCGCCCGCGGCGAGGGCTTCCTCGACCGCGTACTGGATCAGGGGCTTGTCGACCACCGGCAGCATTTCCTTCGGGCTCGCCTTGGTCGCGGGCAGAAAGCGCGTGCCGCGCCCGGCCACCGGAAACACCGCGGTACGGATCGCCGACTTCGAGCTGCTCCTCATCCACATTCTCCGCGGCCCTGCGGCCTCAAGGAGGCAAGTCTGCCGCTGCGCATGGCGCCTCCATCACGGGCCGCCTCAGGGTCTGGCGGCGGTCTGATCGGTGCGCTCGGCCCACTTGAAAACCGCCGGACGCATGCTGTCCCAGGAACGGCATTTCGGGCAGCGCCAGTACCAGCCGACGCTGTTGAGCCCGCAATCATCGCACTGGTAGCGCCCGCCGGCATCCCCGATGCGGGTGAGCAGTGCGCCCAGCGAGCTCGCCTCGGCAGGCGACTGCACGCCCACGCCGAACTCCGCGGTAATGCCCGGAAGCCGCGCCACGTCCGCGGGCGGCATCGCCGTGGCGAGCAGCCATGCCAGCTGCCGCGGGGTGACCCGGCCGGTATGTCGCAGCCGCGCGCACAGCTCGGTCAACATATCGGCGCGCCCGGTCTGGCGGGCGATGGCGAGCACCGAGGGAATGATCTCGAGCGCCAGGCCCGGCGCCATCTCCAGCGCCTGCAGGTACAGCAGCAGCGCGGCAGCGGCATCCCCGGCCCCTTCGCTGATGCGCGCGCTGAGGATGTCCGCGCGGGGCAACGCCGGCTGATGGGTGCGCGCCTGGCGCAGCAGCGTGCGCGCGCGCTCGCTGTCGCCCTGTACCAGGGCGTATTCGGCCAGCTCACACAGGTAGTGGGCCGCGATCCGCCCGCGCTCGAGCTGCACGGCCGGGGGCAGCTCGTGAAACACCTTGAGCGCCTTGGCCCAGTCGCCCTGGGTCTCGTAGATGCCTACCAGGTGATCGAGTGCGGCGTGACGATATTCGCGCGAGGCCGCGAGCTCCTCGAGCACGCGCTCGGCGCGATCCATGAGCCCCGCGCTCTGATAGTCCAGCGCCAGGGCGAATGCCGCCTTGTCGCGCGTGCCCGGGCCACCGTGATCGCGCAGGCGCGAATGGATGGCGATCGCACGATCGACCTCGCCGCGGCGCCGGAACAGGCTCCCGAGCGCGAACTGGATCTCGGCGGCATCGCCGTCGGCCTCGGCCATGCGGGCGAAGATCTCCGCGGCGTGGTCGAAACGGTCGTTGATGAGATGGTCGAGGCCGACGTAGTAGTCGCGCGGCAGGCGCACGGTGCGTGCCGCGCCGTTACGGCGGCCGAGAAAATAAGCGGCGAGACCGACGAGGACGAAGGCCAGCGCCAGCAGCAGTGGAGGCAGCTCGAACACTTCGCTGACGATATCAGGTCCGCGCCGCGGCTGCGCCTCGCACGTGAAACGCGCCTGGGGTCAGTCGCGGATCGGCCGGTCGGCCCCGTCGTTCACCCGCTCGCGCAGATCCTTGCCGGGCTTGAAGTGCGGAACGTGCTTGCCCGAGAGCGCCACCGCCTCGCCGGTCTTGGGGTTGCGTCCCTGGCGTGGCGGCCGGAAATGCAGCGAGAAGCTGCCGAAGCCGCGGATCTCGATGCGCTCCCCCTGCGACAGCGCATCGCTCATGATCTCCAGAATCTGCTTCAGCGCGAGCTCCACGTCCTTCGCCGGCAGGTGCTTCTGCTTGGCGGTGATGATCTCGATGAGCTCCGACTTGGTCATGCGCTCAGCGCTCTCCGGAACCGATGTGCTCCTTCAGCAGGTCCCCGAGGCTGGTGCCCGACGGCGCCGCTTCCGAGCGGTAGCTCTGCACCGCCTCGGCCTCCTCGTGAGCCTCCTTGGCCTTGATCGACAGCGAGATGGTGCGCGACTTGCGGTCGACCCCGGTGAACTTCGCCTCCACCGCATCGCCCACCTTGAGCACCGAGCGGGCGTCCTCCACGCGCTCACGGCCGAGCTCGGAGGCGCGCAGCTGGCCCTCGACGCCGTTGCCCAGATCAATGACCGCGCCGCGGGGGTCGACCTCCTTCACCACACCCTTGACGATCGTGCCCTTGGGGTTGTCGGCGATATAGGCGGAGAACGGATCCTTCGCCAGCTGTTTGATGCCGAGTGAGATGCGCTCGCGCTCCGGGTCGATCGACAGCACCATGGCCTCGAGCTGCTGGCCCTTCTGGTAGTTGCGCACCGCCTCTTCGCCCGGCTGGTCCCAGGAGATATCCGACAGGTGCACCAGCCCGTCGATGTTGCCCTGCAGACCTATGAAAATGCCGAAGTCGGTGATCGACTTGATCTGGCCCGCCACCTTGTCGCCCTTGTTGTAGTTCTCGGCGAACTCCTTCCAGGGATTGGCCTGGCACTGCTTGAGACCGAGCGATATGCGGCGCCGCTCCTCGTCCACGTCCAGCACCATCACCTCGACTTCCTGCCCGGTGTGCACCACCTTGGCGGGATTGACGTTCTTGTTGGTCCAGTCCATCTCCGAGACGTGTACCAGGCCCTCGACGCCGTCCTCGATCTCCACGAACGCGCCGTAGTCGGCGATGTTGGTGACCTTGCCGAACACGCGGGTACTCGGCGGGTAGCGGCGCGCGATGTTCTGCCACGGATCCGCGCCCAGCTGCTTGAGCCCCAGGCTCACGCGCGAGCGCTCGCGGTCGAACTTCAGAATGCGCACCTCGACCTCGTCGCCCACCTTGACGACCTCGGAAGGATGCTTGACGCGCTTCCACGCCATGTCGGTGATGTGCAGCAGGCCGTCGATCCCGCCCAGATCGACGAACGCGCCGTAGTCGGTGAGGTTCTTGACCGTGCCGCGCACCACCGCGCCTTCCTGCAGGTTCTCCATGAGCGCGCTGCGCTCGGCGGAAAACTCCTGCTCGACCACGGCGCGGCGCGACACCACGACGTTGTTGCGTTTCTGATCGAGCTTGATGACCTTGAACTCGAGCGGCTTGCCTTCCAGATAGGAGGTGTCGCGCACCGGACGCACGTCCACCAGCGACCCCGGCAGGAACGCCCGCACGTTCTCGATCTCCACCGTGAAGCCGCCCTTGACGCGCCCGGTGATGACGCCGGTCACGATCTCGGACTTGTTGAATGCCTCCTCGAGTCGCGTCCAGGTGCGTGCGCGCTTGGCCTTCTCGCGCGACAGGCGCGTCTCGCCGGTACCGTCCTCGACCGAATCGAGCGCGACTTCCACCTGGTCGCCGGCCTTGACCTCCACCTCGCCGCGTTCGTTCTTGAACTGCTCGAGGGGAATCACGGCCTCGGACTTGAGGCCTACGTTGACGATGACGACGTCCGTGGTGACGTCGATGACGAGCCCGGTAAGGATCATCCCCGGGCGGATGCGCTGATTGGCGAGACTCTGCTCGAAGAGCTGGGCGAAACTTTCTGTCATACCTTCACTTTGCACGCGCTACCGGCGTGCCCGCTTGGACCCTCATCCTGCGGCCCAGGAAAAAAGCACCGGGCACCCGCATCCTGCGCGTGCCAACCTCGAATCACCTTCCGTGCGTGTCGCGACGAGCGCCCTCAGGGCCACAAGCGCCGAGCGGCCATCAGTTCCAGCACCCGTCCCACCACCGCCCCGACCTCAAGTCCGGTCGAGTCGATCACACAGGCGTCGGGCGCAGGCCGCAACGGGGCGATCTGACGGGTCTGATCCCTCGAGTCCCGCTCGGCTATCTCGCGCGAAAGGGCGGGAAGGCTAACATCGGAACCCTTGTCTTTCAACTGCTTATGGCGGCGCAGGGCCCTCTCCTCGGGGGTGGCGGTCAGGAATATTTTCAGGTCCGCCCCGGGGAACACCACGGTGCCCATATCCCGGCCGTCGGCCACCAGTCCGGGGGGCCGCGCGAAGGCTCTTTGGCGCTCGAGCAACGCGGCGCGCACCCCCGGCCAGGCGGCCACCCGTGAGGCCCCCTGACCCGCGGCTTCGGAGCGGAGCTCCCCGGTCACATCGCGCCCGTCGAGCCACACGCGCTCGCCGCCCCCCGGGTCCGAATCGAAGGCGACATCCATGCGCGCGGCGAGCTCGGCGTGCCGCTCCTCATCCTCGCTCGCCGCACCCGCGGCGAGCCCGGCGAGCGCCACCAGGCGATACAGCGCGCCGCTGTCGAGCAGATGCCAGCCGACCCGCTGCGCGACCGCGCGGCTGATGGTGCCCTTGCCCGAGCCACTCGGGCCGTCGATGGTGACGATGGGAGAGGCGCTGTGTCGGGGCATGCGGATCGGCTTGCGTCAGAGCGCTTCGAGGTCCAGGCCGGCGGCACGCGCCGTGCCCACGAACCCGGGAAACGAAGTCGCCACGTTGGCGACGTCCCGGATCTCGATGGGCGCGCGCGCCCGCAGCCCCGCCACCGCGAACGCCATGGCGATGCGGTGATCGCCGCGGCTGTCGATCGTGCCGCCCCCGAGCGTCTCCGCGCCGCGCAGCCACAGGCCATCGGGCAGCAGCTGGTGCTCGACGCCGAGCTCACCCAGCCCCGCGGCCATGGCGGCGAGCCGGTCACTCTCCTTGACGCGCAGCTCGAGTGCCCCGCGCACCAGGGTCTCGCCGCTGGCGCACGCCGCGGCGATGAAGAACACCGGAAACTCATCGATCGAGGCCGGAATGAGCGCCTCGGGCACCGTGATGCCGTGCAGGGCGCTGCGGTGAACTTCGATGTCGGCCACCGGCTCGGACGTCGGCCCCCCTGGCGCGGCGTGAGGATGCAGGCGGATGTCCGCTCCCATGCGCCGCAAGAGCTCGATGAGACCGGTCCGCGTCGGGTTCACGCCGACGTGGGTGAGCGTGAGTGGGCGATCGGCCGCGAGGCACCCCGCCACCAGGAAGAACGCCGCCGAGGAGAAATCCGCCGGCACCGCTACCGGCGTGCCGTGCAGGGTCTGCCCGCCTTCCATCGCGATGGCGCGGCCCTCGTGCGACAGCTGCACCCCGAAGGCGCCGAGCATGCGCTCGGTGTGATCGCGCGAGGGCGCCGGCTCCGTCAGGTGCGTGCGCCCGCTCGCGGCGAGACCGGCGAGCAGGATCGCGGATTTCACCTGCGCGCTCGCCACCGGCAGGCTGTAGTGAATGGCCCGCAGATGCGGCGTACCACGAATCAGCACGGGTGGCCGGCCTTGCTGCGTCTGGATGCGCGCTCCCATCATCTGCAGCGGCACGGCGACGCGCTCCATCGGCCGGCGCATGAGCGACTCGTCGCCGATGAGCGTCGAGTCGAATCTCTGCGGTGCCAGCAGGCCCATCATCAGGCGCATGGCGGTGCCGGCATTGCCCATGTCGAGGGGCGAGCGCGGCGCCGCGAGGCCGTGTGCGCCCACCCCGCGCACCAGCACCTGCGCCTCCCGCGGCCCCTCGATGTGCACCCCGAGCCCCTGCAGCGCCCGTACCGTGGCGAGGCAATCCTCGCCGGCGAGGAAGCCACTGATGTGCGTGTCGCCCTCGGCGAGCGCACCGAGCATGAGCGCGCGGTGCGAGATCGACTTGTCGCCCGGCACCGTGAGCGTGCCGCCGACGCTGCCGCCGGGGCGGATGCGATAACGCTCGCCGCCGGACTGGGTCATTGCACCGCCCGTGGATAGGAGCCGAGCACGCGAAACAGCGAGGCGCGCTTTTTCAGCGCCGCCAGCGCCCGCGCGACGTGGGGCTCGTCGGCGTGGCCCTCGAGATCCATGAAGAACACGTAATCCCACTTGCGCCGCCTCGAGGGCCGCGATTCGATGCGTGTCAGGGACACGCGGTGGCGCGCCAGCGGCTCGAGCAGCCGGTACAGCGCCCCGGGCGCATCGGTGTGGCCCACGGACACCAGCAGCGTGGTGCGATCCTCGCCGCTGGGCGTGAAGAGCTTGCGCCCGAGCACCAGAAAGCGCGTGGTGTTGTCGGCGCGATCCTCGATCTCCGCGGCCAGGACCTTCAGGCCGTAGACCTCCGCGGCGGTCTCGCCGGCAATCGCCGCACTGCCCTTCTCGTCGCGCGCGCGCCGCGCCCCTTCCGCGTTGCTGGATACCGGCACCTGCTCGACACCCGGCAGGTGCTCCTCGAGCCATTGCCGGCACTGGCCGAGGGATTGCGGGTGCGAGCAGACGCGCTCGATGCGCGCCAGCGCGCTCATGGCACCCATGAGGTGATGGCGCACGCGCAGCTCCACCTCGCCGCAGATCTTCAGCGGCGAGGTGAGGAAGCGGTCCAGCGTGTGGTTGACCGTGCCCTCGGTGGAGTTCTCGATGGGCACCACCCCGAAATCCGCGCTTGCCGCCTCCACCTCGTGAAACACCTCATCGATCGAGGCGAGCGGCAGGGCGCGCACCGAGTGCCCGAAATGATTGAGCACCGCGGTTTGCGTGAAGGTGCCTTCCGGACCGAGGAACGCCACTTTGAGCGGCTCCTGCTGCGCGAGACACGCCGACATGATCTCGCGAAACAGCCGCAGCACCTCCGCGTCGCGCAACGGTCCCTTGTTGCGCGTCTGCGCGCGCCGCAGCACCTGCGCCTCGCGCTCCGGGCGATAGAAGTCCACCGTGCGGCCGTCGCTGCTCTTGGAAATCCCCACCTGCTGCGCGAGGCGCGCGCGTTCGTTGATCAGCGCGTGGATCCGCTCATCGACCGCGTCGATGCGCTCGCGCACCTGCTCCAGGTTGAGCGGCGGCGCCGTTGCCGGCGCTCTCGCCGGGGCGCCCGGTGTGGCCGCCGCGCGGGCAGCTCGTCCCGCGGCGCGCGCCGCTTTGCCGCTCTTACGGGCCATGGACGGGCGTTCCCAAGGGGTTGCCGTCACACGATGCGCGCGGACAGCACGCCGTCGATGGCGCGGATGCTCGCCAGCAGGTCCTCGCCGAGCGCGCCGTCGGCGTCGATGAGCGTGTAGGCGAATTCCCCGCGCGACTTGTTCAGCAGATCGGCGATGTTGATCCCGCGGCCCGCGAGGCAGGTGGAAATCTGGCCCACCATGTTGGGCACGTTCCTGTTGGCGACGCTCAAGCGCGTGGTGTTCGGCACCCGCGGCAGCACCGCCTCGGGGTAGTTGACGCTGTTCTTGATGTTGCCGTTCTCGAGAAAGTCGCGCACCTGCTCCGCGACCATGACGGCGCAGTTCTCCTCGGCCTCGCCGGTGGAGGCGCCGAGGTGCGGCAGGGTCACCACCCGCGGGTGGTCCTTGAGCGCGCGGCTGGGGAAGTCGCACACGTAGGCATGCAGACGGCCAGCATCCAGGGCCGCCAGCACCGCGGCGCTGTCGACGATGGCGGCGCGCGCGAAGTTGAGGAGCGTGACGTCGGGCTTGGCGAGCGCGAGACGCGCGCCGTTCACCAGCCCCTGCGTGCCCTCGTTCAGCGGCACGTGCACCGTGATCGCATCCGCGCGCGTGAACAGGTCCTCGAGCGACAGCGCCTGCTCGACGCTCGAGGACAGCTGCCAGGCGCGCTGCACCGTGAGCTGCGGGTCGTAGCCGAGCACCCGCATGCCGAGCGCCAGGGCGGAGTTGGCCACCTCGACGCCGATGGCGCCCAGGCCCACGACTGCGAGGGTGCGTCCGGGCAGCTCGAAGCCCACGAAGTTCTTCTTGCCCTTCTCGGCCGCCGCCTCGATGGCCTCGTCATCGCCCGCCAGTTGGCGCGCGAACAGCCACGCCGGGGCGATGTTGCGCGCCGCCAGCAGCAATCCCGCCAGCACCAGCTCCTTGACCGCGTTGGCGTTCGCCCCCGGGGTGTTGAACACCGGAATGCCGCGGCGGCTCATGTCCGCGACCGGGATGTTGTTGACGCCCGCTCCGGCGCGGCCGATGGCGCGCACGCCGGGCGCAACCTCGAAGCCGTGCAGGTCCGCCGAGCGCACCAGGATGGCGTCCGGGCGCGTCACCGCGGCGCCCACTTCGTAGCGCTCGCGCGGCAGGCGCGCCAGGCCCCGGGGGCTGATGTCGTTGAGGGTGAGAATGCGATAGATCATGCGCGCTCAACCGTGGCGGCGCTCGAATTCCTTCATGAAAGCCACCAGCGCCTGCACCCCGGCGAGCGGCATGGCGTTGTAGAGACTCGCGCGCATGCCGCCCACGGAGCGGTGACCTTCGAGGCCGGTCAGCCCGGCCTCGTGCGCCGCGGCGAGGAAGGCGCGCTCGAGCTGCGGTGCCGCGAGTGTGAACGGCACGTTCATCCACGAGCGGCAGGACACCGCCACCGGGTTGGCGTAAAAGCCGGACGCGTCGATCGCCCCGTACAGCAGTTGCGCCTTGGCACGGTTGCGCTCGCCGAGCGCCGTGAGGCCACCCTGGGCCTTCAGCCAGCGAAACACCAGCCCCGCGCAATACCAGGCGAAGGTCGGCGGGGTGTTGAGCATCGAGCCCTCGTCGGCCATCGCCTTGTAGTCCCACACCGCCGGCGTGCCCGGGCGCGCCTGGCCCGTGAGATCCTCACGCACGATGACCACCACCAGTCCCGCGGGACCGATGTTCTTCTGGGCACCCGCGTAGATAAGGGCGAACTTCGAGACCGCCATGGGGCGCGACAGGATGGTCGAGGACATGTCGGCCACCAGCGGCACTCCCGCGGTGTCGGGGACGTACGGAAACTCCACCCCGCCGATGGTTTCGTTGGGCGTGTAATGCACGTAAGCCGCCTGCGCGCTGAGGCGCAGCGCGCCAGCAGCCGGCACGGTGCTGTAGTTCGAGGCCGCCTCGTCGGCGGCGATGTTGACCTTGCCCGTGAGGCGCCGCGCCTCGGCGAGCGCTTTCTTCGACCACGCGCCGGTGTTCAGGTAATCGACCGTGGAGTCCGCACGCGCAAGGTTCATCGGGATGGCGGCGAACTGGCCGCTTGCGCCACCCTGCAGGAACAGCACCTTGTAATCCGCGGGCACCGCCAGCAGCTCGCGCAGCAGTTGCTCGGCTTCCTGTGCCACGCCGATGAAGGCCTTGCTGCGATGGCTCACTTCCATCACCGACATGCCGCAGCCCTGCCAGTCGGTCAGCTCTTCGCGGACCTGTTCGAGGACCTCCACCGGCAGCGTGGCCGGCCCCGCAGCGAAATTGAATACGCGCACGAGCACCCTTCCGGGGCAGTCTCACACCATGAGGGGACGGGCCTAGCTCTCTGCGGCCGGCTCGCCCGCGCCGGCCTGCGGACCACGCTCGGGCAGCGGCTCCTCCTCGCCGGTATCCAGGCTCTCGACGCGCTCGATGCCGACCAGCCGCTCGCCCTCCTCGAGCCGGATGAGCCGTACCCCCTGGGTGTTGCGTCCCTGCACGGAGACCTCATCCACCGTGGTGCGCACCAGCGTGCCGCTGGAGCTGATGAGCATGATCTCCTGCCCCGGCATCACCTGCAGCGCCGCCACCGTGACGCCGTTGCGGTCCGATGTCTGCAGCGCGATCACGCCCTGGCCGCCGCGGCCGTGCGGCGGGAATTCCGCGAGCGGCGTGCGCTTGCCGTAGCCCGCCGCGGAGGCGGTCAGCACCTGACCCTCACCCACCACGATCAGCGCGATCAGTTCCTGACCGTCCCCCAGGCGGATGCCGCGCACCCCCGCCGCCTCGCGCCCCATGTAGCGCACCTCGCCCTCGTGGAAACGGATCGCCTTGCCGCCGCTCGATACCAGCATGATCTCGCGCTCACCGTCGGTGAGCGCCACGCCGACGAGCTGATCGTTGTCGTGCAGATCGACGGCGATGATCCCGGTGGAACGCGGCCTGGAGAACGCCGCGAGCGGAGTCTTCTTCACGGTGCCGGCGCGCGTGGCCATGAACACGAAGTGCTGCTCGTCGTACTGCTTCACCGGCAACAGGGCGTTGATCTTCTCGCCTTCCTCGAGCGGTAGCAGGTTCACCATCGGCTTGCCGCGCGCGCCGCGTCCGGCCTGTGGCAGCTCGTACACCTTGAGCCAGTACACCTTGCCGCGGTTGGAGAAACACAACACGGTGTCGTGGGTATGCGCGACGAACAGCTTCTCGACGAAATCCTCGTCCTTGACCGCGGTGGCGGTCTTGCCGCGTCCGCCGCGGCGCTGCGTCTGGTACTCGGTGAGGGGCTGACTCTTGGCGTAACCGGCGTGCGACAGCGTCACCACCACGTCCTGCGGCTCGATCAGGTCCTCGGTGGTGAGATCCAGATGGTCGCGGTTGATCTCGGTCCGGCGCGCGTCGCCATAGGCTGTGCGGATCTCGAGCAGCTCCGCGCGCACCACCTGCGTGAGCCGCTCGGCGCGGGCGAGAATGTCGCCCAGGTCGCGGATACTCTCGAGCAGCTCGCGGTACTCGGCGACGATCTTGTCCTGCTCCAGGCCCGTGAGCCGGTGCAGGCGCATGTCGAGGATGGCCTGCGCCTGCGCCTCCGACAGCCGATAAGCCCCGCCGCCCAGGCCCACTTCGGCGGGCAGCTCCTGGGGTCGGGTGGAAATGGCGCCGGCGCGCTCCAGCAGCTCCGTGACCACCCCCGGCGGCCAGGCGCGCGCCTGCAGTGCCGTGCGTGCCTCGGGGGGCGAGGGCGCGGCCTTGATGAGCGCGATCACCGCATCGATGTTGGCGAGCGCCACGGCCAGGCCTTCGAGGATATGCGCCCGCTCGCGTGCCTTGGCGAGATCGTAGATGGTGCGCCGCGTGACGACTTCGCGGCGGTGCCGGATGAAAGCCTCCAGCATCTCCTTCAGCGACATCAGCTTCGGCTGGCCGTCCTGCAGCGCCACCATGTTGATGCCGAACACCGTCTCCATCGGCGTCTGCGCATACAGGTTGTTGAGCACGATCTCGGTGACCTCGCCGCGCTTGAGCTCGATGACCACGCGCATGCCGTCCTTGTCGGACTCGTCGCGCAGGCCGTCGGCGGCGATCCCGTCGATCAGCTTCTCGCGCACCAGCTGCGCGATGCGCTCGATGAGCCGCGCCTTGTTGACCTGGTAGGGGAGCTCGGTGACCACGATCGCCTGGCGATCGCCCCGGCCGACCTCCTCGATGCCGACGCGCGCGCGCACCGACAGTCGGCCGCGTCCGGTGCGGTAGGCGGTGGCGATCTCCTGCGCGCCGTTGATGATGCCGCCGGTGGGGAAGTCCGGCCCCGGCACGTGCTGCATCAACGCCGCGAGCGGCAGCGCCGGATCATCCAGCAGCGCGATGCACGCGTCGACGGTCTCGGTGAGGTTGTGCGGCGGGATGTTGGTCGCCATGCCGACCGCGATGCCGGTCTGCCCGTTCACCAGCAGGTTCGGGACGCGCGTCGGCAGCACCGAGGGCTCCTGCTCGGACTCGTCGTAGTTGGGCGTGAAATCGACCGTCTCCTTGTCGATGTCCGCCAGCAACTCGTGCGCGATGCGCGACATGCGCACCTCGGTGTAGCGCATGGCGGCGGGCATGTCGCCGTCCACGGAGCCGAAATTGCCCTGGCCGTCGACCAGCAGGTAGCGCATGGAAAACGGCTGCGCCATGCGCACGATGGTGTCGTAGACCGCGGTGTCGCCGTGCGGATGGTACTTGCCGATCACGTCCCCGACCACGCGCGCGGACTTCTTGTAGGCCTTGTTCCAGTCGTTGCCGAGCTCACGCATGGCGTGCAGCACGCGGCGGTGCACGGGCTTCAGTCCGTCACGCACGTCGGGCAATGCCCGCCCGACGATCACGCTCATCGCATAGTCGAGATAGGACTGCCGCATCTCGTCTTCGAGACTGACCGAGAGGATTTCGCGGGCGATATCGGCCATGAAAGAGCGTAGTCCGCAACGCCCGGCCGGGCGTCAAAATAAAACGGTAATTCTATCACGAGGCGCGCTCGCGACCCGCGCCACAGGCGCACTTGCGGGCACCGCCTCGTCAGAGCAACCGCCGCCTGCGAGTCTTGAGCGCCCGCAGGCGGCGGGCGTTGGTCACTCAGGCGCCGGGGGCTCGATAAGAGAGCTTCTTCGCCAGCGCGCGATCGGTCTCCTCGACGCTCAGCAGTGCCGTGGTGCTGGTTCTGGCGAGGCCGGTAGCCGATACCGCCAGGGAAAGCGCCGCGGCGCTGACGGCGTCGGGCAGCTCTGCAATGACGACGACATCCTTCTCACCCAGCGCGAAGTAGAAGGCGTCGACCTTGCCTTCGAGGCTCTCCACAGCCTTGATGACTGCCTGCTTGCGACCGGAGGCCTTGTCTTTCTGCAGACCGCGCAAGCCTTCGGCCGAATAGGCCGCTTCGATGAGGTACTTGGGCATGGTGTGCTCCTTGCGTTGCGCGTAACCGCGCGAGGCACATTCTAAGCCCGGCCACGCACCGATATACTGGCAAACGATGCCCCGGGCGAAACGATGTCCATAAGAGAACGCGCCGACCTGCTGATCGAGGCCCGCTGGCTGCTGCCGATCGCGCCCGCCAACACCGCGCTCGCCGAGCACGCGGTGGCGGTGACCGCCGGACGCATCGTGGCCGTCGGTCCCGCGGCGCAGCTGCGCGAGCGCTTCGAGACGGGCGAGCGCGTGGTGCGCGAGCGGCATGCGCTGCTGCCGGGCCTGGTAAACGCCCACACGCACGCCTGGCACACGCTGCTGCGCGGCTTACCGGTGCGCGGCCCGCGCTGGCGCTGGCTGAGCGAAATCATGGGCCCGGTGGAGCAGCGCTGCCTGAGCGCGGATTTGGTGCGCGACGGCACCCGCCTGGGGGTGGCCGAGATGCTGCGTGCCGGGATCACCTGCTTCGCGGACCTGAGCCTGTTTCCGGAGGAAGCCGCGCGCGCCGCCGCCGCGGCCCACATGCGCGCGGCCATCGGTCTGCCGGTCGCGGACGCTCCCACGCCCTGGGCCGAGAGCGCGACCGCGCACCTGGCGAGGGCCGCGCGAGTCTGGGACGAATACGCTTCCGATTCACGCATCAGCCTGTATTTCGCGCCGCTGGCGGTGCACGGCATGAGCGAGGCGCTGCTCGGGCGCGTGCGGCGCGTGGCCGATGAGCTCGACGCCCGCGTCGCCGTGCACCTGGCGGAGCTCGCCGGAGCTGCGCAATCCGCGGACGGCGCGGTGCTCAGCGCCCGCGCGCTCGAGGGCGAGGGCGTGCAGGACAGCGCGCGCGCGCCGCGCTCTGAGCGGCCGCTGCGCCAGCTCCACGCGCTCGGCCTGCTGCGCCCGGGATTCAGCGCGATCGGCGCCGGTAGCTGCGACGGCGCGGACCTGGAACTGCTGGCGCGCCACGGCGCGGGCCTCATCGCCTGCCCGCAGGCGGAGCTGCGCCTCGGGGCACGCTCGCCGGTCGCGGCGCTGGAGGGCAACCGCACCGGCCTCGGCACCGACAGCCCGGTCGCCGCCGGCGCGCTCGACCTGCTGGCGGAGGCGCGCGCTGCCGCGCTGCATTCCGGGCTCACGGCCGGGGAGGTATTGCGCATGGCGACGCTCGGAGGCGCCACGGTGCTGGGACTTTCGGCGCAGATCGGATCGATCGAGCCTGGCAAGGCCGCCGATCTCGTCTGCATCGATCTCGGCGCGCTCGGCGGCCAACCGGCCGCGGCCATCGCGGACGCCATTACCTTTGGCGCTACGCGCAGCCAGGTGAGCGATGTGTGGACGGGCGGGCGTCTCGCCGTGAGCGGTGCGCGCCTGGTGGCGCTCGACGAGGAGGAGCTGGCCGCTCTGCCCGCCCGCTGGGCACAGCGCGTACGGATGGAGGCCGCCGCGTGAACGCCGATAGCGCGGAACTGGCGAAGTTCGAGGCCAGCGCCTCGGCGTTCTGGGATCCCCACGGCGAATTTCGTCCCCTGCACCTGTTGAATCCGGTGCGCGCGCAGTTCATCGCGGAGCGCACGACGCTCGCGGGCCGGCGTGTGCTGGACGTCGGCTGCGGCGGGGGCCTGCTGGCCGAGGCACTCTCGCGCGCCGGGGCGCGCGTCACCGCCATCGATCTCGCGCCCGGCATGATCGAGGTCGCGCGCCTGCACGCCGCCGAATCCGCACTCGCGGTGGATTACCGCGTGGCCGCCGCCGAGGAGGTGGCGGCGGCCGAGCCGGCCGCCTTCGATGTGGTCACCTGCATGGAAATGCTCGAGCACGTTCCCCGGCCCGCCGCCATGACGGCGACCCTGGCGCGAGCGCTGCGGCCCGGCGGGGCCCTGTTCGTCTCGACCATCAACCGCAACCTCAGATCCTTTCTGCTGGCGATTGTCGGCGCGGAATATCTCCTCGGTCTGATCCCGCGCGGCACGCACGAGTACGAGCGGCTCATCCTGCCTTCGGAGCTGGCGCGCTGGGCGCGCGCCGCGGGACTCACCCTCCAGAGCCTCGCGGGCATCGAGCTCAACCCCTTCACCGGAGGCGTGGCGCTCGGCCGCGATGTCGCCGTGAACTACCTGGCGCATTTCCAGCGATGAGCACCCTGGTCATTTTCATCGTCGCCGGGGCTGCGCTCGCCACCGGCGCGCTGCTCGGAGTGCTGCTCACGCAGCTGCGCGCCGTGCGGCGCATCGAGACGCTGCGCATCGAGCTGGCCGCCGCGCAGGTGCGCCTGGAATCGAGCGCCCTGCAGGACGCGGACCGCCTGAAGCTCCTGGAGCAGTCCGAAACGCGCCTGCGGGCCGCGTTCGATTCGCTCGCCGGCGAGACACTGCGCACCAACAGCGAGTTGTTCCTGCGTCTGGCGCGCGAGGCCCTCGGGCGCGACCAGGTCCTCGCCCAGGGCGCACTCAAGGAGCGCGAGCAGGCCATCGCGCAGCTGGTGGAGCCGCTGCGCGCCGCGCTCGAGCGCACCGAGGCGCAGGTGCAGGCGCTCGAGCGCGAGCGCCGCGACGCCTTCGCCACCCTGCGCACCCAGATCGAGACGCTCGCCGGCGGCCAGGCGCTGCTGCAGCGCGAGACGCGCAATCTGGTCACCGCGCTGCGCCGCCCGGAGGTGCGCGGCCGCTGGGGCGAGCTCACGCTGCGCCGCCTGGTGGAGCTTGCCGGCCTCAGCGAGCACTGCGACTTCACCGAGCAGCTGCAGGTGGTCGGCGAGGAAGGCGCGCTGCGCCCGGATCTGGTCGTGCACATGCCCGATGCGCGCGACCTGGTGATCGACGCCAAGACGCCGCTCGACGCCTATCTCGCCTCCCTCGACGCCTCGACGGACGAGGAGCGCCAGCTCTCGCTCCGGCGACACGCTCAGCAGGTCGAGACGCGCGTGCGCGAGCTGGCCTCCAAGAGTTACTGGACCCAGTTCGAGCGCAGCCCGGAGTTTGCGGTGCTGTTCCTGCCCGGCGATCAGTTTCTCGCCGCCGCGCTTGCCGAGCGGCCGGAGCTGCTCGAGACCGCGCTCGGCCAGAGCGTGATCATCGCCACGCCCTCGACCCTGATCGCACTGCTCAAGGCCGTGGCCTACGGCTGGCGGCAGTCGGCGGTGGCGCGCAACGCAGCGCTGATCCGCGACCTCGGCCAGGAGCTGTACCGGCGCCTCGGAACCTTCAACGGACATCTCGGCCGCATGGGGCAGCGTCTCGCCACCGCGGTCGAGGCCTACAACGCGGCCGTCGGCTCGCTCGAGCGCCAGGTGCTGCCGCAGGCGCGACGCTTCAGCGAGCTGGGCGTGACCGCAGACGCGCCGCTCGCGCCGCTCGAGCCGATCGGGCAGCTGGCGCGCAACCCCGGCGCCCCCACCGCGGCTGAGCCGCCCGCCCCGCCCGAGCCGTGCGCCGCGGCCGAGCCGCCCGCCGGGACCGCGGGCGCGAGCAATGTCCGCAAGGCCTGAGTGAGTGCCGCGTTCGATCCCCGCACGCACATCCCCGCCCCCGCCGAGCTGGCGGGGCGCGTGATCGCCATCACCGGCGCGAGCGATGGCATCGGCCGCGCGGTCGCGCTCGCCTGCGCCCGGCATCAGGCGACGGTCATTCTGATCGGCCGCAACGAGCGCAAGCTCGAGGCGGTGCACGCCGAGGTCGGCGCCAGCGGCGCGCCCGAGGCCAGCATCGCGGTGCTCGACCTGGAGCGGGCGCTGGCCGCGGACTACGACCGGGTGGCCGATGCGGTGCTCGAGCGCTACGGGCGCCTCGATGGCCTGCTGCACAACGCCGCGCTCCTCGGCAGCCTCTCGCCCATCGAGCACTACGACGTCCCGACCTGGTGCCGCGTGCTGCACGTCAATGTCACCGCTGCCTTTGCGCTGACGCAGGTGCTGCTGCCGGCACTGAAGAAGTCCGCGGATGCCTCCGTGCTATTCACCGCCAGCACCGTGGGCCGCCAGGGCCGCGCCTACTGGGGTGCGTATGCGGTCTCCAAGTTCGCCCTCGAAGGGCTGTCGCAGGTGCTGTCGGCGGAGCTGGAAGGCATCAGCCGGGTACGCGTGAACACGCTGAACCCCGGGCGCGCGCGCACCGCCATGCGCCGCCAGGCCTACCCGGCGGAGGACATCGCGACCCTGCCCTTGCCGGCGGCGCTCACCGCTCCGTACATCGCGCTGTTGGGTCCGGCGAGCCGCGGCATCAGTGGCGGATCCTTCGACGCTCAACCCTCGGCGCTCGCCGGGTAGTCCGGCAGCAGCCCGCGCAGCTCCTCCTGAGTGAGCGCGCGAAACTGACCACGCACCAGCGAGCGCTCGAGCCTCACCGCTCCGAGCTGCGTACGCAGCACGCGGCTGACGAGCGCACCCTGACGCTCGAACAGCTGCCGCACCTGCTTGCCGCTCGCGCCCTGCACGCCGAGCGTGTACCAGCGATTGGCGGCCTCCCCGCCGGCGGCCTCGCAGCGCTCGACCGCGAGGCGTGCGCCGCTGTCGAGGGCCCCGGCGCGAATGCCTTCGAGCTGCGCGGCGCTCAGCTCGCCGCGCACCCGCACCCCGAATTCGCTCCGCAGCGCGTGCACCGCGCGCTGCAGCCGCATCGCCAGCGCCCCGTCCGAGCTGACGAGCTCGAGGCCCCCGTCGACCCGCGGCATGGGACTCACCGCGATGAAGCGCCTACCTAAGCGGCGCGGCAGCCGCTCGAGCAGCGCCGCCCGCGGAGCTCGCGCCCCGGGCTCAGAGGCGGGCAACGCCGGCGTCCTCAAGGGTTCGCCCGGTGAGCGATGGCACAGGAATGCCCGCGCCCCTGCCTCGGCAGCGCGCGCGCGCACCACACGCCCATCGAGACGCACCTCATCGCGGGGAGCGACGCGCGCGCCCAGCTCCGCCACAGTTCCGTTGACGGTGAGGCGGCCGGCACGGATCCAGGCCTCCGCCTCGCGCCGTGAGGCGAGGCCGGCACGGGCCAGCATCTTCTGCAGCCGCTCGGCGCTCGCGCCGGCCCTGAGCGGCGCTCGCGCGCGCGCCGCCGCGGCGCCGCGCGAGCCAGGAGCGGCACGACGCCCGTGGCCGGTGCGCGCCGGGCTGCGCGCCATCAACCGTCCAGATCGGGCGGTCCGGCCACCAGCTCGCGCGAGCCATCACCCTCGGCGGAGAGCTCGTCGTCCTCGGGGCTGTCGTCACCCTCGGGGCTGTCGGCAGCCGCGCCGCCCGGCGCGGTGGGGGCCGGCGCGGCCGCGGCGGCGTCCTCGCCGCTGAGCCCCAGCGACAGGTTGAAGTCGCCCATGGCCTTGACCTCGGCGAGCGGCGGCAGCTCATCGAGACTATGCAGGCCGAAATAGTCCAGGAACTCGCGCGTCGTGCCCAGCAGTTCCGGGTGGCCGGGAACCTCGCGGTGACCGACGACGCGCACCCAGTTGCGCTCGATCACGGTCCTGATGATGTTGGGGTTGACGGTGACCCCGCGCACCGCCTCGATCTCGGCGCGCGTGATCGGCTGGCGGTAGGCGATCAGCGCCAGGGTCTCGAGCAACGCCCGTGAGTAACGCGCCGTGCGCTCCGGCCACAGTCGGGAGATTTCCGCCGCCAGCTCGCGCCGCACCTGGATGCGAAAGCCGCTCGCCGTCTCCTTCAGCTCGATGCCGCGCCCCGAGTACTCTGCCGCCAGGGCGGCGAGCGCCGCACGCACCTGCTGGGCGCTCGGGCGCGCGCTGTCCTCGAACAGCCGCGTGAGCTCCGCCACCGGCAGCGGCGTGCCCGCGGCCAGCAGCGCCGCCTCGATGACGTTCCTGACGTATGACTCACTCATGCGAGATCCTCATCGGCGCGCGGGCGGCCCGCTGTCGGGTGCGCCCTCGACGGCGGGCGCCGCAGTTTCGGTACTGTCGCTCACCACGCGCAGCATGCGGCCCGCACCGACGGCGCGCACATGCAGCGGCGCGTAGGCCTGCGCCTGCACGATCTCGATCAGCCCCTCGCGCATGAGCTCCAGAATCGCGGCGAAGGTGACCGTGACACCCATGCGCCCTTCTGCGGGCCGGAACAGCTGCTGGAACGGCAGGAACTCCGCGCGAGCACCGAGCTGCGCCAGGATCTCGCTCATGCGCTCGCCCACCGACAGCTGCTCGCGCTGAATGTGGTGGTGGGCGAACATCTCCGCGCGCACCACGACGTCCTTGAAGGCGAGCAGCATCTCCTGCAGCGCGATTTGCGGCAGCGTGTGCAGCAGCTGCCGTTCCTTGAGCTCGGCTGAGGTCGGCCACACGTCGCGCTCCAGGCGCGGCAGCGCATCGATCCCGGCGGCAGCGCGTTTGAAGCGCTCGTACTCCTGGAGCCGGCGCACCAGCTCCGCGCGCGGGTCCTCCTCGCCGTCCTCATCGAGCCTGGGCCGCGGCAGCAGCATGCGCGACTTGATCTCCGCCAGCGTCGCCGCCATCACCAGATACTCCCCCGCGAGCTCCAGTTGCAGGCCCTGCATGAGCTCGATGTACTGCATGTACTGGCGCGTGATCTCCGCCAGTGGGATATCGAGAATGTTCAGGTTCTGCCGCCGGATGAGGTACAGCAGCAGATCGAGCGGGCCTTCGAAGGCCTCGAGAAACACCTCCAGGGCCTGCGGCGGAATGTACAGGTCGCGCGGCAGCTGCGAGATCGGCTCCCCGTTCACGATCGCGAACGGCATCTCCGCCTGCTGCGGCGGGGTCTGGGCAGGCGGCGGCGCCTCCGCGGCCGGCGGCGGTGCGTTGGAGACCACGATCTTCAGTTGCGGTTTGTGCTTCATGCGTGTTCCGGCGCCCGCGCCGTCAGTCGGGGCGCAGATGCATGGTGCGCCGCACTTCGTCGAGTGTCTGGCGCGCGACCTCGCGCGCCTTGTCGGCGCCCTCGGCGACGATGCCGCGCACCAGCTCCGGGTTGTCCTCGAACTCCTGGGCGCGCCGGCGCATGCCGCCGATCTCCTCCACGATCCTGTCGATCAGCGGCTGCTTGCAGTCCAGGCAACCGATGCCGGCGCTGCGGCAACCCTCGTTCACCCACTTGCGCGTGGCCTCGTCGGAGTAGAGCTTGTGCAGGTCCCACACCGGACACTTCTCCGGGTCGCCCGGGTCGGTGCGCCGCACGCGTGCCGGATCGGTCTTCATAGCGCGCAGCTTCTGCACGACCTGATCGGGCTCCTCGCGCAGCCCGATGGTGTTGCCGTAGGACTTGGACATCTTGCGCCCGTCGAGACCCGGGACCTTCGGCGCCGCGGTGAGCAACGCCTGCGGCTCGGGCAGGATCGTCACTCCGGTGCCTTCGAGGAACCCCAGCAGCCGCTCGCGATCGGCCACTGTGATGCGGTTGTTGCTCTGCACCAGCGCCTGGGCGCGCTGCAGCGCTTCGCGTTCGCCGCTCTCCTGGAACTTGCGGCGCAGTTGCCGGTAGGCGGTGGTATTGCGTCCCCCGAGGCTCTTCACCGCGCGCTCCGCCTTCGCCTCGAAGTCCGGTTCACGCCCGTAGAGGTGGTTGAAGCGCCGCGCGGTTTCGCGGCTGAGCTCCACGTGCGCCACCTGGTCCTCGCCCACGGGCACGTAGGCGGCGCGGTACACCAGGATGTCGGCGCTCTGCAGCAGCGGGTAGCCGAGGAAGCCGTAGGTCCCGAGATCCTTCTCCTTCAGCTGCTCCTGCTGATCCTTGTAACTGGGTACGCGCTCGAGCCAGCCGAGCGGGGTGATCATCGACAGCAGCAGGTGCAGCTCCGCGTGCTCGGGCACGTGCGACTGGATGAACAGCGTCGCGACCCCGGGATTGAGGCCGGCCGCCAGCCAGTCGATGAGCACCTCGTGCACGTGCTCCTGCAGGTGCGCGGTCTCGTCGTAGCCGGTCGTGAGCATGTGCCAGTCGGCCACGAAGAAGAAGCACTCGTACTGGTACTGCAGCTCCACCCAGTTGCGCAGCGCGCCGTGATAGTTGCCGAGGTGCAGCCGCCCGGTGGGTCGCATGCCAGACAGGACGCGCCGCGCCGGCGCCGGCGAACTCACGTGCGTCGCCGCAGCGGGCCAGCGGGTGCGGGAGCGGATGCCTGCGCGCGGCCCACGACGATAAGGCTGTGGCTCACGAGCCGAATTATAGCGCACGCCCCGTGATCGGGCCGAGATCGCCCTTGCCCTTGCGTACGATCACCGGCGGCGTCACCGACAGATCGACCACCGTGGTCGGCTCGATGCCGCAGTCCCCGCCATCGAGAACCGCATCGATCTCGTGCTCGAGTCGCGCCAGGATCTCGCGCCCTTCGGTGAGCGGCTGCGCATCGGAAGCCAGCAGCAGCGTCGAGCTCATCAGCGGCTCGCCGAGCTCCACCAGCAGCAGGCGCGGCACCGGGTGATCGGGGATGCGCACGCCGATGGTGCGCCGTCGCGCGTGCTGCAGGCGGCGCGGCGTCTCGCGCGTGGCGCGCAGCAGGAAGGTGTACGGGCCGGGCAGGCAGGCGCGCAGGATGCGGAACTGCCAGGTGTCGAGGCGCGCAAAGCGCCCGACCTCCGCGAGATTGGCGCACACCAGCGTGAAGTGATGATGACGGTCGGCCTGGCGGATGCGGCGCACGCGCTCCAGTGCGCCCTTGTCACCGATGTGCCAGCCGAGCGCGTAACAGGAATCGGTCGGATAGGCAATGACGCCCCCGGAGCGCACCAGGTCCGCCGCGCGGCGGATGAGACGCAGCTGCGGATCGACGGGGTGCAACTTCAAGTACTCGGCCAAGACCTAAAGCCAATGGAAGTTACGGGCGGCGCGTGACAATATACGCGGCCGTTTGCCGCGTATACCCTCGACTCAAGGACCCTCGCGCACCGCTCCCATGCAGGCTCTTACCGGCTTGGCGCCGCTCGTGGCGTTCTTCGTGACCTATCGTCTGCGCGGCCTCTACGTGGCGACCGCGGTGCTCATGGTGGCGATGCTCGCGCTGCTCGCCCTCGACTGGTTGCGGCAACGGCGCGTCCCGCCGCTGCACGCGCTGTCTGCCATGCTGGTGCTGATTCTGGGCGCGGCGACCTTGCTGCTGCACAATCGCCTCTTCATCCAGTGGAAGCCGACCCTGCTCTTCTGGGCAGTGAGCGGCGCCTTCATCGCGAGCTTCTGGGTCGGCGAGCGCACGCTCACGCAGCGCCTGCTCAGCGCGGCGCTCGAGGAGCGGCTGCGGGTGAGCGCGACGCTGTGGCGGCGGCTCGACCTGTGGTCGGCGGGGTTCTATGCCGCGCTCGGCGCGCTCAACCTCGCGGTGGTGCATTACGCCAGCGAGCGCGCCTGGGTCAACTTCAAGATGTTCGGACTGACGCTGCTGACCTTGCTGTTCGTCGCACTGCAGGTGCTGTGGCTCAGCACCCGCCCGGACCCGCTGCGCGCCGAACCCGGAGCTCCCCATGGATGAGCCGGTGATGGCGCAGTTGCGCGGCGCGCTCGAGCGCGCCCTCGCGCCCGCCGCGCTCGAAATAGTCGACGACAGCGCGCGGCACGCCGGCCACCCCGGCGCGCGCGGCGGCGGTCACTTTCGTGTCACGCTGGTGTCGGAGGCCTTCCGCGGCCGCACGCAGCTCGAGCGTCACCGGCTGGTTTATGCTGCGGTCGCGCCCCTGATGAGCGGGGCCGTGCACGCGCTGAACATCATCGCGCGCACCCCCGAGGAAGGGCTCTGACCGCGGCCCAACCGCCATGATCTGCAACACACCGGAAAAGTCAGTATGAAGCACTCGCGCATCCTCTTCCTGGCTGCCCTCGCGGCTCTGGCCGCCTGCCAGCCCAAGAGCGGGGTGACCACCGCCGACACTTCCCCACCGGTCGCCACCGTGGACGGCAGCCCCATCAGCCGGGATTTCTACGAGTTCTACATCAAGGGGATCACGAGCAAGAGCTCCTCCGAGCTCACCCCGCAGCAGCGCGAGCTGGCGCTCGACAACCTGATCCGCGCGCGGCTCGTGGCCGAGGAAGCGGCCAAGGAGGGTCTCGACAAGAGCAGCGACACCGCCTCGATGCTCGAGCTGTCGCGCCTGAACGTGCTGCAGCAGGCGGTGTCGGATCGCTACCTGAAGGACCGCAAGCCCAGCGAGCAGGAGCTGCGCGGGGAGTACGAGACGCAGATCGCCGCTACGCCCAGGCAGGAATACCACGCGCGGCACATCCTGGTGGCCACCGAACCGTTCGCCGAGAGGCTCGTCAGGCGCCTGGACAAGGGCGAGAAGTTCGACGTGCTCGCGAAACAGGAGTCGATGGATTCCTCCAAGAGCAACGGCGGTGATCTCGGCTGGTTCACCCCCGATCGCATGGTGCCGGAGTTCGCCGGCGCGCTGGTCGCGCTCAAAGCGGGGGAATACACGCACCGGCCGATACAGACGCAATACGGCTGGCACATCATCCAGCTGCTCGAGACACGCGGGCTGACACCGCCCCCGTTCGAGCAGGTGCGGGCGCGGCTCGAGCAGATCGTGCAGAACAAGAAGTTCCGCGCTTACTCGGACGAGCTGATGCACAACGCCAAGATCGAGAAGCTGCTCGACAAGCCGCCCTCCGGGCAGGCCGCGCGCGCACCCGCCGCCAAGCCCGCCGCCGAGACGACGGCCGCACCCGCCGCGGCCCCGGCGCTCGCGCCCGCGCCCGCGCCCGCGCCGGCACCGAAGGGCTGACGCGCCGCGCCGAGCAGCCGGCGGCGGGTGCGCACGGCCCGTCGCCTTGCGAGAGCGCTCGCGCCCGACAAACGCGCGCGGCTCAGCGGCTCTCGGCGCCGAGCAGGGCGAGCAGCTGCTGCTCATCGAGCACCGGCACGCCCAGCTCGCGGGCCTTGGCGAGCTTCGAGCCCGCCTCGCTCCCGGCGACGACGAAGCTGGTCTTCTTCGATACGCTGCCCGACACCTTGGCGCCGCGCGCGGTGAGCGCCGCCTGCGCCTGCTCGCGGCTCATGCTCGCGAGTGTGCCGGTGATGACCACCGTGCGTCCGGCCAGCCCCTGCGGCCCCGCGCTCCCGGCCACCCGCTCCATGTCAGGCCATTTCACACCTTTATCGGTTAAGGCTTTGATAACCCTACGGTGTTCGTCGGACGCGAAGAACGCGGCGACGTGCGCCGCAACCACCGGCCCCACGTCGGGAACCTGCTGGATCGCGCGCTCGTCAGCGTCCATCAGCCCCTCGAGCGTGCCGAAGTGCCGCGCCAGCGCCAGCGCGGTCGCCTCGCCCACGTCGCGGATACCGAGCCCGTACAGCAGCCGCGGCAGCGTCGTGTGCTTGCTCTTCTCGATGGCCGCCAGCAGGTTCGCGGCCGACTTCTCCCCCATGCGCTCGAGCTGCGCCAGCTGCGGCACGCTCAGCGCATACAGATCGGCGGGCGAGCTCACCTGCTCACGCTCCACCAGCTGCTCGATGAGCTTGTCGCCCAGGCCCTCGATATCGAGCGCGCGCCGGCTGGCGAAGTGTCTGAGCGCCTCCTGGCGCTGCGCACGGCACGTGAAGGCGCCCGTACAACGCGCCACCGCCTCGCCCTCCACGCGCAACACCTGCGAGCCGCACACCGGACAGGACTGCGGCAGCTGCACGGGTACGGCATCCGGCGGGCGCTTGTCCAGGATGACGCTGACCACTTCGGGGATCACATCCCCGGCGCGGCGCACCACCACCGTGTCGCCGACCCGCACGTCCTTGCGGTGCACTTCGCCGATGTTGTGCAGGGTGACGTTGCTCACCGTCACACCGCTCACGAACACCGGGGCCAGACGCGCCACCGGCGTGAGCGCCCCGGTCCGGCCGACCTGAAACTCGATTCCCTTCACGACCGTGAGTGCCTCGTCGGCGGGAAACTTGTGGGCGATCGCCCAGCGTGGCGCCCGCGACAGGAATCCGAGGCGCTCCTGGTCGGCGCGCCGGTCGAGCTTGTAGACCACGCCGTCGATCTGATAGCGCAGCGAGCGGCGCCGCTCGCCCATCTCGCGATAGTACGCGAGGCACCCCGTGACCCCGCGCACCGAGCGCGTGTCCGGGCACACCGGCAGGCCCAGCGCGCGCAGCCACTCGAGCAGCTGCCCCTGGCGCCCGGGAAGGCTCGCTCCCTCGAGCGTCCCGAGGCCGTAGAAGAACGCCGTCAGCGGCCGCACGGCAGTGACGCGCGCATCGAGCTGGCGCAGGCTCCCGGCGGCGGCGTTGCGCGGATTCACGAACACCTTCTCGCCGCGCTCGCGCGCCTGCTCGTTCATGCGCTCGAAGCCGGCCAGCGGCATGAAGATCTCGCCGCGCGCCTCGAGCAGCGTCGGCGCCTGCCCGCGCAGCCGCTGCGGCACGGCGCGTATGGTGCGCACGTTGGCGGTGACGTCTTCGCCCGTGACGCCATCGCCGCGGGTGGCCGAGCGCTCGAGCAGGCCGTCACGGTAGATCACCGTCACCGCCAGCCCGTCGAGCTTCGGCTCCGCCACGTAGTCGAGCTCGCCCGCAACGCCGAGGCGCTCGTGGATGCGCCGGTCGAACCCCTGCACATCCTCCTCGGTGAAGGCATTGTCGAGCGAGAGCATCGGCACCTGGTGCACCACCTCCCCGAATGCGGCGCTCGGCGTGCCCGACACGCGCTGCGTCGGGGAGTCCGGCGTGATCAGCTCGGGGTGCTGCGCCTCCAGCGCGCGCAACTCCTGCATCAGTCGGTCGTACTCGGCGTCGGGAATCTGCGGCTCATCGAGCACGTAGTAGCGGTAATCGTGTTGCGCTATCTGCGCACGCAACTCGGCAGCGCGCGCTGCCGGCTCGTCTGTCACGAAGCCGCCCCGGCACTCAGGCGCTCGCGCAGCAGCGCGATGCGCGCCGGAGTCAACGGGCTGCCTTGCTCGTCCTGCAGGATCCCGCACAGGCGCTCGTTGAGGTTGCGCGCGGTGACGATGAGCTCGTCGAAGACCTGCGGCGGGGGCTTGGGCCCCGGCAGCACCGCGAACAGCGACAGCCCGCCGTAGTGCTGCGAGTCCATGGTCTCGACATCGAAGGTGCCCGGCCGGGTGAGGCTCGCGGCGCTCAGCACGGCGCGCTGCTCCTCGTCGGGCTTGTGGAAGATCGCAAAGCGGCCGAGCACGAAGCCTTCCGCCGCCAGCGCCTGGCGCAACGAACGGCCCGCGAAGCGCTCGGGCTGCGGCGCAACCAGGCGCAGGGCCACGACGCGGCGGCGCTCGTCCGGCGGCCAGTCGACCCGCAGCGCGGCCGCCGGCGGCAGCCGCGGAAGAGACTCGAGCGGCACGCCCGCGGGCACGCCGTGGACCCCGTCCGCCGCCACTTCAGCGGCGCGTGCGGCGGCGATGACTGCGGCAGCGTCGCCGTCGGCCGCGACGGCGGCACGGTCTGCGGCCGGCTCAACCTGCGCCGGCGCGTTCCCGGGGCCCGGCAGCGGGGTGGCCGGCAGCTCGCGCGCCACCTCCAGGACCGGCAGATCGTGCGACAGCAGCGGGTCGCGGGCGCGCATCTGCGGCAGGCTCAGACCCGACTCACGCACTGCCCGAGGCGCGGCCTCCGCGCCCGGCTCGCGCGCGCCCGTGCGCTGCGCCGCGCCGTCGCGACTCGCCTGACGCGGGCGATGCCGCTCCCACCAGGCGAGCGCGGCGATGAACACCACTCCGAGTATCAGCAGCGTCCAGCGCAGCTCCGACATCATGCCGTGGACACCGGGCGCGCTCACACCGCCGCCAGCCGCACGGCCTCATCGACGTCGACCGTGACCAGGCGCGACACGCCCGGCTCGTTCATGGTCACGCCGATCAACTGCGAAGCGAGCTCCATGGTGCTCTTGTTGTGGGTGATGAACACGAACTGCACGCGGGTGGACATCTCGCGCACGATATCGCAGAACCGCCCGACGTTGTGCTCATCGAGCGGCGCATCGACCTCGTCGAGCAGGCAGAAGGGCGCCGGATTGAGATCGAAAATGGCGAACACCAGAGCCACCGCGGTGAGCGCCTTCTCGCCGCCGGACAGCAGGTGGATGGTGCTGTTCTTCTTGCCCGGTGGCCGCGCCATGACCGCCACGCCGGCGGTCAGCTTGTCCTCGCCCACCAGCTCCAGGTACGCGTGCCCGCCTCCGAACAGGCGCGGGAACTTGTCGCGCAGGCCGGTGTTGATGCGCTCGAAGGTGTCCTGGAAGCGCGTGCGCGTCTCCTTGTCGATGCGCCGCATGGCCTCATCGAGCGTGGCGAGCGCGGAGGTCAGGTCGGCAAACTGGCTGTCGAGATACTCCTGGCGCTGCGTCTGCTCCTTGAGCTCATCGATGGCGGCGAGATTGACCTGGCCGAGCCGCTCGATTTCCGCGCGCGCCTCCTCCAGGGACTGCTCCCAGGCCGGCACGCTTGCTGCCGCGTCGAGGTTGGCCAGCACCTCGGGGAGCTGGCAGCGGGTCTGCGCGAACTGCTCGGCCAGGGCCGCGCGGCGCACGTGCGTCTCCTGCGCCGCGAGGCGCGCCGCCTCCATGGCCTCGCGCGCGGCGCTCACGCGCCGCTCGGCCGCCAGGCGTTGCTCATCGAGGCTGCGCAGCGCCGCATCGGCTTCCTCGAGCGCGCCGCGCGCCCCCGCCAGTTCCGCCTCCGCCGTGAGACGCAGCGCCAGCGTGTCATGCAGGAGTGCCTGGGCCTTCACGATCGGCTCATCGCCCGAGGCGAGCTCCTGTTCCAGCTCGGCACGCCGGCGCGTGAGCTGCTCGCGCTGCTCGCTCATGCGCCCGAGGCCCACCGCCATCGAGCTCTCGGCCGAACGGCGCGACTCGACCCGCACCTGCAGCTCGCGCGCCGCCGCTTGTGCCGCCTGCGCCTCGGCGCGCGCGGCGCCGAGGGCCGCGCGCCGTTGCTCGCGCTCACTGCCGAGCGCGCGCTGGCGCTCCTCGAGTTCGCCAGCCAGTGCCTGCGCGCGCGCCAGCTCGGCCGCGGCCCGTGCGAGAGCCTCCTCGGTCGCCGCGCGCTCGTGCGTCACCGCGCCGGCGTCCTGCCGCAGCCGCTCGCCCCGCAGGCTCGACTCCTCGGCGTGCGCGCGGCCTGCCTCGAGCAGCCCGATGAGACCTGCGTGTTTCTGGTGCGCGCCCTGCAGCGCCGCCTGCGCCTGCTCGCGACGCGCTTCCGCCTGCGCCAGCTGCGCGCGCGCCGCGGCGAGCTCGCTCTCCGCCTGGGCGAGCTGTGCATCGGCCGCCGTGGCTGCGGCACGCAGCCCCTTGAGGCGATGCTCGCGCCCGAGCACCCCGGCGCGCGGCTCCGCTCCCCGGCTCACCCGCAGCCAGTCGCGCCCCACCCATTCGCCTTCGCGCGTGACCAGAGAGCGTCCCGCGGCGAGCGCCGCGCGCGCCCGCAACGCATCCCCGAGAGATTCGGCCGTCGCCACCGCGGCGAGCCGCGCGCTCACCGCCGCCGGACCCGTCACGTGGGCGGCGAGCGTCGCCTCGAGGCCCGCGGGGGCCGCGCCGCCACTCTCGACCAGCGTGACCTGGCCGGTGGCGAGCTCCCCGAGCGCACCCGACACCTCCTCCAGGCGCTCGACGCACACGGCCTCGAGATAGTCGCCGAGGACGGTTTCAACAGCCCGCTCCCAGCCGCTCTCGACCTCGAGTGCGGCCGCGAGCCGCGGCCGCGCCGCGAGTCCGGCGCCGCGCAGCCACTCCCCCGCCGCTCCGGCATGGTCGGAGAGCGCCGCCGCCTGCAGGGCCTCGAGGGAAGTGAGCCCGGTGCGCGCCTCCTCGCGCGCCGCGCGTGTCTGCTCCAGGTGCTGCTCGGCGGCCAGCTGGGCGGCGCGTTGCGCCTGCAGATGCGCCTGCGCCGCCGTGAGCGCCGCGGCGAGCTGCTCGGTTGCAGCGCGCGCCTGCTCTTCCTGCAACGCCAGGCGCGCGAGCTGCTCGCCGCCGTCCTGTGCGCCCAGAGTCTGCTGCTCGGCGGCCAGGCGCTCGGCCTGCGCGCACAGCTGTCGCTGCTGATTTTCCAGCTGCTCGATGCGCGCCCGCTCCACCTGCGCGGTCTGATCCGCCTCGCTCACCGCCCGGGCGTGCGTCTCCCAGCGCTGCTGCCAGTCCTGCAGCGCCTGCTCGCTCGCCTCGAGGGCCGCGCCCGCGCGCTGCTCGGCGTGCTGCGCCGCCTCGAACGCGGGCGTGAGGTGCGCGACCTCCGAGCGCAGCGCCTCGAGCTCGCGCTCATCGCGCTCGAGGTGCGCGCCCAGATCACCGAGCGTGGTATGGGCCTGGGCGAGATCGGCGCGCTGGCGCTCGCGCAATTCGCGCGCGTGCTCGATCGACTGCTCGAGGCGCGAGATCTCGGCGCCGACCTCGTAGTAGCGGCCCTGCACCACCGACAGCCGCTCGCTGTGTGCGGTGTGCGCCGCGCGCTGCTTCTCGATCGCGCTTTCCGCGGCGCGCTGCTCGGCGAGTGCGCCCTGCATGACGAGCTCGCGCTCGCGCACCGCCGCATCGTGTACTTGCGCGCCGCTGTCCAGATCGCGCAGGCGCAGCGCCAGCAGCTCCGCGGTCAGACGCCGCTCCTGCTCCTTCAGCGCCTGGTAACGCCGCGCGCTCGCCGCCTGGCGTTGCAGGTGGCGAATCTGCTTTTCCACCTCATCGCGCACATCCTGCAGCCGCTCGAGATTCTCGCGGGTCTCGGCGACCCGCGCCTCGGTCTCCTTGCGCCGCTCCTTGTAGCGCGAGACACCGGCCGCCTCCTCGACGAAGGCGCGCATGTCCTCGCTCCTGGCGTCGATGACGCGCGAGATCATGCCCTGCTCGATGATGGCGTAGCTGCGCGAGCCGAGCCCCGTGCCGAGGAACAGGTTGGTGATGTCCTTGCGCCGGCAACGCACGCCATTGATGAAGTACGCCGAGGTGTCGTCACGCGCCACCTGGCGCTTGAGCGAGATCTCGCTGTAGCTGGCGTAGGCGCCGCCGATCTTGCCGTCCGCGTTGTCGAACAGCAGTTCCACGGAAGCCGTGCCGACCGGCTTGCGCGCGGTCGAGCCGTTGAACACCACGTCCGCCATGTTGTCGCCGCGCAGATGCTTGGCGGACAGTTCGCCCATCACCCAGCGTACGGCGTCGATGACGTTCGACTTGCCGCAGCCGTTCGGGCCGACGACACCGGTGAGATTACTCGGGAAGCTGATTTGTGTTGGATCGACGAAGGACTTGAAGCCGGCAAGCTTGATCTTGGTCAGCCGCATCGTAGGTTCGTCCGCCCCCTTAAGCGGCCCCGAGGATGGTGTAGTGTAGAGGAATATGCCCCTGACGCCCACCGCGCAGCTCGAGACCTTCGCCAACCCGGCCGTCGATCGTGACTACACGATCCGCATGCAGATCCCCGAGTTCACCTGCCTGTGTCCGCGCACCGGGCAACCGGACTTCGCGACGCTCGACCTCGAGTACGTGCCCGACCGGCTGTGCGTGGAACTCAAATCCCTGAAGCTCTACATGTGGTCGTTTCGTGAGCGCGGCGCGTACCACGAGGCCGTCACCAACGAGATCGCCGATCATCTGCAGGCCACGCTGCAGACGCGCTTCCTGCGGCTCGCTGCGCGCTTCAACGTGCGCGGCGGAATCTACACCACCGTTGTCGCCGAGCGCCGACAGAGCGGCTGGCAGGCCCAGCCCCCCGTCCTGCCGTAACCGCCGCGCCCCTGAGCGGCAGAACACCTACCTGTACAGCCCGGGGTCGGCCGGTATAATCGCGCGTTCTTCACGAGGCTGATGCCGTTTTGAGGAGCCATTGATGCCGGGCAAAAGACCAGCGCCCAAGTCCGCAAAGGGCAAGAAGGCGCCAAGCCGGCCAGCGGTCAGAAAGGCGGTCGGCCACAAGCCCGAGCCGGTGCGTGTCAGGGCAGCACCCGGGCACGCGCGCAAGAGCGCGGCGGCGCCGAAAAAGCCGGTGGCGGCCCCGCCCGCCGCCGGGAGCGCCCCGCCTGTCGAGCTGAGAAAGCCCCTGCGTGTGACCCCGGCGACGCCACCGCCGGCCACCGCGACCATGATCACGGCGAGCCGCTCCGCGGCGCACGCCGTGAATGCCGACGGCGACGACGGCGAGACGATCGAGCCGGGGAGCCTGCTCGCCGGTCCGCGCAACGTACAGCCGTACATCGCCAAGCGCGGCGAACAGTACATGAGCAAGCAGCAGCTCGAGCACTTCCGCCTGATTCTCAACAGCTGGAAGCGCGACCTCATGGTGGAGGTGGATCGTACGGTCACGCACATGAAGGACGAGGCGGCTAACTTCCCCGATCCCAACGACCGCGCCACCCAGGAAGAAGAATTCAGCCTCGAGCTGCGCACCCGCGACCGCGAGCGCAAGCTGATCCGCAAGATCGACGACGCGTTGAAGCGCATCGAGGATGGCTCATACGGCTACTGCCTCGAGACCGGCGAGGAAATCGGCATCAAGCGCCTGGAAGCGCGCCCCGTGGCCACGCTCAGCATCGAAGCCCAGGAGCGCCGGGAACGGCGCGAGCGCCAGTACGGCGACCGCGACGACCGCTATCGCTAGCGCTCGCGAGCCCAACGCGCCCCCATGCGCCGCGAGCCCGGGCTACGTCGGGCGCTTCGCGCCCTCCCCAACCGGCCCGCTGCACCTCGGCTCCCTGGTCGCCGCCGTGGGCAGCTTCCTCGACGCCCGCAGCCGCGGCGGGGGCTGGCTGCTGCGGATGGAAGATCTGGATGCGCCGCGGGTGATTCCCGGTTGCGCGGACCAGATGCTGCGTACGCTCGAGAGCTTTGCCCTGCACTGGGACGGCGCCGTCGAGTACCAGAGCACCCGCACCGAGCACTACGCGCGCGCGCAGCAGGCGCTCACCGCGCTCGGACTCACCTTCCTATGCAGTTGCTCGCGGCGCGAGCGTACGCCCGAGGGCGGTTATCCGGGGACGTGCCGCGACGGTCCCAGGCGCCGCGGACCCACCGCCACGCGCTTCAGGGTCGAGGACGTGGTCGTGTCCTTCCAGGATCGGGCGCAGGGGGACTGCCACTTTCAATTGCGCGAGCGCGGAGATGTCATCATCCGGCGCCGCGACGGGGCGTTTGCCTACCAGCTCGCGGTGGTGGTGGACGATGCGCTGCAGGGCGTGACCGATGTCGTGCGCGGGGCCGACCTTCTCGACAGCACGCCCTGGCAGCTGGCCCTGCAGGGCGCCCTTCGGCTCCCGACTCCCCGCTATGCGCACCTGCCGCTCGTCACCGAGCCCGGCGGCGCAAAGCTCGCCAAGTCCAGGCGCTCCGTCGCCCTGGATCCGACCCAGGCGGGCCGCCAGCTCCACGAGGCCCTCCTCCTGCTGGGCCAGGACCCACCAGTTACGCTCAAGCTCGAGTCACCCCGAACAGTGCTCGACTGGGCCTGCGCTCATTGGAGTCTGGACCGGTTCCACGGCGTGCGGCAGGTGCGTGCTGCACCCGCGGGGCGTTGCTGAGATTTTTGCAGCTTTCTCGCTTTCCGAGTTGGGTTCGACGTGCCGATGTAATATGGTATGTGCAGACGCCCTGCACTACGGAAGGTGCAACAACCCATAGTGAGGGATCCGTCCATGAGCGAACCGCGCACTATTAAGAAGTATCCGAACAGGCGGTTGTATGACACGGTCGAAAGCCGCTACATCACCCTCGCGGACATCCGCCGCCTGGTGATCGAGCGCGTCGACTTCGTGGTCATCGACAAGAAGACTCAAGGAGACATCACGCGCTCGATCCTGCTGCAGGTCATCGCCGAGCAGGAACACGACGGCGAGCCGCTCATGAGCCGCGACTTCCTCTCGCAGGTCATCCGCTCTTACGGTGACGCCATGCGCGGCATGGTCGGCAGCTACCTGGAGCAGAGCCTGAAGCTGTTCGCCAGCGAGAACGCCGGGCGCGCACCGCCGCCGGGTTGAAGGCGGGGCGTGCGCCGCCGCCGGGTTGAGTGCGCGGGGGCGCGCTCAGCCGGCCTCGACGTCGCGCATCGACAGGCGGATGCGCCCCTGCCGGTCGACTTCGAGCACCTTGACGCGAATCACATCGCCTTCCTTGAGCTTGTCACTGACACGCTCGACGCGCTCGTTGGAAATCTGCGAGATGTGCACCAGGCCGTCGCGGCCGGGCAGGATGGTCACGAAAGCGCCGAAATCCATCAGGCGCGCGACCTTGCCTTCGTACACCTGACCCACCTCGACATCGGCGGTGATGAGCTCGACGCGCCGCTGCGCCTCGCGCCCGGCGGCACCTGACACCGAGGCGATCTTGACCGTGCCGTCGCTCTCGATGTCGATGGTGGTGCCGGTCTCCTCGGTGATCTGGCGGATGACCGCGCCGCCCTTGCCGATGACGTCGCGGATCTTCTCCGGATCGATCTTGAGCGTGATGATCGACGGCGCCCACTCGGACATCTTGGCGCGCGGCTCGCTGATGACCCGGTTCATTTCGTCGAGGATGTGCAGGCGGCCGGCGCGGGCCTGCTCGAGCGCGACGCGCATGATCTCCGGAGTCACGCCCTCGACCTTGATGTCCATCTGCAGTGCGGTCACGCCGTCCTTGGTGCCGGCGACCTTGAAGTCCATGTCGCCCAGGTGATCCTCGTCGCCGAGGATGTCGGTGAGCACCTGATAGCGGCTGCCTTCCAGCACCAGGCCCATGGCGACACCGGCCACGGGAGCCTTGATCGGCACGCCCGCGTCCATCAGCGACAGCGAGGTGCCGCACACGCTCGCCATGGAGCTCGAGCCGTTGGACTCGAGGATTTCCGACACGACGCGGATCACGTACGGGAAGGCTGTCATATCCGGCATCACCGCTTTCACGCCGCGGCGCGCCAGATTGCCGTGACCGATCTCGCGCCGCTTCGGCGCGCCCATCATGCCGGTCTCGCCCACCGAGAACGGCGGGAAGTTGTAATGCAGCATGAACGGCTCGCGGCGCTCGCCCTCGAGCGCGTCGATGATCTGCGCATCGCGCGTGGTGCCGAGAGTGGTCGCCACCAGCGCCTGGGTCTCGCCGCGGGTGAACAGCGCCGAGCCGTGGGTGCGCGGCATCACCCCGACCTTGACGGTGATCGGGCGCACGGTGCGCGTGTCGCGCCCGTCGATGCGCGGCTCGCCGTTGAGGATTCGCTGGCGCACGATGTTGCTCTCGAGCTTGAACAGCACACTCTCGACCTGTTCGGCGCTCCACTTGGCCTGCTCGCCGCCGGCGAGCGTCGCGAGGGTCTGGGCCTTGATCTCGCCGAGGCGCGCGTGTCGCTGCTGCTTCTCGGTGATGCTGTAGGCCTGGGCCAGCGCGGCCTGCGCATGCAGCGTGACCGCGCTCGTCAGCTCCGGGTTCTCCACCGACGGCTGCCAGCTCCAGCGTGGCTTGCCCACCTGGGCGGCGAGCTCCTTGATGGCACGGATGGCGACCTGCATCTGCTCGTGTCCGAAGACCACCGCGCCCAGCATGACCTCCTCGGACAGGCCCTTGGCTTCCGACTCGACCATCAGCACCGCGTGCTCGGTGCCGGCCACCACCAGATGCAGCTGCGACTCGCTCAGCTCGCTGGCCGTCGGGTTGAGCAGGTAGCGGCCGTCCTTCCAGCCGACCCGGGTGGCGCCGATGGGACCGCTGAAGGGAATGCCCGACAGCGCCAGCGCGGCGGAGGCGCCCAGCAGCGCGGGGACGTCCGCGTCGATGTCCGGGTCCATCGACAACACCGTCGCCACGACCTGCACGTCGTTGTGGAAGCCATCCGGGAACAGCGGCCGGATCGGACGGTCGATGAGCCGCGAAGTCAGCGTCTCCTTCTCGGTCGGCCGGCCTTCGCGCTTGAAGAACCCGCCGGGAATCCTTCCCGCGGCGTAGGTCTTTTCGATGTAGTTGACGGTGAGGGGGAAGAAATCCCGTCCCGGGGTCGGGGTCTGCTGTGCGCAGGCGGTGACCAGCACCACGGTATCGCCCACGCGGACGCGCACCGCGCCCTCTGCCTGACGGGCGATCTCACCGGTGTCGATGGTGACCGCATGCGGTCCATAGGAAAATGACTTGCTGGCGACGCTCAAGGCTCAATCCTCGAAAGTGGAAGGTTCAGGCACAAAACACAAAGGCCGCGCGTGTAGCGGCGGCCCTTGGGTTCTCAGCGGCGAAGCCCCAGTCGCTCGACGAGCTCCTGGTACTTCTGGGGTTGCGTGGCTCTGAGGTAATCGAGGAGCTTGCGGCGTTGGTTCACCATCTTGACGAGCCCGCGCCGCGAGGAGTGATCACGCTTGTGCGCGGTGAAGTGCTCGCCGAGGCCATTGATGCGCTCGGACAGCAGCGCGACCTGTACTTCCGGGGAGCCGGTGTCGGCTGGTCCGCGGCGGAACTGCGCGAGAATCCCGCCCTTTTTCTCGCTGGTTAAAGCCATGGCGCAATAATCCTAACTACTTGTCTTAAGAGCCCTTTTGATAAGCGCGCGATTGTACCCGGCCGAGCCGGGCTGCTACAAGCCTGCAAGCCCCGCGCCCACTGGCCGCGGACGTCAATGGCCGAGCACCAGCGAGCGAATCTGCCGCTCCAGGGTGTCGCGGTCCCCGAGCCGAAATCCCTCGTGCTTCCACTGAATGTGGCCGCTGCGGTCGATGAGAAAGCTGGTCGGGATGCTCTTGACGGCGAACTTCTGCTCGAGCAGACCGTCCGGGTCGGAGACGATGCCAAAGCGCGGGATGTGCTGCTCCAGGAAGCGCTCGGTGTCGGTATAGGCGTGATCCACGTTGACCGCGATGACGATGAAACCATCCGGACCCAGCGACGCCAACACCGGGAGCAGCACCATCACAGTGCCGAGCGCCGGCCGGCGTCGCATCGGCACGCGGTTCCTGGGCCTGGGGGATGCTGACTCCGACATAGATCCCGTGCGGCGGGGCGATGAGCATAGCCCCTTCAAATCAATGACGTACGAATGCCGCACGTCGCGGCGCCCCGTGACGTGCGTCGAGGACTGCGCGCGCCTGCGTCCCTAGGATTGTCAGCATGACGAACCTCTCCAAGACCCCGGATTCGCTGATCGAAGGGCTGCCGGATCTCGTGCTGCTCGTCCGACGCGATGGCGTCGTGCTGCAGTGTGGCGGCGGGCACGGCGTCCCCGACCTGCGGCCGTCGCGGGATCTCACCGGTCAGCGGCTCGAGGCCGTGTGGGCGCGACCCGTGGCGGCCCTGCTCAGGCAGCTCGCGCGCCGGGCGGTCGCCTCGCGCGCGACCACGGAAGCGCGCTTCGAGGAGGGCGGATGCGCCTACGAGGCGCGCGCCAGCGCCCACGGTCCGGAGTGCGCGATCTGTGTCGTGCGCGCCGCTGCCACGGCGCCGGAGGATGCGCTGGATGCCACCGATGAGCGCCCCCGGCCGCAGCTCGACCGCCGCGGCTTCCTGCGCCGTTTCAAGGAGTCGATGTCCATGGCTGCGCTGCGCGAGATGCCGCTCGCCGTAGCCGTCATCCACGTCGATGGCATCGCCGATATCGCGCAGATCATCGCCCCCAAAGTCGCAGAGCAGATCATGAGCGCGGCGATCCTGCGGCTGCCGGCCCGGGACCCCGGCGCTGAGAAAGCCTGGTGGTACCTGGGACAGTTGAGCGAGAGTCTCCTGGCGGTGGTGCTCGAGAGCTCGGATCGCGATGCCATCGATGCCTGCCTCGGGAGCGTATGCGCCAGCCTGCGCGAGCCGGTCGCGACCCTCGGCGCCGAGTTCCATCTGACGCCCTACGCTGGCGTGGCGGTGCTGGGCCAGGATGCCTCCTCGCCGAAGCTGCTCCTCGACCACGCGCGCGCCGCCGCCACCGAAGCGCGCCGCTGCGGATCCTCCGCGGTGTGCTTCTTCACCGACACCCTGCGGCTGCGGTCCCTGGCGCGGCTCGACATCGCCCGTGAGTTGCGTGACGCCATTGCGAACCGCGACATCCGTCTGCGCTACGTCGGCCGTCACGACCTCGAGAGCGGTCGTCTGGTCACCTGGGTGGGATACCTGCGCTGGCTGCACCCGCTGCGCGGGGAGATCCGTGCGGCGGAATTCCTGAAAGTCGCCGAGACCACCGGTCTCGCCACGACGCTGTCGCGCGCCGTCCTCGGCGGCCTCGGCGAGGATTTCGCGCGCCTCTCGGCCGCAGCGGACGCAGACGTGCGTCTGTCCTTCGGCGCGCTGCGCCATCACGTGCTGCACGAGGATTTCGCCGCCGACATCGGCCGCATCCTGTCCGACGGCGCCGTGCCTGCCGAGCGGCTGGAGCTGCGCGTCTCCGAGCGTGCGCTCATTGCGCGCGACGCGGTCGACCTGCGCTGCCTGGGGCAGCTCGGCGTTCAGCTGGTGGTCGACGAGGTCGGCCGCGGGATGGGCTCGCTCGACCTTCTGGCCCGCGCACCGATCTGGGGATTGCAGCTCGATCGCGCCTGGGTGACCGCACTGCGCAGCGACGCGGTGGCACGCAAGGTGTGCCACGCCGGCATCGGCATGGCTACCGCGCTGGGGGTCACGCCCATCGCCACCGGCGTCGACGATCCCGAGCAGCGCGAGGCGCTGCTGGCGCTCGGCTGCCGGCTGGGCAGCGGCGACTTGTTCCGGGACGCAGTGGCTGACATAGCGACACCGCGGCGCGCGGCGGCCCGGGCCTGAGCGAGCCTCGCGCCCGCACCGCCTGGCGCAGCGGGGGATTTGACCGGACGTTATGCGACGCGCGTCACCATCGCGGGCGCGCGCGTGAGTTGAGCTCGACTGCGACGGACGTCACAGCCCCTGACAATGCGTATCGCATCGAGTCGTAAACCGGGACTGGCAGCGGCGCGCCTGAAGTCGGTCAACACATCGAGGGACGGCCTCGTGCATGGTAGGCGCATGAGCACGAACACCCATGGCGGCACCCGGTCTGCGACGCTGATCATCGCAGCGCTGTGCCTGCTGGGGGCGTGTGCCGGCGCGCACGCCGCGGACGCGCCGCTCGTGCTCGATCACCTGACGACCTCCGACGGCCTGCCGCAGGGGACGGTGTTCGCGACCCTGCAGGACGCGCAGGGCTTCGTATGGCTCGCCACCGAAGACGGCCTGGTGCGCTACGACGGCCATGAGCTGTTCCGCTACGCCTACTCGCGCAGCGCCCGCGGCGGGCTGCCGGGCAACTACATCCAGGCCATCGTCGAGGACCGGCACCACGATCTGTGGATCGCCATCAAGGACAGCGGGGTGGCGCGCTGGCAGCGCGCCACCGACACCTTCATCGTCTACCGCCACGACCCGGACAATCCCGCCTCGCTCGCCAGCGACGCCGTGCACACCGTGATGGTCGATGGCGGCGATCGTGTCTGGATCGGAACCTCCAACGCGGGGCTCGACGTTCTGGAGCCGGAATCGGGGCGCATCGAGCACCTGCGCCACGATCCCTCTGACCCGAGCTCGCTGGTCGATGACCGCATCAGCACCCTGAGCTTCGACCGCTCGGGGATCCTGTGGGTCGGCACCGAAGCGGGGCTCGATCGCTGGCAGCCCGAGCACCACGGGTTCCTTCATCTGCGCGCCCTGAGCGGCAGCCGCATCTCGCGGGTGCTGGAGGACCAGGCGGGCGCCCTGTGGGTCGGCAGCTATGGAGGCCTTGAGCGGATGGACCGCGCCGGCGGCGTGCTGCAGCTGCTGCGTCACGATGCGGCAAACCCGGCTTCGCTCGCCAACGACGACGTGCGCGCGCTGCTCGAGGATCAGGCGGGTCACCTGTGGGTCGGGACCGCGGGCGGGCTGGATATGCTCAACCGCGCCACCGGACAGTTCAGCCACTACCGCCACGAGCCGAGCGATGCCGACTCGTTGCGCGACTCCTTCGTCATGTCGCTGTACCAGGACGAGACCGGCCTGGTGTGGATCGGAACGCGCGCCGGCGGCGTCAGCCGCTGGAATCCCCGCAGCTGGGAGCTCGGCGGGCACCGCCCGGCCTGGCTGGGAGACAAGCTGGTGACGGCATTCGCCGAGGCGCCCGATAACAAGGTGTGGATCGCTTCCCTCGGAGGCGGCCTCACCCTGTACGACGATGACAGCGGCAAGGCCACCGACATCGACGCCATCACCGGACGGCACAATGCCATCGGCGATGCGCGGGTGATGTCGCTGCGCGAGGATCACCACGGCACGCTGTGGATCGGAACCTTTGGCAATGGCCTGCGCAAGCTCTCGCCCGACGGGCGGCTGCAGTCCATAGGCGTAAAGGCAGGCGATCCGCATTCCCTGAGCGCCGCCGGCATCATGACCATTTTCGAGGCCCGCAACGGTGCGATCTGGGTCGGCACTCACGGCGGCGGCGCGAACGTGCTGGACCCCGCGAGCGGCCGCATCCGCCAGCTGCCTTACGGCTCCGGCGCGCCGGGCGCGCTCAGCTCCCCGCACGTCACGGCGATCGCGCAGGACTCGCACGGCAACCTGTGGATGGGGACCGACGGCGGCGGGCTCGACCTGGCGCGCGCCGACGGCACGGTCGTCAAAGTGTTCCGCCACGACGCGCGCGACCCGGGGACGCTGCCCGCAAACACGGTCTACGCGCTGGCGGTGGATGCGCGCGACCGGGTGTGGGTGGGGACCGACGGCGGCGGGCTCGCCCTGGTGCAAGGCTCCGCGGCGGCACCGGATGCGATCCGCTTCAAGGTGCTCTCGCGCGAGGAAGGCCTGTCGAGCGACACCGTGTACGGGGTGGTGGCGGACGCCGGCGGCCGCATCTGGCTGAGCTCGGACGCCGGCCTGGTGCGCTACGATCCCGAGAGCGGCGGCATCAAGAGCTATCACCGCGAGCACGGCCTGCAGGGCGAGGAGTTCAACTTCGGCGCCTACCATCGCCTGCGCGACGGGCGTCTGTGCTTCGGCGGGCCCGGCGGATTCAACATCTTCGATCCGTCGCGGCTCACCGAGAACCGCCAGCCCCCGCACGTGGCGCTCACCCGGGTCGAGGTCCTGGGCGTGCCGGCGCCGGGCCCGAAGCCCTACTGGCTGCTCGAGCGCATCGATCTCGGTTACCGGGCCAACATCCTGTCACTGGATTTCGGCGCGCTCGACTTCGCCTCCCCGAAGCGCAATCGCCTCGCCTACCGCATGACGGGCCTGACCGATCGCTGGCTCGACCTCGGCGCCCAGCGGCGCATCACCCTCACCAACCTCGAGGCCGGCGATCATCTGCTCGAGGTGCGGGCGGCGAACTCCGATTCGATCTGGAGCGGCACGCCGCTCAGGCTCACCATCCACCGCGACCCGGCGCCGTGGAAATCGTGGTGGGCCTGCATCGCCTACGCGCTCGCGGCCCTCGCCGCGCTCGCCTACCGCATGCGCCTGCAGCGGCTGAAGTTCCAGCGCGTCGTGAGCGCCCGGCAGCGTCTGGAGTCGGAGGTGGAGCTGCGCACCCGGGAGCTCACCGAGAGCAACCGCCAGCTCGCCGACGCGGTGCAGGCCAAGAGCAACTTCCTCGATCGCATGAGCCACGAGCTGCGCACGCCGATGAACGGCGTGGTCGGCATGACCGAGCTCCTCGCGCGCACCTCCCTGTCCTCGACCCAGGCGCGCCTCACCGACACCATCCGCTCCTCGGCCCGGGTGCTGCTGCAGATCGTCAACGACCTGCTGGATCTGTCGAAGATCAATGCCGGCAAGATCGCGCTCGAGGAGCTGCCGTTCGATCTCGGCCAGGTGCTCGAGGAGTGCACCAGCCTGTTCGCGGGCGCCGCCCAGGCCAAGGGCATCGAGCTGATCGTGTGGCCACCGGCGCGCGAGCACTGCTCGCTCCGGGGCGATGCGCTGCGGGTGCGGCAGATCCTCATGAATCTGATCGGCAACGCCGTCAAGTTCACCGCCCAGGGCGAGGTGATCGTCAAGGCGGACGTGCACCCGCAAGGCCCGGGCGGCGCGAGCCTCGATATCTCGGTGAGCGACACGGGGATCGGCATGGACGCGGCCACGATCGGCAAGATCTTCGAGCCCTTCACTCAGGCGGACGAGTCGACCACCCGGCGCTTCGGCGGCAGCGGGCTCGGGCTGGCCATCTGCCGCGAGCTCGCGCAGCTCATGGGCGGCAGCATCAGCGTCGACAGCCGCCCGCGGGCCGGCTCGACGTTTCATCTGCGGCTGCAGCTTCCGGCCGGGCCGGCAGCGGCCGCGCCGGCGCCGATGTGGCCGCAGCGCCGCGTGCGCATTCTGACCCGCCGGCCGGCGCTGGCCGAATCCCTCGCGCGGCACGCCCGCGCGCTCGGTCTCATGGTGCTCCCCGACAACGCCACCCCGCCCGCGGACCAGGACCTGGTCCTCGCCGATGCCAGCAGCCAGCGTGACTACCTGAAGGCGCGCCTGGGCGCCGGCCAGGGGCGGCAGCGGAATTTGATCGTGCTCGCCACCGCCGCCGAGCTCGACTCACCGGACCTGGCGGACCTCGAGAGCCAGGCCGTGGTGCTCAAACCCGTGCAGCGCGGCGCACTCTACGACGCCCTCGCCGCCGCCGGCGCTCGCACGCCGCAGGCGGTGGTTGCGCCGGCTGTGGCGCCCGCCGAGGCCCTGAGCGCGCACGTGCTGCTGGTGGAGGATGAGCCGGTGAATGCCGCGGTCGCGCAGGGCTACCTCACGGCTCTGGGCTGCACCTCGGTGTGGGTCAAGGACGGCGCCGAGGCCGTGGCCCGCCATGCCGCCGAGCGCTTCGACCTGATCCTCATGGACCTGAGCATGCCCGGCATGGACGGTTTCGCGACCACGGCCCTGATCCGCCAGCGCGGCGCGGCCGCCGCTCGGGTGCCGATCGTCGCACTCACGGCGCACGATGCGGCCAACTATCGGGACGCGTGCCTCACGGCGGGTATGGACGACATGCTGAGCAAGCCCTACACGCTGGAGGAGTGCGCACAGGTGGTGCGCCGCTTCGGCGTGCGCGGCGCGATCGCGGCGAGCACGCGCGCGCCGAGCGATCCACTGGCGAGCGTGGACGCCGCGGCAGTGGCCACCCTGCGCCGCCTGCGCAGCGATGAGCGCGTCGACCTGTACTCGAAGCTCGTCGAGCTGTTTCAGGCCGGCTCCGCGCCGGCGCTGGCGCAGCTCGCCGCCACGCTGGACGCGGCGGACCTCGTCGCAGCCGCCGCCATCTGCCACAAGTTAGGCTCCAGCGCCGCCAACGTCGGCGCGAACGCCTTCGCCCGCGATGTTCGCGAGCTCGAGCGGCTGTGTGCCGCCGGCGAGGCGCAACGCGCCCGCGAGCTGCACGAGCGGCTGGCGGCGGCGTACCCGGCCCTGATCGAAGAGCTGTCGGCACAGCGCCTGCGAGCGAGCGCATGAGCGAGGCACGCGCCACGGCGCCCATCGCGATCATCGCCGACGATGAGGATCTCGGCCGCCTGCTGCTCGCGGAAGCCGCCAGCGCCGGCGGCCTGACGCCGCTCGCCTTCGACAACGGCACGGCCGCGCTGGAGGCCGCCTTGTCGCAGGACGTCGCCATCGTGCTGCTCGACGTCGACATGCCCGGCATGGATGGCAACTCGGTGTGCCGCCGCCTGCGGGCGGAGTCGCGCTTCGCCACCGTGCCCATCGTGATGGTGACCGGCCATGAGGATTCGCCCGCCATCACCCGCGCCTTCGAAGCGGGGGCGACGGATTTCATCTCCAAGCCCGTCAACTGGGCGCTGCTGCCGCGGCGGCTCGAGTACATTCTGCGCAATGCCGCCGCCGCCGAGCGCATCGAGCGGCTCGCCTACTTCGACCCGCTCACCGGGCTGCCGAATCGACAGTACTGCATCGAGACCGCCGAGCGGCTGGTGCGCGATGCGGCACAACTGCAGGAGTCGGTCGCGGTCGTCTATCTGGACCTGAACAGCTTCAAGCGGGTGAACGACACCTTCGGGCACGCGGTGGGTGACACGGTGCTGCGCAACGTGGCCGGCAAGCTCAGCGGCCTGCTGGAGGGCTTCAAGGCCGAAGGCCAGCACCTGGCCCTCGCCCGCTTCGGCGGGGACGAGTTCGTCATCCTGGTGCGGCACGCGACCGCGCGCGCGCGCGCCATTCGCATCGCGGAGGCGTGCGCCACGGCGTTCAAGGAGCCCATCCTCTACGACGGCCTCGAGTTCTACCCGGCGCCGAGCATCGGCGTGGCCGTCCACCCGGACGACGGCGCCGATGTCGCCACGCTGCTCAAGCACGCCGACACCGCGATGTACCAGGCCAAGACCGGCGCCGCGGAGTCGGTCGCCGTCTACACCCCCGCGATGAGCAGCCGGCTCGCCAACTGGCTCGATCTCGAGGCGCGCCTGCGCCGCGCGGTGGTGGAGGACCGTCTCAACCTGGTGTATCAGCCGAAGTTCCGCCTGCACGACAATCAGCTCGTGGGGGTGGAGGCGCTGCTGCGCTGGTGCGATGCCGAGCACGGTGAGATCCCGCCGCTGCGCTTCATCGAGATCGCCGAGGACAGCGGCCTCATCCTCGACCTGGGCAGCTGGGTAGTGCGCGCGGTGTGCCGGCAGCTGCGCAAGTGGATGGATCGGGGCTTCACCGTCCCGGTGGCCATCAACGTGTCCGGCAAGGACCTGCTGCACGGGGATCCGGCGCGCGTCATCCGGACCGAAGCGGCGGCGGCCGGCGTTCCCGCCTCGCTGATCGAGGTCGAGATCACCGAGTCGCTGCTGGTGAAGGACTCCGCCGCCGGGCGCAACGCGCTCAAGAAGCTGCGCGAGCTCGGCTGCCGCATTGCGCTCGATGACTTCGGCACCGGCTATTCCGCGCTCGCCTACATCACCCGCTTTCCCCCCGACCGCATCAAGATCGACAAGGCGTTCGTGCGCGACGTGGACCGCTCGGCGAGCGATGCCGCCATCGCCAACGCCATCCTGTCGCTCGGCGAGAGTCTGGGCATCACCGTGACGGCCGAGGGCATCGAGCGCTCGGGGCAACTCGAATGGCTGCGCGCGCGCGGCTGCCAGGAGGCGCAGGGGTTTCTCCTCGCCCGACCCCTGTCGGCGGCGGAACTGGAGCGCCAGTTCCTGCAGCCGGCGGAAAGCTCGGCGGCGCCGCACAGGCGGCGGGGTTGAGCGCAGCGGCGGCGCGCTTCGGGCGCACTTCGGCCGGAAACGGCTGTCGAATCGGGGGCCGCTTGCGCAGTATTCAGGCCGGCCCTAGGATCGAGCCGACGTGACTGCCATGCTGACGAAACTCCTCATCGGCGCCTTCCTGGTCCTGCCGCTCGCGGCCTGCACCACCCCGTCTGCGACCCGTGAGCCGCCGAAGAGCGCTTGGCTGGCGCTCGCGCGCACCCCGGGCTGCGTCCCGGATAGGGCCACGCGCATTCCGGTGAAGGAGGCAGACTGCGCCGGATCCGGCCGCACTTATACCCCGGAGGACATCCTGCGCACCGGCGCGGCCGACCCCGGCCAGGCCCTGCGGCTGCTCGATCCCGCGCTGACGGTGCACGGGCACTGAGGCTCAGAACGCGGCGTTGAGGAGTCTGCGCGGGCGCACCGCGCCGCGCCCGTCGGCCTCGCCGAGGCCGAGGAACGTGCCGGCCTCGTCGTACAGGCGCACCGCCGCCGCACCGGCCACCTCCGCCATGACGCTCTGACCGCTGAGCAGGCGTCGCGCCTCGCTCGCGGTGAGGCGCACCGCGCTCAGGTGCCCGAGCGGCCAGTCGCTGGACAGCAACCGCGGCCAGTCCCCGCGCGCACGCATCGCGGCCACTGACTCGAGCGTGTGCATCGGCTCCTTCTCAAAGGGCTCCACGTACAGCCGCCGCAGCGCCGTGACGTGCCCGCAGGTGCCGAGCGCCGCCGCCAGATCCTCGGCCAATACCCGGATATAGGTACCCTTGGAGCACAGGGCCTCGAGCTCGAGGCTCGCGGGGCCGAGCGCGAGCAGCGCAAGCTCGAACAGCTCGATGGCGCGCGCCGCCCGCGCCACGGTCACGCCGGCGCGCGCGAGCTTGTACAGCGGCTGGCCGGCGCGCTTCACGGCCGAGTACATCGGCGGAGTCTGTGTCTGCGGGCCGCGGAAGCGTGTGAGGAGTGCCTCGAGCGTCGCGCGCTCGAGCGGCGGCACCGGCGCCCTTGTCGTGACCGCGCCTTCCGTATCGCCGGTCGCGGTCGCGGCGCCGAGCGCCACCGTGAAACGGTAGCGCTTGCGGCCGGCGAGGATCTGCCCCGCGATCTTGGTGGCCTCGCCCAGGCAGATCGGCAGCATGCCGGTGGCGAGCGGGTCGAGGCTGCCGACATGCCCCGCCTTCTGCCGCAGGAACAGCGTGCGCACACGCTGCAACACCGCGTTCGACGACAGGCCGAGCGGCTTGTCGAGCAGCAGGATGCCGCTGGGCATGAGCGCGCGCGTTCAGCGCCGGGAAATGTCGGCGCCCGCCGGCGGCCCGGAGCCCGGCTCGGGGGCGGGCGGCGCGGCGGCGCCGGCACGGTCGCCGGCAACGGCGCGGTCGATGAGGCTGCTCAAGCGGGCCGCGCCCTCGACGCTTTCATCGAACACGAATTCCAGCCGGGGCGCGTGCCGCAGCGACAGCCGCCGGCCAAGCTCCCCGCGCAGGAACCCGGCGGCGTGGGTGAGTCCGATGCGCACCTCGTGCGGCGGGTGGCGCGAGGCGAACGGGGTGAAGAACACGCGCGCCGTGCCCATGTCGGCCGCGACGCTGACCGCGGTGATGGTCACGTTGCCCACGCGCGGATCCTTCACTTCGCGCGCGATCAACGCCGCGAGCACACGCTGGATCTCCGACTCGATGCGTTGGGTGCGGGCCTGCGGCATTACTGCAGCGTTCTCGCGACCTCGACGCGCGCAAAGCACTCGATCTGGTCGTTAACGCGCACGTCCTGGTAGTTCTTCACGCCGATGCCGCACTCGGTGCCGGCACGCACCTCGCCCACGTCGTCCTTGAAGCGGCGCAGTGACTCGAGCGCGCCCTCGAAGATCACCACGTTGTCGCGCAGCACGCGAATCGGATTGTTGCGCTTCACCAGGCCCTCGGTCACCAGGCAGCCGGCCACCACGCCGAACTTGCTCGAGCGGAACACCTCGCGCACCTGCGCCACACCTACGATCTGCTCCTTGATCTCCGGCTGCAGCATGCCGGTCATCATCTGCTTCACGTCGTCGATGGCTTCGTAAATGATGCTGTAGTAGCGCACCTCGACGCCGGTCTCCTTGACGGCATCGCGCGCGCCCGCATCGGCGCGCACGTTGAAGCCGATGACCAGTGCCTTGGAGGCCGCGGCGAGCTGCACGTCGGACTCGGTGATGCCGCCCAGGCCGCTCGCGATCACCTTCACCTGCACCTCCTCGGTGGACAGCTTGGCGAGCGCATCGCGCAGCGCCTCGGCGCTGCCCTGCACGTCGGCCTTGATGAGCACCGACACCAGGCCGGCCTTCTCCTCGCCCATCTGAGCGAATGCATCCTCGGGACGGGCGCTGTGGCGTGCCAGCTTCACGTCGCGGAACTTGCCCTGGCGGTAGAGCGCCACTTCGCGCGCCTTGCGCTCGCTCTCCACCGCCAGCAGCTCATCGCCCGCGTTGGGCGCGCTCGAGAGTCCCAGCACCACCACCGGCATGGACGGCGGGGCTTGCGCCACCTGCTGGCCGTTCTCATCGAACAGCGCGCGCACGCGCCCGTACTCGGAACCGGCGATGATCGGGTCGCCCATGCGCAGCGTGCCCTTCTTCACCAGCACGGTCGCCACCGCGCCGCGGCCCTTCTCTATGCTCGACTCGATCACCACCCCGGAGGCGAGCCCGTTGCGCGGCGCTCTCAGCTCCAGCACTTCCGCCTGCAGCAGGATCGCTTCGAGCAGCTTGTCGACACCAGCACCGGTGCGCGCCGATACGCTGACGAACATGTTCTGCCCGCCCCACTCCTCGGCAATGACCTCGTGCTTGGACAGCTCGGTGCGCACGCGGTCGGGGTCCGCGTCGCTCTTGTCGATCTTGTTAACCGCCACCACGATCGGCACGCTCGCCGCACGCGCGTGCTGGATGGCCTCGATGGTCTGCGGCATCACACCGTCGTCGGCGGCGACCACCAGCACCACGATGTCGGTGGCCTTGGCGCCGCGCGCGCGCATCGCCGTGAACGCGGCATGTCCGGGGGTATCGAGGAAGGTGATGACCCCCTTCGGGGTCTCGACGTGATAGGCGCCGATGTGCTGGGTGATGCCGCCCGCCTCGCCCGCCGCGACCTTGGTGCGCCGGATGTAATCGAGGAGCGAGGTCTTGCCGTGATCGACGTGGCCCATGACGGTGACCACCGGCGGGCGCGGCGCAGCTTCCGCCTCGGCCTGCGCGCCCTGCAGATCCTGTTCGATCTGGTTCTCCTTGAGCACCTTGGGCGTGTGGCCCATCTCTTCGACCACCAGCACCGCGGTGTCCTGGTCGATCGGCTGGTTGATGGTGGCCATCACGCCCATGTTCATCAGCGCCTTGATGACCTCGTTGGCCTTGACGGCCATCTTCTGCGCCAGCTCCGCCACCGTGACCGTCTCGCCGATGCCGACCTCGTGCACCACCGGCGCGGTCGGCATCTCGAATCCATGCCGCCCTTCGGCGGACGCCGGAACGGGGCGCGCCTTGGCGCGGCGCTTCTTCTTGTAGCGCGAGCTGACATCTCCGGTGACATGCAGCTCCTGACGGCCATAGCGCGTGTGCTGCTTGTCGTCCGCCACCGGCGCGGCGGGGGCGGCGGCGGCCGGGCGTTCGCGCGGCGCCGCTGGCGGCGGGGTGAGCGCCTGCGGCCGCTCACGCTCGCCGGCGTGCCGCTCGTGCTCCTCGCGCTCGCGGGTGCGCCGCGCCTCGTCGTCGCGGCTGCGCTGTTCGGCCACCCGGCGCGCGTCCTCCTGGGCGCGGCGGCGCGCATCCTCTTCCTCGACGCGGCGGCGGTTCTCCGCCTCGAGCCGCTCGCGCTCGCGCCGCTCGGCTTCGGCGCGCTCACTCTCGGCGCGCGCCGCAGCTTCGGCTTCCTGACGGCGGTGGTCGAGCTCGTCCTGCTGGACGCGGGCCTGCTCCTCGAGCACGTCGCGCTTGATGTACGTGCGTTTGCGGCGCACCTCGACATTGACGGTGCGCGCGCGCCCCTGCGCGCTGGCGAGCTTCAGCTCGCTCTGGGTCTTGCGCCTGAGGGTGATCTTGCGCGGCGCGCCGTCGCTGTCGGCGTCGCTCCCGTGGCTGCGGCGCAGGTGCGTGAGCAGCTCGAGTTTGGCGTCGTCGCTGATGCGCGCGTCGGGACCGGACACCTTGATGCCCGCCTGATCGAGCTGCACCAGCAGCCGGTCCACCGGCACCTTGAGAACCTCGGCAAACTGGGAAACGCTCACTTCGGCCATAGGCTTGAACCCTCGTCCCGTTGCTGTCAGTTACCCGCCTCGAACCACGGCGCGCGCGCCGTCATGATGAGCGTGGCCGCCTTGTCGGCGGCCAGCCCTTCGATGTCGGCCAGCTCATCCACCGACTGCTCGGCGAGATCCTCGCGGGTACGCACCCCGCGGCGCGCCAGGGTCAGCGCCAGGTCCGGGCTCATGCCCTCGAGCAGCAGCAGATCGTCCGCCGGCATCGACTGATCGAGCGTCTCCTCGCTGGCGATCGCCTGCGTGAGCAGCACGTCGCGCGCGCGGTTGCGCAGCTCCTTGACGATATCCGCGTCGAACTCCTGTATGGCGGCCAGCTCCGCCTGCGGGACGTAGGCGATCTCCTCGATGGTGGAGAAACCCTCCTGCGCCAGGATGGTCGCCACGTCCTCATCGACATCCAGCTGCTTCATGAAGTTCTGCACCAGCTCCTTGGACTCGGTCTCGCTCTTGACCTCGGCGTCGGATTCGGTCATCACGTTCAGGTCCCACCCCGTGAGCTGGCTCGCCAGGCGGATGTTCTGGCCGCCGCGGCCGATGGCCTGCGAGAGCTTCTCCTCGGAAACGGCGATGTCCATGCTGTGCGAGTCCTCGTCCACTACGATGGACATCACCTCGGCGGGGGACATGGCGTTGATCACGAACTGCGCCGGGTTGTCGACGTGGGGGATGATGTCGACGCGCTCGCCCGCGATCTCGTTGGAGACCGCCTGCACGCGCGAGCCGCGCATGCCGACGCAGGCGCCGACCGGATCGATGCGCGGGTCGTTGCTCTTCACTGCGATCTTGGCGCGCACGCCCGGATCGCGCGCCGCGCCCAGGATGTGGATGAGCCCCTGCCCGACCTCCGGCACCTCGAGCTTGAAGAGCTCGATGAGGAACTCGGGCGCGGTGCGGGTGAGGAACAGCTGCGGGCCGCGCGGCTCGGAGCGCACTTCCTTGAGGAAGGCCTTGATGCGGTCCTGGGGCTTGGCCTGCTCGCGCGGGATCATGTCGGTGCGCGGCACGAAGCCTTCGGCGTTGCCGCCCAGATCGATATAGATGCCGTTGCGGTCGACGCGCTTCACCACCCCGCTCACCAGCGTGCCGACGCGGTCGCGGTAAGCGCCGACCACCTGGGCGCGCTCGGCTTCGCGCACCTTCTGCACGATCACCTGCTTGGCCTGCTGGGCCGCGATGCGCCCGAAGGCCACCGATTCGACCGGCTGTTCGACGTAGCCGCCCACCTGCGCCTGCGGGTCGAGCTCCACAGCATCCTCGAGGCGCAGCTCGTGCTCCGGGACCTCGAGCTCCTTGGAGTCGTCGGCGAACACCTTCCAGCGCCGGAAGGTGTCGTAGTCGCCGCTCTTGCGGTCGATCGACACGCGCGCGTCCCACTCCTCGCCGTGCTTCTTGCGGGTTGCGGACGCGAGCGCGGCTTCGAGTGCCTCGAAGATCACTTCCTTGTCGACGCCCTTCTCGTTGGATACGGCATCGACCACCATCAGAATTTCCTTGTTCACTGTCCCGCGTACCTCTTAAGACGCCAGCCTTGCCTTGTCGATCTCCGCGAACGCCACCGCCACACGCTCACGGTCGACCTCGAGTGCGATGCCGGTGTCATCGACCGTCAGGAGCTTGCCGGTGTAGCGCCGGCGCCCGGCGCGCGCCTCGCGCAACTCCACGAACACCCGCGAGCCGACGAAGCGCCCGAAGTGCGCCTGGGTGCGCAGCAGCCGGTCAAAACCCGGCGACGACACCTCGAGGGTGTAGGCGCACGGGATCGGGTCCTCGACATCGAGGAGCGCGGCGACCGCGCGGCTCACCCGCTCACAGTCCTCGAGGCTCACGCCCGCTTCCCGATCGATGTAGAGGCGCAGCAGTGCGCGCGCGCGCGCGGCAGCGTACTCGAGCTCCACCAGCTCGAAGCCCAGCCGCCCCAGCAGGGGCTCGATCAGTGCGCTCAAGCGCTCGCGCAGAATCACCGTCACCGCCTCTTGCAGCACCCGCAGGCCCGCTGCAAATCAGGTGCGCTGTAAATAAAAATGGGCCCCAAGGCCCACCAAAAAGCAAAAAGCCCCGCGGGGGGCTTGCCGATCACACCTCTTTCGGGGGTGCCACGCGTCGAACCTGCACCCGCGCGACACCCGCCACCCGTCCCCGCGCGGCATGCAGCCCACCGGGGGCCGGGAATTCTACCGGAAATCAGGGCCAGGGAACAGCGAGCCGACGGCGCCGCCGTGCCGCCATGGGGCTAGACTGGCCGCCAACGCCCGCCGAGGTAACACCATGTCCGAGCCCACCCCCCGCCCGCCGCTGCGCGCCCCGCGCGGCTCGAACCTCAGCTGCCGCAGCTGGCTCTCCGAGGCGGCGCTGCGCATGCTCATGAACAACCTGGATCCGGAGGTCGCCGAGCGGCCGCAGGACCTGGTGGTGTACGGCGGTATCGGCAAGGCGGCCCGCAACTGGCGCTGCTTCGAGCAGATCGTGGCCGCGCTGCGCGCGCTCGAGGACGATGAGACGCTGCTGATCCAGTCGGGCAAGCCCGTCGGAGTGTTCCGCACGCACGCCGATGCGCCGCGCGTGCTGCTCGCCAACTCCAACCTCGTGGCGCGCTGGGCCGACTGGGAGCACTTCAACGCGCTCGACCGCAAGGGACTCATGATGTTCGGCCAGATGACGGCCGGCTCGTGGATCTACATCGGCACCCAGGGCATCGTGCAGGGCACCTACGAGACCTTCGTGGAGATGGGCCGCCAGCACTTCGGCGGCGACCTCGCCGGCAAGTGGATCCTCACCGCGGGCCTGGGCGGCATGGGCGGCGCGCAGCCGCTCGCCGCCACCATGGCGGGAGCCTCGATGCTCGCGGTGGAGTGCCGCCCGGAGCGCATCGCGAAGCGCCTGCAGACCCGCTACCTCGACATGCAGGCCGGGAGCCTGGATGAGGCCCTGGAGAGCCTCACGCGGGCGCGGCGCACCGGCAAGCCCGTGTCGGTGGGCCTGCTCGGCAACGCCTGCGAAGTGCTGCCGCAGCTGCTGGGTCGCGGCGTGCGGCCCGATGCCGTGACGGACCAGACCTCGGCGCACGATCCCGTCAACGGTTATCTGCCCGAGGGGTGGACGCTCGAGAAGTGGGACCGGCTGCGCGTCGAGAACCCGGCGCAGGTGGCGCAGGAGGCGCGCGCCTCGATGCGTAAGCACGTCGAGGCGATGCTCGCCTTCCAGAAGCTCAAGATTCCGGTGTTCGACTACGGCAACAACCTGCGCCAGGTGGCCTTCGACGCCGGCCTCAAGGAGGCGTTCGCCTTTCCGGGCTTCGTGCCCGCGTACCTGCGGCCGCTGTTCTGCCGCGGCATGGGGCCGTTTCGCTGGGCGGCGCTGTCGGGCGACCCCGAGGATATCTACCGCACCGACGCGAAGGTCAGGGAATTGCTGCCCGATGACGCGCACTTGCATCAGTGGCTCACCATGGCGCGCGAGCGCATCCAGTTTCAGGGCCTGCCGGCGCGCATCTGCTGGGTGGGCCTGGGTGACCGACACCGACTCGGGCTGGCGTTCAACGAGATGGTGGCGCGCGGGGACCTCAAGGCGCCGATCGTCATCGGCCGCGATCACCTGGATTCCGGCTCGGTCGCCAGCCCGAACCGCGAGACCGAAGCGATGCGCGACGGCTCCGATGCGGTGGCGGACTGGCCGCTGCTCAATGCGCTGCTCAACACCGCCAGCGGCGCGACCTGGGTGTCGATCCATCACGGCGGCGGAGTCGGCATCGGCTACTCGCAGCACGCCGGCGTCGTCATCGTGTGCGACGGCACGCCCGCCGCCGCGCGCCGCATCGAGCGCGTGTTGTGGAACGATCCGGCGAGCGGGGTCATGCGGCATGCGGACGCCGGCTACGAGAGCGCGATCGAGTGTGCCCGCGCGCGGCACCTCAACCTGCCGTTCCTGCAAGGCTGAGCGGTAAGAGCGCGTGTCCGAACCGCTCAAGCTGTGGCGCAACGCGCAGCTCGCGACCTGCGACGCCGCGGCGCGCGTCATCGCGCGCGGCGCGCTCACGACCCGCGCCGGGCGCATCGAGTGGGTGGGGGAGGAAGCGGCGCGGCCGGCGGCGGCGGCGGATGAGGTACATGATCTGGCGGGCGCCTGGGTCACACCCGGGCTGATCGACTGTCATACGCACCTGGTGTTCGCCGGCACCCGCGCCAACGAGTACGCCGAGCGGCTGCGCGGGCGCTCGTACGAGGAGATCGCGCGCTCCGGCGGCGGCATCCTCGCCACCGTGCGCGCGGTGCGTGCGGCGAGCGAGGAACAGCTGTTCGATGAGAGCGCGCCGAGGCTGGCGGCGCTGCTCGCCGAGGGCGTCACCACGGTCGAGATCAAATCCGGCTACGGCCTGACGCTGGCGGATGAAGCGAAGATGCTGCGCGTCGCGCGCCACCTGGGCAGGGCGTTTCCGGTCACGGTGCGCACGACGCTCCTCGCCGCCCATACGCTGCCGCCGGAATACCGCGGCCGCGCCGATGAGTACATCGAGGCCATCGCGCGCGAGTGGCTGCCGCAGCTGTGCGCGCAGGGCCTCATCGATGCCGTGGACATATTCTGCGAGCACATCGCCTTCAGCGTCGCGCAGGCCGAGCGGCTGTTCGCCGCGGCGCGCGCGCTGGGGCTCCCGGTCAAGATGCACGCCGAGCAGCTCGGCAACCTCGGCGGCACGCTCATGGCGGCGCGCCAGGGAGCGCTGTCGTGCGATCATCTGGAGTATGCCGGGGAGCGGGAAGCGGCGGCGCTCGCCCGCGCCGGCACCGTGGCGGTGCTGCTGCCGGTGGCCTTCTACTGCCTCGGCGGTGAGCGCCGGCCGCCGGTTGCGGCGCTGCGCGCGCACCAGGCGGCGCTCGCCGTCGCGAGCGACTGCAATCCCGGCTCCGCCCCCGGCGCGTCGCTTCTCACCGCGATGAGCATGGCGACGCGGCTGTTCGGCCTGACGGCGGAGGAAGCGCTGCTGGGCGTCACGCGCCATGCGGCGCGCGCGCTCGGGCTCGAGGGCGAGCGCGGCGCGCTCGCCGCCGGGCAGGCAGCCGACTTCGTGGTGTGGAACCTGCGCTCCATCGAGGAGCTCGGGTACTGGATTGGCTTTAACCCGCGCCGGACCGTGGTCCGCGCGGCAGAGGTCCTGCGATGGCCGAACCCGATTCTCTGAAGCTTGGCTCCCGGCCGCTGCGGCTCGCCGACCTGCGACGGGTGTACCAGGGCCCGGTCAGCGTGCAGATCGACGCGGCGGCGCTCGGCGCGGTGCGCGACGCCCATGCCGTCACCATGCGGCTCGCCGCGGCCGATGCGCCCGCTTACGGCATCAACACCGGCTTCGGCCTGCTCGCGAACACGCGCATTCCCCCCGCGCAGCGCACGTTGCTGCAGCGGAACATCATCCTGTCGCACAGCTGCGGCGTCGGGCCACTGCTCGATGATGCGATCGTGCGCCTCACGCTGGTGCTGAAGCTCGCGAGCCTGTTGCAGGGCTTCTCCGGGGTGAGCCCGGAGCTGGCACGCTTTCTCGAGCGGCTCATCAACGCCGGCCTGTGTCCGTGCGTGCCGGCGCAGGGGTCGGTTGGAGCCTCGGGAGATCTCGCGCCACTGGCGCATCTGTCGCTGGTGGTGCTGGGACTGGGTGAGATCCGCCGCCACGGCGAGGTGTTGCCGGCGGCCGAAGCTCTGGCGCAGGAGGCGCTGGCGCCGCTCGCGCTCGGGCCCAAGGAGGGACTGGCGCTGCTCAACGGCACCCAGGTGTCGACCGCGCTGGCGCTCGCCGGGCTGTTCGAGATCGAAACGGTGTTTGCGGGCGCGGTGGTGAGCGGCGCGCTGTCGCTCGATGCGCTGCAGGGGAGCGATGCGCCCTTCGATCCGCGCATGCACCACCTGCGCGGCCATGACGGTCAGGCGCGCGTCGCGCAGGTGTATCGCGAGCTGCTCTCGGGGAGCGAGATCCGCGAATCACACCGCACCTGCACACGGGTGCAGGATCCGTACTCGCTGCGCTGTCAGCCGCAGGTGATGGGCGCGTGCCTCGACCTGATCACGCAGCAGGCGGCGACGCTCACCATCGAGGCCAACGCCGTCACCGACAACCCGCTGATCTTTCCGGACACGGGCGAGGTGCTGTCGGGCGGGAATTTCCATGCCGAGCCGGTGGCCTTCGCGGCCGACATCCTCGCGCTCGCCTGCGCGGAGGTGGGCTCGATCGCCGAGCGGCGCCTGGCGCTGCTCGTCGACCCGAAGATGAGCGGGCTGCCGGCGTTCCTCGCCCCCGACAGCGGCGTGAACTCCGGCTTCATGCTGGCGCAGGTCACCGCCGCCGCGCTGGTCGCCGAGAACCGCATGCTGTGCCATCCGGCGAGCGTCGACAGCATCCCCACCTCCGCCAACCAGGAGGACCACGTGAGCATGGCGACGCACGGCGCGCGGCGGCTGCTCGCCATGGCGGGCAACGCCCTCAACATCGTCGCGCTCGAGTTTCTCGCCGCCTGCCAGGGCGTGGACCTGCGGGCGCCGCTGAAGACTTCGCGGCGCCTGCAGGACGCCCACAGCGCCCTGCGCCTCAAGGTGCCTTTCGCGCAGACCGACCGGCTGCTCGCGCCCGACGTCGCCGACGCCGCCGCCACCGTGCGCCGCTCCGAGGTGCAGTCGCTCGTCGCCCCTCTGCTACCGAGCTTCCGCTGACGCAGGCCCAGGCACGCCGCTGGCGCAGGCCAGCTCGACCGGTGACTCAAGCCCTCGGTGCGCACCGCCCAAGGATGCGGTTTACAGGTCTTCGCAGCGATTCAGACCGGCGCGTACTCGGTGGCCTTGGGCTTGTCCGAGAGGTCCGACTGCTGCTCGCGCTTGATGCGCTCGTAGATCTCTTCCCGGTGCACGGCAACGCTCTTGGGCGCGTTGATGCCGACCCGTACCTGATTCCCCTTGACCCCCAGAACCGTAATGGTCACGTCGTCGCCGATCATGACGGTCTCGCCGACCCGGCGTGTGAGAATGAGCATCTTCCAATCCCTCTGTCGTTATAGTTAGGTGTGCCACCGCGACTTGAAGTTCGCTCCCGACACGTTTTTATCCTTTCGTAGGGTACGCGGAAACCGGCGCAAAGAGAATCCAGCCGTGTGCAGCAGGGGGGCTTGAACGTTCGCGCCATGGGTATACCACCCACCACCCATACACCCCCTACCCCAGCAGTCTCTTCAGCCCCGCACACGCTGCCTCCGCGGCAGGACCCACGATCACGTGCACGCAGCCCGCGCCCGGTGTCGCGATGCCGCGCAGCCCGAGGCCACGAATGGCGGCGCGGTCGATGAGCGCGGCATCGCCCACGCTCACGCGCAGCCGACTCGCTGCGGCTTCCACCGCGCGTACGTTGGCGCGGCCGCCGAGCGCGGCCAGGAGCGCCCCCGCATCCGGGGCCACCAGCCCGGGCGTCTGCGCTGCCGGCGCGACCCGCGCAGGCGTGCCCGGCGCGGCGGCCTCTGGCACTGCGGGGCAGCCCGTGGACTGCAACGCGCTGCGGATCTCTCCGGCGATCTGATCGGCGACGGCACCGACCACCACCTGCAACGCGTTGGCCGACGGTCGCACGAGCCCGCGGACGCCGAGTCGCTTCAGCGCACCCTCATCGACCGCCGCCTGATTCGCAACCAACAACCGCAGGCGCGTGGTGCACGCGTCTACCGACACGAGGTTGGCCGCGCCGCCGAGCGCGCCGATCCAGGCACGCGCGCGCTCGGCCGGCGGCGGCGGCGCCGCCGCGGTGCTCTCCAGGGGGTCGCGCCCCGGGGTCTTCAGATCCAACCTGACGATGACCAGGCGGAACAGTCCGTAGTACAGCGCGAAATACAGCGCGCCCACCGGCAGCAGCCACAACGGCCGCGTGGCGCGGCTGAAGTTCAGCACATAGTCGAACAGGCCCGCGGAGAAGCCGAAACCGAGTCTCACGTGCAGGGCGTTCATGATGATGAACGCGACTCCGGTGAGCAGCGCGTGCACCGCGTACAGCACCGGCGCCAGGAAGATGAAGGTGAACTCGATGGGCTCGGTGACGCCGGTGAGGATCGAGGTCAGCGCGATGGAGGCGAGCAGCCCCCCTACCGCGCGGCGCCGCTCGGGGAGAGCGCTGTGATACATGGCGAGACAGGCGGCCGGCAGACCAAACATCATCACCGGAAAGAAGCCCGACATGAACGCGCCGGCGCTCGGATCGCCGGCGAAGAAGCGCTTCAGATCGCCGGTAACGCCGTGGTAATCGCCGAGCAGAAACCAGGCGATGTTGTTGATGATGTGGTGGAGCCCGGTCACGATCAGCACGCGGTTGAGCACGCCGTAGGCGAACAGGCCGAGCGGCCCGGCGTGCAGCACCGAGCGGCTGAGCGCATCCATCCCCTGCTCGAGGTGCTGCCACTGGGTGCCGAACGCGCCCGCCAGCAGCAGCCCCGCGAAGCCACTCGCGATCGGCACGAACCGCCGCCCGCCGAAGAAGGCGAGGTAACTCGGCAGGTTGATGTTGTAGAAACGGTTGTAGAGCGCTCCAGCGGTCAGGCCCGAGAGGATGCCCGCCGGCACACTGAGCTTGGCGAGCTCGTGCGCCTTGTACGCCGCGACCGCCAGCTCGCGCGCGCGGCCGCTGAAATCGGCCACCGCCGCCGGCGGCACCGCGATCAGAACCTCCGCCCCCTTGGTCGCCACCAGATAGGCGACCACGCTCGCGAGTCCCGCCGCGCCGTGATTCTCGCGCGCGAGTCCCACCGCCACGCCGATCGCGAACAACAGGCCGAGATTCGAGAAGATGGCCTCGCCCGCCGCGGCCACGGAGGCCGAATCGAGCAGGTCGGGCTGCCCCACGCGCAGCAGCAGGCCCGCGATCGGCAGCACCGCGATGGGCAGCATCAGGGCGCCGCCCACCTTCTGCAGTCCCGCGAGCCCGAGCTTCACGACAGCGTCCCCGACAGCACCGCCGCCAGCGCCTGCACGGCGACCGTGGCGTCGGGCCCGGTGGCGCGGATCTCGATCTCCTCCCCGCGCTCGACCCCGAGCGCCATCAGCGCCACGATGCTGCGCGCATTGGCCTCGCGTCCATGCGCCGCGATGCGCACGTCCGCGGCGAGACTCCTCACCGCGTCCGCAAGCAGCGCCGCCGGCCGCGTGTAAATGCCGTGCTCAACGCCGACCTTGAGGCGGCGCACAGTTGTCGCATCGCCCGGCGCCGCCGGCGCGGACACCTCCTGCGCTTGCGAGGCGACTTCCATGAGGAGGTTCCCGACCGCGAGCTCGCAGCCCGAGCTGCGGCGCACAATCCGAAAGCCGCTGTCGGCGGTCACGATCACCGGGGTGAGGACGCTCCTGGCGCGCCGCGCGAGGAGATCCAGATCGAAGCTGAGGAGCCTCTCGCCCGCTCTAACGCGCGCGCCCTGCTGCGCGTGCAGCTCGAAGCCCTGCCCCCCGAGCTCCACGCTATCGATGCCGACATGCAGCAGCACCTCGCACCCCTGCGGAGTGCGCAGCGTCACGGCGTGTCGCGCGGCGGCGATCACGATCAGCTCCCCGTCACAGGGGGCGCAGAGCGTGGCCGAGGTCGGATCGATGGCCAGTCCGTCGCCGAGCAAGCCTCTGGCGAACACCTCATCGGGCGCTTCCTCGAGAGGGGTGCTCCAGCCGGCGAGCGGTGCGAGCAGCCTCACGGTGCGCACCGGCGTCATGGCAAGAGCTGCACCCAGTCGAGCGCCCACAGCGGATCGAGCGTGCGCTGGGTGAAGCGGAAGCACAGGTCGTGCGGCCCGGCCGCGCTCGGCAGCGGCACCGCCGGCAGCGTCGTCACCGCGTCGTTGTCGGCGGCCGGTGCGAGTGGCAGCACCGCGACGGGCTCACCTTGGCAGCCGTCCAGACGCACCTCGAGCTCCCCGGCGGGCGTGTTCGGCGCATTGAGTTTGATGGCCTCGATGTCCTTGCCGATCTGGAAGTTGAACGGCACCTGCCCCACCGCGGCGGTCAGCGTCGACCCGTGAGACAGATCGGCGGCCGGCAGAATCCAGCAGGGATTCATGATGTCGATGAGGAACACGGCGCGCGCCCCCTCCATCGGCGCGTCATCCTCGAGCGACAGGACCAGCTTGTCGGTGCAGGTCTTCAGGTCCTGGCTCATGTGGCGCTCGTGCGGCCCCACGGTGTGAGGCGGCGCGAGCGCATCGTCCGAGTAGTGCACGCCGAGCCCACTCAGGCGGCGGAACTCCGCCGGGAGCCGGGCGAGAAAATCCGGCCAGTCGAGGCGCGCGGGCGGGGACCAGCCGATCTCGGCGAGGGCGGCCGCGCGCGGCCAGGTCATGTAGGCGGCGCGCTCTTCGGTGCGCACGTGCTCCGTCCACAGATTCGCCTGCAGCCCGAGCACGTGTCGCCCATCGGCCGCGAGGGGTCCGGGCAGCGGGTCGAAGTGATAGACGTCGGCGAGGGTCTCGACCGTGCCGCGGCCCGGCGGCTCGCTCGGCGAGCGGCCCTGGCGGCTATCCAGGTACAGCGTCGGGTCCGGGGACAACACTGCATCGTGTCCGGCGGCGGCGGCGGCGATCGCGCCCTGCACGCCGCGCCAAGACATGACGGTTGCGTCCGCCGGCACGCCGCCCTCGAGGATCTCATCCCAACCCACGAGGCGCCGGTCGTGCGCCCGCAGGTACTCCCCCATTCGGTGAGTGAAGTAGCCCTGCAGTGCCTCCTCGTTCGCCACACCCAGCTCGCGCATGCGCGCCTGCACGCGCGCGGACGCCTTCCATTGATCCTTCACCGCCTCATCGCCCCCCACGTGGATATATTCCCCGGGAAAGAGCCCCATCACTTCGGCGAGCACGTCCTCGAGAAAAGCGAAGGTGGATTCTTCCACGTTGAAGAGATTCGGGTAGATGCCCCAGTCGGCGGGCACTGCCTGCGGTGGCTGGCTCGTCACCCCCAGCTGCGGATAGGCGACGATGGCCGCGGTCGCATGCCCGGGCATGTCGATCTCCGGCACGAGGGTGACGTTACGCGCCGCGGCGTGCGCGACGATGCGGCGCACGTCGTCCTGGGTGTAGAAGCCGCCGTACAGGCGTGCCCGGCCCGTGGCCGGATCGATGTCACGCGCCGCCGCCCGGCCCGCCGGCACGCGCCAGGCGCCGACGCTGGTGAGGCGCGGATACTTGCTGATCTCGAGCCGCCAGCCCTGGTCATCGGTCAGATGCCAGCCGAGCACGTTGAGCTTGTGCAGCGCCATCCAGTCGATATAACGCATGATGAACGCGGGCGATTGAAAATGGCGCGCCGAGTCCAGCATCAGGCCGCGCCAGCGAAAGCGCGGCGCATCGACGATGTGCAGCGCGGGGATGTGCAGCTCCGGCAGCGTGATGCGGCGCGCCGACTGCGCGCCGATTGCCGGCGCCCCCATGCCCACGGTACACAGCTGCCAGAGCGTCACGCCGCCATAGAAGAGGCCGCGCGGATCGCCCGCCGACACCACGACCCGCCGCGGCGTGACGCGGATCTCGTAGCTCTCCGGGCTCGCCCCGGGCGGCGCGCGCTCGAGATCGAAGACGATCGCGGGCCTCTCTGTGCGGCCGGGCGAGCCCGCGATCGCGGTCAGCCAGCCGGGGTGCGTCCGGCGCAGCAGATCGACGAAGTACCGCGCGCTCTCGCCCGCTCCCGGGTCGCGCGGTAGCCACACGACCGTCCGCTCGCCGAGAGGGAACGCGCCGCGCCCGGGGACGAGCTGCGCCGGGGCGGGAATGACGTCGGACGTTGCGCGAATGCCATGCGCGGCGTCCGGGCCACCCGCGTGCGCCGGGGGACCGCCAGTCACGCAGCCCCATACGAGGAGCGCCGCGGCACGGCAGGCCGGGGCCGGACGCCTCACTTCGAAGCCTGCAGACGTTCTGCAAGATACGCTCGCACGCGCGCGGCGTCTGCGGCCGAGAGCTCGCCCAACACGCCGCGCCGCGGCTCAGGAATGTGCTCGCTGACCCCGTCCTGCGCTGCGAACACGTAGTGATCGAAGAGCGCCCGCCAGGCCTCACGGGTCACCGCCGGGAGCGGGCGCAGGTTGAGCAGGGCGATCATCAGAGCGTCGAACCCGCTCGTGCCGCCGACCGGCACGCCGGGTACGGCGTGCCACCAGTAGTTCACCAATAGATTAAAGGGCTCGAGCGACTCGACGTGATGCCACCAGAGCGGCGGAATGAAGAGCGCATCCCCCGGGCCGAGCTCGGCGGTGACTGCCGCCTTCAGCGCCTCGCGAAATCGCGGGAAGCGCCCGAAATCCGGGTCGTGCAGCCGCACCAGGCTCATCGGCGCGCCGGTCGGCGCGAAGTCGAGCGGCCCGATGTAGAGATTCGCGATCTGCTCGGGCGGAAAGAGCGTGAATCGCCGGCAGCCGCTCACCACGCAGCCGATATTGTTCCACTCATCGAGGTGCGTCGGGGTCGTGATCGCGGTGCCGAGCCAGATGCGCGGAAGCACGGCGGCATCGAGCACGCCGAGTGCGTTCTCGGCGGCAAAGCCCGGCAGGCAATCACCGACCAGGGCGCTCTGCGCGGCGACCGCCGGAGCACGCGCGAACGCACCGTAGCGCAGCACCTGCTCCGCGACCGCCGAGATCGGCAGCCGATTGCGCAGGAAGTTGAAGCCGCTCATGTCTTCGTTGTAGAAGACACGGCCTTCGACTTCGGGCGGCGTCATGATGGCATCCACAGGTGCGCCGTTGTCGAACGCGCGCAGGTACTCGACCAGAGCGGCCGGCGAGCGGCGGCCGGCCGCGACCGCCGGCCAGGGGCTCACGAGTCCCCGCAGCACTGCAGGGCGCGCCGAGGCAAACACCTCGCGGCGAATCGCCTCGTCGTCGAGGGCGGGGAATTCGCGGATGGCAGTGAACGGCTCTGACACGGCGGGCTCGGCGAGGGCGGCGGCGCAGGTGGCGGCTACCAGAAATAGACCTGCAACGCCGGCTCGGTGCGGCGCGGCGGAATGCTCTCGAGCGCGGCGCGGTGATCCGGATAGTTGGCGGAGCTGCGCTCGAGGAGGTTGTCGATCTCCGCCTCGCTGAAGCGCGCCTCCTGCGCGGTCGGCGGCCGCAGGTCCTGCGGGTCGGGAAAGATGCCCATGCCCGCCATGATCGAGTACCAGGAGAACACCGGATAACCCTTGCCCAGCACCTGCTGGCCGACCGCGGGGGCGATGCTCTTGCCCGCCATCCACAGTGAGTAGAGCTTCTTCAGGTCATCCGACAGGTTCAGGTTGGCGGCGTTGGCGCGCCAGTACTCCGTGTCGGTCCGCGTGTTGGTCTTGTAGTGCGTGACGATGTAATCGCGGATCCCCTCGAAGTGGGTATTCATCATGTCATTGAAGCGCTCGTGAGCCGCTTCGCTCAGGTCCCCCCGCTCCACGAACTCGACGAAAGTGGCGGCGGTCTGCTGGATGAAGAGGAGCGCGGTCGCCTCGAGCGGCTCGATGAACCCCTGCGAGAGTCCCACGGCGAGGCAGTTCCTGTTCCAGTGCCGGGTCACCCGCCCGATCTTCATCTTCAGATGCCGCGCCGGCACGTCCGCATCGAGGAGGCCCAGATGCCCGCGGAGCTCCGTCTCCGCCTCGTCCGCCGAGCAAAACCGGCTGCTATAGACGTAGCCGTTGCCGAAGCGAGTGGTGAGGGGGATCTTCCACGCCCAGCCATGCTTCATCGCGGTCGAGACGGTCTCCGAGGGAATCGAGCCCTCCATCGGCGATGGGATCGCGACCGCTGCATCGTTGAACAGATTGCTCGAGAAGCTTACATACGGCGTGTGCAGCGCCTTGTCGATCAGCAGACCCGCGAAGCCGCTGCAGTCGACGAAGAGATCCGCCGCGATCGTCTCGCCCTCCTCCGTGCCGACCGAGGCGATGTTGCCGTCGGCGTCGAGGTTCGCGTGCGTCACGTGGCAGCTCTTGTAGCGCACGCCGCGATCGACCGCTTTGCGGTGCAGGAACTGCCCGAGCAGCACGGCATCGAAGTGATAGCCGTGCCAGATATCGAAGGGGAAGCTCTCGCTCGCCTTCGGGGCGCGACGCTTGGCGGCCAGGCGCGCAGCGATGAAGTAGCGGTCCGGATGCGCCTCGAGATCGGCGCCGTTGATGCGCGCCTCGACGTTGTGGACGAACTGCTTCATCGTCAGGTTGTCCAGCATCGAGGCGAAGGGGTGGAAGTAGCTCCCGAACCCCGGCTTGGTCGACCAGCCGTCGAAGCGGATGCCGCATTTGTAGGTCGCGTGGCAGGCGGGCATCCACTCCGACTCCTCGAGCCCCAAGCTGTCGAAGAAGCCGCGGAGCCACGGGGTCGAGCCCTCGCCAACGCCGATGATCCCGACCGTGGGGGACTCCAGCAGCGTGATCTCGACGCCTCGCTCGATGAGGGAGCGCGCGAGGATCAGCGCCGTCATCCACCCCGCCGTGCCGCCGCCGACGATCACGATGCGCCGCAGCGGCACGGGCGCCGGGTGGGGGTTGCGGCCGCTCGTCGGGCTATAGGAGTAGTTGAAGAGCGTGGCGGTCGTCATGGCACTCCACGTTACCCGTCCCGCGACGTGCCCGCCACGGCCGAGATGCCGAGGCCCGCAGGGAGCCCCGACGGACGGCGCCGCCCATGCCGCGCCGCCCGCCATCCGTCCCGCGCCGCTCAGAACTTCGCGCGCACGCTCAGGTAGAACTGCCGGCCGTTCTTGTAGAAGGCGCGCGGCTGGGTGGTGTTGAGCGCGTAGTACTTGAGCGTCGGATCGTTCAGGTTCTGGGCGTCGAAGTTCAGGCTCAGGTGCTCGTTGTACGCGTAGGCCACCGACGCCGCGAGCGTGCCGATCGAATCCTGCGAGAAGGCCGTGCTGCGATCCAGACCACTGAAGAACGACGAGCGGTAGTTGTAGGTCACGTGTGCGCTGAAGTGCGCGTCCTCGTAGTAAGCGCCCACGTTGTAGGTGTTGTTCGACGTCCCGACCAGACGGTCGTCCCCGCCCTGGGGCACACCCTCAGTCTGCCGGCCATCCGTGTAGGTGTAGTTCCCCTCGAGACCGAAGTGATCAGCCAGGGCCTGCTGATACACGAGCTCGATACCCTGCACCCGACCCTTGGTGTTCACCGGCACCGTGAGGTTGTACTGCACCAACGCGCCCTGCGGCGGGGCTGGCGGTCCGTAAGTCAGGTAGCTGAGGGTCTGACTGCCGAAGCCGATGTAGTTCTGCAGGTCCATGTAAAAGAGCGTCCCTGCAAGCAACGATCGCTTCGCCAAGTACCACTCCAGGCCGACGTCGTAGTTGGTCGAGCGGATCGGCTTCAGGTCCGGGTTGCCACCCGTGCCGCTGCCGATCCCGGTGAGGGTCCCGGGCGGAGCGAGGTTGGTGGGCCCGGCGAGTGCCGAGTAATCCGCGCGCGTCATGGTCTGTGAAGCGGCGAAGCGCGCGATGACATCCGGTGTCATGTCGATCTTGAGGTTGGCGCTCGGCAGAAAGTCGCTGTAGTTGTGGCTCACCGGCAGGCCGACGAACGGTCCAAAGAGCGAAGTGAGGACCGCGCCGGGCGTCGAGGCACTGACGTTCTGCCCCGAGTAGGTGACGATGTTTTCCTCCGTATTCACGATACGCACGCCGAGATTCCCGGCCCAGCCCTCGCCTTTGAAATCGGCCTGCAGATAAGTCGCCAGATCCTTCTCGTGCACCTGGAACAGGAACTGGTAGTACGCGCGTTCCAGCGGATTACGCTGCACCTGCCCTGAAGTGCACAAGGGGGGTGGAGACACCACCGGCAGGTAACATGGTGTGTTGTAGACCGACAACTGTCCCGGCGTCCAGTACCACACGCCGGTCGGGATCGAGCCGCCGAAGGTGTTGAAATTCGACGGGTAGTTCGAGTAGGTCGTTGGATAGCTCGCAGGGTCGGCCCCACCGCCAGCGAAGAACGTCGGGCCCTGCGCGATCGCATTGTCCGAGGTGCGATCGTGCTTGACATAGCGCGCGCCAAATTTCAGGTCCTTCCACGCGCCGCTGTCGAGCATCGCGAAGCTGGCGTCGATCTTGCCCCAGGTCTCCTTGTCGACGATGTCGACGTTCTGAGCGCCGAAGATCCAGCCGAAGCCCAGCGCCGAAGGATTGCCGGCCGGGAACGGCACGGTGTTGTTGGTCGAGCCGAGATTGAAGTTCGTCCCGCTGCCAATACCGTTCATCTGCCATCCCGCGCCGTTACCGACGCCCGGGGTGGTCTCGGACACGTCCTGCGTCGGGGTCTTGCCATGCCCCTGCGAGTACCCGACCTGCGAGGTGAGGTTCAACCGGTCGCTGATGTGGTAGGCACCGTCGAGGTTGACAAAACTAGAGTCCGCGCTCTCATCGGGGCGCGAGATCTGGTCATAGATGCCGTAAGCCGTTCCCGCGACCGGAGAGAAGGCCGCCTGGGTTAGTGTGCTGCTCTGAATGAGATAACCGGCGTTCGGAACCGCGACCACGTTACAACCGTCCGGGGTGGCCGGCGCGCACGGATGCTGCGAATTCGGGACGAAGCCATTGCCGGAACTGATGTAGTGGGTGTTCCACAGCAGATAGTTGCGGTTGTAGTTCGGCCCGTCGAGCTTGGAATAGAAGCCCGAAAGGTCGAGATTCACGTTGTCGTTCGGTTTGAACTGGGCATCGATGAGACCGCCGGTGCGCTTGCGCTCTTGCTCGAAAAACGCGGCTCCAATGTCGGTCGGGTACTGGACGCCAGCGAGATCCGGGTGCGCCGCGACCGGGACTGCGGTTACCGGTTGTGGGTCGGCAAAACCGTTTGACCCTTTCACGAGAATGCTGTTCGACCCAATTGTGTCGTACCCCAGGAGCTCCACCCCGTCGCGCCGCAGGTGGCGCTTCTCGTAGAAGCCCTGCAGCAGCACCCCGAAGTTGGAGTCGGCGTTTTTCCAGTTGACGAGCGCGCTCAACTGCGGGTCGGTCTTCGAGGGCAGGTCGGCATACACCGCACCGCCCGAGGCTTCGAAGCCGAAGGGGTTTTTGAAGTCGAGGGGCCTGCGCGTGATGATGTCGACCGAGCCCGCCACGCCGCCTTCCACGAGCGACGCTTCGGAGCTCTTGTGCACGACCACTTTACTAACCAGCTCGGACGGCAGCAGCGTGTAACTGACGCTGCGGCCGATGGTGCTGGTCTGGTTCAGCACGAACCAGTCGCCGGAGGAGACATTGTGACCGTTGATCAGCGTCTGCGTGAGGCTGGGACCCGTGCCGCGCATGCTGACACGGTCGTTCTCGTCGAAACCGCCCTCGGTAGCGCCGGCGGAGCTGATAGTGACGCCCGCTACTCGTTTCAGCGAGTCGGCGATGTTCTTGTCCGGCATCTTGCCGATGTCTTCGGAGCTGATGACGTCCTCCACGGAGTCCGCGGCGCGCTTCGCCTCGAGCGACACCTCGAGGGAGGCGCGGATTCCGGTGACGACCACTTCTTCCAAGTTCCGATTCGAGGTCGTCTGATCTCCGCTCGTCTGCGCGTGAACCGCACCATTGCGCCCGAACAGCGCCATGGCGACTGCCGTTCCGATCAACGTCGACCTTGCGATTCTCATGAGTACCCCACCCCGGATGTTGTCGTTAGCCGATGCCCGTTCACGCCGTCACCCAACTCCCGCGAGACCCAAGGGATCGCTCGCTTGCGACTGCCGGCAGCCCGTTTGGGACCACTTACATGCCAATATAGTACCAGTTATCGTAAAATGCCACACCCGTAAGATTACCAATCGCCCATGGCCGCTCCTTATTTAATAGTTTCAATTAGTTGAAATCTACCATGTGTCGTGCTGGCAACGTACTGGTCTTATAGTGGTAGTATGAACCCGTTTGTCGTACCGATCGGAGAGCCACCTTGACGCCGCTGTCACAGGCGGTCGGTAAGCTCGACGAGTCGAGCAGCCTGCCGCTCTACCAACAACTGCAGCGCGCGCTGCGCCAGGCGATCGAGTCACGCGTGCTGGGTCCCGACGACGCATTGCCGCCCGAGCGCAATCTCGCGACCGACTTCAACGTGTCGCGCATCACCGTGCGCAAGGCCATCGACGGGCTGGTGAGCGATGGCATGCTGGTGCGGCGTCAGGGCTCGGGGACCTTCGTGCGCGCGCGCGTCGAGAAGAATTTCTCGAAGCTCACTTCGTTCTCGGAAGACATGCGGGCGCGGGGCCGCAACCCGCGCAGCGTGTGGCTGCGCAAGTCCACGGGCACGGTCACACCCGAGGAGGCGCTCACGCTGCGCGCCAGCCCCGGCACGCCGGTGTACCGCTTCCACCGCATTCGCTTCGCCGACGATGCGCCCATGGCGCTCGAGTACGCGACCATCCTCGCCTCCTGCCTGCCGTCGGTCGATGCGGTGGAGTCGTCGCTGTACGTGGCGCTCGAGCGCGCCGGCAACCGACCGGTGCGCGCGCTGCAACGATTGCGCGCGGTGCTGTTCAGCGCCGAGCAGGCGGAACTGCTGCACGCCAAGGAGCATGACGCCGGCCTGCTGGTCGAGCGGGTCGGATTTCTCAACGACGGCCGCGCCGCGGAGTTCACCCAGTCCTACTATCGCGGCGACATCTACGATTTCGTCGCCGAGCTCAGCGACTCCTCGTGAACGCGACGCAGCCGGGAAGCACTCGTATGTACCGCGAGGCAGCCGAGGCGCCCGCGGTGGTGCGCGCGCAGCTGCGCTCCAACGCCGCAAGCCTCGTGCGCCTTGCGGAGCGGCTGCGACAGACCCCGCCGCGCGCCGTCGTGACCTGCGCGCGCGGCAGCTCCGATCACGCCGCCACCTTCGCCCGCTACCTCATCGAAACGCGCCTCGGGCTCCTCACCTCCTCCGCGGCCCCGTCGGTGAGCTCCGTGTACGAGGCGCAACCCGATCTCGCCGGCACGCTGGTGCTCGTGATCTCGCAGTCGGGCGCGAGCCCCGACCTGCTCTCGACCGTGAGCCACGCGCGCGCCGCGGGCGCTCGCATCGTGGCGCTCGTGAATGCCGAGAACTCCCCGCTCGCGCAGC
>Ga0209804_1000084_pt1 | contig 79015 bp, 84 predicted proteins | sample GraSoiAngelo_139_FD_185896 | JGI IMG/M metagenome (GOLD analysis project Ga0209804, IMG submission 185896) | Grasslands soil microbial communities from the Angelo Coastal Reserve, California, USA - 14_0929_12_20cm (SPAdes) (version 2) | ecosystem: Environmental > Terrestrial > Soil > Grasslands ... | reverse complement strand
CGTGGCCCAGGATCCGATGCTGACGGGAATCTTGCAGGTGGGGACGTTACCACCGCAATGTACCTTCTGGCGTTTCTTGACCTCCTTGCCAGTGACCGTCGCCCAGCAACTGTTGAAGCTGCAGCGCCTGCTGCGGGAACGAGTTTGGGAAGCAGCGAACGTACGACTGCCTTCGATTACTCTCGATACCGATACGACGGTGCACACTCTCTACGGTCGGCAGATGGGGGCGCGCAAGAGCTACAACCCGAAGAATAAAGGAAAGAAGAGCTACCAGCCGATTCTTACCTTTGTCGCCGAGACCCGGGAATATATCGGCGGTGAGTTGCGCAACGGAGATCGGCCCACGGGAGCGCAGATTGCGCGCCATCTCGAGGCCGTTTTTGCCGCCGTGCCCCGTTGCGTGCGCAGAATTTTCGCACGGGCTGATGCTGGGTTCTATTGTTGGGATGCTGTCCAAGCGTAATCATCGTGGCGCGCAAGACCCCGCGTTTGCTCGAAGAGCTAGAAAAGGCCCACTGGAGGCCCTCGCCGAAGACGGATGCCGATGAACAATGCGAGTTTCAGTATCAGCCCGAGGGTTGGGGGAAGGCCTATCGGTTCATCGCTCTGCGCTACCTGAAAAAGGACGAGACTCCCAAACCGCAGTATCAGCTGTTTGATACCCCGAAGTACATCTATCGAGTCTTTGTGACGAACATGAAGGGGCCCATCGACCTGCTGGTGTGGGTTTATAACCAGCGAGCCGGTGCCGAGAACTTGATCAAGGAAGCCAACAACGACGCTGGATTGGCAGCGCACCCTTCCGAGCAGTGGGCTGCCAACTGCGTGCATTTCCAGTTGGCGATGCTGGCTTACAACCTGAACTGCTGGCTGCTGCTCTTCAACCGGGAAGAAAAGGTGCAAGCCAATGATCTGAAGCACACGACGTTGGTGACAGCGCGATTGCGTTTTCTCTTTGTAGCAGCCAAGATCTGGCGGCACGCCGGGCGAGTGGGCATTAGCTATAGCGATCAGTATCCGGAGCGCGGATTGTTCCAGCGACTGATGGATCGTTTGCGCAACATCGCTTCGAGTCAGGGGAAATTTCAGCCGGTGCTGGCCAGCGCTTTACGCTTGTAAGTTGTGCATAGCTTTCTATGCACAGGCGAGTGAAAGGAATCAACGAGATACAAACGACAGGGAGCGACTTAGAGAAAAAAACAAATCAAACGACGCTGAACACACTGGAGAGAAAACATTGATGAGGTCGGAATTCCGGCTTGCACCTCAGATCAGGCGAGATCTATGCATAATTTAGGTGACACACGTCCGCTACGACGTCCAAGGGCGCTTTCTTCTGCCCCGAAGGGCAGTCAGTTTCGTTCGATCGATGCATTTTCAAAGATGCGAATATCTCACCAATCGCATGGGGTGGTTCAGGCTATCGAGGCAGCACTTGCCTCTCAACGGACGTATAGTGGCGTAATCGGACATGTGGTTTTGGGGCGACGAGTAGCAATTGTGGTTACTGCGAATGAGGGATCGTTCCAAGCGTCTTGAGAGCATACCCCATTGTCTGGAATAGAGTTCTTGCGCGACAATTGTTTTCTGTCGTGGGTGTGAAAGCGGTGGCGTGGATGCGAAGCGGTGTCAGTCTTACATTGATAGTGCTATCAGCTTGTGGAGCACGCCCCCAACAAAACCCTGATATCCAGGTGCAGTTGTCGCTCGCAAACGGTAAGGATTCGTACCGTGGCGGGGAACCGATCACCCTTGAGCTTACGTTTACAGCAAGAGTGCCTGGTTATCGGATCAACGAAATCACCACGCAACCTGCCTCACCGGTCGATCAGGTTGTGCTATCTCCAGCGAACGGCGTTTATCCCTGGCTGGATGACTACTCCCGCGAACGCCGCTACTTCCCGGATTACGAAACGTCAAATGAATTGCAGCCAGACCGGCCGGTTACCATCGAGCTGCCCCTCAACGCCTTGTATCGCTTCGACGAGCTTGGGCGTTACACCGTGCATGTGGTCACCTCTCGGATTTCGATTGGCGATTTCCTGCATCCGAAGCCTGCTGGTCCGCTTACCAGCAATGACGTGAGTTTTGATACCGTCCCGATGGATGACACGGATGAAGCCACTAACGCTAAACATATTGAGTCACTGATTCGTTCAGCGCCCGATCTTCGCGCGGCACAGCACCACGCCAGCCAGCTTCAATGGTTGACGGGAGACCCGTCCACCCACGTGAAACTCTCGCTGTATCTTCACCCGAAAGAGTTCTATCCCTTCGGGGTGGACGTCTCGTACGGACTTTGGGTGGCACGCAATCGGGCACTGATCGTTTCCACACTCGAACAGGCCATGAGCGATCCACAACAGCCGATTGAGCCCGGCGCGGTGCTCCACATGGCGGTGGCTCTGAAGTCTCGTCTGGAATCGCCTTACAATCCTGGTTCGACCAACCCACTACCCCAGATCGAGCAAATCGAGGACGACTACGTGCGCCGCATCGCTGCAACTCTTCCGTTGCGACAAGGTGCCAACCTAACAAGCACTGCTATTACGCTACTGACCTCCTTGCCCCAGCGCGGCAAGACCAGTACGCCGGAATTCCAAGCCGCACGCGAGGCAATCATCACTCATATTGCTGATGTGGACGAATACCAAATCGACTGGGTCCTGAACGCGTACGGCAAGTACCTCGACGATGCCCGCATGATTCCAGCGCTTGAAAACATGTTGGGCAGAGTCAAGTTCAACACCACTCGTGCGGCGATACAAAAGCAGCTCGCTACGCTCCGGGAGAAGAACTAGGATTATTTAAAAACCCTACCTGCGATTCGGGAGTCAGCGTTCGATTGTGGTCCTCTGAGGAGGGCTATATGACTGCCAGCGACGGAGGCCGGCCTAACTCCCGTGTAGTCGTTACCGGTAACTGTCGCTTGGCGGCAACCAATGGAAGACCTATCATGAAGGCCAAATGGGATTCGCGTTTTCTATCGGTCACGGAGCCGTTGGAGGGTCGCGCTTACGCAAGACTCTGCTCAGGCATTTCGGCGTGTCTCCCGGCGAAATCGCAACGGCAGGGCGCCAGTTTCCGATAACAGCCAGGGTCGATATCCAATCGGCGCTTGAGGATCTATTCAAACCGCGTACCGGCACAAAGCTTCTCGGAATCCTGTCGCCCAATCAGCATGAGGTACCGGCGCTAGCGAACACATTGGCGGGAGCCTATTTCCCGATTGATGCCGGTCCACTTCAACGCGACGAGATCGACGTGGGCGAAGCGATTCCAGTTCGCTGTCTGAAGAACGGTTTATGGCTGTCGCGCGATAAGGATTTGCCTTTCGCGATCATGATGGCACCGGGCGGTCGCTTCGGGCTCCGCACCGGCGTGCAGGTTGAAATTGCCGTCCCGGCCGGAGAGCGTGGGGCGCAGTTTTCACAGGAGTTTTTCCGCGAGCTCGAACTTCTGGTCGGCCAGGGCCGAACGTATCGAGGCCGGATCATTTCTCTGGAAGGCCACATCGATCCATTGGGTGGCGGCAGCATGGTCAAAGTGCACCGTTTGGCCCAAATCAATCGCGACAGTGTGATCCTGCCAGATAAAACTCTTGAGGTGCTCGACCATAATGTAGCCGCATTCATGAAGGCGAAAGAACAGCTAAAGGCGTTGCAGTTCCAGACGCGAAAGGGAATTTTGTTCTACGGACCGCCGGGCACGGGCAAGACATATACGATTCATTATTTGGCTTCGCAATTGAAAAACCATACGACCTTACTCGTGACGGCAGAGCAAGTCGGGCTGCTCGGGGAGTATTTCCGGCTAGCGCGTTTTCTGCAGCCGTCCATGATGGTCATTGAGGACGTGGACCTCATTGCTCGTGAACGCACGCACATGCACGGCCCAGGCGAGGAGGTTCTTCTGAACAAGCTGCTGAACGAGATGGACGGTCTGCAAGAGGATGCCGAGGTCTTGCTCATCCTGACCACGAATCGTCCGGAGCAGATCGAGCCAGCCCTGGTTTCCCGGCCCGGCCGCGTTGATCAGGCGATTGAGTTTCCGCTGCCTGACGAGGAAGGCCGCGCGAAGCTAGTGAAACTCTACGCTCGTGGGCTGGAAATCTCTGAAGAACTAATGGAACTGGTTGTTAGTCGTACAAAGGGTGTCAGTGGGGCATTCATTAAGGAACTCATGCGCCGATGCGCCCAGTTTCAGATCGAATCCTCGCATGGCAATGTCCTGACGCAGTCGGCCGTGGATGCCGCGATGGAAGAAATGCTTTTTGCGGGTGGAGCGCTAAACCGTCGTTTGCTTGGCGGCGAAGGCGCTGTGCAGATTACCAGCCAAGTCACCCGACTTTCCAGCTAGGGACTTTCGGCTAATCTAACGCCACGCGTCATTGGCTAGTCGGGGAGTAATCCATTTGCCTGGTTACTCGCATAATCGGACAAGTCCCGTACCAGGACCTCAAGTTTCCGATTACCGCGTTAACCAGGACTTGACGGGTGCTTCGGTCGTTTATCGAGGCGACTCACCTAAGCCACTCCTGGCAAGTCTTGTGAATCTTCCACTTTCCTCCCACTTTCTTGAGAAGCAGAAGGCGGCCCTGCCCGCAAAGCTCTCCGCAAACAAAGCTGTAGCTAACTAAGGCCCGGTCATGTTGTTTGTTGAAGATAATCTCAGAAAGCGTGAACAACCCGTTCTTAACGGCCTGTTCAGTCGCATCATCTATTTCTTTTTGTGGTACGCTTTCGCCGTCGTTGATGACTTTCTTCATAAGGATTGCAGGGTCACCATTCTTGATTTTCTCTTCCTGACGATGGGGGTCAACGAGGTCGATTTTTAAATTCAGTGCCACTGCAGAGTCCATATGATGTACAACCAAAGCCGAAGCGTCGGGAACGGGGGACGAGGATGTCTTGGGACATCCGCGAGTAAAAGGCCAGCGGTCTCCTCTATCGGTTCGGTCGTGTTTGCTAACTTGAGCGTGTCCGTAGAATCCTTTAGAAAATCCTGGAGGACAGCGCGATAAACGATGACCTGTTCCTTGGTCAACGATTCGCTACTGACCTTGGGCTCGTGCGCGACATCCTGAGCTATCGCCGCAAGGGCAAGGGAGAGACCTAGCACCGTTGCGAAACAAATAGGGCGCATATGGGCACTGTATACGCGAATCCATTGGCACGCTCGACAATTCTCGGCAAAGAGTTTCGTGGTTTCTCCCTGCTAAGTACAAAATTACCGGCCAAAATCTGTTTGCACTTTGATTTGCGCCTAAGCGCCTTAGGATCAAACAGTTTGGCCGGTAATTTTCGACATTACTGGTCCAATCTGTGCACGCACGTTCAACACGTAGATTCGGAAAGCGTTAACCTTGGTGCGGGCATCATGATTGGCCAGTAATGTCCGCAAACCGGTAAAGTTTCCTTCGCCCAAATCAACTTCAGCGGTTACCGCGTTTACCAGGACTTACGCTGGTGATAGACTCCCACGCATGCCCAAAAAGAAGCCCAAAAAGAAGCCCGACAAGAAGAAGACAGATAAGAAGAAGTCCGTTAGGCGAAAAAAGGCAGAACGCAGGAAGAAGCCAATTCAGCGTGAGAAGTCGACGCGCTCTAAGGTGCCCAGCGGAAGCTCATCTGCACAAATGCATCAAGCCGTTGGTCCTCAGACCGCCAGCCAATCGGAGATTGCGCCAGAGATTTCCGACGACTCAGGCGAATTCGGGGGAGAATCGTAGCTATCACGAAGGTCATCGAACTTCTGACCGCGTCATGCTTGGAGGACAGAATGGCGAAGAACAGCAAGCTCACGCAGGCTGCAGTAAAAATTGGCGCAGCAATGGGGAAAGCTGACCGAGCGGCTCACAAGGTTGCAAAGGCAGGGGTGGTTGCGAAAAAAGAACTTGCGGCCATTTCGAAGCAGGTTGCGGCTCTCAAGAAGCAATTGCAGAAGACCACGAAACGTTTGCAACGCGCACCGCGCTAGCGTAACTGTTCCTCAAGATTTGAAATCCGCGAACGGGGCATCTGAAAAGCACTTGTCCGATAACCGCGTTTGAACGCAGCCGCTGGCGCGGCAGACGCTTCGCGTGCTATGCTCCGCACGTCATGCCACAAGGTAAGGCTTTTAACTGCGATTTTCGCTTTTCTCTGATTTTCCTAAGTCATGCAAAATCAATAGGCTGCGAACGAAAAAGGATTCAATTCCCATAGCCGTTAGATCGAGTCCAGCCATTAGCCCGCATCCGCCGCAACCGCCAGCGGCCACCTTCAAGCGGTTTTATCGAACGCGCGCCAGAGCATCGCGTCCACGCGCACTTCCTGCTCGAATGCGCGCCTCCGATAAAACACTAACGTTAATCGGGACTTAGGCCATGCCGCTTTAAGGCATAGCTTGACTCGATTGTTCTAGTGCAGGTCGAGTCCAGCGCTGGCGTTGGAGTATAATTTTCCGAATCCTCGGAGTGGAATCGCCGAAATCGTGGATGTATTCCGCTATGGCCTTCCGCAGCAGGACCGCTCTGATCGTACTTGGAATCCCCGCTACACTCCTGGTTGCAGCGACTCTCATTGTACCTGTCCTAATGAACTTGGATCGCAACAGGCTAAAGGTGATCTCCTATCTTCAAGAAAGAACTGGGAAACAGGTTGAAATTGGGCGACTGGCACTCACGTTGTTTCCACTAGCGATTCACATTAACGATTTCGGAGTGAGGAACCCTCCACTATTTCCGCCCGGTCATGTAGTTAAGGTGGCGCGGATTGAAGCCGAGGTCGATCCCAGAGCGCTACTGCACGGACAGGTGGTCATCAAGTCGCTCGTGCTGGACAAGCCGGTTATCCATCTGACTTTGGACCCTGACGGTGCGTGGAATTTCGAAAACCCTCACGCGAAGGCCTCGGAGAAGGCCATTCCTCTGGGAGTGATTGCGAAGGTGGAAATCAAGCAGGGACAATTGGTCGCCTCGAATCTTCTGCCATCGGACGCGCTCGGTCCCGTTTTTTTCGAAGCTTACGATATGTCCGGTGAATTCAAGCAGGTAAACGTGGATGCGATAATCAACTCCTCTTCCACTTCCATGGGGGGGCAGGGCAGTGTGAAGGCGGATCGGCTCGGCTTTGGCACGGTCGATGCGGAAAATCTAAGCTTCAAACTCCAGCTATGGGCGAGACAGGTCTTCTTGGCGGATGTGAAAGCGGAAGTGTATGGCGGGCATGCCGCGGGTGCGCTCTTCTTTGATTTGTCGGGAAAGAGGCCAGTCTTCAGAGCAACTGCGCGATTCAGTGGAGTCAGTCTGGTTCATTTTCTTGAGCCGTTCCAAAATGGCCGAGGCAAGATGACCGGGAAGATGGAAGGAGAGCTTACGCTTGCTGGAGAAATCCAGCACTCGCACCGTCCTCTGGCTGGGATCTACGGAAACGGGCACTTAACGGTGCGCAACGGCGAGGTGCCGAGTCTCAGGCTCAACGAGAATCTGATGAAGCTGGTGCATTTCAACAACCAGGGCCCGGCAAAGGAAAATCCTTCTTCATTTAATTTCATTTCCACTGAGCTGGAACTGGCAAACCTTCGGATCGTGAGCAAGGTGATCGATATTGATGGCTATGGCGTGGATATCGATGGCTCGGGGAGCGTCAGCGTGGATGGCTCTGACGAGCTGAACTATCAGGGAGAAGCAAAAATTACAACCAAACAGGGCTTTTTCACGAACACCTTCGCGCGGCTGTCCGGAGCGACTTTAAAGGACGGACAGTTGTCGTCTCCCTTCCGGGTTGGCGGAACGATCGAAACCCCCGTGTTCTCCCGCGGGAAAGTCGATTGAGCTACAGAAGTAACTACAATCAAGAATTGGCCGGGGTTTCCGGACCGTGCAAAAACCGGAAGGGGTTGTCATTTGTCCGGTAACCGCGTTAGAACGCAGCCGCTGGCGCGGCAGACGCTTCGCGTGCTATGCTCCGCACGTCATGCCACAAGGTAAGGCTTTTAACTGCGATTTTCGCTTTTCTCTGATTTTCCTAAGTCATGCAAAATCAATAGGCTGCGAACGAAAAAGGATTCAATTCCCATAGCCGTTAGATCGAGTCCAGCCATTAGCCCGCATCCGCCGCAACCGCCAGCGGCCACCTTCAAGCGGTTTTATCGAACGCGCGCCAGAGCATCGCGTCCACGCGCACTTCCTGCTCGAATGCGCGCCTCCGATAAAACACTAACGTTTACCGGGACTTAGACGTTCAGCGTCCCCACATCCGCCTGTCGATCTTCTCATTGCCTCAGAGCAACGACCGCAGTAAGTCAAGAATATTAACTTGTAAAGTACAGGTGCCTGTCGACTGCATATCGACCGCGCTAGCGTGACTTCACTGCTCCGTCGAAGCCTGATTTGCGCGTGTCGTCAACACAGCAATTGTTTATCGATCCAAACACACCATCCATGGGTTTGCGCGTTAACATCGCCATCTTCACGCTCGGGTTGCTTACAATCGTTGGGGGTGTGCGCGCGGTTCCCGAGGAACAAAGGCGCTCGCCAGAGTTTTTGCGGGGCAAGTATCAAGAGCTAAATCAAATGGCCTTCGACAACAGGTTGCCACCAGTTCGAATCGAGTGGGCGGATTTGACCGCATACAACTACCTGGGCGAGACTTACCGGGAAAGCGATGGCACGTTTGTTGTGCTCGTTGACTGGAGCACAAATCTCCGGGATGAAGTTCTCCAAGACACCGTGGTTCACGAAATGTGTCACGTTGCGACTTGGAGACGGGAGGATGATCCGCACGGGTCAGCGTTCCGGGCGTGCATGGCTGGAATCAAGGGGAAAGCACTGCAAGACCGCAGTACGAAGGCACGATGAGCGGGATAGAGAAAGCCGACAAATTGGCATTGCAGCGGTCATCGCAGCGAATTGCGTTGCCCTGATCCCGTTGGTGACCCACTGCTACGATTTATCCGTTTTTATTCAGTTTGTCATCCTTGCAGTACTTCGTACCCTGCAAGGTCAACTGAAGTGCGAGGCCGCTCTTCGTGATCTGGTAGACCCATACCCCCGGGGCAACTTCAGCCGCTCCCGAGTAAGCTCCGCCCTTCTCGCCTGCTTTGGCCGCAGCGTCCGCTTGCGCTGAACCGGACCAGCCGGAATCCGGAAATTGTGCCAGCGCCTTGTCGTTCTCGAAGACGAACACCACGACATAGTCTTTCACTCCCATGCCCAGGCCGGCACCGGCTGAAGCCATCTTCATGAAGGTTTCTTGCTTGGTCTTGTTGTTGACGGCCAGTCCTGAACCGCGTGCCGTGCTCAACAACAACACGTTCACCCTCCTCCCGAGTCCCATGGAAGGGGCGGCACCTCCGCCAATGGGTGACCGCACGATGGTCGGCTACGAGCTGAGGAAAGCGGGGGCCAAAAAAATGCTCGCCCGGGCGGCCGCTCCCCCTCTAACGGTGTTCGTCAGACAGGGGCGCCGCGTGTTCAATCCATATTCTCTATTTGCGGACCAAATTGCGAAGAAGCTCAACAGCATCAACTGACGGTCAACTGGCCGAATAACTGACTGGGTGCGTAAGGCTAACTCTGGTAAGTTACCGGACATGTTCGGTTACCGCGTTTAGCAGGAGTTGACGATTGCACGCTGCTTTTCGTTGTTGGTGAAATGGCGATATTTCGTCAACAATCCGTCTCAGGGCCGTCGATGCCTCATCGATGCCTCAGGTTTCGTTGACCTGTCGCGTGCCATCAACGTAAGATTCACGTCGGTGGATCAGCGTGTACATGCACTTTCCCCTATTTTAGTTTTGGCAGGAGGGCGCAATGATTCGAGAACGGGCGCTGAGGGTTGTTTTGGTGTTGGTGGGATTGCTCTTTTTGGCTGGCGTTTATCCCTTAATGATGTCTCTGTGGCAACAGAAGCAACAGGATACCGAGCCGATGATGCTTAGCGTCTATGTCACACTCGGGATATTTTTGCTGCTGGCAGCGCGTAACCCTTCGGCAAATCGCAGCCTAATCGCCTTCACGGCATGGTCGAGCATTGCTCACGCCGCTGTTATGGCGGTGCAGTCATTCTACATGGCGAGCGAACGCGGAGAATTACTGTTCGCCGTGGCCGCGCTTGGTATCATCGGTGTAGCCCTGATCGTGCTGGCTCCGATAAAGCAGTCAGGAGAGCGGGTATCCGCAGCCGTTGCGTAGGCTCGCACTCTGGGGAAACAGCCGACTTCGACATCCCGTACTACAACGAACCCAAGCCGAGTACGCAAAATTGCAGTAGTTATCCTTAGTTTATTTGCCGCCAATCTCGGTAGTGCCCGATTAGCACGCCTTACCGGTAACTTTGCTCCCAGTACTTGACTTCTCCGCGTTAATCACTGGCGAAATCAGTGGCTGTCTCGAACCAAAATCCGGTGGAATGGACCGGGGGCTAATTCACAGTGACAATTGACACTGATTTCCTCATTTACGTTCAAGAGCGGCAAGAAGTGTCACGGGAGTTGCGTTGTCTCCAAAGGTTTTGCTCAGGTGGGCGAAGTGGTCGATATTCCCAGGGCCAAAAATGAAGCTGCCGCCAAGCTGAAAGGGGTTCAGCCCAAATTTGTGCTGACGATGGCCTGCGGCGCGAGCGCGATTACGGCTCTTGAAATTGTCGCTCCGAAGTAAGTGTAGTACATTGGCGACGCCTAGGTTGGCGAGCTTGTAGGCCTGTCGCTGTTCGTCGATGAGCAAGGGGAAGTCGATTCCGGTTTCTTCCTGGAAAATGCGCGCATAGTTGCGGTCGCCAAGACTGATGGCTGCGAGGGAAGCACCTTTGTTGAGGAAGGCTTGCTGGTGTTCGCGCAACTGCGCGACGTGCTCACGGCAAAAAATTCATCCATAGTGGCGAAGAAAAACGATGACCGCAGGCTTGCTCTCCCACAACGACCCCAAGCGAATTTCTTGGCCAAAGGCGTCTGGAAGAACGACGTCTGCGAGGCGCTTGCTGAGTGTTTCCGGCATCATGGGCCATGATTGAAGAAACAGGATTCTTCTGTCAAGGCCAGGTCTGACCATTAACCTCCGGCGTTTCTATCGGCCTGGTCTACGTTTACTGCGTTTATCGGGAGCCGAGCCACTCTTCCTTGCTTTCAGCCATACTAATGCGGTGGAGGCATAGTCGATGTTCTGCCTATCGAAGCCCAGTCGAGACTCAATTTGTGCGTTTATCTCCAGTCAAAAAATAGAGCGATTTTCATACGGAGAGGTCGGATGCTCACGGCATGGAGCGCCGAAAGGATATACCGTCGACCACAATCGAGTCAGTTTGGGACAAGGTGCTGACATCTACGAAAGGGCAAAGAATGCAGTAAGAGGATGGAAGATGTTCGATATGCCGTGGATTGTTTTATGCTGGCCAGATGTACCCATCGAGACTGGCGCAACGGTTGCAGTTCTCGTTTCGCACGCCGGTTTTTGGTCTTTGAACGCCTGCCGAATTGCATACGTGCTTCAGGAGCGCCGAATTTTGGAAAAGTACGGTTTCGCATACGGGACGCTGCACGACCATGGCGAAATCGGTGAAGAACGTTTTACCGTTGAATTCAACCCTCCAGATGGAAGCGTGTGGTATGACCTTTACGCTTTTTCCCGGCCCGGTCCGGCCGCTCGTTTGGTTTATCCGTTCGTACGTTCACTCCAAAAACGCTTCGCTAAAGAATCGAAAGAAGCCATGCAGAGGGCAGTTCAATTCGCTTGAGTCAGTATCCAAGCGTACTGGTAGCCACATGTGTGTATGCTACGCAAGCCAGAGACCCAAATCGTAAATTCCGGTTAGGACGGGTGTCTAGGCTCCTGGTTACTGAGCATCGTCACAAACGAAGGAGGAACACTATGCCCCGTGTTGCCGTCGCTTTAGCGGGCGCGTGCCTGCTCGTTACTCCGTATGCCGTCCTGGCGGCACAGCGTGCCGGATCGACCGTCCAGAATCCATCCGCAGCAAGACAGCTGGCCCCATCATATTTCCCCGATCGATTCGACTGGCAGCACAAGAAGCCGGAGGAGGTCGGCATGGATGCTGGGAGGCTAGATGATGCCGTGAAGCATGCTATTGCAAGTGAGAATCCGGCGACGAAAGACTTGACACTTTACCTTGCGACGACAATGGGTGCCACTGAGCCGTTTGACTCGGATAACGAAATGGTCGAAGTCCGCCGGTTGTTGGAGATAACCGACTGGAGACTCTCGTTATGCGTTACATGATGCTCGTTCGAGACCAAGCATCCGAGGAATCCGCCTAGGAAAGACCAGAACATAGCTCACTCCACGGGCGGCGGAATAGTCGCTGAGCAAGGCGATACAAACCCGCGACGCCGTCCGGTGAAAATGTGTTTGCAGTTGTATGCTGACGACGTGGAATTTGAAATCAATCTCGAACAAAACAAGACTGGACCCTCACCCGCAATTACTCAGGCGGACCTCAACCGCATCATCCAGACTGCTCACAAGGCAGCTACCGCACAAGGGATTCTCGCCGTCAAGCCCAGCTAGTTGATGGCAATGGCGGTCGCAGGAGTCAAATTTTTTCAGGAGTCGAACCAAGTCCCGATTAGTCGCGTTATCGACAAGGTTCGGTCTAGTACGGACTTGGGAGGTAGAATGGCGCAGAAGGAGTAGGAGGAATCAATGCCGACGATTGAGGGGAAACAAGCACGGGTTTGGATTGATGCTTATGTGAAGAAGGCGGGGACGCTTGAGGGTGTGACGAAGGCGGTACGGGCACTGGTGAAAAAGACAGTAAAGGGGGGCGAGGAGTACGTGAATCCGTGGAAGATTCCGTCGTTTGATTCGAACGGACCGCTGTGCTGCTTCATGGTGGGTAAAGAGCATGTGACGTTTGCGTTCATGCGCGGGGCGGCACTGCCGGACCCGGAGAAGCTGCTGGAGGGAACAGGGAAGGGCGTGCGACACGTAAAACTGCAGAGCGTTGCCGAAGTGAAGAGGCCGGGAGTGAAGAAATTGATTGCAGAGGCGGCGAAGCTGAATAGGAAGGACCCACCATCGGGGATGATGGTGGGAATGGAAAAGAGAAAGGCTAAAGCAAGAAACAGGTAGGAGGAAGCGAAGATAGAGTACGCCAAGTTGCAGTAGTTGACTGTGAATTTGCTTGAACAGATTGTCCTGTGCCCGATTAGTCGCGTTACCGGCCACTTGGGCACCGGGACCCACACTCCGGTTTCCGCGTTTACCAGGACCTTGCTCACAATTGGCCAGAGCAATGGTACAGTTTATGCGGTGCGTGCCCTCATTGCTGTCCTTCCAGCCTTGTTCCTTGCGCAGGTCGCGACAGCGCAAAATACGATTTCCTTTCCTACCAAGGATGGCGGCGTCGTTTTCGCCGATATCTACGGAACGAGTGACAGAGCGGTCGTGCTTGCGCACGGAGGCCGTTTCAACAAAGAGGGTTGGACGAGGCAGGCTGAAAGACTAGTGGCGGCAGGATTTCAAGTGCTGGCGCTGGACTTCCGAGGCTACGGCAAGTCGCGTGGTCCAGGCGATTCTGAGCCGATGGATGCGCCGCTCCACTTGGATGTGCTGGCGGCAGTGCGCTATCTCCGAAAGAATGGCGCGAAGAGCGTTTCTGTAGTAGGCGGCAGCATGGGAGGAGGAGCCGCCGCTGACGCATGCATCTCTTCGCAGCCCGGTGAGGTCGAGCGCGTCGTACTGCTGGGCGGCCACCCGAACGGTCCGGCCGAGAAGCTCAAGTGTCCTTCGCTATTCATTGTAACGCGCGATGACGCCAGCGGCGACGGACCACGGCTCCCAAAGATTCGTGCGGATTATGAAAAAGCCCCCGAACCGAAACAGCTGATCATCCTTGACGGCTCTGCCCATGCGCAGTACCTCCTCCAAACGGATCAGGGCGAGCGCGTTATGCGCGAGATTCTCCGCTTCCTTTCCGCAAAGTGAAGTAACGGTCGGATACCATCTGGCGCGTCCCAGTAGCGACTTTTCCGGTAACCGCATTTACCAGGACCTATCGGTTTACCAGGACCTATCGGTTTGAGGTTTCTGTCTGTATTCGTCTTGGTTCGAGCGGAAAAGTGTCCTCTAGGGGCAGTTAACATGCTTTTTTCGCCGGATGCCCGGACGGCGCCGTCTTCATTCGTTCCTTTCCCAGGCACGCCACCACTGGGCCAGCGATATGTTGGACGAACCTTGTTTGGGCAACTTCTCAAATTCTTCCAGTGCAAGCAACGCTCTTTGTTTCTCGGGGGCTAAGGCGCTATTTATGGATGCTTTGACAGAACCCAATCCGGCGGCTGGAAGACCGGGAAACCGGCGCTGAATCTGCTCAAGAATCGCTGGGTCTGGTTCTTCGGACAGTCTTGGCAACTCCGAGCGAAGGCGGGTGAGTTTTGAAGCATCGTCCAGGGCAGCGTCCGAGAGGATGTTGTCGATCAATTCGTGCACGCGCCTGCTCGAGAATTGCGCGGCGATGGAACGAGCTGCCAAGGTCGCAGCGGCACTCGGATCGCCCTCATAAGAACCATCGGCGAACAAAGCAGCTTTGAGGATGAAGGCACACGGAGCTGGCTTGGGCGCAATGCCGCTCAGGCTCGCGGAGGTTGAAGTGTCACAGAAAAGACGAAACTCATGACTTGCGTGCGGGGCAATCAGAACGCCGCGATCATTGCCCTCCTGAAAATTGCTGTTATGGTCGAACGACTCTTCGACGAGAAAGGCGCTCACTGGCTGTGAGGAAAGGTTGCGGAGAGCGATCCTGTAGCCATTGCGGTCCACGCCTAAGATTTCGGGTTGTATGGATGGAACCTCGTTCACGGTTGGCAGGGTGCCGGGATTTGGCAATTGTGCGTTGACAATCTTGATGGTCCACGGTTGCAAGCCGAGTTGTTCCATTTCGTGTAAGACGATCGACTCGTTGAGGTGTGGCGAGTACGTACCGATCTTCTGCTGTGGATGGCCTTGCAGCGATAGAGGTGTATCGTCGGTTTTGCCCAAGGGTCCGAAAAAGACAGAGGCGGTGATTTCCACCGCATCGCCATCCACTTTGCAGACGAGTTTGATGGCGGAAGGCTTTTCGGAGTCTCTAATGTCGTGCCCACGGAGCGGATGAAGAAAAGGGTGGCCTCGGAACGTCGAGTCGACTCCCCCTTCCGGGACGATCACAAAATGAGGCGGAAATCCATCCTCAGCCTCACTAATCTCTAAAGCAAATCTGGGCTGGCGCACTGGAGTTTGCGGGTACAGCATTGTCGCAGTGCAAAGTAAGAGAACGAATCGGCTGGCAGTGCGCATGGGACCGTTCCTTCCCGAGGAAGACCGTCCCCATCGAATGAAGTAACGATGAAGTGAATACCAGTATAGTCTAATCTAACTCTCTCCGATAGCTCTAAAATTTCGTACCCCCCGCCGTGCAGTTCCACGTTTCTCGAAGGGAGGAGGAAGTGCCCGCACGCGTAATCGGAAAAGTGCCCGTTCCTGGCCACAATCGGAGCTCGGACGTCATACGCCACGTGTCGATAGAGACCATTTCGCTGAAACGCGTCTACGACTACAATGACAACGGCCGAAACCAAAAACGGACGGCTGAAGTGGAGACCACCGACATGTCATCGGGCGACCCGCAGAGAACTTGGTTTCCGGAAATGATCGTGCGGTTGCGAGCGGACTGGCAAGCGGAAATGTCGATGCCGGCGCTCATCAGTCTGCGGGACGACCTGGAGGGAATGCTTCGCCGGATTCGAGCTGGACACGACATCAAGACGCCAATCATCACTTGCCGCAGGTGCGGGTTCACGGGACCTGCCGCGGAGCCCCACGTCAGCGTGCGCGCCTTGATCCTGGCGCTTGCCCGATTCGAAATCGCGTCGAAGGAGCAAACCCGAGCGCTGGAAAAAGCCTGGGCAGCCCACCGCAAGGAACACCGGCTAGACCGCGAAGGGAAACTCTCGGCAGGGATCCCAGAAAGCTGCCAACATTGAAGTCCCCATGTGGGGTTTCCTTTGCCCCCCAACAAAAGCCGCGTTGGCGGTCAGCCGTGCTTCTTGGTGGAAGACCTTCTATTACGCTCTCGCCGTGGCCCGATGGTGGGCGGCGAGCTCCATTTATTCTTTTGTGTTTGCCTGGTTGTCCAGGGCCGAATCACCTGAGGGTGGCGCGACTTTGTCCATGCCCCCGTAGAGTTTCAGTGTACTTCACTGCGACCCGAGACTTGAAATCCATAAGTTGGGCACAGGCCTACGAGAGGAGTTGACAACATGGGAATGCGAGAAACTGTTCGGAGCCTGCGCGCCTACTTCATTTTCAGCGGACTAGCGGGCGTGTTTTTCGCGGCCTCGGCTCTTCGGGTCAGTCTGCTGGATGCAGGTGTAATTGGCGTAATCCTTGGACTTATCAGTATTGGTTTCAGCTTAGCTTTCGTGTACGTCGGATTCACTCTGCCAAAGCTGTTGAGAGGTTCTGCGAGCCGCATCGTGACCCTCCTGTATGCGAGTGCGGGTTGGACCGTGTTCTTTTTCCTACTGAGCCTTTTGGGCGGACCGTCAACCTTTGGATTGGTCACTCTCATTTTGACCCTGCTCATCCTGTGGTATCTGTTGAAGAATGTCCGACGACTGGCAGCGGAAGCTCAAGCTGCACCTTCCGAACCACCGCCCTCCGGGACCTGCTGAATAGTTTTGTTCGCTTGGTCCGCTCGTCGGATATCTCGTACAAATCCACTTGTCCGGTTTCCGCGTTTACCAGACTTGACCGCCGATATTCAGGTCTGTTCCATGAGGGTTCCAACAAGCAGTATTGTAAATGTGTGAGCGAACGCGACAACAAGCAGCTTTCGGGACGCGAAGCAAATGTCAGATTTCAGATTCTGGATGCTGCAAAGCAACTGGTTGCGGGGCAACTTGGCGTAATAGCAGCAGCGCGGCAATTGAGTCCATTACGTCATGAGGCAGAGCCGCAGGTTGCGGAGGTGCTTTTAACGTTCGCTGGAATCGACTCTGAAACCGATGCGCTTCCAGTCGGTAAAGTGCGGGAGGCTTGGAATCCAGAAGCGCTAAAGCGCAAAGACCACGAGATTGCAGAAGCTGAGCAGTTTTACCGAGACAGTGCGATGAATGCCGCCGCCGAACTCATACGACTGCTCGATGTGCCTTCCTAGTGCGCACTTTTCCGATTACCGCGTTTACCAGGGACTGAACGGTCCCGCCCGTGGACTCATGGTGAAATAGGCGTGCTGAAGTTAAACGTCAAATCGACGGTTGCCCGCTCGGCGTCACGTTGCCATTTGACGCTTTGGGGGGACACGCCAACTGGCAGAAGAGATTCATTGTCTCGGTAAAAATCTTCTATGAGTTTCGGATTCACCGGCGTTCCCATTTTCAGTTGCGACTTCAGGAGCCTTTCCACCTTCGGGTCGAGGCCAATCACTTGTATGTTCCCCCATCGATATTGCTTGCCTTCGTTTAGCTCGACGAAAATCGCAACACTCCGGTCCGTGTCGTCAGACTGCCTTTCAACATTGTACGCAAGGTCGATAAATCCCTGTTCGTGATAGGCGCGTGACACAGCGTGCAGACCGGCTTGGAATCTGTCGCGGTTATAGACTTCACCATCGTTCAGTGGAATCAGCTTCCGAAGATTGACCGAGTCAAGACGAGCCGTGGCTGGTTCAGTCCCAACGTATCGAAACCCTATTTCCTTCAGCCTTCTTTGCTGGCCTTCGTCCACTTGAATCGTGACCAGAACATGGAGCAATCTTGGCTCTTGCCGAAGCGTCTTAGAGGTCGCTGTCAGAGAAAATCCAATATATCCTTGGTTTTCCCGGTCCGGCCAACCCGCGATTTCTGCGCGAACCACTTTGTCTTCTACCTCGGCTATCAAATCTGAGTTTTCTGCGTACTCGCTGTGCATTAAAGCGGCTACCAACTGCTTTTTGACGCTTTGAGGCAGGTGGACCGCTCCCTGCAAATCGACGCGCTCAATGATGATTTTTGGAGTGGCCGCCGACACTTGGGCACGAATGACCGAACACATGACGAGCCCGAAGAGTACAGTCAATAGCGTTAGCTTCATAAAGCCCGCATGATGATTAAAGCACAGGTTTGAGTCCTAAGCGGAGCCCGCGTGATGCGGGGAATCGACGCTAAGTCCCGATTAGCGTAATCGGAAACTTGAAAACTTGAAAACTTGAAACCGCATGGACGAGTACGTTGGTCAACTTCCAGCCTCACCAGGCACTCGAAAGAGGGCCATAACTTCTCGGTTTCCAGACTCTTCCACCAGTTCTCGAAACGGCTTTCCGCTTGGATCTCTGCCTTGGCGAAGTTTAGGAAAGCGTTCCAGAAATCGGGCTACCCACCTAGCATCTCCAAGCTCAATGGCATAAACAAGGTCTGCTATCTCAATAGCAAAGTAACCGCCCTTCTCCCGCAAATACTCGATTGCCCAACCGGTTGGCGTAGCACCGAACTGCCTGTCTCGGCTGTTGATTTCTGCGCCTCTGTCGAGCAACAGTTCGACGATTTCGCGAGCCCACCAAACGTCGCGTAGTGAAGAGCGGTTGCGCCCGTTTCGTCGTACGCATGCACCAGTTTGCCGTCGTCGTCCAGAATCGTCCTGACTTGGTTCACATCACGCAGCTTTATGGCTTTAATCAATTTGTTTAAATTGCTCATTGATGGACATCCGACAGTCAAGGACTCCACAAAAGAAGATCCCCAGCGTACGAAAATCTACCACAAATAAATGTTGTGCCTGGTTAAGTAATGTCGCCTTACCGGTAACTTAGGGACTAGTCCCAACTTTAAGGCCAATCCCGTGAATCAGGCAGGTCGGGAGGTCGGGAAGGACATCTGGACTGGCTTCGCGACAAGATGTATAGTTACGTGTATATGAAAGAGTCACCCTACCGTGAAGTCTTGAAGCGTGCACGCACCGGTCGCTCCGACGCCGGAGATGTTTTTCCATGCGGCGGCAAGGAACCGATCCCGCGCCATTGTCCGCAGCAAAAGATCGTTCCCCCCCAAAAGTGCCCGTAGAAATTCAGCCCGTTGTCGTCTGGGCGTCCGAAGTCGTTCATTCCACGGGTGCGTGAGGTTTTGGATGAGGCACACCACCGCTGCAATCACAGTGCCTGTATGGAATTTTTGCTCAAAATGATGTCCTTCTCATAAACGCGTGATAAGATTACTTGCCCACCATGGGGAAAAATGAATTGGAAACTTGCCCTGCGTGCTCTCCGAAATTTATGCGCGTTCATTGGCGCGATTGCCCTTTTCTCCTACTTTGCTAATTTTGCTGTTGACCTACGGCATTGGTACTTGACAATCGCCAGCGCGTTTGTGTGCGCCATTTTGTGGCTTGGTTTTTACGTCATCGAAGTTCGGGGTGGTATCACCCAAGTTGCTTTGCGCTTTTCACGCTTACGGGCTACCTCACGGACCAAATCAGCGGAACTGCCATCACCCGCCGAACCCTTGTCAGGCGATCCGCCCGCCACTTGGGAATCTCAGGTGGAATCCCAAGAGACAACGCCACCTTCGGCAAATCCGTTGCCTTGGCTACGCAAGGCTGCGAAAACAGGGTCATAATTGGGGAGTCAGCGGTCGTGCAGAGTCGCCGTGGCTTGAGCCGATTATCGCTTTCATCGGGTGGCAATCAGTGTGGGATGAGGCCCTTAACCGACGAAAGCTTTGGCATGTCGGTTGTCCTCAGGATTCGAAACCATGGATCGGCGTGTCAAGTGCCCTAGCCGCACGCACAGGATCGAAATATTCTCGTAGGAACGCGATCTTGCCGCCTGCAGCACGCAGAAATACCACATAATCCTGGCGATACATACGTCCCGTAGACTTGATGAGCCCCTCGCCCTTGACTTCGCCGACTGCACGTTCCGGATCGGCGAACGCATACACCTTGAGGTCGAAGAAGCGGAAATTCTCCACAGCCCCGACGAACCAAATTGCATGACGGACCGCTTCCTCCCGTCCGGACAGCTGTGCTGGATGCCCGATGGACGGTGCGTAGGCGAGTTCCCACAAAACATCATCGGCGATCAGCGTCTGCCACTGCGTGTTGTCGTCGACGAGCGTCTGGATATGTCGTTGCAAGAGGTCGGAAGCGATGGTCATCTAGACCTCCTCGTGGCTAGTGGTGCTCTTCATAATACGTGTTCACCCAGCGATTGTGGCATCAAGATGCCCGGTGCTATCGATGCCCGAAAAGTCGGCCGTTCAATAGATGGGCCACTTGGCCGCATAACGCCCGACCCTTGCGGTTACGCGCTGCTGTCGAGAATTGTGGGCGGTTGGTCGGCAACTGTTCCCGAAAGCCTCTTCCTCAAACCTTAACGGAAGGTTTGCCCATGATTCCGCCCGAAGCAGTAGACATATGCCGTCCGATGATGGTCAGATACTCCGTAATCTACAGAGTGACCCGATGACCGCAGCAGACTTTCGCAGGATTGCACTGAGCCTGGAGGGAGTGGAAGAGTACTCCCACGCAGGATTGCCGGCTTTTCGTGTAGGAGGCCGGAAATTTGCTTCGCTGGCCTCGCAAGCAGGGGGGTACGGAAATCTAATGCTTACGCTGGAGCAGCAGGCGGCGTTTGTGGAGGAGGCGCCCGAGATTTTCCTGCCGATTCCTGGCGGCTGGGGAAAGATGGGACACACGCATATTCGCCTGGCGGCGGCGAGCGAGGATGTACTGACGGGTGCACTCCGAACGGCGTGGAAACTGCGAATTGATAAGAACGCAAAGACAAGCCGAAAGAACTCCCGTGTGGCGGAGCGCAACGGAGTAACAGATAAGAAACGCAGGAAGCGACGACTATGAGAGCAACAACAGCAAGAAACATTAATAACAACAAAAAGGGCTTGTCACCAGAACAATGTGAACAACTACTTAGAGCATGGAAAGCCCGTTTTGAGAAAAACATGAACCGCCATAAAGGTCTTGAATGGGCCAAAATACAAGCAAAGCTGGAAGCTAATACCGAAAAACTGTGGTCACTCAATGAAATGGAAAGAACTGGTGGTGAACCGGACGTTGTTGGACATGATAAAAAGACGGGCGAATACATTTTTTATGATTGTTCGGCGGAAAGTCCTAAAGGCCGCAGAAGTTTTTGCTACGACTGCGAAGCGCTGGAGTCAAGGAAAGAACATAAACCAGAAAATAACGCTCTTGATATGGCAGCTGCCATGGGCATTGAGCTTTTAACGGAAGAACAATATCGAGAGTTGCAGAAACTGGGGAATTTCGATACGAAAACGTCGAGCTGGGTGAAAACACCTTCTGATATCAGAAAACTCGGCGGCGCCCTGTTTTGTGATCGCCGCTACGACACTGTTTTCGTGTATCACAACGGTGCGGAATCTTACTATGCCGCGCGGGCGTTCCGCGGCTCGCTAAGGGTCTAAATTTTGCATGCCGGCACACCAAACAGTCGATGCCAATCTAGGATGGCTTCCGCTCGCCGTCCGGGCGGAGAGCTCCCGGTTGCAAACGCAGGGGTAAACAACCTGCAGAACGTATCGGAAGGTTTTGACATCACTCTGCGACGCGTGGCTAAGGTCCTGGTGGTGGGATGCTGCAGCACTTATCAGGTCTCCTGGAATTGCTTCCGCATAGCCCGTCAACCGGACTCCGAACCCAGCCACTCCACGTGGTGAGCGCTATCGCCTGATTACGTCAACAAGCCCTTTAGCAATAACAACTCTTGAGGAGGCATAGTTTGCCCGCCGTTCGACTCAAGCGTCTGAGCGAGCCGCCATCACCAACCAATTACAGCAATTTTGTACACGAGCAGAATGACTACGGCGGCCAGCGCGATCCGGACGGACAGCGTGTAGCGTCGGAAGAAGTACAAGGTCACGCCTGCCCAGCAGAAGCAAGCAGCTATTAAGGCGCCACCGACATACGGCGCAGCGACTGCGGCCGAGAAGCTCGTGCCAAGGACGTGCCTGAGCCGGAAGAACTCACCTAGGGTCCTTACCACGATGAGGAAATTGAGCCGTGATTCCTATCTGAGCCCAGCGTTCTCTAGTCACGGGGAATATTCTAGCTGGGCGGGCAACGCTTGGCGACAAATCGCCATTGCGCTCACTATGCTGGGCCAGGTCACTTCGTGCGTGGTCGGCAACCCTTACTTTACCGGATTATGGAAGGGTTGCCCGTGATCCGGCCGCAATCTCCAAGGTGCGTGAGTAGACAGCGAGAAATGGGCCGTGAAAACGCGGTTTGACAGTGCCGCGGCAAGTTGCGGATACTAGCGGCAGCGTGCGACAGGGCACCACCGACCCGCGGCAAGGGAACAAATCCCACCTGCTTTGATCCAGACAGCGTGCTTTGCACCTTCTTTCAGCCTGTATCAGCGGGTCACAGGCGCTCTTGAAAGGAGGCGTAATGACCACATCGAAACTTCCTGCTCGTCCCTCGCTGGAATCCCTGCGCAAACAAGCCAAGAAACTGGCCCGTGGCATCGCTGCCGGCGATCCAGGCGCCATCGACCAGGCACGTGCCCATCTGCCCAAAGCCAAACTGCCGTTGTCGCAGCGTGATGCCCAGCTGGTGCTGGCGCGCGAATATGGGTTTCCAGGCTGGCAGGACCTGGTTAAAGAAGTAAAGCAACGCCTCGGCAGGGGACTCGAGTGGGCCTTATCCGAAGCCCGCCGCTGCATTCATAACAATGACATCGAAGGTCTACGGCAGCTTTTGGCTGAATACCCGGCGTTATTGTCGTGGAGGGCGGATGAAAACGAGGGCGGGCTGCTCGGGATGGCTACCAAGTCCTACGGCGACAGCTTCGACCCGTCCCGGGAGCAGATATTCACGCGCGCGGCATGTGCAGAGCTCCTGATCGATGCAGGCGCAGTCGTCGCGCCGTCGGTATGCGATGGCCTCATCGCTTCCCGCACAAAGGGACTGCTCGATCTCTTCCACCGCAGAGGCCTTCTTCCCCAATCGCTCCGGTTCTTTGCCGCGCTTGGCGACGTCAATGGCGTTCGCGCCTGTCTTGATGCGAATGGCGACGATCTTGCAGTGGTGAACCGGGCGTTCATGTGTGCCTGCCATCTCCAGCACGCGACCGCAGCGGCGCTGCTGCTGGATCGGTCAATCACGCTCGATGCCGAGCTGGGAAGGCAGATCGATGGCGGGCCGGGACGTTCCGCATTTGTCCAATGCATCATGGCGGAAAGTGAGACGCTCGCCTTCACCAACGCCGACCCGGCCGGGCCCTGGCAGGCTTTTGTCATGCGACAGGTCGTGCGCGCGGTGAACGACGTCGACCTGGCATCCTTTGTCGGCGGATTGCGGCGCGAAGCATGGATGTTGGGAGACGCATACGTGAAATTTCAGGTCGGAATGATCGAACGGGCAGTGTTGCGCGATCGCGCCGCTTTCATTACCGCTCTTCTCGATCTCGATCCCGCTCTGCTGCGCAGTCCTGTGCCGCCGCGATCGCAGGCCATTGAATTCGCGTTCGTGTATGCGAAGTCCCATCTGCTTCCGATGCTGCTGCGCATCTGGCGCCTCCCCGACGATCTGCCACATGCAGCCGGGAATGGGGACCTCACACGCGTGAAAAGCTGGTTCGACGCGGCGGGCAAGCCCGCACTGGGCGACCCCGCGAATCATTTTCCCGCTAACAGTGCCTTCGCCCGGAGGGACCTGCAATGGGGCGAGCCTACTGTGCAGCAGGTTCTCGACACCGCGTTCGCCTGGGCGGTCCTCAATAACCACTTCGAGGTCGCCGACTTTCTTCTCGGTCACGGGGCTGATATCAACACGAACTGGAGCTCCCATGAGCCCGCCAGCATTCTGCATGAGCTGGTGTATTTCCACAAAAATTACGAAGCGATGCAATTCCTCATCGATCGCGGCATCGACATGACGATCGTCGATTATCGCTGGGGCGGTACCGCCCAGGGTTGGGCATATCACGCTGCGAAGGACGAGAAGATGGCGCAGTGGCTCGGCGAGGCGCAACAACGGCGGGAGCAGGCATCGCGCTGAGAGCGGCCAGGCGGATCAATCAGAAGGCCGCCCCGGCATGTGCGACTTTTCACCGTGCGCCGAGGCATGTCGGCTTCAGAACCTTCTTTTTGTCTGCAGTCGGCGTGACGAACACAGCAGCGGTCAGATTCCCGGCCCGCGAGCAGACGGTAGGAGAATAGTTCCGCTAAAGCGCCGTAGCGTTACGGATTGCGGGCGGATCGTCGGCAACTCTTCCCTGACCCGGGTTATGGAAGAGTTGCCTATAACCCAGGAGAAATCCAGAAACAGTCCTGAACTGCTTTGCAACCTAGCCTTTGGTATCTGGACCCTTTGGCTGCCACAATTCGATCGGATTTCCCTCAGGGTCATGCAGGCGAGCGAACCGGCCGTTGGGATAAGACTGCGCGTCAATCTTGACCGCGATTCCCGCAGCTTGTAGCTGGGCCGCCATTTTGTCGAGATCCCGCACTCGAAAGTTCAGCATCCAAACCTTCTGGGCATCCCCGAAATACTTGCTCGTCTCAGGGAAGGGAGCGAAAGCGGTTGGTCCTGCCTCTTGCTGCCACCCGGTTTCCCCGTAGCTCGTTGGTATCGGCAAAATCCCCAAGTGTTGCTCGTACCAAAGCCCCAGCGCTTTCGGATCTTTGGCTCGAAAGAAGAATCCTCCGATTCCGTTCACTTTTTCCATTTCCGTTCCTCCAGCGATCCCATCGCGAACAGCGGCCCCCGCAGGGAGAGGAGAGGTCTTTGGCTGTACGGCTGTCTGCGCCGCTATGGCGAGTTGGTTCCGCCCGAAGATGAAGCTCGACCCGAAAGCAAAGGACAGAGTTCGCAGCAGTTGGCGTCTTAGAAAAAGCATCCCATCCTCCTTCCGAGAAGAGCGCGGCCCGAGCTACGATACCTGCGCAACAGGGTTCTGGGAAGCGTAAAGAATGAGGTTCTGGGCGAGTGGTCGGCAACCCTTCCTTTATCCGATTACGGAAGAGTTGCCCGTGACCCGGGCCAAATCCCGAGAATTCGCGCGGTTTTGTCCTACCCAGGGGTGCTTACTCCTTTCTTGAGCATTTCAATGGCTTTCCCCAATCTCCTTAGTCGCGTTTCTTCCTTCTTGGCGTCGGTAATCCAGCGGCAGTACTCCTTGCGATGGGTGTAACTCAGTTGCTTGAAGACTGGAAGCAGGCCCTCTTTGTTCATCAACTTTTCAAATTGAACAGGCACTTCGACGGTTCTTACCTCTTCATCTTTCCAAACAACGACTTCAATAGTATCGCCCGGGTCTTTCCCAGTTTGTTCGCGTATGGCCTTAGGTATCCCTAGACTGTGAAGGGGATGGCCGTACTTGATAAGTGATCCCGTATAAGGCACACCGTTGAAAGTCGCCTTTACCGGCACCCAGAGTGGATGGTCGGCAAACAAGAAGTAATCCAGTTTCTTTCCGAGATGGGGGTTAATCGGGTATTTACCTGCCAATTAACTCTCAGCGATACTCAACCCCAGCAATCTTATTCGTATCGCAAGGCGACCATCGGATCGACGCGCATGGCGCGGCGCGCGGGGATGTAGCAGGCTACGCCCGAGACAATTGCGAGCAGCACGACGACACCGACAAATGTCAGCGGATCGTGTGCCGTCACACCATAGAGCAAACTCGCCACCCATCGCATCGCTACCAACGCTGCAACGATTCCGATCGCGCTGCCCACCACCGTGAGCCGCCCGCCTTGCCCCACAACGAGCCGCAAGATGTCCGCGCGCTCGCCGCCGAGCGCGATGCGAATGCCAATTTCACGCGTGCGCCGCGCGACCACGTAAGCGAGCACGCCATAAAGCCCCAGAGCCGCGAGCAGCGCCGCCAGAAGCGCCAGCGAAACAGAGAGCACAGCGACCAGCCGGTCGTTTAACATCGAATTGCTGACCTGCTCCCCGAGCGTGCGCAGATTGTTGACGGGCAAGTTTGGATCGAGCCGCTGAACCAGCGAGCGAAGCACTGCGGCCATGGGCGACGGATCGCGCTCGGTTCGCACGTAAAACGCCAGATGGCCGAGGTTCTTGTCTTGCGAATAAGGCATATACAGGAACGGGACAATATCGCTGCGCGCGTCATCCCATTTGCTGTTGGCAACCACGGCGATGATTTCCATCGGCGGGTTCGTATAAAGTTTGCCCCCTCCGCGCGTGATGTGCAGGCCAATGGGATTGCGTCCCGCGAAGGATCGCTGCGCCAGTTTTTCGTTGATGATGCAGACCTTGGGGCTCTCGGCTGTATCAGACTCGTTGAATTCCCGACCGGCGATGAGCGGAACGCCCATCGTCGAAAAGTAATTTGGGCCAATGTAGTCATACATGGCGTCGGTATCGTCTCCGGGACGATAGCCTTCGGGTGTGAAGTTGGAACTCGAATCGTCGCCCGCAAAAATTTCAGTCGTGGAAATGCTCACGGAGCGCACGCCGGGGAGCGCGGCAATTTCACCCCGAGCACGGTCGGCGAACGCAAGCGTCTGCGCGGGCGTGCTGCCGTTCAAATCCGGCGCCACCGAAAATTGCAGCACGTGGCTGGTGTTCACGCCTAGATTCGCGTGTTCCAAATTCATCAGCGTTCGCGCGAAAAGCCCCGCGCCCGCGAGCAACACGCCAGTAAGCGCCACTTGCGAGACGATCAGCACCTTGCGGAGACCAACGTTTGAGCGGCCCTCGGAAACGTTCGAACCCTGATCTTTCAGGGTGCTTTGCAAGTCGAGGCGAGTGGCGCGCATCGCCGGAGCGAAGCCGAAAAGGATGGTGGTTGCCAGCGTCAGGGCAATCGCAAACCAGAGCACACGAAAATCGAGACTATTCGCCAAAGCACGCATCCCGTAACCCTCAGGAATGGCGGCCGCGATGGCGTTCAAGCACCACCAAGCCAGCGCGATACCTGCCGCACCTCCCGCAGTGGCGATGAGCAGACTTTCCGTAAGGAGGTGGCGAATCAGCCGCGCACGTTTCGCGCCCATAGCCAGGCGCACGGCGATTTCCCGTTGCCGCGCTTCGCCACGCGCCACCAGCAAGCCCGCGAGGTTCGCGCAGGCAATCAGCAAGACCAGCCCAACCATGCTCATCAAGACGAGCAGCGGCTCTTGTGCATCTTCCTGCAAGACCAACCGGCCATGCGTGCCACCTACGAGCAGCAGCGGCTTCGAGACGAACCGCTTCAAATCGTTGCCCGAGAGCTTGAGCAGCTTTGCATCGGATTCCAGAATTGGCTGATAAATCGGCTGCAGCGTTGCCTGGGCGCGGACGGGCGTTATTCCCGGCTTGAGTCGGCCCATGACCGGCAACCAGTGATCGGTGCGATCTTCGAGCGTTTGGAGCATGTTAGGCGCCATTTGCGTCTTCATGGTGACAGGTATGAAAATGTCCGGCGCCGAACCGACTTGCACGCCGTAGAATCCTTTGCGAGCCACGCCGACAACGGTCAACGGAACACCATTCACAGTTAGCGGCTTGTTTAAGACGGATGGGTCGGCGCCGAATTTCCGCGACCAGTAGCCGTAGCTCAGTACCGCGACAGTATTTGCGCCGGGAGCGGTCTCATCGTTCAGCGTGAACAGGCGGCCGAGTGCTGGTTGCACCCCCAGGGTCTCAAAAAAATTGCCGCTGACCAGGTCCGCGTGCGCAGCCTGAGTGTCACCGTGGCCGGAAACGTTGACCGTAGCCTCGCGGCACGCCAGCAGGCCGGAAAACACAGTCGTTCGTTCGCGCAGACCTTTGTACATCGGATAGGAAAACGACTGCGCGCCATTGTCCACATCGCTCCAGGTATGCCCATGAGCCGGCCCGGGCGAGCGCAAAATGACGAGCTGTTCCGGATGCGGCACAGCCAATTCGCGCAGCAGAATTTGGTCGGTCAGCGAAAAGATGGCAGTGTTGGCGCCGATGCCGAGGGCGAGGGTGAGAACGGCGACGGCGGTGAAGCCAGGGGACTTGCGAAGTTGGCGGAGGGCGAAGCAGCAATCCGAGAAGAGCGAATGGAGCCAATTGTGAATGCGCTTCTGGCGAATCATCCCTGAATTCTAGCTCCAAGTGCGAAATAATTCCTACGCCCGATTAGTTCGGCAAACAAGAAGTAATCTGATTCCTTCCTGTTTGCCCGTAACTCCGGATGTGACCTGGGACGACGCCGTCCTGCCCCATCCCGAGGCGTACCGCACAGTTTCGACGATTCTTATCGACCGGCTTAGAATACACAGGTGCTGACTTGGCTCGTAATCGGAGTCGGAGACATCACTACTAGGCGCGTTCTGCCGGCGATTCTCGCCGAGGAGCGCAGCCAGCTGACGGGCATCGTTACTCGCGATCCGGCGAAGGCCGCGCCGTACGGCGTTCCGGCGTTTACAACCCTTGACGCCGCTCTCAAGGAATCGGAAGCCGCTGCGATTTACGTCGCATCACCGGTATTTCTACACGCTCCGCAGTCCATCGCCGCACTCGCAGCGCATAGGCACGTCCTCTGCGAAAAGCCTCTGGCCATGAACCTGGCCGAGGCGGAAAGGATGGTCGCGCAGGCGTGCGAGAGCCGCCGCACCTTGGGCGTAGCCTACTATCGCCGTGCATATCCCAAGATCCATCGCGCCAGGGAGCTGATCCGCCGCGGGGTGATTGGCCAGCCAGTGCTCGCTTGGGCGACGTGCCACACGGAGGTACCTGCCACAAAGTTGCATCGCTCGTGGCTATTGGACCCCGCTCAGGCGGGGGGCGGACCGCTGTACGACATCGCCTGCCACCGCATTGACATCCTGAATTTCCTTTTCGGAGAGCCGGCGCGGGTCGCCGGTCAACTCTCGAACGCTGTCCACGCGCTCGCTGTGGAAGATTCGGCGACGGTAATGATTGAGTACAAGAACAAGTTGCGCGCGATTGTGGACGTGCGCTGGCATTCGCAGATCGAGCGCGACGGGTTCCGCATTATCGGGACCGAGGGCGAACTGGACTTGACGCCGCTCAATGGCCCCGGACTCGAATATCCTGGCGCGCAGGAAAACCTGCCGACGCACGCGAATGTGCACTATCCTTGCGTGAAGAATTTTGTCGATGCCGTACTCGATGGCGCCCCGCTCCTCTCGAGCGGTGGTACAGCTCTCTGGACCGATTGGGTAACAGCGCAGGCGGTGAAGAGCAACGAGACACTCGCAAGCCGCCACTCGGTTACGCCATAGTGTCGACGGAACAAATCAATTCCAGATGGCAATCCGGAAAATCGGCGCGCTTTTCGGATAACTTCCGAATCGCCCGTCACTTCGGCACAATCACCAAGGTGCCAGGAACGACCTCATGTCAGGCCTTGCCCAAGACCTGTGGCAATGTAAGCTTATCCAAACGAAAATGTAAGCTTACCCAAACGAAGAGGTCGGCCGTCACCATGACTAAAGATGACATTCAGCTACTCTACGAATACGACCGCTGGCGAACAACAGGGTTTTGCAAGCCGTTTCCGTTCTCAGCCCTGAGCAATTCACCCGTGATCTGGGTGGCAGCTTTCGTTCCCTACGAGACACTCTCATGCACATCATCGGCGGCGAATGGGGTTGGCTTGCCTACTGGAAAGCGTCGTCCCATAGCGCAGCATTCCTAGCGGATTTGTGGGATCGACACGACGCTCTCTTCCATCCGGACGGATTTCCCAACCTGTCGACGGTACGCTTGAAGTGGGACGAAGTAGAGAAAGAACAGACGGAGTTCGTGAGTTCGCTGACGGAGGAAACCTTGAGGAAAATGTTTCCAATTCGCTCAGGACAACTCAGTTTGACGCACTTGATGCAACATCTGGCCAACCACTCCACGTATCATCGCGGCCAAGTCGCGTTGATGATGCGGCTGCTCCACGCCGAGCCCCTAGCCACTGATTACCACGTGTTTTTGCTGGAGGCCTCAGGCGCCTACGCGACCAGACACTAACGCGCCAGTGGGTGGATGCCAGCCTCGCAAAAGCACAACCGCATTCGCTTCCGCGAACCACCAGGCTGGTGCGCCGGGCAGTCCGACCAATCCGCAGACATTAGTAATAATGCTATGGTCCACCGGATTCGGCTACTCGGAATCAATGGAATCAATGGATCAATGGCCACAATCCTGAGTATAGGCGATTACGGGAGAGCGACGCATGCGTGAATCAAGACGCGAGATCGGGCGATGTTATCGAGGCGGAGTCGGCTTGTGAAGCTGGACGCGTGACGTAAGCGGCGAGGGTTAGGCTGGAGAGGAGGAGGAGGCCGGCGAGGAAATAGGGGGCGCCGGGGAAGTGGATCGGCGTGATGGGGGAGATGGCGATGGCGAGGACTTGGGTGAAGAGGAGCGGGCCGATCATGCCGGTGATGGCGCGGATGCTGTTGATAGCGCCTTGGAGCTTGCCCTGGGAGGTGGGATCGACGCGGCGGGACATTAGGGACTGCACGGAAGGCCCGGCGATGCCCCAGAGGCCGAGGAAGGGAATGGCGCAGAGAAAGATCCAGCCGCGCCGTGCGAACGCGAAACTTAGGAATCCGATCGTGCCGAAGGTGAGGCCGGAAAGGACGCTGCGGCGTTCACGGAAACGGCGCACGAAGGGACCGACGAGGATCCCGGAGACGATGCTGGTGCTGACGCCGACTACGGCGAGTGCCAGGCCGACGTCGCGTTCGGTCCATGCGTAGCGATATTGCGTGTAGAGGACGAACACGGCGGGGAGGGACTGTTGGGCGAGGTAGAAGAGGGTCATCACGCTGGCGAGGCCGAAGAGTTGGGGATGCGAGCGCAGGAGCGTGAGCGAGCCGAGTGGATTGGCCATGTGCCAGGCGGATTTGGAGCGGCGCTCCTTGGGGAGTGATTCGGGAAGAACGAAGAAGCCGTACAGGGCGTTGGCTAAGCTGAGGCAAGCGGCGGCCCAGAAGGGGAAGCGGAGATTAATGTTGCCGAGGAATCCGCCGACGGCCGGGCCGATGATGAAGCCCATGCCAAAGGAGGCAGCGAGGTAGCCGAACTGCTTTGCGCGGTTTTCGGGAGGCGTGACGTCGGTGACGTAGGCGAAGGCGCTGGAGATGTTGGAGGCGGTGATTCCGGAGATGATGCGTCCGACCAGGAGCCATTTGAGGGAAGGCGCGAGGGCCATGAAGATGTAGTCGAGGCCGAGTCCGAAGCAGGAGATGAGGATGACCGGGCGGCGGCCGAAACGGTCGGACCACGCGCCGAGGATGGGCGAAAAAATGAACTGCATGAGCGCCCAGGCGAAACCGAAATAGCCGGTGATGGCGGCGGCGCGGGCGATGTTGCCGCCTTCGAAATGGATGATGAGGTTGGGGAGAACGGGAGCGATGATGCCGAATGCCAGAAAATCGAAGAGGACGGTGACCAGAATGAAGATGAAGGCGGCGCGGCTGGCTTGGGGCTGAGGAGATGGGGGCGCGGTGGAGGACAAAGAAAGCTCCTAAGGGAAGGAAGATTGTAGCCGGGAACGAAAGAACGGGACAGAGGAATTGAGATCTGCATTTAGCCTGCCTTTACAATGCACACACCGTGCTCTTCGATTGGGAGGGCCAGGAGGTGATGCAAGGCACTGAGCACGAGGTATATACAAGGAGGGGGTTGGACCCCGCCCCTCAGTGTCTGGCAGTGCGCAAGTCTAACGTTTGGGACAGCGTGTCGATATCTTGACTGGGAGCGTCCAACCGTCATTCCCGTTCATTTCTGCTCATAGCTGTTCGGGATGCAGGCCTAGGTCTTCGGTGAAGCCGGAGTCGCGGCCGTCGGGTTTGGTAACGAGAAACGCCAGCGCTTGTGTTGCTCAATGTTTGGTCATGCCGTCTCCCCATGTCCTGCCGACTTTGTTGACGCATCGGAACAGTTTGCCTCGCTCGAGTGCGGCCGCAGTCAACCAGTCTTCTAACTCGCACTTCACCTAGCCCCAGCTGGGAACGGCCACATCCTCCAGACTGGCCGAACAGAGTATGATCACTACCGCACAGCCAGCTTGCACATGCGCAAAACGACCGATCTCGATGGCATCAGAATATTCGTCGCCGCAGCGGAGGCGGGAACGTTCAGCGCTGCGGCGGCCCATCTCCAGCTCCCGGCTTCCACGATAAGCAGGTCCCTGACCCGACTCGAAAAGCATTTGGATTTGTTGCTTATGCGCAGGAGTCAGCGAGGGCTTACGCTTACCGACGCCGGGAAGGAATATCTCGTGTCCTGTAAACGCGCGCTGCGGCTCTTGCGCGAAGGACGCGAGCTTCTCGATAAACATCGTACCAGCCCTTCAGGTCTTTTGCGCATCGCTTGCCCCATTACAATGGCGCGGGACTTGATCGCGCCTTTGTTGAGCAAATTCATGGAGGCTTTCCCTGATCTTAGAGTAGAACTCGAAACGTATTCATCCCGCTTCGACCAGGAACCGAAGGAAGATATCGACGTTTTCTTCAAGGTTCGTGCGCCTAATGACTCGTCGCGCCGCGTCCGCTCCTACCCCGGCGTTGCTCGTGGCCTCTTCGCAAGCCGTAGATACGTACTAACTGCCGGGAAGCCTGCCGGACCCGCAGAGCTTACTTCGCATCGTTGCATTGGTTCCGGTAGATGGACGCTTTCAAACGGGGGAAAGACGGTTACACCCGATCTCGCCCCCCGAGTTGTGACAGACGACCCTCTTGTACATCGACAGCTGGTGCTGGACGGAGCCGGGATTGCAATTTTGCCGCTGTATATTGCTCTCGACCCCGCGATCGCCAAGCGGCTTGCACCCATTTTGCCTGGATGGCAGCCAAAACCTGTGGTGCCCTGCGCTCTGTACTCCGATAGCTCCCGGTTGACCCCTAAGGTCAAGGTCTTTCTGGACTTCATCCGAAAATACCTCGGAACCGATCTAGATCCGCGGCTGCGAGGTACCAAGGCGAGAGATTGCTTTACAGCTGCTAAGCGAGGCAGTCCCGCTAGTCAATAGATTTGCCCCCGAAAATCGGCTTTGCATTTATGCAAGGCCAGTTTGCTTCATTGAGCGCATCGCAGTAAACCCAACGACATCTATACTCGTGTTTGTATGAGAACGCGCCGCAGACAAGGCGCAGATGACATAGGGAGGATATTCTTATGATGGCTGGTTCCACGCAACACACCGAACGCCTGACGCGCAACAACGGTCTACTACTCCTGGTGGATCACCAGGTCGGTTTGTACACTGGCGTTCGTGACATCGACATCCTGCAACTCAAGCACAACATCGTTGCTCTGACACGATCGATGCTCGCACTCAAAGTGCCCGTTATCGTGACCACTACCTCGGAGAAAATGTGGGGGCCACTTATCCCCGAGTTGGCTGACGTTCTGCACGGCGTGCCGAGCATCGAACGCGCCACCGTCAACGCTTGGGACGATAAGCGCGTTGTCGATGCGGTCAAGGCGACGGGGCGCAAGAAACTCATCGTGACGGGCATTTCCACGGACGTTTGTCTCGCTTTCCCGGCAATAGCTGCGCTTGCCGACGGGTTCCAGAGTTATGCAGTCATCGACGCGTCCGGTGGTTTCAGTCAGACTCAGGTCGACATGGGAGTCTTGCGCATGCAGCAAGCCGGTGTCGTTCCAGTGGGATATTCCAGTGTTGCTGTTGAACTCTTGGCCGACAATGCGGCACCGGAAGCGGAGGCAGTTTACGCAGCACTCGGCATGCCGTTCAGCGCGTTGCTCTTCGGTCTTAGGCAGTATTATTCGCAGGCGTCAGTCGATACCAGGAAAAAGGCGGGTGCGTGAAGTTCCGTTCGCTCGGATGGCTCACGTCGAGCTCAGCCAATTGCCGGGCCCGAAGAATTGGGCAATCGCGGGCGGATCTAATGGGTATCGGGCCGCCCTGGTGAGGCGCCAGCTTACGCCGGGACTGATTTCATCCTTGCCCAGATGGCCGGATTGCCGTCGTTTATCTCTTTTTTGACAAGCTACCCTGAGATGGACTCTGCCGTCCTAAGGTACACGCATAACGAGCGGTTTGTCCAACCGGATGCGATGTTTTGAACCCGCATGTGCGACCAGATGCTGCCCGGGCGGGCGGCAGCCGCCGCATTGGGACGGCGGACCGGCAATCTTGAGGAAATTGCGCGGGGTCATCGCACTCCGGCATGGACGTCCACGGTTAGCTGGTCCAACCGTTCACATCTTCCTCGTCACCCGGGAGCCTGCCATCCGTTCTTCCTCAAATCAAATCCTGAACTTCAGTGTGTCCGAGAGCGAGGGAGCAGCATCAAAGTGGAGGTTTAAGCTTTAGGGCAAGGCAGGAAGCATGCGTTCAACGAAAAGGAATTGGGCCTTTAAGGTCCGGAAATGGGTTCTCCTAGGTTTAAGTCTGTCTGTCCCGGTCTTCGCCTGTTCCGTTCCGCTACTGTGTCAGCAAACCCCGGTCGTTGCGGAACTTGGGACGAATCCAGTTATGTTACAAGAGACCGCAAGTCCAACCGTTGGGCAGAAAGCCGACGGGCAAACACCGGGAAACATCCGCGGAAGAGTTGTCGATCAATCCGGAGCCAATATCACCGGTGCGATCGTCACACTTACGCGTGAAGGCCAATCCTCAAGCCAAGAGGTAGAGTCCGACGAAGAGGGACAATTTTTCTTTTTCAACATCGATCCTGGGGCCTTCCAGCTCACAATCACATCGGAAGGTCTGGCAAGCCAAACCGTCTCTGGAAGTGTGAAAGCAGGGGAGACCTGCGTTGTTCCGCAAGTCACGTTGGTTGTTGCCACTCAAGTGACGGAAGTGCGGGTCGGACTCCCGCCGGCCGAACTGGCCGAGCTGCAGATCGAGGACCAAGAGAAGCAGCGTGCGTTCGGCTTCGTTCCGAATTTCTATGTTAGCTACGTGGGCGATGCCGCTCCACTCTCGCCGAGACTAAAGTTCAGGCTTGCCTGGAAATCGGCTAGCGACCCGGTCACACTTGCCGGCGTTGGGTTTCTAGCTGGGATTGACCAGGCGGCAGATCGCTGGGGTGCGTATGGACAAGGTGTGCAAGGATATGCAAAGCGCTACGGCGCGACGTACGCCGATGTTTTCGGAGCTACGTTTCTAGGAGGTGCGGTACTGCCTTCGCTTCTGAAACAAGATCCGCGTTATTTCTACAAGGGAACTGGCAGCAAGCTATCGAGGATTCTCTATGCGATATCTAACTCCGTCATCTGCAAAGGAGATAATGGACGATGGCAGCCGAATTACTCAAACGTCCTTGGAAGTTTCGGCGCCGCAGGAATCGCAAATCTTTACTATCCAGCGGCCGATCGCCGGGGAGCCGCTTCAGTGGTCTCAACAGCGCTGATCAGGCTGGGTGAAACATCTCTCGCCGCCATCCTTCAAGAGCTCGTTTTCCCAAGGTTCTCACCCAAGCGTTCAGCACGCGGTCAGAGTCAGCCCTAGAGCGCCCCCATGGCAGCCCCGACGTACCGATAGGGCTGGCAAATCGCTGCGCCAAGGCCGGACACATAGCGTACAAATGCGCGGGTCTGGGAGTTGGCACTCAGGATATCGGCAAGTGCTGCGGTACCAGTACGACGATTTTTTTTCCATCTTCTGTCCGCGAGGTGCATCTAAAGTTCGAGAAAAAAATTCGACGGCCTAGCTGGGTCTCCGGAGTTCAGATGTTCACCTCCAGAGCGAAATACGTGGGGCCAATACTGACTGCGGTATTTCCGTGCACATTGCGGCCGCAGCAACTAGCCGTGTTCCCAGCGTACTTTCAGTTCACCCATTCCCGTACCACCTCGAATCCCTTTAACCAGAGCAAAATTCCGGGCGCAGGAGGACTCGATGGCGACGCGTCTCGTCCAGATTGCGAACGATCCAGAAATCAGGGAGCGTTTGGAGGCAGAGCGCATACGACTGCGCAAAATTGCCGGTCTCGATCCGCTCGAACGCTCGCTTATTGCTACAACGACGCGCGCGTAATCGAGTTCGTCTGGACGAACTTGGTAACGAATCGCTTGAAGGGTGGAGCTAGGAGCTTCGAAGACTAGGGCGGCCGCGCGCCTGCGTGGCGCACGGAGAGATCACAACAATGCAAATCCTTGGCGCGGCAAGAGTATGCTTCCTGGGAGCTCTCCTGGTGGCTGGGATCATAGCCGGCGGAATTCCCGCAGCGGGACAATCCAACCAAAGCGGGGAACAGATCGTACTTCCAGAGCCGCTCCAGCCCGCGAGACCGTCTTCCAGTGGAGACCAGATTTTCGCTGATCTCGTGAAGCACAATGAGATTCGCAATGCCGGATTGCGGGAATATTCCGCGGTACGAACCTATGCTGTAAGCGATCTCAACGGCAAAGTTCGCGCGAAGGAAACGGTGCGGATGGACTATGTCGCCCCAGACAAAAAGACATTCGCGACGATTGCGGCGGAAGGCTCCAGCGTGGTTCGCCATCTCGTGCTCAACCGCTTAATGGAAAGCGAAGCCTCCGCTTCCGCGGGACAGGACCGTCGTGATAGCTCGATCAGTCCCGCGAACTACACTTTTCGTTTGCTCGGCGAAGAAGATCTCGGCCACCACCGCTGTTTCGTCGTTGAAGCTCTTCCCCAGCGCAGAGACAAGTATCTCTTCGAAGGAAAGATATGGATTGAGAGCCAGGAGTTCGCGGTTGTCCGAATTTCCGGACATCCGGCGAAGAATCCGTCCTTTTGGATCAAGCGAGCCGATTTCGTGCGTCAGTACGAAAAAATCGGCGACTTTTGGCTTCCCGCGAGGGATCAGACCTTCGTGGAGGTAAGACTCTACGGCAAGAAAATTCTCAGTATCGAGCACCACATCGACCGCGTCAATGGCGTGACTCCCGCCGCGCTTGTCGCACAGCATCCACCTGCCTCCAGCCTGTCTGAGAGCAGGCCGTGAGTATCAATGATTCTCCCTCCGTGGACAGCCGTAGCGCTCATGCCGGGCTGCATCGGCTCCGGATCCACGAGAGTTCCAAGCCTGAGAACGTGCCGCGCTTGCGCAGAAGTGATAGTAGATTTCACGGAGGGGGTGATGCGCGAACCTCCGTTTGTCTTACTATGACCTCTTCATCACAAGACAAGGGAGCGATGGCTAAGATCTTATCCGAGTAGATCCGAATCCGTGACTGCGGAGGCTGCATTGGAAAGATCCACGGAAACAAAGCAGAAAGCGGACCTCCGTGATTATCTTGCCGCCGAACGAACGTTTCTTGCGTGGATACGCACAGGCCTGGCGCTGATGGGATTCGGTTTTGTCGTGGCGCGGTTCGGGCTTTTCCTGCGGCAGCTTCAGTTTTTTCGGCAGCCTGGGTCCGCATCTTCGACCGGACTATCGCTATGGTTCGGAACTGCGCTCATTGCGGCGGGCGTCCTCGTAAATCTTTCTTCTGCTCGACGCCATGTTCAATTGGTTCGCGAACTGGACAAAGCCGAAACCGAGGGTTCTCGTTCGTTGATCCCGGCTCTTGCCACAGCGTTATTTCTGACGCTGGTCGGACTCGCAATGGCGATCTATCTGGTTTCTGTGCGCGGTTCAGCGAATATTGAATCACAAAATATCAAGGAGAAAACCATGGCACCGGCAACAACGACCACTCCTGAAACAAGCAAAGGAATCATCAGCAAGCCCAGCAACCACTCCGTCGAGAAGACAGTGGAAAAGCTAAAGACTGTCCTTCAGTCAAAGGAAGTCACACTGTTTGCATTCGTGGACCACAGCGGCGAAGCGGCGAAGATAGGAATGAAAATGCCTCCCACGAAGTTGCTGATCTTTGGCACCCCCAAAGCCGGCACACCGCTGATGCTGGCTGCACCAAGCATCGCCATAGACCTTCCTCTAAAAATCTTGGTTTGGGAAGATAACCAGGGCAAGGTCTGGGTTTCCTACAACAGTCCCGAATATTTAAAGCAGAGGCACGGCTTGCCAGAGGAGTTGCTTCAGAATGTCTCCATTATCGAAACATTAGCAGTTAAGGCTGCAGAGTAGCCCACCCGAAAGCAACAGTTTCCCCGACGTTCCAGCCTGCCATTTCAAAAAATGCTCTCGCACCGAATAGACCAATTCTCGCCAATGTTCTTGAAGGGGCGGGGACGACGGAACTCGAACCCGTGGCCTCCCGCGTGACAGGCACGGGGCTCGGAAACGTGAATCTAGTATTTGTGGGGTCCGTTCTCGCGGGATCCGTGCCAGGAAGCATCCTAGACGTCTACCTCAGCGGCCGCTTTCGACAGTCGGCCTGAAATGGATTCTGTGCACGGTTGTAGTGGCCCCGGCAGGAAGAATGCTCTGGGTGGGCCTTGCAGCGCGCTGACTGACCGCCCCAAGCAACAGACAGCCTGACCAGACATGATTTGGTGCTCCGAAAACGGCTTCCTACCTTTTAGCGATCCTACGGTACCAGGAGCGGCGCCAAGGTGTTCGTGGTGGCGTCTGCCGCATGCCCAAGAAATGGCAGGCCAAAAGCAGCTTCAATCGTTTTCAGCAACGAAAAGTGGTTGTAAGAGCGGGGGTCCTGGAGGCCATGCGCTCCGTAGTTCGTGATGGCAATGAACACCACTCGGTCATTGTAATTTGCCGGAGCGTAGCAATCGGCACCCGGCAGCAGTGATCCGGGAGCAGTGTCCACGCCATGATCCGGATCGTAGGCGCAGGTCAGGGGACCGTTCCCCTCGTCGAATACGATGAACAGAGCATTGCGGCCGCGCTGCCATACCGGGCTGCCGGTGATCGCGTTGACCAGCCATCCGGTCTCGTCATCGCCGCGCTTGACGTCATTGTCGTCGGTATCAAACGCGCCGCCGCAGGGCGCCAGCGGGTTGCCGATGCCATGCATGTCGCGGCATTGGTCCGGCACGATGTAGGAGAACGCGGGGACCTTTCCGCTGCCGAGATCGCTGAACAACTGCTCGATCGGGACCTGCTTGGCGAATTGGTTTGGGTCGGCCTGAATCTCAGCCACGTAAGGAAATGGGTTGTGTTTCACCGCATAGAGCTTGGCCGTGTTGTTGTCTCCAGGCCAATTGGCGAGACTCGTGCCCGATACAGGAATGTTCTGCAGGTACGCCCGCCAGTCCTTGCCGGCTTTGACCAACTGGCCCGCAACCGACGGAAGCTGAACAGTCCACCGATGGAATGAAGGGTTGGCTGGCGGCCCGTAGTCCGTGGCGACCGACGGCGAGTCATCATCGCTGATGCCCACCCTGCTGCCCTTTGGATATGTGTGCCCGGTCCCGAGGACGTCAGTCCCAATCCAATCGCCTGTGATCATCGCAAGATAATTCGGCAGGCTCGGGTGCCAGACTCCATGGTAGTTCGGGGCCACGTTATATTTCTGCGCGAGCGCTCGGATCTGCGGCGCCTGCGGGTTATCAAGAATGCCGATGCTGCCGAAACTCGTAAAACTGTTGTGATTCTCAAGGACGATCACGAACACGTGATCGAGCCTCGGGATGCCGTCTTGGTTATCCTGGTTATTTTGGGCCCGCGCAGCAGGCATGCCTACTGCGAGCGCCAGACTGACTGCCAATCCGAACAGATAAGTTTTCATCGAAGCACCCTTTCTTGTCGCGCGTGCCCTGTTTTCATACGGCTCCTTAATGATGGCGAGATTTCAGAAGTATGAAGAGTCCGTGAAATGCTTGGTTTAGGCGCTTGGAGTCTGGTCATGCAGGATGAGGTCGTGGCGAAACTGGAACGCTGGCTCAGAGCGCAGGTAGAAACTCACAGAAGGCCCGTCACAATTGGAACCGCTTGAGAGTAGAGCACCTATCCGGTTAAGCGGCTTTATCGCCCCACCACTCCATGTAAACGGCAATACACTCCCGAAGATTTCACGCATCTTTCTCTGAACTGTAGCGTGGTCGCCAGAGCTGCATGGTACGGTCCGACACGGCCTCACGGTAGGAATCGTGAGGAGACTTCACAACGAGAGGAACTGCAGCATGAGAATGTTCAGGTTCGACGAATTGCCCAAGACGATTGTTCTCACCTGGATGATTCTGGCGTGTGCGGGTCTTGCGAACGCGCAAGCGAACGCGAGGTCCGACAATGGTGACAAGAATTCACCGACGCCGCCAGGACTCTATATAACACCAACGGCTTTGCCGAACGCGGCTCAGCAGGAACTAAATCCCGGCCTTAAAAACTATCCGAATTTCGTCGCGGGTGAGGCGGTGAAGGCCGTCGTCAGCCCGGATGGCAAGACCCTGGCGATCCTGACCGCGGGAATGAACTCGCTGTACGTCCCTAACCCTAACCCTGACCCCTCTAATCCTGTCGCTACAATCGACACGGGGGCTTCCACGCAGTTCCTGTTCCTGTACGACATTTCCAGCGCCAAGCAGAGCAAGCCCGCCTTGAAGCAAGTGATCCAGCAGCTCAATGCGCACGCTGGTCTGGTCTGGGCGCCAGACAGCCACACGCTGTATGCCGCCGGCGGCTGTGACGACGCGGTGTACGCCTACACCAACAACGGCACCAGCTTCGTGCTGAGCGCCAAGATTGCTCTTGGGCACGCCCCAAATGGCTGCATCTCCAACCAGGCGAATCAGACTGGCCTGGGGCTCAGCGTCGAGCCCAACGTCGCTGGGCTTGCCGTTTCCGCCGACGGTAAGACGCTCGTCGCGGCAAACAACTACAACGATTCGATCAGCGTGATTGATACAGCCACTGGGACCGTGCGCTATGAATACGATCTGCGGCCCTTTGCCACTTCGGGCGCGCCGAACGGCACCAAGGGCGGCACGTTTCCTTACTCCGTCGTATTGAACGGCATGACGGCCTATATCGGCTGTGACCGCGATCGTGAAGTCGTTGCCGCCAACATTGCTACCAAGACGTTAGTCGCCCGCATTCCAACGGACGGCAATCCCAACGGCATGACCCTCAGCCGCGACGGTTCAACCCTCTTCGTTGCACAGGATAACCAGGACCAGGTCGCAGTCATTGACACCGCAACCAACAAGATCACCCGCAAGATTGATACGCGTGGCCCCGAGTACCTCAATTTCCCCGCGAACACCACGGGCGCGGCACCCACCGCGGTCACCATTAATCCAGCCAACACAACACTGTACGCCGTTAACGCGGGTTCCAACTCCATCGCGGTAATACCGCTGGGCGGCCCGCACGCGTTCCACACCATTGGCTTGATTCCAACCGCATATGACCCGACCGATGTGGCCTTCAGCGCTGATGGCGGCTGGATGTACATCATCAATGGCAAGAGCGACACCGGCCCGAACCCCGACTATGGCTACGGCAACTTTGCCAGAATCCAGTACATCACCCCGCCGGGGGGCCCCTTCCCGGGTGGCAACGCGGTTGAGTCCGTCATACTTACCACCAACAATCAGTACCAATTCCAATTGGAACACGCATCACTGGTCAGCGCTCAGATTCCGGACAGCAGTGCTCTCTTGGACTTGACCTCACAGGTAGCAGCCAACAATAGCTATCGTCCGAACGCTGCCGAATCGGACAAAGAAGTTATGAACTTCCTTCACTCAAAAATCAAACACATCATCTACATCGTGAAGGAAAACCGTACGTTCGATCAGATTCTTGGCGATTTGGGCAATGGTTCCAACGGCGATCCTTCGCTGACTCTTTTCGGAGAACAGGTCACACCCAGTTTCCATCGCGTGGCGCGGAACTTCGTAACCATAGACAACTTCATGGACCCCGGCGACGGCTCCATGGACGGCTGGTCCTGGTCCATGCGCGGCCGCGTGACCAATACGGAGACCCTCACGCAACAGATCAACTATGCACGTGTCAACCGCGGCCTTTCTTATGAAGGCGAAGGCCAGAACCGCAACATTCCGGCCAACCTGAATACCACTGCCGCGCGCGACTTTTTCTTTGACCCAACCGGCGCAACTACGCCCTATAGCACCCGCACCTCGTCGTTCAAGGGCGGCACGCCCAACATTCTGGCCGGCGACGGCGACCATGCCGCAACCGACGGCCCGACGGGTTATCAGCAGGGGTACATCTTCAATGCGGTGTTGAACGCGGGCGGAACGGTTCGTAACTATGGGTGGATGGCCAACACGCCGGGGAGTATTGGAACGATTGCAAACCCCATTTTCGATCCTTTCGCCGCCGGCGTCATCCAGACCACCGCGGCCAATCAGCTTATCTACGAAAACGGGTTCTATGATCCGTACTTCCGCGCTTACGATCAGGCCTACCCGGATTTCTGGCGCTTCAACGAATGGAACCGTGAGTTCCAGCAATTCGTTGCCAATGGCAATCTGCCTTCACTGCAGATGATCCGCGGGCTCAGCCACGATCACACAGGTAGTTTCGGCTCGGCGCTGGGTGGAGTGAACACCCCTGAACTCCAGCAGGCGGATAACGACTGCGCGGTCGGCCTGTTGGTTCAAACGGTGGCTCACAGCCCGTACGCCAAAGACACCTTGATCATCATCATTGAGGACGATTCTCAGGACGGAGCGGACCACGTCGATTCACATCGTGCCACGACCTACTTCGTCGGTCCGTACGTGAAGCAGCATGCCGTCGTGAGCACCCGCTACAGCCAACCCAACGTGCTCCGCACCATCGAGGACGTCCTGGGCACAGAGCACCTCAACCTGAACACCTATTACGCGCGACCGATGGCAGATCTCTTCGACATCAAGTCTTCCGGATCGTGGACCTTCAACGCCGTCGCATCCACGCTTCTGAAGCTGACCACACTCGGGCTGGATCCAACCAAGGTCGAGTTCGCTGCTGGTCCCGACTTGAAACCCACTCATAACGCGCAGTACTGGGCGGAGAAAACCCGCAATTTTGATTTCTCGGGAGAAGACCGCGTTCCTGCCGAGCTCTACAACAAGATCCTTTGGGAAGGGCTCAAAGGAACACCGGCTCCAGCCGTCAAAACCCGCTTCCCGAAAGTCACAGTCGATGCCGACGACGACGGGAAATAGACCAAACACAAACCACTCACACAAATCGGTGGGACCCTCGGGTCCCACCGATTGTTTTGCTTAGGATCTGAAGCTGCGGCTCCGACAATAAGCAACAGCGTGCCCAACTCTTGTTGTTGATCTCCGGTTTAGCCTCGCTGTACAGGCTGGTGCTCGGTGGTCTTCGTCTACTGTGGCGGCATCGCGTGTGGGTTTTTCATCGCCTGCAGGTCACTGCTCGATTTTCGACTGTGCATCGCCGACAACGGCGCTGGGCGCTCCAGCGGACAGCACCACCGGCCGGCTAAACGTAATCTCCATCTCCGTGAATTTCGGCAACACCACGTCGCGTCCGTGCCGCGTCAGCATAAACACGCCGGAAACGCACTCGGAAACAATCCTCGAAGTTCCCGCGGTGGACACGTCGGTCGCCGTCGAGAGAATCGCCTCCAAGATCAGTTGCGTTCCGTCATCAGCCACTTTGGCCAACCCGCCCGTCACTCCCAGGTTTAAAAGCGTCCACGCGGCGCCGGGCCGGTCGCCTTGCATTTCCCCCTCCGGACGCACTCTTGTGTGCGAGCGCCGGTCCAAGCTGACTCCCGCCACAGAAGCGTCGATGCGTTTGTCGGTTCCGTCCGGGTTGGTTACCGAGGTAAACGAAAGCAGCAGAGAACCTGAACGGCTCATCATCCGCGGTTTCTGCGCTTTCGCGACTCTCCCTTCCAGCACACTTCCCGCAGGTAACACAAAGGTGGAACTAACCGAGATCGGCTCGATCAGTCGGGCTCGAAAAGTATCCCCTTCGTGACTCCCGGACGCGCTGACAGCGTCCATGAGGATGACCTTGGCCTGCGTGCCTGCAGGAACCGTCATTGTCTCCCCGGATGCCAGAGAAGCTTGGCTGCCAGACTCAGAAGCAAAAGCCGCGGTATCCACAAACGCTTGAAGGTTGGCGGTAAGCCTGGCCGTCGACGCGCTCTAATCCGCGCTAGAGGCCGCCCTGACGGTGGCGTCTGGCGTTTTCGCTGATCCTGCGCTCGCCTTCGTGCTCCTTTTCCGCGACTCTGCCCGGACCTCGACCTCCTGCGTGATTGACAACAGCGAAACCTGCAAATCCATCGTTCTGCCGTCGGGCAACAGCACCTGCGCCAAACGGAACGTCGGATATTTGTCGTGCCGGGGAGCGAAAAGCTTCATCGCCCAGGGCCAATGGTCATTGGGCGCACGCCGTCGTTGCTCTAACCTGTCGACTACCAAGCGGACAGGGCTGCGCGCTTGAAGCAGTTCCTTGTCACGCCAATAGACGCTACGAATCAGCCTGCCTTCCACAAGGTCTCCCGGCTTCAGAGACGCACGCATAATGCTGGGTTCGAGTTGCACCTTGATATAGAGGAAAGAATCCGCGGCGGCGGCGAAGGGCATCGCGTTCTGCCCGTGCAGGGCAACCGGCAAGATGGCAAAGAAGAAAAGCACCGAGGTGCGGACGATAGAAAACACACGATTTACCTTGCCGTGCAATAATGTTGTCCCCCTCCGATCTTGCTTCATTCGATCGACTCTCGCTTGACATGCTCCCGTCAGTGAGCCGTAGAGCTTAGGCAGGGTTCATTGCGGGCGTATCTTCTCGATATGAATAATCCAAGACACGTGTTCGAGACCAGAACGGAAAAGGCTCACAGCCCGGTAATCTCGAATGTGGCCGGAATTGCTACCGTTCTTCCAGCCTGATCTACAGCCGTTGTCCGCTTCGGCGACACGGAAGCGACCGAAACTCTGACGGACCGACGTTCAGCCGAACATTGCCTCGATTCGGCGTGGTGAGAGATAATGCGGAGATCCTCGGAAAGAGAATCTCCGTTTATGCCCATTCGCAGCCTGGATGTCACTGCCGCGGAGGCAGCCGCTCTTCGCGAACTCTCCAATCGCTTCCCACCCTCGCCCTTAGCCCGCAAAGCCGCGATAAATGCGGTTAGGAGTCGATGTGCTCGCCTCGTCGGCGCGGTCGGCAAAGATGAGGTGGCCGTTCTGTGCAGAGGTTCCCATCGAATCGACGCTTGGCCTGGGGAGCCGCACTCGTGGCCACTGGTTTCTCCACGCTTTTCATGTAGCAACCATCTTGGGTGCTATGATTCTGGACGGTTGCACGCGCCGCCGCACGGTCGAACTGAATGTCGTCGGTGGTAACCTGCACCCACGAGGAGGATGCCCGAAGTCGGGTCACAAAATACAACGTCGGCTGGGTACTTCCATTTTTTGTTTGGCAACTTGAACCCCGGAGGAAATGAATCCATGACGAAACAGCGAATTGGTGTGCTGGTTGTGAGCGCGTTACTCGCGGTGGCGAGCTTGGCTCAGGCGCCGCCCGCGAAACAGAAGCCTGCCGCGAAAAAGAGCGGGGGCGCGGTGAGCGGCGGACCGGTGATGCCGGGATCCGAGCAATGGATGGATGTTCCTGCGGCCGCTCTGGTGGGGACTCCGTCGGTGGAGATGGGCGGAACGCTGAAGATAGCCATTCTGCAGGGCGACCCGATGACAGCCGGCCGTTCGTTCACAGTTAGGCTTTCCGGCACGGACGGGACAAAGATTGCTCCGCACTGGCATCCGACGACGGAAAATGTAACCGTGATCAATGGCGCATTTCTGCTGGGAATGGGCGCAAAGTGGGATGACTCCGCAATGAAAGAAATCCCCGTGGGAGGCTTCGTTTCCGCGCCTCCGCAAATGAGGCACTACGCGCAGTGCAAGGGTGATTGCGTTGTGCAGGTGAATGGGATTGCACCCTTTGTAGTTAATTTCGTTGGGCCGGACGATCCGGGGCCAGCGAAGAAGACGAATTAGTTTTTCGGCGGCCAGCCTGAGGCAAGTGGCAGATCTCGGAGGGTGCCGGCGCACCGAGTGAGATCGGTTCCCATGTAAGTTCCGGATGGCACTCGGCCGCGATCAACGGCAGGAGACAGACGTCATGCGATCAACATAGATCGCACGATGAACACAGTGACCCCCTAACGGATATAATCTTGGCTTGCAATTATGCGGTCATGGCGGTAAGGTCTGCGCCATTCGTCGGGCCGGGGTCCCCGATCAACGAGCCTGCAGTAGTCCTGAAGGCACTCAAGATCGAGGGCAGGTTCTTGGTAGGCGTCGCAGTGCGCCTAGAAGAGAGAGACGATTCAGGGACGACTCGCGACCTGTCAGAGGACTTAGCGCCGGCAATGGCAACCTCCGGGGAACCCAAGTTCCTGCACATTTCTTTGCTCGATGAGGAGGAGGACTATGAGGACTCTTGGATCAAGAAGCCTATTAGCTGTACTGTTAGTGCTCGCAGTCACTACGATCGCGGGCCTCGGCGCACGCGCACAAAAGGACGACGAACGTGGACAAGCCCATTTGTTCCGCGCAGAGTTGCGGGGACGAAACGAAGTTCCCTTAACATTGTCAGGCGCGCATGGGAGCCTCGAGTTGACCGTCAGCCAAGATGAAAGTTCCGCGCACTTTGTACTGACCTACGAAGGCTTGCGGACGCACATCATGTTCTCCCACATCCACGTGGGACAGCCGAACGTCAATGGCGGTGTAACCGTCTTCTTTTGTGACAACACCACACCACCCCATACTTCCCGGACGTGCCCCGAGCAGGCTGGGACGGTCGAGGGTGATTTCACGACCGCTGACGTAATAGGACTCACTTCGCAGCAACTCGCCGCACACGATTTCGCAGCGTTGCTCGCTGCAATTCGTGCAAGGCAAACCTATGCCAACCTCCATACCATGGACAGTCCCGGCGGCGAAATCCGCGGACCAATCAAGCCCGGCAAGGAATAGCCGCAAGCCTTTATTGCGCAGCAGCCTTTTGGAGGACCACCGCGGCAAAAGCCGCGGGCAAGTGTGCATCAGCCAAGGAATCTGCTCTTCGCCTTCTCTGCGGCCGAATGCTCTTTTCGTCATTTCGGCTCAAGCCACGACGATTCTGCACGACTGGTCGACAATCCAACAAACAGGCAGTCACTTCCTGTTTGCCGATTATCCGACCCACGACCAGCAAACACCATGCGACATATCGTTAGTAATCTGGAGGTTCATATCCGTGCCGGCCTCTCAAGGCGTTTCTCTGAACTAGCCGTTTTCGACGCGCGCCTTTATATCCGAGTACGCCGCATCGATGAGCCGGCTTAGCGCTGTGGCGCTTGTGGCCGTTCCCGGTCTCAGCTTCACATGGCGCATGAACTTGCCGGTGCCTTGCAACAAGCGGGCCGGATCCGGCAGCGCTGCGCCGTGAAAGAACCCCACGTTTACGTGCGAAGCGAATACATTGACGTAGCCGAAGGGCGCATCTCCCAAACATGCAACCGGGCAGCCGTCATGCAAAAGCTCCCGAACTTCGTCCCCGCATTTTCGCATCACCTCAAACCACTGATGCGCGATGGCTCCCAATTCACCTGCATGCTCTTTCATCCACGCATCGATGGCGGTATCCCGCTCGACAGCGCCGTTGAATCGCAGCAAATCCGTTCTCATCGTCGCTCCACTTTCTGCTTTGAGATCTGTGGTTACGTAACACTCTTATCTTCCCTCCAGCAAAATCCCTTGTCTGGAACAGTCTTTCTTGTACTACGCATACGAGATGGCGACGCGTCCACAAACGGCAAGAGTAAGGACGGCGACGGAGGTGAAGCCGGGATTCTTGCGCAGCATGCGCAGGCCGTAGCCCACATCCTGCACGAGGTTCTCGAACCAGTCCCAGCCCCACGCCATGTGACTCTTCTCCCTGAGCGCAGTTACGTTGCCAAACCGACGCCGAGCGGCGGCCCGAGCAGAGTCTACGGTCATGCCCGACTCGAGATGTTCCTGCTGTCGCAACTCCAAATGCAGCTGCATCTCTTCTTCGAGGTCCGCATCGAATTGGCGCCGATGCACGAGCATCCGGAGTCGTCTTGCGACTTCGCGCAGCCAGTTCATGACAGAACTCCTTTCAGACCGCTTCAATCACACGCGTGATCGCGCCAATGACGCGTTCGAACGGCGACATCTCGACGGCCAATTGTTTGCGGCCTGCTGTAGTCAGCTGGTAGTAACGAGCGCGGCGGTTGCCAGCCGTCGTGCTCCACTTCGCGGTCACCCATCCCTTGATGAGCATCCGCTGCAACGCGGGGTACAACGAGCCTTCTTCGACTTGGAGAACGTCGTCCGATATCCGCTGAATAGAATTGGCGATCTCATATCCATGCATCTCGCCGGAGCGCGCCAAAGTTTTCAAGATCAGCAGATAAAGTGTTCCTGGAGGAATCTCGTCTCGGTGCAAATGATCACCCCATGACATAGTTAGACTATGCGAGTGTCGGATGGTTAGCAGCCGCTGTCAAGGGATCAAGTGCACTGGCTCCCGTCCCTTCAAAAGGCGTTGGGAAGCGAAAGGTGAGATTCTGGGTGGGTTTCGGCAACTCTTGCCTTATCCGATTACGGAAGGGTTGCCCGTGATACGCCCGCAATCGCAGTGTGCGTCTGTTTGCGTGCATCCTTAAGGCACCTTCGGTATTTGCGGGCGGCTTTCTCTGCGTCCTCTTCCCTCGTGCTGTTGCTTGCCAGGTGCCCGAGTTCGTGAGCGATCCAGTGGCCCAGCCAGTCCGTGCCCATATATAGCGATCATTGTCAATGTACACGGTCCGGCTGGCCAGGTGGGTAAACATCAACCTGCCGAAACCCTTGGGCACATGAAGCTGAAATGCCCTGGCGGCTTCCAGGTACTTCCAATGCGCCACGAAAAGAACTCGCAGGGGAAAACGTCCAGGTGCATGAGCTGAATCTGAGACCGTAAAGCAGTCTCCTGCTCCGCTGTCGCCCCGATAACGGCAAGAGTGCCAGGATCCAAGGCCGCGTTTTCTGCGATCACCGGCGTTGAAACGGCGTTCGTTTGCCCCCAACTGAACTGCGCCACTGCTAGTGAGACAAGAGTGACCCAAATCCGACGGTTCATTTGCCGCCTCAAGGTGTGTTCTGGAGGCGACCCGGGAACTAGTCATGGGGTAGGACAATGGATGGCGCCTTGATTGGAGCTTGATTGCTCCTAAGCCACTAAAGCCAGTCGTTTCACCTATTTCGCGCGCCGGCTTATCTGAACCTTGTCATCTAGGTGGAGGGACTCGCGATAACAGCTGGGGTAGATAGACATGACCCTTGAATCCCGATCTTCCGCAATCCTGCGCTTCGGAGTGTTTGAGGTGGATGTGCGCGCGGGGGAGGTACGCAAGCAGGGCGTGCGGGTCAAGTTGCAAGAACAGCCCTTCCAGATCCTCACGATTCTGGTGCAACGACCTGGCGATGTGGTGACGCGAGAGGAATTACGTTTGGCGATCTGGCCGACCGATACTTTTGTTGATTTTGACAATGGCCTAAATACTTCGATCAACAAGCTGCGGGAAGCGCTGGGAGATTCCGGCTTCCTGCCGATTGGGTCCCTCGGTGCCGGCATATTAGCTGAAATGATAGGCCTGCGTCCGACACTGACTGTAGGGGCAGCAGGCTTACTCTTGTCGAGTCTGTGGCTTGTGTTATCCCCAATTCGGACGATGCGCGATTATCCTCACCAAGAGAATCGCTCGATCGCGCACCAGATCCTCGACGTCTGAAGCGATCTAGTGATCCAATTCGGAAAGTTCCACTGGGTGCTCCTTTTACGAATACGATCTCCGAACCAGAAAGATTCCGGCTGGCCGGATTTACTTCGATTTCGCCACACTTTTGCGGCAAATCGGCGTGCAAGCCTAGCACAACCGTCCGAAGAAATACTGGTCCGTGCTCGTGCGGCTTCGTAGACCGGCTGGTCGATTTGATAGGATGTCGGCATGCGCGTACTGAGCCTTATCACTGCACTGCTCTTAGCCCTGCCTGCCGAACGGAAGCAGGGAAATCCACTCGATCATCTGCCTCCCAACTTCGAAATCCTGACTCATTTCGGGGAACGTGCTGACATTTCACCCGATAATCTGCGCGTCGCGTTCATGGCGAAAAGCTTCGGCGATGCCATGATAATCGATCTAAAGACCCGCGAAATTCGCTGCCTTACCTGCAATGTTCCTTCCGCCGTCTTCTTGCGGGTGATGCACTTGGTGACCGGCGACTATATCTTGATTGGGCCCGATCATTTCGAAGACGTCCGCGTAAGCCGCACACGCGACAATGAACTGTGGTTTCTCAGCAAAGAGCGCGGATCGCGACCCGTTAAGCTTGGGCAAAAAATGAGCGAAGGAGCCGCCATCTCGAAGAAGTCTCTCAAAATTTCCTACTCGGAGACGTCCCAGCAAAACCCAGATTTGGCATCCGAATCCTCGCGCTTGGTGGTCGCGGAACTCGATCTGTCCCATGGAGTCCCCGCGCTGATCAACAAAAAGATAGTTTTTGAAAGCAAGGACCGTGGCTGCACTCTCGAAGCACAGGATTTCTACGATCAGGATGACAAAATGACGTTCACCTGTTACGAGCCGCGTGCGCAAGCCTCGGTCATGGGCATCGACTTGCGCACCGGCGTGGTGACGAATTTTTCGAAAGCGCCCGGCTCGTATAATGAAGTGGAGGGTATCTTCCCAGACGGCCCGTACGCTGCCGTCGAAGCGGACCGTCAATGCGAGCAGCTTGGCGGTGACCGCGGCTCCGGAAATATCGACATCTGGAAGCTGAAGCTCGACGGAACCGGCAAGGATTTCACTCGGCTTACGTATTTCAACGACTACGAAGGCGGCAAAGCTTCAAATCCGGTGATCTCCACGGATGGCCGCTTCATGGCATTCCAAGTTGCCAAGACCGGCGACTCCGCAGGCGTCGGCTATGGCATCTTGCTCTTCCATTTCAAGCCATAGCTGGTCGGCAGCATCTACGGGGCCAATCGTCGCCCATTGAAGCACCACTTAAATATGTGTTCTACATTGCCGCAAGCCCGAAGAAGCTGTGGGAAGGCTTTGTGTCGCGGGAGTCGAACCGCATCATCTTCTCGGGCGCTGAGCTTCACGCGGACTTTAAGCTTGGTGGCCTGATCGCATCGGTGGGCGCGGGACTCGATGGCAAGGCCTTGAAGGCTCTGCGCCGCGGGGAGATGCGCGGCTACGACATCGCGGAGTACATCCATGAAACGAGCGAGGAGGTGCTGCGCGTGGAGAGCTCTCGGACCACTGGTTTATGCCCGTGGCGCGCCTGAAATCACTCCAACGACAGGCGAAACCAAGCCTTCGCCCATGAGGCGGATATCACAACGTCGGTGAAGCCGTCATTGGTCCGATGGCGATAAACCGACGCACTAACCGCGAGGTCTGGAGTGGCTCGTCGGCCGGACAGTGCCAACGGGTCCACGCTCTAGTAGCAACTGCGAGACTCCCTTCATGCGGCAATTGATTGCGCGTTGTAGAGGCGTGTCACCTTTGCGGTCCCGCGCATTCACTGCCGCACCGGAATCGAGCAACGCTCGCGCGATCTCCACGTGTCCCCGCCGGGCCGCCATATGAAGCGCCGTCGCCCGCGTTACGCCGCCACACGCGTTGACGTCAGCGCCGGCTCGTACGAGCGCACGGACTACCTCGGGGCCCGTTTCCGACGCGCATTCGTTCGCGACGCAATAGAGCGGCGTATGGTCGCCGCGACCCTGGACGTTCGGGTCCGCACCAAGCCGCAGTAGTAATGCCACCACTTCCAAGCAACCTGCGCCGGCCGCGAAATGCAAGAGAGTGGTCCCGGCAAAACGCCGCGTCGCGAGTGAGGGAACGCTCTCCGCGGCATCTATGACGAAGTGAATCAACCTCGCACGGCCGGATTGAACCATCCGTGCGAGTAATCCCACGAACACCGATGGGCGGGAGGCGAAGCCTGGTGCGAAAGCGAGCGTTTCATGGCCTCGGCCTTCCACAATGGCTGCGATAACGCTATCCAAAACCCGCTGCTCGCTCCAACGCGCGGCCAACTCTTCATGATCCGACCCGGCAGTGTCCCTTCCAATGACATAGGCGGAACTGCGCGAGAAAAAGGCACGAAGCGCATTTCTCGTTGCATCATCCAGCGGGGCGGCATCGAGCGTTGCCTCCATATGCCTCAACCAGGCGCGTCGTGCAGTCGGGTCAATCTGGAAGCGTCCATGTGATTCGCGCAAACTCAGCCACCATCGATGCTGAGTTTGCTTTTCATTTCCGCCCAGGAACTGAATGAGGAAACCAGCGAATTCTTCGGTAGCACACTTTAGGCTCTTGCCTGGGAAGAACGGGCGAAGAACCGGGTCCTTGCCAGCGTGCGCGTAAAACGCTGCGCACAACCCCCTGCAACCCTCCTCGCCACCAAGTGCTTCCAGCAATGCACTAGGAGCGCGCATGGAAGCGATTGTACCCTCCGGCATTACTCGCCCGGAAGCGCGGCAGCGATCACTCAGGGGTCCGCTTGCGTACCGTAGCAACTTGCCGCTAATAAATGGCAACTTGGAAACTATCCCGAAAGATGTTGCAGGAAGCGAGAGACGAGGCTCAGGGCGAGTCGTTGGGCGCTCGGAAACTGATCGGGCTTATAATTGGGGCCATGGACAATAAACAGATTGCCCGCATCCTTCGCGAAACCGCAACTTCTGGAAATTGATGGAGCGAACATTGGTCGCTACCGGAGCCTCGGTGTGGCCATGTTGTCCAGAGTGGCCGAAAGATGCGTCCTGAATGGATGATGATGCGCCCGGCCTTGCGGGAGGCCGACGGTCCGCGTAAAGGGCTCAGCCCACCTTGCAGTCCAGTCAACATCAACCTGACTTCCCGCCCAAATGACGCGGACCTCTGGGCAATCAGGGAAGGAAGGTTCCATGAGCGACACACCTGCTCGTCCAGTCTCTCCGGGGCGCGATCTCCCCGCCCGCGCTAGTCTCGAACATCTCAGGAATGAAGCGAAGGCGCATCTCCGGACCCTGCGCAAGAAGAAAACGGCCGCCGGTCTCGCTGAAGCTCAACTTGACGTCGCACGCAGATATGGATTCTCCAGTTGGCGCGCGCTCAAAACCTACGTCGACGCGTTGCACAGCTTTGACGCTCAGATCATCCAGGCGGTGCGCCAGGGAGATTTGCCCACAATTCGCCGGATTCTCGACCGCTATCCCGAGCTGGCCAACGCGAGCACCGATCTTCAGCAGCGCGAACGCCCCAGCGACACTTTCGCGATGCACCTGACTCACCTGGCGGTTGCTGAAAACCAGAGCGACGTTCTGCGCCTTCTTATCGAGCGCGGAGCCGACGTAAACGCCCGTAATACGGATGGCCGTCTACCGCTACACGATTGTTTCGAGCTGGGACGCGATCACCTCGTTCAGATCGTGCTCGACGCCGGAGCCCGGTCCGACGTCTGCGCTGCCGCCGCTTATGGAATGCACGATCGTCTGCGGGAAATTCTGCAGAACGATTCGCGTCAGGCCAACGACCTCTCTACGGGTGAGTCGCCGCTCGGCTGGTCCATCTATGGCCAGCAGACCGAGTCCGCGCTGATCCTGTTTCAATACGGCGCCCTCGCCGACCGGCCAGCTTATGACGAACGCGCGTGGCGACCGGCGGCTATGGTCGCAGGCGCGGCCATGGCCCACATCCTGCTCCAGCACAGGGCCAACCCGGACTGGCACGACGCGAACGGTGACACACCGCTCCATCGCGTCCTCAAAAGCCGCATCGTTCTTGATCCAACGGAGTTTGTGAAAGTCCTGCTCACCGCGGGCGCTGATGCGAGCATTCGCAATGCTGAGGGCCGCACCGCGCTCGACGAAGCTCTCCTTCAGCAGGGCAAGAACGCAGAGACTTACTTCCCCATGCGAACGATTGGTCCGAAGAAGTTGGAGCAAACCATAGAGATTCTTCGCTCACGGCTGGCACAAACATCCTGAACGCCTTGCAGTAATTGCGTCACGCTCAATGCTGGAAGCTAATAGGAGTTCTTAGCGGATGGTCGGCAACGCTTCCCTAATAGGCGTTACGGAAGGCTTAACCGTCACTCGGGCATAATCGCTCTGTCTGAACGACTCGCGAACACTGGGCGACTTGATTGACTCGCGCTGGTGGCCGTCGTAGCCTGCCATGTAGCAAATCCTCACTGGTGGAGCCCATTTGGCTTATGCGTCGCTGGTCAGCGCTGCCCCGACCATTCCTCGCCACGCTTGCTGGCGTGTTTGCCTTAGGCGCGATCCTTTACGGGTCTCTCTGGATGTACGCTGTCCGTTATCCGGGTCCGCTTGTAGAGCTCGGCTTCAATCAGCTCCACAACCCAAACTATGACGCGAGAACGCACTCGCTGTTGGTTGACGATGTGATAGAGGGAAGCCCAGCGAAGCAAGCTGGACTGCGCGCTGGCGACCGCATAACTGCGGTCAATGGGCGTGCCTTGGGCACCGAGATTGGATTCGACGACTCCTACGTCCGCGGCCATCCGGGCGACGCTGTGGCCTTAACAATAGAACGACCAGGTGAGCCCGATCCGCTAGTTCTGCATGCAGTCTTTCGGGCAAAGAGATGGCCAAACAGAGCAAGCGAAGGCCTCGCCAGGTCTTCCGCGTTGCAAGTCATCGGATTGTTTCCGGTTCCGTTTCTTCTGGTCGGATTCGCCGTCCTGTTCTTGAGGTTGGAAGAGCCAACGGCGTGGCTCCTGGCATTGTTGTTCTGTGCCTTCATCGCCGCTCCAGATCTTGTGATTCCCTCGGGAGTTTCTCCTGCCCTCGTGGCATTCGTGCTGGCATTCTGTGCGATTTTTTTGGGGATGCTGGGTCCGCTCTTCTATCTGTTTTTCGCGGTGTTTCCTACGCAGTCTCCGTTGGATCGGCGTTTCCCATGGTTGAAATGGCTGGCTCTGGCCTTTGGAGTATCTATTGCCCTTCCAGGGTTGCGGGCCGGGCATCCAAGCCTCCCGCGATTGGCGGTTGATGCGGTGGGCACACGCAACGCTGACTTGATCCTCTCATCCGTTCTGTATGGCTTATTTGCTTTGGGCGTCCTCTCCTTGGCACAAAATTCGTTCATAGCTGCAGTCCCTTCGGAAGCGCGGCGCAAATCGCGAGTGATTCTGTGGGGAACAATTGCCGGCGTCTTGCCGATCGTTCTCGAGCGCGTAGCGATGGACTTCGCAGGATATCGTCCTTCTTTTTGGTTCGACACAGCGCTGATTCTGGTGTTGTCCTTGTATCCCCTGTCGTTCGCTTATGCCGTAGTGAAACACCGGGTCATGGACATTCCCGTGCTGCTGCGACGCAGCGCAAGGTACGTGCTGGTGCAGCGCGGCTTCACGATTCTGCTCCTGACCCTTTGGCTCGCCGCTATTAGACTCTTCACTTACGCTGTTTCGGGCTTGGTAGGGACATTCTCGAATACGGTGCTTGGCCTCGGCCTTGTATTTGGGGTCGGATTGGTGTGGATTTCCGCGCCACTGGTTAAGCGAGGAACAGCGCGCATCGATCGCGCCTTTTTCCGTAGCGCGTATGACGCGCGTGTCATCCTGCAAGATCTGGCGGAGAAAACACGTACGGTTAGCGACCGCCGCGAGCTCGCGATGCTGCTCGAAAAACACATCAAGGGTGCTCTGCATCCGAAATCGTTTGTTTGTTACCTGCAAGCCGAAGATGGAAACCTTGCCGCGGAATCCGAACCAGTGCCCCGGGAGTTAGAAGCAATTCCGGCCGCGCTACCTCGGCCAAAGTTCCCTTTCCGCTTCGGCGCAGTCTTCGTTCCCCGGGAGTCGGACACAATTCCAGCAACGCTGCCGCTGCTCAGGGAGGTCGCACAGCGCGGAAAGGCCTGGGACGTCCCGCAAAGTCACGAGGCGGCCGGCGATCTGGGGTCGCTTGCGCCGGAATGCCTGGTGCCTATCCTTGGGCGCAACAGCGGATTGATGGGCTTGCTGGTGCTTGGCCAGCGGCTTTCGGAGGAACCTTACTCCGGCGAGGACAAGCATTTGCTTGATTCCGTGGCGGCCCAGGCGGGAATCACTCTAGAGAACATACGCCTTGCCGAAAAGATGGCGGATCGGATGGAAGCGGATCGCCGCGTGGCCCGTGAAATGGAGATTGCCCGGGAGGTGCAAGCGCGGCTCTTTCCGCAAAAGTTACCGGCGATGAAGACGCTTGAGTATACCGGCGGCTGCATCCCAGCTCGGGCAGTGGGTGGGGACTACTACGATTTTGTGGAGCTCCGCGAAGGCCACCTGGCACTGGTATTGGCTGATATCGCGGGCAAAGGAGTGTCGGGCGCCCTGCTGATGGCCAATCTTCAAGCCAACTTACGTAGTCAGTGCGCCATGGCGGTCGACGACCTGGGGCGCGCCCTCTCCTCCGTAAACCACTCGTTCTGCAAAAACACTGGGGACGCAGGTTACGCGACTCTCTTTTTTGCGGACTACGATGACACCAGCCGCAGACTCCGCTACGCGAATTGTGGACATCTTCCGCCACTACTACTGTGTGGCGGCGGAGGCGCGAAAGATCAGGCTTCGCGAAAAGGGGAAGTGCAGCGCTTGGATGCCACCAGCATGGTCGTGGGGCTGTTTAGCGACTGGCAATGTGAAGTTGCGGAAGTGAGGCTAGCGCCGGGAGACACGCTGGTACTGTACACCGACGGAATAACGGAGGCCCGGAGCGCCGATGGCGAAGAGTTCGGCGAGTCCCGCTTAGTCGACACCCTTCGCTGTTATTGTCATCTTCCGGTGGGTCCACTGCTCCAAGCAGTCGTTGGGGCAGTCCGCCAATTCAGCGCCGGAGAACAACAGGATGACATCACCATGGTGATTGCGCGGTCACTCGCCTAGTCTCGGGCAATCCTCGGGTCCGTTGGGTTCGGTTCATGCACTCTGTGAGGAGCATTTGTCACGATCAACTCGGTTTCGTCAATCGCATAGCTAGTCGATGTGAATCTTTGAAAGGAGAAAATTGATGCGTGCCGCCGTGCTGCACGCGCTGGGCAAAGCGCCGCGCTTCGAGGAATTTCCAGAGCCGACTCCGGGTGAAGGAGAGGTGTCGTGCGTGTGCATGAGACCCGTAGGAATCCTCTCCCTTCAGGGACCTTCAGGGAGGGGAGGAGGTCAATGGCAGTACTGGCGTTTGTGCCGGGTATGACCACATCATCGGCTACTTAGGAGCCTTCACCGCGGTGAACAACGAAGGCAACGCATACAAGAGCAACCAAGCGCGCCAGCCGAACCCGGTTAGACAATTGATCCAAGTGATCCGTTCCCCGGCCAGGAAGAACACTACCAGCATCACGAATATTCCATGAGTCAAGATCCGATAGGCGCGGTAGGTGGCGTCGTCAGCTTGTCTGCTTATTTTGCCGTGAGCCGCCACCATCACCAGAAAAACCATCGCCGCGAGTACAAAGGCCAAAACAACGTCCGCGATACCCCACCATTTCGGGAAAGCCCCGGTATTCTTGGACAATCCTGCGACCACGGGAAACACCGTGGATACGCAAAAGATGGCCGCTGTCGCAACAGCCAGCGGACGACTCCAACGTGGCACAGGCTGTGTCCCAAGAACCGCGGCATCGGGGATAGTTCGCTGTTGGGTTGGCCCACTCGACATAGCGTAAAGGAGGTGTCAAGAAAAGTATTTCAAGGGGTACGTCGCCCATACGGAGACATTGTAGGCCCTGAGCAGCAATCAGCGATAGCCGTTGTGTTCTTTGCCGCCATCAGTACGCAGCGGGCGCGGCTGGTGCCGGAGGGATGGTCGGCTACCGAAAGCTATCCGGCTTCGCTCCAGCGATTGGTTGTGACTTACGGGGGTCTTGTGTGGCATCCACGTACTCGGTCGAAGATGGACCGAACCCAGTAATCTGAACAACAACAGGTTCGTCACCGGTCTCTGCGAAGTGATTCCGAGATGGCGGTTCGGTGTAGAAACTGCCCGGTGGCAGAGCCTTCAGTTTCGCCTCGTCAAACTTGTCACCGTAGCCGATATGCCACGTGCCGGAGATTACGGTCGCAACCCTGTCGTCACGATGGGAGTGGGCAGCGATGCGCGTATGTGCCGGGACGCGAAGCATGATGGTATATACGCCCGCTTGGTCTGGATTGCCCTTCAGAACAACGGTCTGGATTCCGCCTACGCCTGAGCTTCCCGTGCCCGGATTGCCCACTTGCGGGAACTTGTATTCTGTAGGAGTGAGTCGTTCTTCGTTTGCGCCGCCGTCAGCACTGCTTGCAACTGGATGAGCAACCAGCGGACCATCAAGGAATTTACGAATCAACGCGACCGTGTAAGCTGGCCGTTCTTCCATCAGCCAATGTCCTGAGCCCGCCACGACCTCCTCCTGCACGTTAGTCGCTACATGACGCATGATCACAGCCTGCATGGGACCGAAGGACTTCTCTCCCCCTACCGCCATCACCGGCATCGTTAGCTTCGTTTGTTCGAAAACTTTGTTGTCTTTGGCATCCTCGGAGAACGCAGCAAACTGAGCGAAGCCGGCCCGCATTCCGCCTGGTTGCGCGTAAGTGGCGGCAAAGAAATTTCTGGTAGCCTCATCTGGCTTACCCGGATCGCCGGTAAAGTCATTCCATATCCTGTCAAAGTAGATACGCTCCCGGCCTGCCACCAGCCGTTCCGCATCCGCTCCATGGAAGTTGAAGTGCCAAACCCCGGGATTTAGGAGAATCTGGTTCCAGGGATCAATCCCAGGGATTGGAGCGTCCATAACAACCAACCTCTCAACCTTGTCGGGGTACATCGCGGCGTAGGCGTATGCGACCATATTGCCGATGTCGTGAGCAACAACAAATGTCTTGTCGTATCCCAACGAGGTCACAACGGCGCGCATGTCCTTTGCCTGAGTTTTCTTCTCGTAGCCGTCGGCAGGCTTGGAGGAGCGCCCAATACCCCGGAGATCCGGCACCACTACCGTATGGTCCTTCATGAGATCTGCGGCCAGAGGAGCCCACGAATCGCTATTTTCTGCGTACCCATGGATAAGGAGCACCACAGGCCCGCTTCCTCCCCAACGCACAAAAATGTCTGCCCCTTCCGGGCTGTGTATGGTTCTTTGTTGAAAACTAGAGGGCAAGGAAGCGGGAGTTTGGCTTGAAACTGTTGTCACTGCAAAAAGGCCTACGGCGAGGAAACGTAGAATCATCGATATCTCCATACGCGAAAACAATCGGTTTGTTCGGAAATTATACGAATTGAACTGCATTTGGCATTTAAGGATTGTAGACCACAGTGGCATTTTCTCCGAATTTGTGACTGTGCCGAGCGATTCAGATCAGAGCCTCTCGACTCAAACCGATCAGTAACGGGAAGTCTTAGTGTTGTATCAATCATCCGCGCTTTGATGCCCCCAATACCAACCCAGACACCGCTAACTTCGGCCGCGTCACTCCGGCTCAGGTGAACAATGCGCGGCTGATCGAGCTAGGAGCCCGGCTGACGTTTTAGGGCCGAATACGGTTGTTGAACTGCACTGGAGAGTATTTAAGGTCTTAGGGCACCACTGAGAGGAAGAGAAAAACAGCGAATATGATGAGGTGGACAATCCCCTGAAGCACGGTAGTGCGCCCTGTCCCAATAGTCAGAAGACTAACAATGAGCGTCAGGGCGAGCAGCAATTCTTCTTTGGCGCTCAGGCCAAGCGTTAAGGGTTCGTTGAGAAGAATCGACACGCCGGCAACAGCCGGGATGGTCAGCCCAATGGTGGCCAAGACCGAACCCAGGGCGAGATTCATACTGGTTTGTAGGCGATTTGCATTTGCCGCGCGATACGACGCAAGTCCTTCGGGCATGAGAACCAGCCCCGCGATAACAATGCCCACAACACTTCTTGGCGCACCAACTGTTGCGATGACGCGCTCAAGAGTCGGCGTGAGCATCTTGGCCAGGCCCACAACTAAAACTAGTGACACCAAAAGTAAAACCGAACTGATGAGGGCAGCCTGGTTGGATGGCGGCAGAGCATGCGCTTCTCCTTCACCCTCTTCGGGCAGGAAATAATCGCGATGGCGAACAGTCTGCACAAATAGGAATGAACCATAAAGAATCAACGAAATTATGGCGGCAAAGGCGAGTTGCGAGGAGCTGAAGGTCGGCCCGATTGTAGTGGAAGTGACATTCGGGAAAACCATGGTCAGCGTTGTCAGCGGGATTAACACAGACAGCGCGGCTTGCGCGCCTTGAAGGTGAAAGACCTGTTCATGATGGCGCAAGCCACCGGCGAGGAGGCATAGGCCGACGATACCGTTACAAACAATCATGACAGCGGCAAAGACCGTGTCGCGTGCCAGCCCTGTGGTGTCGGCCCTGCCCGCGATCATCATGGAAACGATGAGCGCCACCTCGATAACGGTGACGGCCACGGCTAGCACGAGCGATCCAAATGGCTCACCAACACGGTGGGCCACGACTTCCGCATGGTAGACCGCGGCAAAAACGGTGCCGACCAGAGCGAGACCTTCAGCGGCGGTTATTAGAAAGCCGGGGCCGAGGATTGTGTGGACACTTATGATGACAAGCGCCAAGACCTGCCAAGTCCACCCCCACCACGGCATTCTTGTTGACGTTGCGGATGCCAACCGTAAAGCCCCTCAAGTTTGATGCGCGAAGGTTAACATATCGATGGCTCGCCGCTTAACCTGGGCCGATGAGCGATTTCCTATTTCCGTGTTCTGCATCAGGCAAGGTCGCTGCCATCGTCTGGCAATGCCGCTGCTCCGGTTGCCACTAGTTGTGTGTCAAAGGGATTGTGGGCTTGGAACGTTGGGAGCGTCAGTCTGACATTTTATTCGCTGCGCAGGGCCTGCATCGGATCTACGCTGGCGGCACGGCGCGCGGGAATGATTGTCGCGATTAGCGCGGCCAGCCCAAGCAGCAAAGCGGCACCTGACAGCATCAGTGGGTCCCACGGTCTCACTCCGAAAAGCTGGCTGGTGATCAGATGCCCTGCGCCGAATGCCCCCGGAATCCCCACCGCCAGCCCTATGCCCATTTGCGAGAAGGCTCCGCGTAGCACCATGGCCACCACCGAGCCGCGGTTCGCGCCCAGGGCCATGCGCACGCCGATCTCGCTCGTCCGCTGCTCCACACCATACGCCGTCACGCCATAGAGGCCCACAGCGGCCAGCACTAGCCCGACGGCTCCAAACAGCGAGGTCAGGCTGGCAATCATGTTTTGCTGGGCAAAATCGGCGTGAATGACCTCCGAATATGACTGAACGCCGTAAATCACGAGGTTCGGATCGACATGCGCCAGCGCCCTCGTCGCCTGCGCCTTCAGCCGCGGCGGATTCCCCGGGGCCCAGATCACGACGTTGTACAGGTAATGCGATGATACTTCGCGCTCTTCCGATTCTGGATCATCGAATTGCGTGCTCTGTGCTTCCGGGAGCCAATACACCGGCTTGAGACCATCCGCGAAGTCTACATCGGAGGCGACGCCGACAATCTCGTACATCCCCGCGTTTTTCTCGGGAGCAGGGCCGAAGTGCCGCCCGATGGGGCTCTCGCTGCCAAAGAACCTCTTCGCGAACGCCTCGCTGACGACGGCCACCGGCCGCGTATCAGCGCCGTCCTCGTCGGTGATGGGCCGTCCCATCACGATTTTGGCCCCGAGAGTCTCGAAGAATCCCGGCGTCACGCGGGTCCAACCGGATGAGCCATCGTCTTCGGGTTTACCTTCAATCCGGATGTGATGAGGCCACACCCAACCGGTCAGCGGCGCCTCGAGTACGCCGCCCGCCATACGCACGCCGGGGATGGACCGCAGTTGGTCCTCGATTTCGCGAAAGAGCGGCACCAGTTGTTCCTGCTTGTAGCTCGAAATTCTCGGATCGATCGAGACCAAATACCGGCCGCTCGTATCGAATCCGAAGTTCTGGTGCTCCCGATTGCGCAAGCTCTGGCCCAGCATCGCCGCCGCGCTCAGCAGTACGAGCGATACAGCCGCCTGCACGATCACTAGCGTGCTCTGCGCCGCAGCCGTTCCCAAAGCGCCGCGCCTGCCGGGCACTGTGCGATTCGCCCCGCGCAGCGCTTCGATCGGCTCGGTCCGCGAGGCCATCCATGCGGGGGCAATTCCGAAGACCACTCCGGTGATCACCGAAATTCCCAGGGCGAAGAGCAGCACCGGAGCTGAGGGCGCGGGGTTCACGGGCACCCAGGTGTCCGGCCTCGAGATAGCAAGGCGGAGGATGAGCCTTGCGCCCGCATAGGCGACGGCGATGCCCGCACCGGCGCCGAACACGCTTAGCGTGAGGCTCTCAGCCAACGCCTTGCGCACCAGCTGCCCGCGCGAGGCGCCCAAGGCAGCGCGCAGCGCCGTCTGGTGCCGGTCCTTCAAACCGCGCGCCAACAACAAATTGGCGATGTTGGCGCAGGCCACCAGCAGGACGCAGGCAGCGGCCATCAGCAGCAGCCACAAAGCTTCCCTGTAGTCTTCGCGCATCAGGGAAACGCCCGCGCCGCCCGGCGTCACGTGCAGGATCTGCTTCTCCCGTAGCGTCTTCTCCTGCGAGGTCATATCCGACTCATGGCTCGCCAGCCATTGGTGCAGCTCCACCTGAAGCTGCGTCTCCAGACTTTTCGGATTCGTCCCGGGGCGCACGCGACCGATCAGATCGAGCCACGCCAGCCGGGGATTCTTGAGGCGCGAAGTTGCGTCTGCGATCAGCGGCTCCGTCGTCAGTGGCAGCCAGAAATCGGGCATGTCCTCGTCGGCGATCTTCGCTCCGAAGAAGCCCGGCGGGGCGATACCGATGACCGTAAACGGATGGCTGTTGAGATCGTATGTGGCTCCGACGACGGACGGATCAGATCCGTACTTCCCCTGCCAAGCATGGAAGCTCATCACGGCGACCGGCGGCGCGCCTTCCCGGTCGTCGGCTTCGGTGAACAGACGCCCGCGCCACGTGGAAATGCCGAAGGTTTCGAAGAAATTGCCGGAGACGTACTCACCGTTGGCTGTCGCGACAGGGGCTGCTGCCGAACCGGCGCGCCGCACCCCCAAGTGCGCGTTAGCCTCACCGATCTGAAAGGCCGCCAATTGCTCGAACGCGGGGGTGTTGGCGCGGAACAGCTTGTACGCCTGCCACGAGAACAAACTCCAGTCGTTCTGCGGCAGCCCGTTGCCGTCTCCCTGCGAGTACCCGTCCGAGTAGCAGCAGCGGACCGCGTCGCCGATGCGCCAAAGCTGGCCGGGCTGCGCGACCGGTAGCGACCGCAACGTCACCTGCTGCACCAGTGTAAAAATCGCCGTGGTCCCGCCGACCCCGAGAGCGAGGGTGACGACGGCTGCCGCTGCGAAACCGGGAGACTTGCGCAACACGCGGAGGCCGAATCGCACGTCTCGCACAAGAGTTTCGAACCACGCGCCCATCCGGGCCGCGCGAACTCGCTCTCTTATCTGTTCAACACCGCCGAGCTCGAGTCGTGCAGCCCGTCGCGCTTGTTGCGGTGTCATTCCCTTGGCGATGTTCTCCTCTGTATTTGCTTGAACGTGGTAGCTGATTTCGTCGTCTAATTCCCGCTCAAGCTGGTCACGACACAACAACCACCGGCACCAAAAGGCCAATCTATATAGTGACCGTTGGAGCGCCATTATTTCTCTTTACCGTACGCGCAGCACTTTCCATTCTTCATTCATGGCGCAGTGCCACTGCCGAATCAACCTGCATGGCACGGCGCGCCGGCACAAATGCAGCGAGGAGACTTACCCCGCCCAAGATTAGCGAGGAGAGAAGCCATGAACCGATACCGTGGTCGCCAACTTCGAAAAGAAGGTTTTGCAGACTGTGTGAAAAGACGACCGCCAGTACTCCCCCTGCTGAGCTGCCAATCGCCGACACTCTGAGAGCTTGTCCGAGTACCATGGCAAAGACATCCCCTCTCGAAGCCCCAAGAGCCATCCGCACGCCAAACTCGCTCGTTCTGCGGACCACGCGAAACGACTGGACACCATAGCCACCAATGGCTGCCAGTACCACCGCCAATATTCCGAACGCCGAAGTAAGTCTTGCCAGCAAATATTGTGTTTGGAAGGTGTGTGCGTAGGCTTCATCCAACGGGGTGATCGTCGATATTGGCAACTGCCGGTCGACTGCTCGAAGAGCCGCTCGCACGCTAGCAATTGTGTTCGAAGCTCGGTTGACCGTGCGAACCTCGAGACTGCCCCTTGTCGGAAAGTGCTGCGCCACAGGAAGATAGATCATCGGAGGAGGGGCTCGGCGAAGATCGTCGACCAGAACATCGGCGATTTCGCCCACGACTAAATAAGCGGCATCTTTGGGCGCCTTGCCAAAACCTACGCGATGCCCTACGGGATCTTGATTTGGACCAAAAAGCCTCCTTGCCAGGGCGCGGTTCACTATTGCCACTTCGGCGGTGGTCGGCCGATCTTCGTTATTGAACTCACGGCCGCGCAAGAGCGGTATGCCCATAGCGCGAAAATACCCAGGTCCAACGTCGTCTTGATGGGACTCCGTTTCACCTGAAATTCCAGCTGCATGAACGGGCGTATTCCAGAGACAATTCGGCGGAGGGCACATGTCTTGTACGGCAAAGCGTACGCCTGGCAGAGATCGGAGGCTGTCGAGCATCTGCGGGTAAAGGGTCGCTAATGCAGCGTCGCCGAAGTTCGAATTGTAGAAATCAAAGCGGACCGTCAGAATGTTCCGCCAATCAAGGCCGGCGTTTAATCCGTTCAGGTTTTTCAATGTGCGCACAAACATTGCTGCCAGGCTCAAGAGCAGTACGCACAGCGCAATCTGTGCTCCCAGCATGGCGTCACCGCCATCGCTACCTCTAGCGCCGATTGATCCCCGAGCCGACGTAAGACCTACTGCAGGCAACGTTTCAGCGAACAGGAATTTTCTGGCCGGAAGTATCTGAAACAAGATCAGCGCGATCAGCAGCGAAACCGAGCAAAACACATAGACATCTAAACCAAAACGCAAGTTCAGATGAGTTGGCCTATCGGAAGACACGCGGACTAGCGCGGATCCAAGCAGATGCGCTAGGCCTAGGCTTAGAAGTCCGCCGCAAGCACCGAGCGGGATTATCTCGGCCACAATCTGTTGCAACAGGCGCAGCCGACTCGCTCCAAGAGCCGAGCGCATAGCAAACTCATGGCTCCTTCGCAGCATTCTTGTGCCTTGTAGATTCGCCAGGTTTAGGCAGGCAATTAGAAGGAGCAGGCCCACCATCCCCATCAACACAAGCAAGGGTTTGCCGTAAGTTTCCGACAGCGCTCCCTCGTTGGATGCTGCCGGCAAAATCGAAAAGTCTGCCTTTCCTGCCGTTGCTTTCTGCTCCGGCGAGTCGAATCTTTCATAAATTTCGCGATCCGGCTCAAATGCGGCATCCCACCGCGCGAGTGCTGAAGCAGCTTGTCCCGGAGGCACACGGGCGATGAGGGTGAGCCAGAATAAGGCACTCTGCTGGTTGTACGGTTTGCTGAGATCTTTGTGACTCCCGTCGCCGGGGGAATCGAAAGGTCCGACGTAACGAACATCGTGTTGGGCTTCGAGCGGCAGCCACAAGTCGGGGGCGTCACCTGGAATCACGCCGTCAAAGTTGCGCGCAGCCACTCCTACGATGGACACGAGTGTGCCGTTTAATACCTGAGATCGGTCCAATATGCCGGGGTCAGCATTGAAATGTTGCTGCCAAAAGCCATGGCGGAGCACGACTGGCCACCCATGGCTCGATGCTCTATCATCGCCCCGATCCAACACCCTGCCTGCCAAAGCGGAGACACCTAGTACTGAAAAGAAATCTGTCGAAACTAACTGCAAGCTTACTGGATGTACGGGAGCTCCACTGTAAGCGGCGAGTTCACCCTCTCCCAGGGCCGAGTGGGCCGCAACTCTCGGACCGTCAACCTGGGCCGCCGTCGACTCCCGTAGACGCTGAAACGCCGGCTGGGAATACAGAAATGCTCGGTCATTGGGAGTTTGCATCCCGCGCAGCACAAAGATTTCATCCGGCAACGGAACCGATAGGGAAGGGAAGACCACCGCTCTCAGTAAATTAAACACAGCGGTGTTTGCGCCGACGCCGAGCGCTAACGTAAGGATGGCGATACTGGTAAACACAGGAGACTTGCACAGCATTCGCAACCCGAAGCGGATATCTTGCAGAAGGGTTTCCAGCCACGCCCCTGTGCGTACTGACCGGACGCGCTCCTTGACCTGCTCCGCACCGCCAAGCTCGATACGCGCTGAGCGCTGTGCCTCTTCTTGAGTCATCCCTTTGGAGATGTTCTCTTCGGTTTTCGAGTCGACGTGGAATTTCAGTTCGTCATCCAGCGCAGAGTCAAGTTCGCGACGACGCAGGAGCAAGCGAAACCAAGATGATAATTTGTGCGGCCAACTCAGCGGTCGCACGGCAGTTTCCTTCGATGTCGCACCCTTAGGCCTCTTTTAGTTTGACCACGCGCGAAATGGCGCTCGAAAGCCTGCCCCAGTTGTCCGCTTCTTTTTCGAGCTGTCGCCGCTTCCACTCGGCTGTAATCCAGCTCTCCTGCTCTAACTTGGGCAGAGCCGGGTACAAAGATCCGTCGCTCACCTGCAACGCGTCGCCCGAGACTTGCTTCAGCCGCTGGCTCACAGCGAAGCCGTTCATCGGCTCAAGCGCGAGAATCTTTAGCAACAGCATATCCAATGTGCCCTGCACGAGATCGGAAGGTTTGCTCATGTTCGTATTCTCGGTAACCGAGATGACGGTACTTCGTCCGCTCTGGCTACACAAGAGAAAATTCCTATGATGTGCTGTGGAAGGGAACGCCTTCGCCTCGCGGCGCTGCGTTGTGCGTCGCATGGCCTGCATGGCCCTTGCGATCGAGTGAAGTGACTGGTACATTCTCCCGTTTTCGCCGCACGGTGACTTCAAGCAAAGAATCCGAGTCAGATAGGTTTTCACCTCCTGACTCAGATGGTGTGAGTGCGGCAGCCGGTTAATCGGCAGCTTCGGACAAGAACGCTTCGATGGTCTGGTATCCTTTGTCGCCCTGACCGACTCTCACCAGGCAGGGAAGGTGGAGTTCTATTCCGGCTGCGATCTCGTTCGCCGGAATATCGTAACCACTTGCTTCCAGACGCTCCGCCAGCTGTCCCTGCCAGAAACTTCTACATGCTGAAATCATTGCAAAGCCACGACGTGTAGCCTTTCCAGGCCATGCTGACTCTTCTCCCGCCTGCGGGGTTCCGAACTCGCGCTGCTTTAAAAGCAGAGATTCTTGCTCTTCGCCATCAGCTCTTGGTCCTGCAGCGTTCGAGCCGCGGTCAAACGCTCCGTTCCGTTGGGCTGACCGAGTCCTCTTGGTCTGGCTCTCGCAGTTGTGGAACGCTTGGCGGTCGGCCCTGCTCATCGTCAAGCGGCGACCGTCATCGCCTGGCATCGCAAGGGGTGTCGGCTCTATTGGAGGTGGAAGAGTCGGCGCTGCGCAGGCCGTCCAACCGTAGGTCCGGAAGTTCGGGACCTGATTCGTCGATTCGTCGAATGAGCCTTGCCAACCCACATGGAGGAGCCCCACATACTCATGGAGAGCTCCTGAAACTCGGCATTCAGGTGTCGCAAGCAACGCTCGCGCAGACTCGGAGACCGGTGCGTCACTCCGCAAACAGAAACTGCAAGTCTTCAAGCGTCAGGCTCTCGGAGAAACGCTCCTCCCCTAGCACGTCGTCCGCCAGCTGGGCCTTCTGGCGCTGCAGCGCGCGCATTTTTTCTTCAATGCTCCCGCGGATCAACAAGCGATAGGCCATCACTTTGCTCACCTGACCGATGCGGTGGGTGCGGTCAATGGCCTGCTTCTCCACCGCCGGATTCCACCACGGATCAAACAACACGACGTAGGAAGCGGCCGTAAGGTTCAACCCGAATCCGCCGGTCTTGAGTGAAATCAAAAACACGGCCTGGCCCTCCGCCGACTGGAACTTTTCCACGAGTTCGCCGCGATTTTCCGTCGAGCCCGCCAGATAAAAATGCGGCCACTCGTGTTTGTTGACGGTCTCGCGCAGCAAATCGAGCATGGTGACGAACTGCGAAAACACCAGAACTTTGTGGCCTTCCTCCATAAGCGGTTCAAGTAGATCTTCGAGCGCGGAAAGCTTGGCGGCCTCGGCCAGGCGCAACTTTGCGTCGACCAGCGCCGGGTGGCAACAAATCTGGCGCAGCCGCAGCAGCGAGGTCAGGATGTGGAAGCGTTCCTTGTTAAGTTCCGCGTTGGTTTTCAGTTGCAGAAGGAGCTGGCGGGCGCGCTTGAGTTCGGCGCGATAGAGCGTTTCCTGCTGGCCGTCCATTTCGCAGAACAAATCCTCTTCCACGCGGTCGGGCAGGTCTTTGGCCACTTGCGCCTTGGTGCGTCGCAGCAGGAAGGGCCTCACGCGCGCCGCAATCCGCCGACGCGCAAGCGGATCATTCTTGGCGCTGAAGCGGCGCAGAAAGAGCGAGCGAGTGCCGAGTGCGCCGGGCATGGCGAAACTGAGAATGCTCCACAAGTCCAGCAGCCGGTTCTCAATCGGCGTTCCGGTCAGCGTCAGGCGGTGCTCCCCCTGTAGGGCACGGGCGGCCTGTGCAGTTTGCGAGTCGGGATTCTTGATGTATTGCGCCTCGTCCAAAATCACCGCAAGCCAGGGCAAGTCGGCAAGCTCTGGCGAAAGCAAGCGCAACTGCGCGTAATTGATGATTACCAGGTCGGCGGTCTGGCGCGCGGCGGAAAGCTCTAGGCTGGGTTCGCCGCGCCAGAGGCGGACGCGCAGGCTCGGACAAAATCGCTCCACTTCGACGCGCCAGTTGTCCATCACCGATTTGGGACAGACCACCAGCGACGCGCCCACCGTCTCGGGCCCAGGACGGGGAGGATTTTCCCGCAGCCAGGCCAGCCACGCCAGGGTTTGCAGCGTTTTGCCGAGCCCCATGTCATCGGCCAGCACGCCCCCGAAGCGGTTCGAAGTGAGATAAGCCAGAAAATGAAAGCCCTCGGTCTGATACGGCCGCATTTCGGCACGAATCGACGCCGGCAGCGAGGGCATGACGCGCGTCTTCAGTTCGCTCACGCGCCGATGGATTTTTTCGAGGTGTTCGGGCGCGAGGAACTTCTTCGTCGCTTCATCGGCCAGCTGCAAGACATGAAAACGTTGTGGCTCGGCGGAAAAATCATGCGGGCTGAGTCCGAGGCGGGCCAGCTGCTCATCGTCCTCGGGCGTGACATTGAATGCGAGCCGCCGCCAGCCTTTCCCGCCGAGGCGGACGTAGCCGCCGCGAGCTTTGAGCAGCAGCTTTAATTCTTCCTCCGTTAGCGTCGAGTCGCTCACGTCGAGCGCGACTTTCAGGTCAAACCAGTCTATGCTCGCCTCGTCCACCTCGAGTGACACGGTGCCGCTCACCGGCTCGTCGCGCAGTGTGGAGAGTTCACGATCGAGCCGCACTTCGATATCCGGTGGAAGGGAACGGAGCCAGGCGGCGAGAAGTTCCGGCGTTTTCTTGGCGAGTCGCAACCTCCAACCGGTCGGATAGTCTTGCCATTTCAAATCGGCGAGAGATTCGAGCACGCGCGGGAAATGTTTTTGCGCCGTGCGGTCATAGAGGACCACGATACCATTGCCCGAGGCGGGCGTTTTTTTCGCGCCATTTATTCGCTTTTCTCTCCAGCCGCTAGCGGCCAGCGTTTCCAGGTTCATCCCGGGCGCGTGGGCGTCCACGCTTAGGAAGATCTCCTCTTTTTTCTGGCCGTGAGAAAACGATTTCAGCTCGCAGGAAATCGTAACACGCACAGGCACGGTGCGGACGCGCCGCGCGAGATGTTCGGGGAGGGGAACTGCGGCGGCGCGCAAGGCGCTCAGGCCTCCCGCGGTCTCGAGCGCAGGCGCCGGTATCGTTCTGCGCGCGTCGGCCTCGAGCATATCGGCGGGCGGACCGGCAAACAAAACCTCCTCGGTCAGGTAAAGCGTGGGTCGGCCGGGCAGCCTGCAAAGGATTTTCGGCGGCGGTGCTCCGCTGGCAGTCACGAGCGCGATCTCATAGTCGCCGTCGGGGTCTTTCGGCGGGCGCAAATCGATGCGCAGAGGCTCGGCCGGCCGCGCGAGCGGCCGACCGTCGGCGGTCACGACGCGGTCCGGCGCGAGAGGCATGCGCAGCAGTCGGTTCAGTATCAGGAGCGCCGTTCCGTTCGCGTAGCGAAGCAACCACCAGGCGTTGTCGTAAGACCAGGTTCCGCAAACGGCGCTCCAAAGCGGGAAGGAATCGGGCTCCACGGCCAAGGCACCTTGGCGGAATAGATCGGCCCATTTCCCGGCCTGCGCCGGCTTAAGGTCTGCGAACGGTGCGGTCGGCTCACTGCGCCATTGCAGCCTCGCCTCCTCGGCACAGACAGCCAAGCGCAATTGCAAAATACCTGGTTCTGGATCCGGCGGGGAGCTCTCGAATCGCTGGAACCAATTCTTCCACCGCTCGATCTCCTTCTGGCGCTCCCAGGTCTTCATGGTCGGCTCGATGAGGCTGAAATCGGTGACCCCGTGCATGAATCGCGGGTAGCTCCAGTTGCGCCGCCGGAGTTCCCACGCCACGAAAAGCCAGAAGTAAAAATCGTCGGCCGGAAAAGTGGGCCAGAGATCGACGACGTTCCAGGTGTTGAAAGAATTGAACGCCGTGCCAGGTCCGGCCATTGCGCGCAGATCCGATTCCGTGAACGGGCGAGCACCTTTGGCGAACGAGCTTTGCACGGCACGGAGGAAGGCCACTTCGCGTGGCCGGAGGTCGCGTCCGAGATGGGCAACCACTTTGTTGAGCAGCGGCGAGGGCGGCGGTTTTAGCGCAGCCGCCCGGACCTTTTGCCAGCGATTCCGCATAACTGCGGCGATTCGTTTTCTGTCCCAGACGGGCGGCCCGCCGTTGTCCGACTCCGACTCGGGCTCCTCTAATGCCATCATCGCGGCGGCAATGTGCTTGCAACGCACGCCGACGGGACAAGAGCAATCCGCTTCCCACTTGCCGTTCGCAAACTCGAGTTGCACGTCATAAACCCGCTCTCCGCGCACGCTCGCGAAGTAGAGATGATCGGGGTCGACGCAGTCAAGCTCGAGCACGCTGCCGCGGGAGAAATAACGCCGGCCGCGGTCGAGGGATTGGAAGCCCAATGAATTGAGGAACCGCTGGATACCTTCGAGCGTATCTTTTTGCACGACCATCCCCCCACAGAATGAGACGCACGCCGCTATCTTACCTCGACGAGGATCAATTGAATACCCGGCCCGAAAGATCGAAAAGTGGAAATCTGTGCAAAAAAAGCAAGAAAAAAGCACGGCGTTGAGGCAGGTGTAACACACCTACTGGTTCTCGCTACGCCGATGCCTGAGCGCGAAGCAGAAACGAAAACAAGGCTCGACACCCGAGCCGATTGGGGCCGCTGTGCACAATCATTAGGATTTTCGCAATTCCTGCGGTCACATTCTCGATCAGAGGCAGCAAGCAGAGGGTCTGCATCAGGAGACCGCCCTACTGGTCGTTCCAAAGTTTAGGACGCACATAACTTGGGAGAGTATCGAAGATTTTCAGCGTCTCGTCCGTGGGAATCCCATTGAACAGAGTGATCACTGGGAGACCGGTTCCAACGCATCAAAAAATGTAGCCGGGCGGCGAGGGAACCGCACCGAATGAGTCGCGGGAAACTAGAAAGTGGTAACCATCGTGGATTCAATGGAAAAGAGTTCTGTCTTCAGGTTTGGGAAGCTGGTTTATCTGAGTCTCGTGGGCCTCCTTTACAGCTTTGCAGCTCCGGGCCACTGTCAGCAGTCCCCTGGCCTTCAAGCCTCTTTCCCGGGAGCGCCGTATCAAAGAACGACACAATCCAGGCGGCATATCGTCGTAGGGATTCACCCGCGGCGGACACTACGCGTGAGGTAGTGGACCGTTGGTTGCTCGATGGCGCGCTGTTCGGCATTGAAAGCTTTCATCAGGACATCCTGAAGCAGATGCACAAGAACGAAAAAGTCCAAGCCGCCTTTGAGCTGGCCCAAAAGCTAAATCGTGCCGGTTTGTACTCGCAGGGCTACTACATCATAGGCTTGTCGCCAGAGACGCCGGAATCCATCGCAGAAGATTTGCGCACGCTGGCATCGCTTGAACTCGATACTACGCAAATCACCATCGTCACGCCGCATCCGCAAACGGAAATGTGGCGGGAACTCGAATCGCGTTTCGGAATTCTTGAGAAAGACTGGTCCAAGTTTGACACCAAGCAGCTGGTCTGGAACCATCCGCACTGCGCACCTGGGGTTCTCGAGTCGCTGCTGGAGCAGGGCTTCCGAGGTTGTTATGGCAATGGCTGGCTCAAGCGCACCTCGAAAAAGTTTCTGGCCACGCGCCGGATCCAGCGCGACTTTTCGAGCATCCTGATGGGACCGGTGCGGGCACGCTTGGCCAGTCCCCATCGTCTTCGCTACTTGCCTCCGCACGAAACCGTCAGCGCCGAAGCTCAGGCTCACGCCGCCTCCGCCTAGCTCCTGCCGTAGCTCGTGTTGGTCGAGAGGCAGCTCTCCTTTGAGGCTGCTCGTTTCTCAACTGTTCACGGAAGAAACGAAGAAACTTCGTAAGCGTCCGTTGATGATCGCCTGGATAGCTCAGCGGTGAAAAAGGTAATATTGCGGCGTGGACACCATCAATTGGCTGCTCGATTCGGACCCGGCAATAAGCTGGCAGGCGATGCGCGATTTAACGGACGCCTCCCCGGCGGCGATCGCCGCGGAGCGCGCCCGCGTCCCGCGCGAAGGTATCGGCGTCGAAATTCTCACCCGCCAGGGGTCGGACGGCTCGTGGCACCGGGCCGACGCTCCCGCCTGGTTACCGACCCTCTACACGTTGCTCCTCCTGCGCGCGACCGGCGTCGACTGTGCCGAACCGGCGGTCGAGTCAGTGGTGGCTCGTCTCGAGAAGGGCTTCCGCTGGGACGAGGAATTCGGCGAGAAGCCGTTCTTCGAGGGCGAAGTGGAGCCGTGCATCAACGGGGGCACGCTCGCGCTTGGCGCCTACTTCGGGCGTCCGACGGAGAGCCTCGCGCTCCGTCTCGTCGGCGAGCAGCTCGATGACGGCGGTTGGAACTGCGAAGCGCCGAAGAGTGCGCGCTCGTCCTTCCACACCACGATCTGCGTGCTGGAGGGGCTGCTCGAGTACGAGCGTGCCGGCGGGTCCGCGCCGGAGATCGCGGCGGCCAGGCGGCGCGGCGAGGAGTATCTGCTCGAGCGTGGCCTCTTCCGGAGGCGCTCCACCGGCGAGGTCGCGACACCGGCGTTCCTGGAGCTCGCTTTCCCTCCCCGCTACCATTACGACGTTCTCCGTGCGCTCGACTACTTCAGGAACGCCGGTGTCCGGCCCGACGCGCGCATCGGCGATGCCGTGCACCTTGTCGAGAGCAAGCGGCAGGCCGACGGTCGATGGCTTCTCGATCGCGCCTACGACGAGGCGCTGGCCTTCCCGTTCGGCGAATCTGTAGGTGAGCCGAGTCGGTGGAACACGCTCCGGGCACTGCGCGTGCTACGTTGGTACGAGCGACGAAGGCTCGAGCCGGCTAGCACTTCATAGGCCAAGCTGTCCGAAGCGCTTCGGCACTGCGTCTTCGACGGCAGTTGGCGTAGACCTCTCGGCGTACCTGCCCCAGAATGTCATCCGCGCTGGTTCGAGAATCGGGCCTTTGGCGCGAGCCGAGGCTTGGTGCCGATGGACGTTCGTAATTCGCCGCAAGCCCAATCGATTGGGCTGCCGGTCGCCGCCAGAGGATGAGCGCACCAATACGTCACATTGACGGGCCGCGGCTATGCCGGGGGCGCGCTGAAACTGGAGTTACTGTTCGTTTTGGTTTTCGTCGAGCGCACGCATGGCATGGGTCGATCGGCAACTTCCTCATCAAGAAGGGCCAACACCAGTGCTTGAACGGCTCACAGCTCTCTTGTTGTTCCCGCAGTTCTAAGGTCTTTACCTGACTGACTCTCTATCGTGGCTACTTGATAGGATTCGCGCTTCCCACCCTGTGGCTATTTACTACGGCGTCGGCAACGGGGCCAGATGCTACTCGAAGGTCGCAAACATCCGCGCACTGCCGAACGATTTCTCGTGCAAGTCTCTTCAGTGCATGACCCGCTTGTAACTGAGTTAGCTTCCGTGGAAAACCAGAGTCCTAACGGCGTGCGAGTTGCCACGGAGCGGTCTTGAGAATCGGGCTCGCATGTAGACGTGAAAGCCATCGCGCGTGAATTAAAGGCCAGAGCACGGGTTGTCTATTGCAAAGCTATCGGTCCCAAGAAATTTGCGGTTGGACTAAACCTCATCACCAGCAACGACGGACAAGCCAAGCCTCTCAAGAACTGATACCGGGACGCGGCGGGAAAAATTTTGGGCCAACGCTCTCGTTTGGGCACATAGCCTTTTTCGCTGCGAGACATCCGACATCTCAAACCCACTTCTAGGACGTCCCGCTCACGCCACCTTCGGCGGAGTCGACGTAGATGCTGCCTGGGAGGAGGCGCTCTTGGGGGTTCCTTTTTCCACGCTCCCGTCAATCTCGATCGAACCTTGGAAGAATGCGCCGTCTTCGATCAGGATCTGCGGCGTTGTCAAATCCCCGGTCACCGAACCATCCTTCTTGATCTCGATTCGGTTCTTCGCGCGCACGTTTCCTTTCAAGTTGCCGGACACCGCTACCTCGGTGGCGACGATGTCAGCGGTCACCCGCGCGGTCGGCCCTATCGTCAGCTTCCCCTCGTCAAGTAGAACGAGTCCTTCGAACGTACCGTCGATCATCAGGTCCTCGCTGCCGGTGATTTCGCCCTTTATGCGCAAGTTTGCTCCGAGCCGGGCGGCCACGCTGCTCTTCATCGCGCCCGTAGGTCCCACCGCCCGTTCGTTCACTTGAGCGTTTCCCCGCGAACTCGCAACCGAAGGTTTGGCAGGCTCATTCTCTTGCAAGTTCTTCGGTTCCGGCATCGCAGCTTGTCGCTCATCCGGTTTCTTTCTACCCCACATGAAGACCTTCCGTGCAACCGCGCAACCGACCAGACAAACATTGTTCGCGCGGCAAACCCTTAGATCTTATCACCAGCCAACCAAGTCTGCGTTCTTGAACATCTTCCCATTCGCCTTAAATGGATATCCTTGCATCTTTCTCCACTTCTCAAACAGTCTTGGATTGTTCTTGAGTTGCAGTAAAGCAGAAGCAACCACTTCGGCCCTCGGCATGTCCGGGTCCGCGGTCACAGAAAAGCAAGTGGCTTCGCCTCGGCGTGAAATCACACGTATGAATTTATCGTCCACCAAAAAGCTCCTGTGCCCGGCCCTCAGCAGGTAGGTTTCGTTGTGGACATGTTCAGCCCCGGTGAGCCGAGCGACGCGCTTCAGGTATTCTGCCGCACGCCGGGCGGGCGTGCATGCCTGCATTTTCATCTTACTGCGCACGGGAAAACACCTGACCATCAGCCTTGAGCACCATCAAAACCTCGTTCTGCTCTCACGTGATTTTCTCGATGAGCTTCGCCCGTCGCGATGTCAAAAGGCTGCGCGCCAGTTTTGGCTTCGTATTCGGCAATCACTCGGTTCACTTCTTCCATGCCAGCGGTTGGCGGATCGTATTCGAGAAGTGTCGTATCACGCTGAGATGAAAATGCAAGAATCCTGGGTTTCATGGCCGGTCTCCGGTAGGACGTCCAATCTCGTCTCGCCTGGGAAAGGAGGCGGTGCGTTTAACTTCTTCTTTATGTGATGTCGCATCCTTTCTCGGAGTTGGCCGAACTGCTGCAAACCAGAGAGAACCCAATTGGGGAAGGTTGCCGATCAGGGTAACCAGAACTCCTTCTCCTCGTATCTACTGCGACCAGAGGGACACCCGCGAGACCAAATGAGCCCTTGCTCTCAATTGGCTTCGCGCGAACGTCAGGGTCCAGCCGAGAGCCGCCGGAATACCGGAATGCTCGATTGGTTCACCAAGCCTGGTCGTTGAAGTATGGGCATGGCCACGTTGCCAAGCCGGAACCATGGCGCTTTGCTATTTTCTGCGGACCGAACCTGCGCCGTTAGTCTGAGGCAGCTCCCGACGGATTACGATTAGGCGGTTCCGACGCACGACTATCAGCGTGATCAACCGTCGCAATAGCCGCCTCGACCACGACTCGCGCTGCCTCTATGGAAGACAAGGCGAAAACAAAAAATACTCGACAGTCATTCCTTATCCGGACTTTCGCGTGGTTGCGAGACTCGGATGCCGCAGAAGGCCCTTCGGCCATTGTCTCACTGCCCCCCCGTAGAAGAGTCCGCCTGGTCCAGAACTGACCGTCCGTACAGTTGCCTTGCCACGTGAGACAGCACAAAGTGCTGGCAACTTCAACGGCCCCTTCCCAGCGGGGGAATGAAATGCCCGCCCTCGAAGGGGGAATTTTGCGTCGACATTGCTCCAGGTCGTTTTGTGTGCCTTGTTGGCCCTCCCCGCGGTGTGGAGCGCGCCGGCACCGGGTAGGCAAACCCCCAAGGCTGCCCAGCGTGTCCATCAAGAGAACAGGGCGACTACGCGCAATCCTCATGGGCCGACGCTCACCATCCCTTGCGACAATTGCCACAAGGTGAGCGCGTGGCGCCCGATCAAGGCGAATCCGGAATTCGATCACGACAAGACCAGATATCCGCTGCGCGGTATGCACGAAAAAGTGGAATGCACGCAGTGCCACGTGAAGCCGGTGTTCACGGATGTCGGGAGGAATTGCCAGGACTGTCATGCCGACGTGCACCAGAGAAGGATGGGCACAAACTGTGCGCAGTGTCACACCGTTCAGGGCTGGAATGTCGCCGTGCAGCAGGTCAAGGATCACCAGAACCGCTTCCCGCTACTCGGGGCCCACGCGGCCTTGCAATGCGAAGATTGTCACAAGCGTGCCGCGGTGGGGCAATTCCAGGGGCTTTCGACCGCTTGTATTTCCTGTCACCAGACAGATTTTCAGAAGACCAGCAATCCGAATCACGTCACCAGTAAGTTTCCGCAAAACTGCGAGATGTGTCATACGTTTGACAGTTGGCTCGGAGCGACTTTTAATCATGCCGGGCCGCCGGCAAATTTTGCCCTGGCCGGGGCGCACGCCACGGTGGCGTGCACGTCGTGCCACATCGGCGGAGTGTTCACGAATTTCAAGGGTCGAGTGAGCAGTCCGACCGATTGTGGCAACTCCTTGTGCCACTTGAGCACCTGGCAGCAGACCAATAACCCGAAGCATTCGACCTCGCCCGCGGTTTTTCCGATTGCCAACTGTGCGACGTGCCACAACACGACCGCGTGGACCACTGCCATCTTCGATCACAGCACGAGCGGCTGGCCGCTGACGGGTTCGCACCAGATGGCGCCGGCAGGCAAAGCGAACGCCTGCACGGACTGCCACGTCAACAACAACTATAATTTCACGTCCGCGAACACGGATTGCTACGGTTGCCACCAGGCGGCCTGGAACAGTACGCCCACCTTTGGCGGAAGTGTGCCGAACCACATTACCGCGGGATTCCCGACCTCCTTGTGCAGCCAGTGCCATGACACGAATGTGTGGACCGATTCGACTTTTAATCACGCCAACACGGGCTTTCCGCTGACGAATGCGCACCAGATCGCGCCGGCGGGAAAGGTCACGGGCTGCGATCAGTGCCATCTGGGGAATTACTCGACCCTCGCGATCCAGCCGACCGACTGCGGGAATTCCGGATGCCACCTGACGACCTGGCAGCAGACCAATAACCCGACGCACGCGACTGGCGGAACAGCGTTTGCGGCAGCCAACTGCTCGACGTGCCACAACACGATCACGTGGACCACTGCCATCTTCGATCACAGCACGACCGGCTGGCCGCTGACGGGTTCGCACCAGATGGCGCCGGCAGGCAAAGCGAACGCCTGCACGGACTGCCACGTCAACAACAACTATAATCTCACGTCCGCGAACACGGATTGCTACGGTTGCCACCAGGCGGCCTGGAACAGTACGCCCACCTTCGGCGGGAATGTGCCAAACCACATCACGGCGGGCTTCCCTACCTCACTCTGTTCGACTTGCCATGACACGGTTGTCTGGTCGGATGGAAAATTTGATCACACCGCGACTGGGTTTCCCTTGCAGGGACCCCATATGCTCAGGCCCCGCACCACGGTTACGGGCGCGGTTGGGTCGATGGTCAACGCCTGCACGGACTGCCATATCGGCGCCAACTATACGACCGGCTACCCAACCACAGATTGCTACGGCTGCCATCAGACCTATTTCATAAACGCTCAGACTTATGGCACCAACGTCCCGAATCACGTCACGGCCAATTATCCGACCACCTGCGTTTCCTGCCACACGACCTGGGTGACCACCGCTTGGCTTGGTGCGGTCTTTAACCATACTTATTTCAGGATTCCGCACAACGGTTCGAGCTGTTCCGATTGCCATATTAATTCGACCAATTATGCGATCTTCTCCTGCATCAGCGCTTGCCATACAGGGAATTCGCCACACACGAACCAGACGAATACGAACAGTCAGCACGGGGGTGTGAGCGGGTACACGTATAACGCCACGATCTGCGTGAACTGTCACAAGGGTTGAAGATGGCTGGCGCTCCCAGGCGAGCGAAGCAATAAACCAGCATTTTCAATCACGAAAGTTGGGTCAGATTCGAAACCCGTCAAACACCGTGCCTCCGTTGCCAGACCGAGGTTGGTGCCTCCAGTTTCGGAACATTTCGGAACAAAAGCGCTTCGGGCTCACGATTGCTTTACGCTGCCGGCCGCGGGACGACCGGAGTTTGAGACTCCCCACGCCTTACAGCGATTCTAAAGGCGGGGGATTGTTTGGAGTTACTAAGCAGCATTGCTGCTCGTCTCCAACGATGTTCCTGCTTCACAGCCACATGCTTGAGTCCGCACCCAAGTCTTACTGTGCCTCCACAGGCGGATACCAAGCGTCCCTCGGACAGAGTAAGCGGTTGGGGACATCCCACGGCGAAGGACCGTAGTCGCCGGCTTTAGTCCCATTATTCCCATTATAGGGTCCCAAACGAGAATTTCGTTCTCGTAATGCTTGCCTTCTTAGTCCCATTATAGGGTCCCAAACGAGAATTTCGTTCTCGTAATGCTTGCCTTCTTAGGCTGCTTTCAAACCGACAGCCTCGACGAGGTCGTCGAGCGCCTCAATCACGGCAGTATATCGACGATCGA